>Ga0160505_100390_pt1 | contig 26407 bp, 15 predicted proteins | sample DIDeMG_FD_108225 | JGI IMG/M metagenome (GOLD analysis project Ga0160505, IMG submission 108225) | Enriched chicken feces microbial communities from UW Madison campus, WI, USA - DID2874_E49_Stillage MG | ecosystem: Host-associated > Birds > Digestive system > Large intestine > Fecal ... | reverse complement strand
TTTTTTTTTATGATTATAGTAAATATTTTTTTTTTTTTTGTGTTGAATGGGTAGGGTGTGGTATTTTTGGTTTTTTTTTTTTTTTTTTTGGGCTGAAAAAAAAATAAAAAATTTTGCATTTTCTTGATACCCGTTCGCATTGTCAGGTTTGATTCACTTCTTTTTTTATCCAACCATCCCCAGCATAATCCATACTTAGAAACAATGTCGCCGACCATCCCCAACGAGACCAGAATGGCCCCTGAGACGCTTCTGAAAAAGCGCAAGAGTGCCGACCGTCAGCGCGTGCAGAAGCAGCAGGCCGCTTCCGAACGCAAGAACAAGCTCGGCTCCAACAACAAGCGGAAGCTCGTGTTCAAGCGTGCTGAGAAGTTCATCAAGGAGTACAGAGACGTTTCACGTGAAGAGAACCGCGTGTCCAAGGTTATTGAGAATGTTGATAAAATTGAAGTCCCCGCCCAGGCCAAGCTTGTCTTTGTTGTGCGCGTCAAGGGCCAGTCCAAGATTGCCCCCAAGGCCCGTAAAGTGCTGCAGCTGCTGAGGCTGACGGAGGTCGATTCCGGCATCTTCCTCAAGCTCACAAAGTCGACAGCGGAGCTGCTCAAGATTGTCGAACCCTACGTGGCATACGGCTACCCCAGCCTGGCGTCAGTGCGTAAGCTCATCTACAAGCGTGGTTACGCCAAGGTAAGCGGTACCGAGCGCACCCCGCTGACTGATAACCAGATTGTTGAGAATGCTCTCGGCGAGTACAGTATCATCTGTCTCGAGGACTTGATCCATGAGATTTACACCTTGGGACCCAACTTTAAGGTCTCGACCAACTTCCTGTGGCCCTTCAAGCTGTCTACCGCTAACGCTGGCCTCGGTGTTCGCCAGAAGATCAAGAAGTTTGTAGAGCGTGAGGGGCTTGCCGAGGGTGTTGAGGACATTAATGCGCTCATTGATGCGCAGAACTAAATGCAGCAATAAACTCTATTGTGTTGTTGTTGTTGTTGCTGCTAATGCTAGGGCTGGATCCGATCTAGGATAGCATTGATGATGAAAGTTGCTTATATTGGTAGATTTTTTTTTTTTAACTGCACAGTACGCGTTGTACCGAGGCAGCTTGTTTTTGTAATTTTTTTTAGAGCATGAAAAACAAAACGATGTATAAATATAATATATTGACAAAAAAAAAAGTATTTAAACGCCGTGTTCCCCAGGTTTTTCCATCCTGTTTACTCGTTGTTCCCTTTTTATAAGTATCCTTCCGCTGCTATTTTCGTTTTCAGTATGTCCTTTCCAATCACCTTCCCCGCTGCCGTGCACCCCAACAAAGCCGAACAGGGCCAAGATTGGGTAATTGTCTCGGTTTCCGCTGACGACAGCTACTACCTGCTCGAATACAACTCGCCGCCCGACAACCGCTACACGGCCAAGTTTATTGCCGCTTACCTCCAAGCGCTCGACTATATCCGCACTCAGGGCGAGCCCCGGGTGCTCGTCACGACCTCGCGTCTCCCCAAGTTCTTTTCCAACGGGCTTGACTTTGAGGCGGCTATTAGCACGCCGGGATTTTTTGACGAGTATTATTACCGCCTCATGCGCACCATTCTGGAGTTCCCCTGGCCCACGGTGGCGTTGGTCAATGGCCACGGATTTGCTGCGGGGTTCATGGTCGCGGCGTGCCATGACTACCGGGTCATGAATCCTGACAAGGGCTTTTTGTGTATGAATGAGGTGGCCTTTGGTGCTGACTTGTTGCCGCCCATGATGTCGATTTTCCGGGTCAAGTTTGGTTCTCAGCTTTCGCGCAAGATTGCGCAGGAGGGCCACCGTTTTACGTCGAAGGAGGCCCTCGATGCGGGCATTATTGATGTGCGCGGCGGGCTTGCCGAGGTCGAGGCGCTGATCAAGGCCGTGGCTGGTAAGTACGTCAAGTCGCCCTCATACTCCCATATTCGTCAAGAGCTGCTCAAGGAAGTCATTGCCGATACGCGCAGTTTTGATAAGGACGCCGAGATTCTGACCAAGCGTTACGATGATCAGGATGCATTCTACAGCAAGCGTGGGCAAGAGCTTGAGCAGCTTGTCAAGTCAAAATTGTAGGTGTCAATTAATATACATGAATATAACATAAAACCATGAATAAATAAATAATTAAATAAATAAATAAAAGGTATTATCCTTTTTTCATCTAGTTTAGAAAAAAAAATCCCCCACGTCTAAAACCGGGTTTCTGGATTCAAACTTTTTGATCTAAATGTACCCATTTTTTGAATCTCGTGGTAACGGGCCCGCAGTCGACTTGGCTTGCGGGTGATACGGTCAGTGTGAGTTTCTTCGTTGGTCTTAATGGAAGCAGGTTCTTCGTATGCATTGGCATTTAGCAGGGTATTTACTTTAAGTGCGGGTTCCGACTTCTTTTGGGGCTGATAGCCAGGCGGGGTGCTAAACGCCGATTTGGATCTAGGCTTGTTGGATTTTGTCAATACTTCTTGCAGTGCCCTGGTTAAATTGTAAAGCGAGCTTGTTTCTGACGCTGGTGAGGTGGAGCGCGCGCGCTGCGATTCCGACTTTGGCGAAAGTGATCGACCACGGTCCTTTTCGTCGTAATCATGCCAGCCGTGCAAGCGCCGTAGTTTTGCAATTGCCTGTGCGGGCTCCATGAGCCCCTCAACTAGTTCAATGGCATAATGAAGGTCTTCCTCAGTCACGGGCGTCATACACGAGGCGGTGTTTTCTTCGCGCGAAAGCAATGGGTCTGCGCCTGCGCATGTCACCCATGGATGCTTACGCAGGGTATCCATGAAAATACGCTTCTGCGGCCTTTTTTCTAGGATACGGTCAAAGAGGTCCTTAAGATGAGGGTCAACGCCGCTTGGCAGTACTACCTCTTCATTTACAATCTGGTCAAATAAGTCAACCATGCTCTCTGACCGGAAGGGCAAACGTCCAAAAAGAAGCTGGTAAAGTGTCACGCCCATGGACCAAATGTCAGTAGATTTTCCCGACAGCTCAGACAAGTCAATACCCTTGTTTATAGCGGTTTCTTTTAAATCGGCATTAGATGATAGTGCAGCCAGCTCCGGTGCCATGTACGCTGGTGAGCCCGCCGTCTTTGTGATACGGTCATTGTTGGGATCGAGAAGTTCTGATACACCAAAGTCTGCAATCTTGACAACATCATCTTCGTCTAATAACAGATTGTCGGTCTTGATATCCCGGTGAATGATGCCCTGGGAATGCAGATACTCGATTCCGAGAATTAAATCTCTGAAAAAGACCCGGCATTCCTCTTCTGTATAGCGGGCCTGGAAACCGTCCGGCCCCATGATTGGTCCTTTCTCGCACCATTCCAGAATCATGTAGAGTGAATCACCTGCCGGGTCGTCCAACACCTCAATTAGCCTCACCACATTCGGATGGTCTACTTTTTTCATAATTGCCACCTCGCGGCGGATCAGGTTGATAGGATTAGATATGTCATTGTCCTCAGCACTGTCGCTCGGTAAGGACTGGGAACTGCCACGCCGCAATCGGCGTTGGCGCATCAGCTCGGATTGCTTCCGCCGGCGCAGCGTCGACTTGGAGTATTCCTTCATTGCATAAAGCTCGCCAGTAGTAGTGTCGACGACAAGCCAAACGGTTCCAAACGAGCCACGCCCAACGGCATGCTGGACCTGGTATTGGTTGATGGTCCTACCCGTTTCGTCTATTTTTAGACTTGCGTTTAGGGTCTCCTTGATATGCCGCGGAGTTGTGTTAGGTATCCGGAATTGATGCCGGGTTGGGCTTAAAGATGGCAAGCTAGGACTGGAGTGATATCTAAAGAAGTTGGGACGATCACCTGCTGCCTGCTCAGGGATATCAAGTGCGCTAGTCTCTGGTGGCGTTTCACTGGACTGGGAGTTGCTTGAAGCGGTGTATTTGCTAGTGGTATACCGATCATTGCTCATGCGGATGTTGCTGGTCGCAGCGGAGGTTAAGTCTGTTTGCTCTAACTCTGGGTTGCTCTCCAGAGAACGCGGGCTTTTGCAGGATTGCTCTTTAGTGGTGATCTGGGTCGGAGCGTGGGCGTCTGTGGGCGACGTGATGATGAACGATGGTGTCCGATTGTATGAGTAGGTGGGGCTCATACTTGTCGGCGAGGTGGTGAGATTCTCCATTGTCTCTGTAAGAATCATGGTGAGAAATGTGGTTGTGGTGGGGGGTGATTGCTGTTATTGCGTATGTGCCTGTGGCCATAGTTTCTTGAGGAAGTAAATGGGAAAAGGATCAAGGGGGAACAGAGGCATGGCAAAATGCTGTCTTCGAGTATTTAAAGGATTGTGTCTCAGCAACCCTGACAGAGCTGCAGATGACTTTGGAGACTGAAATGGGCGGTATCTGATACAAAAGCCGTTGCTGGACCTGTCAACCCTGTCACATGGGCAGATCTTATAGCGATGTCGCATCCATACGGATTAATAAGCCTCCGCACACTAACGGCAGTGTGTTGGCGTTTATAGCGATGAACGCAATTCTCCGTACTGCATGGTTACGTCATTGTCAGTATCAACCCCGCAAGCTGCCCTTTTGACCCCGAACTCTGATGGAGCGCGCCCGTGAGACCGAGAGAACCTGCGTTGCATCAGCAACGCGGAGACGGATGAAAACAAATAGCAACGAGAGTGTGTTTTGAGCACGGTGCTCATCGGCCTACATAATGGGGGGAAGGACTTCGACGTGAAATTGTGCAGCCTTGCACATCTCTGACAGGGCCTTTACATGTCTTACAACCTACTGCTGGCTACAACGGCTATTTTTAACACCGTGAACATCAAATAAACATTATTCTATTGATTATTATAATACTTGTAGAGCATATAAGCATGAATGTTATCAGCTCTGTTCCGCTGCGGGCTCAGGGTTGACTGTCGCGGGCACCGCCTCCTGTTGGGTCTGCTCCGTCTCTTGTTTCTTCACTTCATTAGCATTGGCGTCTTCCTCGGGGGCCTTGCGCTTCCTACCCCGAGTGATCTTAACCGCATTCACGTTCTCCGAGGGAAATACGCGCGTACCCCAAAGCACATATCCGCCGCCGCCACGCATCGTCATGTGAGGGTGGAACCGGCCCGGCAGAGTTTGGTACTTGCGGACCCGCGTCTCCATCAGTGTTGGCGCCAGCACGCGCAGATCCTTCTGCAGCACGTGCCACGTTTCTAATAAGCTCTCCTTCCGCGGGTCGTATATCACAATAGGGCGAGAGCCGCCGACCACAGGCAGCAGCTTGGGGATCAGCGTCGGCAGGAACAGATCGGTACCGACAACAAGCGCGTCAAACTTCTTGTTGTCGATAATGTTTCTGATAAATTGAAAGTTGTCGTGTCGCGCCTTTCTGCGGTAGTATTGGCGGCGCTGGTGCGTGCGCAACGCCCGCACTTTCTCGGAAGGTTGCTCAGTGAATTCTTCAGCCTGGTCAGGCTCAAAAAAGTCGAGCCAGTTGATTGATTTAACATGCTTCTCGATGTACTCTTCGCTGAGGTTCATGTACTTGAGGCAGTCCAGGTTGGCATGCTCAGACTCATGTGCTACAACAATCGTGCCTTCATCCTGCATTCTCTCTAATAGAGCCGCTACCAGCAAACCGCTCATATCATCAACTACAAGATAAGTGCCACCAGGCTTAATGTTTGCCAGACTCAGAACCAACCCAAGAGACTCCTCGCTGACATCTAGCACCTTGTGAGTTTCCTTGTCAAGGTAGAACTCAAGCAATTCGCTTGTCCCGACCGGCACGGGCGTGAAGCGCTTCAGGAACTTCTGCTCCTTGCGCTTAATGTATTTCTCTTGCGAGAATGTCGTCTTCTTCAAAAATGCACTGTGGCTGCTGATAACCTTTTCAATGATTTCGCGACCACCGTCAGCGGACTCCTTTTTCAGCTGCTCAATCTCTTCCATTGTGAGTTGCTGGGCAGAGGGGTCGTCGTTGAGTTCCTGGTTGTGCTCATCGGGCTCCAGCTCGTCAACGGTATCTTTGTTAAACTGGTCAGATACCACTCGCAGCTGCTTTTCACCGATGATTTCGTACGTGTAGCCAAAGGGGTGTCCGAGAATGTCGTTAACCCTGAAGGTACCGAACTTTCCCAAGTTGATGACGCCATTCTTGTTCATGCGAAAAAGGCGCACATTCTGGGACGGCAGCTTTATCATAACATAGTTTCCCTCTGTGATTCTGGCAGGGTTAAACTTGTCGTAAATTTCAGTCTCGGTCGGCTGTGTAGTCTCGTTGCTCGTCATGGTCCCGGGGTGTGCATTCATGCTTAGTGTTGATCTGAAAACCTGAAAAATTTTGGCGATAAAATTTTCTACATCTAGAGGGTTAGGGGTGGGCGTTGGGAGGAAAGTACATTTTCAGCCAAAAATTTTTTATTTTTTTTTCCAAAGGAAAAAAAGGTGAAAACTTTCCATCCATCATATTTCCATCATCATTCACTTACTACCACACACTAAATCGCATTAAACATGGGTCGCAGGGCTAAGAATAAGCAAGGTGTTCCTCCTACTTTGGATGAGCTGAAAAACCAAGATACCGGCGCCAAGCCCACTACCCAAGGCAAGAGAAAGCACGAGTCTAAGAACGACAAGCACACCTCAAAGAAGGTCCGCAAGGCCGAGCCCAAACCTGTTTCTAAGGAAGAGATTGAGAAGACAAAGAAGTCACTGTTTGAGAACTCTGACGTTGAGGAAGAGAATGACGAGTTTAACGAGGAGGATCTTGAGGATCAGGGCAACGGATTTTACGATTCCGATGAGGATAACAGAGCCAAGCCTATGTTCAGTGACGATGACGAGGATGAAGAAGTGCTGCGTGAGGCCAACGAAAAGACCGTCGCCATTGGTATCCAGTCCGGCAGCGAGGAAGAGGATAGCGATGAGTTTTCCGAGGATGAGGAGGAGGATATTGAGGAAGCCAATGAGACTAATCCCCGTGCTCAGATCCTGCCAGAAGTTGTCGCTGATGAACCTCTCGGCATCCCCACCGATCTCCCTCTTCTGCGTACTCGTATCCTCGAAATCGTCAAGGTTCTCGAGAACTTTAAGGAGCTTGCTGAGGAAGGTCGCAGCCGCTCTGAGTACACCAACCAGCTCTTGAACGACATTTGCGCATACTACGGCTACTCCAAATTTTTGGCCGAGAAGCTCTTCAACCTGTTCAGTCCTCCTGAGGCGATTGAGTTCTTTGAGGCTAACGAGGTTGCCCGTCCCATCACCATCCGTACCAACACCCTGAAAACCAGAAGAAGAGACCTCGCGCAGGCGCTCATCAACCGTGGTGTTAACTTGCAGCCCATTGGTAAATGGACCAAGGTTGGTTTACAGATTTTCGACACACAGGTTCCCATTGGTGCCACCCCCGAGTACCTGGCTGGTCACTACATCCTGCAGGCTGCCTCATCATTCCTGCCTGTCATGGCTTTGGACCCCCAGGAGAACGAAAGAGTCTTGGATATGGCTGCCGCCCCCGGTGGTAAGACTACCTACATTTCTGCGCTTATGAAGAACACTGGCTGTGTCTTCGCCAACGATTTCAACAAGTCGCGTACCAAGAGTTTGATTGCCAATATCCACCGTCTGGGCTGCACTAACACCATTGTCTGCAACTATGATGCTCGTGAGTTCCCTCGTGTCATTGGTGGCTTTGACCGTATTCTGCTGGATGCCCCCTGTACCGGTACCGGTGTTATCTCTAAGGACCCTGCCGTCAAGACCAACCGTACCGAAAAGGACTTTATCGAGATTCCTCATCTGCAGAAGCAGCTGCTGCTGTCTGCTATTGACTCTGTTGATGCCAACTCTGCCACTGGTGGTGTTATTGTCTACTCCACTTGTTCCGTTATGGTGGAAGAGAATGAGGCTGTTGTTGACTATGCTCTGCGTAAGAGACCTAATGTGCAGCTGGTTGAGACCAACCTGGAGATTGGTAAGCCTGGCTTCACCTCATTCAGAGGCAAGACCTTCCACCCCTCCGTCAAGATGACCCGCAGATACTACCCTCACACTTACAACGTTGATGGTTTCTACGTTGCCAAGTTCAAGAAGATTGCCCCCAGCCCCAACGATAAGAGCAAGGCTGGCGCCAAGGAGAAGGAGGATCTTGCTAGAGCCGAAGAGGAGGCCGAGCCCTTGATTCACGGTGATTTCGCCAGCTTCGACAACCCTGAAGATGAGTCTTACATTGAGAAGTCTCGCCGGCGGTCAATGAAGAAGAAGGGTCTTAACCCTGCTGCTGACAAGAGAAAGGCAAAGAAGGTTGATGCCAGTGCTGACGAGAAGGTTGAGCCTAAGAAGCAAGAGACCCCCAAGAAGCAGGAGACCCCCAAGAAGGAAGCTACTCCCAAGAAGGAGACTCCTAAGGATGAGGCCCCCAAGAAGGCTGATACCCCTTCTAAAAAGTCCAAAAAGTCCAAAAAATAGAGGATCATCTAGTTAGTTAATAGCCCCTTCAGAAGACATTTTTTTGATGACTTTTGGGTTCTTGTTCTCGGTTTTATTTTTGTTTCCTCTTTTATTTTATTTTATTGTGTTTTTGTTACCAGCGTGTATGCTTGTGTTTTTTTTGTGTACCATAGTTCTTGTTTGTTTCAATAATATAGAATGTGTTTTTTATATATTCAAGACAGCAATATAGCAGAGTTCTCATCGGCTACTCGATTGTATATGTATTGAGGAAAAGGCTGAGCAGTCCTCAAGGGGTGTCATCAAGACTGAAATCAAATGTTCCATGAGGGTTTGGATTTGTTAGACCCGCTCTGCTGTTGGTCAATTGCTTATTTCTTGACGTCCAAAAGCTCGACCTCAAACTAAAAAAAAAAAAAAAATTATTGATAATTAGCAAAACAAAAACCTCAGGATGAAAATCCATTTTATCACTGGAAAATACTCACAATAAGAGTCGCATTAGGGGGGATCACTCCAGGGTAGCCACGCTCACCGTAGGCGTAGTCACCAGTGATGGTAAGTTTAGCCTTCTCGCCAACAGAGAGCTGTGGGACACCCTCGTCCCAGCCCCGGATGACATGGCCAACGCCAATGGGCACCTGAAAGGGCTGGTTACGGTCGCGCGATGAATCAAACTTCTCACCTGACTCAAGGGTTCCAACGTAGTGGATAGAGACGACATCGCCCTTGGCAGGGAAGGTTTTGCCGTCGCCGGGGCTGATGCGGTCAATTGTGACACCCATACGTGCAAGCGAGCTGGTGAAGCTGCGGGTCAGCATGGGAGCAACAGTAGCAGCACGAGCGGTACGAAGAGACTTGAAAAGCAATGAGGACATGATGATTGATTTGAAGGTGGGGACGACTGGAGATGGATTGATAAAAGAAAAGAGAAATCGAGCTTCGGGATCCAAAAAATTATTTGCAATTAGCTTATATGTTGCGGTCACGTGATGTTGCTTAAGTATGGGGTTGAGAAGTAACCCGCATAAAATCGTAGTGACAGTACTGTTATATTGAAGACATTATACATTAAAATTAAAAATACTCAAGATAATACCAAGTCATAGTGTAATTTCTTCAAAAATCTCATTTGAACTTATCGGGGAGTTTATATCGTCAGTACCCCGCACCAACATTTTGAACGGATGAGAATTGCGTACAACCCTGGACGAACCCGATATATCTAGTGCAGCCCAGGTCGTGAACTGAGTGTTTGTTGAGTGTTGTATGGGAATCTCAAACTTGAGACTGGTTTGAAAATGGCCTAATATGGCTACTAGTCGTTTAAGCTAAAAGAAAGAAGTTAGTATCAAGTGTTGAGTTGTAGAGGATGTGTACTTACTGTAAGAGAACCAGCCCAGCTTGGCTGAAAAGAAACCTCAATGATAAGTGTTCCTTCTTTCGACGCATTGAAATTGGCAGAAAGCTCAATTAATTTGTTATCACCCGCGCATGCAAGCTCGGGTACCTGAAAGCTAACTAATCCAGATTCAGGACTTGGCTGCTGGTTATCGTGCATGATAATAATTGTACCAGTCCAAGCTCCCGATAACCCAATCGCAATGGACTGTAACGATACTCGCTTGTTGTGTTTGAGTTGATTTTGCAACACAAGCTGAAATGAGACGCTATCGCCCACAGTTTGTTCTTCCTGGTTGAACCAGAACTTGGCATCATAAATGTTTAGGGCCCGTTCGGATTTAGTCAAATCTATAATACCTTTTTCAAAAGCAGCAGTCCATTTGTCATGCCTACTATCGAGTTCATGCCCCTCACCAAGAAGACTCAGATTAAAATCGGCAATAATGCAGTCTTTGTAATTTCCCGTCAAGTCTGCCGCTTCCTTGATTTGGCTCAGTAGAATTGAGTCTATTTCCGGCCAGAGGCCCTGATCGAACTGGGTCCGCTGGAGTGACGCTTTGTAATAAGCTAAAGCGGCAATGTAATCGTGGTCGTGATAAAAGTAGCTCTCGCCCAGAAGAAAATGGGCGTAGCCAACACACCTTTCATTGGCACCAAGGGAAAAGTCGTTAGAAGCTTGATTAAGAGCTATCTTGAGATCCTTGATAAGGCTGGCCTTTGTAAAGTGACTGAGGTATAGTTTGGGTAATGGAATATTGCTAGCAGGTGAGAGAAATTTAAACAGCAGAGAGGCGCCGGAGAGGTACAGACTACCGGGTCGGGGAAGACACTCATACGGTAACTCCTCGTCGCTTCCACGCGCAATACTCTGTTCGTTTTCTATATAAATGTCGCCAGTCTGCTTCAGCAAGTCGGCAAGCATGAAGTGCATTGACGCGTCCCACAAGTCCAGGCTGCTTGAGGAACCTTTGGCTTGAATAATTTGGCTACTATTTCGAAGGTGAACTTTAAATTTGAGGTACGCTATTGACGGGGTCCGCGTCAACAGTGCAAAGTTTACGATCTTGAATGCAAGGACGTCTAAGAGTCTGCGGAGTTCGCTCCATCGTGTTACATCTTGTGCACTCCTCGGAAGTGGCAGAGACTCAAGGTATTCCGATGCCGATTCGTAAGTCGACTCATATACCCTCACTGTCTCAGACAAGTCCTGCCGAAACTCCTGGAACACTGCCTGTTTGTACTGATATTGTAGACGCCAGAGTGCGGTATCCGATATATGTCTGGCGCTATTGCTGCTACGATTTCGCGCGCGCTTGGCCGCATCCGCATAAAAGTCTTGTGCAGTTGAGTAGCACGCGCTACATAACGTGTCGCAAAACTTGGAAAGCTCGGACCCTGTCGTGTCTGCTTCAAGAAGATAGATATTTGCCCTTTTCAAGTCGAGTTGCTTCCGAAAGTACCTGCGGCGATCACTGGGCTTAACGCTTTCCGCAGCCGCCGAGTCATGGACGAGCACAACGATCATCCGCACATGGCGCTTTTCTAGCTGTGACTTGAGCGCTTGGAGTTGCTGAATCAGTATGTCATCATCTGCTCCCGAAATCATGCCGGGCGCCAAGGGGGGTAGACGGGCAAACACCAAAAAGGTAGCCGGCAGCAGGTAAAGATACTTTTGCACCCACCTCAGACTAAAAAACCCGCCGGGGGAAATGGGCGAGTGCTGTTCGCCATTCTTGTATTCTAATCGGAGAGTGTTCTGATTTAGTGACTTTACCGGTGGTAGCCGGTACGGAGATGTCTTGCCACTTCCACCACCACCATCACCAGCACTGGCAGTGCGACTTTCCAGAAAAGAAAAATTCAGAATTGCTTTGCGTCGATCTATAGGGGGCTTCCAAAGCGCCAGTCCATGATTCTTAGCACTCAGCAGATGAAAGAGCTCTGGGAATTGTATCGGGTCGTCTAAACCGGCTGTTGTTAAAGGCTCCCCCGCGAGAAGTTCCTCGCCTAGATCCAGTAGAGGGTGCTTCTGTGCTGCGAAAAAGCGATGCCAGGACCAGGGATCCCCATTTTGAGGGACTTTTAGACCAAACACTAGCACTAGCGGAACACAATGGCTCTGAGCATCATCGTCGACTATGTTCATTATGTGATGGCATTGCAGAACAAAAATTTTTTGAAAAAAAAAAGAAAAGAAAAAGATAAAAGCCAAACGGCAAGTAGACAGGTCTACCCATCAAAGTGGCCGTAACGGTGTCATCCGCACATGTCAAGCGGGTTTACTGAATCAAACATTGAAATTTAGACATTATCATCACAGTAGCTACACAAATAATTATTTAAAAAATAAAGATACGGAGGCTGGTTTAGTTGTTGGTGAACTTGGGGGCTCTCTTCTCAGCAAAGGCAGCCATGCCCTCCTTTTGGTCATTGGAGCCAAACAGAGAGTGGAAGATTCTTCTCTCGTACTTGATACCCTGTTCCAGACCGAGGTTGTGGCTCTCGTTAACAACCTCCTTACCGGCCTTGACAGCAATTTGGCTGTAGGAAGCAATCTTGCCAGCAGTCTTTACAGCAGCATTGACAAGCTCCTCAGGCTTGAAGACCTTAGACACAAGACCCCAAGATTCAGCCTCTGCGGCGGTAAAGTTGTTACCGGTGAGAATGATCTCCATAGCCTTGGACTTGCCAATAGCAGCAGTAAGACGCTGGGAACCACCAGCACCAGGGATAACACCGAGCTTGATTTCAGGCTGGCCAAAGACCGCCTTCTCACCAGCGTAGATGATGTCAGCCATCATGGCGAGCTCACAGCCACCACCGAGCTAAACACGTTAGAAACATAAACAATTACCCAACATGGATTCACTACTTACAGCATAGCCGTTGACAGCGGCAATAATGGGCTTCTTGATATTAGTAAGATTGCTCCAGTTCTCAATGAAATCCTTGCCATAAGCATCGGCAAAGGACTTGTCCTTCATCTCCTTGATGTCGGCACCAGCAGCAAATGACTTTTCGCTACCAGTGATAACAATTGCGCCAATCTCAGTGTCCTTATCAGCAGCCTCGAGAGCCGAGTTAAGCTCAAGAATAAGAGGGGTGCAAAGCGCGTTCAGGGCCTTGGGACGATTCAATTGGACGAGTCTGACACCAGGTGCAGGCTTGGACACAATAATGTGCTCGAACGAGCCGCCAGTAGAGTACTTTCTGATCGCAGGGGCGAGCTGGATGATGCGCTTGCGGATGATAGAGTTGAGCATTGGATAGAAAGATGGCAATGGGGAATAGGGTGAAGTCTAGTTGAGGACTGGAAAGGAAGAAAGAAACAAATGAGTAATCACAGCAGCTGCTTGTTGTTTTATACTTTGGCGTTGCTGGTACCCCAGATTTGCGTGTTTCGTTTTCATATTTTTTTCGGTGTTTACCTCGGAAGACGCTTGGGGCAAATCACAAATCCGACTGGACAACCCAACGCCTAATGATCAACATATTGAATAAATGAAAGATTCAGGGACCCAAAAAGTTTTTTCACAAAAATAATTACAAAATTAAGAAAAAAAAATATACAATAGACTTTTAGATATGTACTCTTTACAAAAATAAAAAACATAATAAACATCACACGGTCACATTTAGGCAAGACCTTGGGCAGCCTGGGCAGCCTGCATCGAGGCCTTGATGGCGTTGACCTTCTCGGCCAAGAATGGTCTCTCCTTTGCAATTCTGATTTGCGCCTCGGTGGCACTAATGATCACGAAGAGCTGAACGGCCTCCTCGGGGCTTCTGCTGCATTCGGCAGCCTTAAACATAGCCTGAATACTATCCTCAATCTTCTCCTGTTGGATGTAAAATTGACTGAGAGTAGACCATGCAGACTCGCTCAAAGGATCAAGCTCAGTGGCCTGCTTGGCCAGCTCAACGTGCTTGGTGCCAGAGGGGTTGGACTTGAATGCAGCAATAGACTTGTTGACATATAGAATGGCGTTGACAGCCTCACCGCTGTTCTTGTTGATCTCAATGGCCTTGTCGAACTGGGCAATGGCATCATCAAGTCTGTTCTGGTCTAACAGGAGCTCACCATAGTAGTTATGGACGTCCACAGAGTTGGGGAAGGTGTGCAAAAGAGCCTCAAACTCAGTGAGAGCAACTTGCTGCTTGCCGGCTCTGTACTTGCCAACAATGTTCTGAATATGGGCAAGAACAAAGCTGTGATCAAGCTCAATAGCCTTCTCGTAGTCCTTGAAAGCCTCGACAACCTTCTGAGTCATGAATCTGGCCTGGGCACGCTGGTAGTACACGGCAGCAGACTTGGGGTTGATAGCAAGGGCAGATGAGTAATCGATATCAGCAGCGGCAACGTTACCGATGCTCATAAACAAGTTGGCTCTAACAAGATGAGCAATAGTGGTGGGCTCAGTGTTGAGAACCTCCTGGACATCCTCCAAAGACTTTTCAGTCTCAACAGAGAGGAACTCAAACACAGCACGGTATGAAAGAGCAAGAGCACGATGTGTGGTTTCCTTCTCAACGGCCTTCTTGATGTTATCGTAGGCAACATCATAGTCCTTATTGATGATAGCCTCAAGACCAGTCTTCAAGAAGAATTCACCAGTTTCGGGTTCAGCAGAGATAATATCCTCAGGAATCTCAACAGGGTCAAGAGTCTGGAAAAAGGAGGCAATAGTAGTAGCAGAAGGAAGAGAAGGCTCTCTCTCAGAGAAGAGCTTGGCAGCTCTCTGAGTAGCATAGACACTGTGCACACGCTCAACGGTTTTGTTAAGAGTGTCATCCTTCAAGTCCTTGAGAATAAGAGCAGAAGAAAAGTCAATGAGCGCTTCAGGGTAGTTCTTAAGCTTTTCGTAAGCACCAGCTCTTCTGACTAAACTCTTGACGTAGTCGGGCTTGATGGCAAGAGCCTTGTTAGATTCCTCAATGGCGTTCTCGTAGTCCTCCAGCTGGGAGTAACAGGCGGCACGGTTTGAGTAGAAAACGGGGTCAATCTCACACTTAAGAGCCTTGCCATAAAGATCAAGAGCCTTGTTGTATTCTTGCTTGCCGAAGTACTTGTTGCCAGCTTCCTTGAACGACTGAGCGAGCTGGGATTTTTCCTGAGCGGGGAGTTCAGTCACGGCGCTGAAATCCTCAATGTCGGGGTACTCAGCGTCAAATTCCTCATCCTTAGTGAGCTTAAAGCCGGCAATCTTCTTGCTCGCCTCAGCCTCTCTAGCCTTTTTCAGCTTCTTCTTCTCGTTCTTGTTGAGCTTTTTACTCTTCTTGCCCTTGGGCTTTGGCGAGCTGTTGTTGAGGTAGTAGAAGTAAGCACCCGCACCAGTACCCACGACGGCAACAGTACCAATAATAACGGCAGCCTTACGGGCGGCGACGAACCCAGACACTTTGTTCCAAACAGATTCAGACATGGCGATAGATGTTTGTAGCTTAAGCGGTAAAGAAGAAAAAGAATAGATTTCAGTCGGCACATCCAGACGGTTAAAAGGCGAACAAGTTTTTCTGGGATAGGGTACAAATCAGGGTAAGGAGACATTAGGTAGGTATGATTGGAGGGAAATTTATCATGAATTTTATGATAGTCATATAATTTGACATGAAATTAAGCACGAAAATTGTCATAATTTATATAACTTAAATTATGGCGTAATCAGTATTAGTAACGAAATCAATAATAATCTCGCTTGTCTCAGGGATGTTGCTCTACGTCTGGCCCTCCTGGCTGAGGGTCCACCAAAGTTAAACCTGCAAAGTCTGTAGAATTATAAAGGTTCCCTGTCTTGCTTTAATTCTGAAGTTTGGCCCAGCTCCCTTATTCTGCTTTGTCGCTGCCTTCTTTTCAACGTTTACAAGACACGACACGCACCATGCCTTTGCTACCAGAAACCTCTTCCACAAGTCCACAGCGCGAGTCCGCTGGGATTCACTCTAGGACATCCTCATCATCCTCCTCGCCGTCGTCTTTTTCCTGGGACGATTCTGAAGCTGACAGAACCGATATTTTCTCAGGATCTTCTCAAGGAATAGAGGCGCTATTGAGGTTTGTGCTCAACAGGCGGCCACCCTTACTCAACGCCACTCGGACCGACAGCGCTGAATACGACCCGCTCAGCAACACTCGAAATATGACATTGACTAGAGATGAAACTGCAGAGCACGCAGACGAAAGGGACGATACTAATGACACCCCCAGTACGACGTCCAATCGGTCTGAAACAACAGAAACAAACACACAAAGTCGAACTTTAGACCCTTATGGGCTTCCTGTATATACTGAGCTTTCAGACATACTGGAACGCATTACGCGGACGGACCAAATTTCAACGCCTTCATCTTACAATCAACCCAGCTTACAGTCGCAGACAATCCCAGAATACAATCGCAATAATTACGAGGTGATCAGTACAGAGGAAACAATCTTAGACGACGACCGCGGCTCCTACGGCCGCACCAGCGACAACGCTAGTGCAGAGAGCTACGACTGGGACAATCTTATTGGTCAGCCCGACGAAAACAGTCAAACAACACTGATAAGGCGGGTATTACAGCCACGACAGACGGGGCCATCCTGGGTTGTCGCAGAGTTCCGGCAGCCGCTGCGGCGGTCACAATTGTCAACAATGATTACTGCAGATAACGAGAGAACTGAGAGCACCACATTTCAGGAGCTAGAGCCACAACTTGACTCGTTTCCAGATTGGCTGGACCAGCAGTCCGGGGACCCCGGGGACAATTTCATGGTAATGCTGCGCTGGCGCGAAGAGGGAATGCCGACAAGACGACCTGAATTGCGCGGTTCGAGGCCGTTTACTGATCTGGAGGTCTCCAGCCAAATATCGTCACGATCTAAACTGCTTATGGCTATCAGTAGCAAGCTGCAGATAAAAAGAAAAACGCTCTCATATGTTAGCGCTGGCGCAAACTTTCAGGGACGAATAGTGGCACTACCGGCCCGCGGTCTGCGCAGTCGCTACAACCTAGTACAGAATCTTGAACAAGAATGCGGTCTGCATCTATCCATCAGGCGTATGGACACTGAACACAATCGCATTACGTGCGTATTGCGGAAAACACGAGACAGCGAGACCATGTCCGAAGACGTCTGGGAGGGAGAAATGCTTGAAGGCCCATACCGTGGTGAAGGACGAGGTGACAAGATGCTTAGCCGGCCACGATTATACAACTTGACGAGCTTCTGGAAACACTTATACCCTAATCACAGTTTGAACGGGGTGAGCCGAGTAGACGACCCTTTGAACAAATTCATGGAGAAACCAGAATATACTAGCGCAAACGATATGCTACAGCGGGCCGCCGGAGACTACGTGTGGCTGATCCTACGGAACACAACGTCCAATGGATACAAGATGGGTCCGCATTCACGGCGGCAACAGTTGCTGTTGTCTGTGAATCGGAAAGACGGCAGCGCGGAAGGGTGTTTACAACTAAGTTATTCTGAGACTATGCTTGTCTATTTAGAACCTGAACTTATAAGTAGGCGTGGCGGCTGTCCGGACGTAATGCCATGTTGATAAGAGTTGTTTGGCTTTGGGTGTTGCGGGCCGAGGAATTTTGAAGCCACAAGATCATCCTTACCTAGATATCAATGTAAAAAATGTAATGCCATAGTAACTGTGTATTCACGAGCGAAATAATTATTCCGAATATCAACTGGAAGTAGTTAAACATACTCTCAAGAAGTGTTTTTTTATTGAATACTGCAGAGAGAGACTTGTTGAAGAAAGTTTTTCCAGAGCTTGATCCCAAGATTATTCTTGACACTAAGAGCCTCGGAACGATGGTTAAGTTTTTGGATTCATCACCACAACTTCTTTGCTGATAGTTCTCTTGATTAGAATAGCATGTTGATGTTTCACTGAGTGTCAATCTTTGATGTAGATTTACTGGGTGTTATGCATTACAGGTTTCACTTAACACATGAAATTATTCGTGGAGAATTCGGCACCATTAAGGGTCTGAACTTATAATGCACGCTGACAATGCTATATTTTACCAATTCCATAGAGGCAAATGCTTTGGTATTAATGTCTTCTTTGTATGCCATTTTGTTTTCTAGTTATGTTTACAACTATTGATAGAAGGACAATAGGCTCATTATCTTTTCATCTATCTAGCAACTGTATGATGCAACGGACGGGCGGCAAACCACGTTGATCCATTTTGGCTCAACTGGTGCCGGACTGATGGACATAGCTCGGTCAGCTGGATGATACAGATTTGATTGCAGCAACTACTTAAAATGTTTAAACCATCGAGGACCTGCTGATTCACCGAGGTTACTATTATCGTTGTCTGCTCATAAAGAATTTTTTTTTTTTTTCTTGTCAACGGAATTGCCAATTTGGAGCGTTGAACTGATTGAATTTTTTTTTTTTCGCGGTCTCAATTGTCTCGGTGGTCTCCTTTCCCCCGCAAAACGCGCCCAATCAATTTGATTCGAACAAACAAAAAAGTATAAATACGCCGGCGTCCGCTTTTCCCGTTCCCTTTCTCTTTTTTTCTTTCTTCTTTTCTATCATCATCAATTCTCTCCGTTCCCCGCCATCCAAATGCTCAGTAACATTCGTAGACTTTCGGTGCGATCGCCCGCTAACGCCAGACTAATGCTCAGACTCAGCTCCACCGCCGCCAAGCTGCCCGAGGGCTACGTTGAAGATCTTTCCAAGGGCAAGATGCTTCGTTTCCAGGACTCGCTTCCTAAGCTCCCTGTTCCCACTCTCGAGGAGACTGCGGCCAAGTACCTTCGCTCCTTGGTCCCACTCACCACCCCTCAGGAGTTTGCTAACTCTGAGGCTGCCGTCAAGGACTTTATCAAGCCCGGTGGTGTTGGCCAGAAATTACAAAAGAAGCTTGAGGACAGAGCTGCTGACCCCAAGATTAAGAACTGGCTTTACGAGTGGTGGAACGATGCCGCTTATCTGACCTACAGAGAGCCTGTTGTTCCCTACGTTTCTTACTTTTACTCGCACAAGGATGACAAGCTGCGGAAGAACCCTGCCGCCCGTGCCGCTGCCATCACTACGGCTGCGCTCTCATTCAAGGCCCAAGTTGATAGCAAAACCCTCGAGCCGGACTACATGAAGGGTTTGCCCAACTGCATGGACTCTTTCAAGTACATGTTTAACGTTTCGCGTGTGCCCATTGAGCATCGTGATGACGCTGTTTCATATGACCCAGCCACTCACAAGCATATTCTGGTTATCCGCAATAACCGATTTTTTAAGGTTCTTCATGAAGTTGATGGTAAGCAGTTGTCTACTGCCGAGCTGCAGGCTCAGTTCGAGAAAATTTACAAATCTGCCGAGGCTGCAGGAAAGGGACCTGCTATTGGTGCTCTCACTTCCGACAACAGAGACAAGTGGACGGCTGCCAGAGCTAGATTACTTGCCGCGGCCCCTGAAAACAAGCAAGCTCTTGAGGGAATTGAGAGCGCTTCGTTTGTTGTTTGCCTTGACGACAGCAAGCCCGTCACCCGCGAGGAGCGCGCCCACACCTACTGGCACGGCGACGGTCAGAACAGATTTTACGACAAGCCCGTGCAGTTCATCATCTGCGACAATGGTGTCTCTGGATTCATGGGCGAGCACTCCATGATGGATGGTACCCCCACCCACAGACTCAACGACTACGTCAACGATGTCATCTTCAACAACAAGGTCGATCACGGCAACACCAACCGCTCGCTTGCCGACCCCACCGAGATTACCTTTAAGGTTAACAACGATGTTGCCAAGGACATTAACTCGTCCGTCGAGTCTTTCAAGAATGTCATTGGTGAGCATGAGTTGACTGTTTTTGCCTACAAGGGCTACGGTAAGGGTCTGATTAAGAAGTTTAAGGCCTCTCCCGATGCCTACGTCCAGATGTTGATCCAGCTGGCTTACTACAAGGCCTTTGGCGTCTGCAGACCAACATATGAGTCTGCTGCCACCAGACGCTTCCAGCAGGGTAGAACTGAGACTTGCCGTAGTGTCTCTGTTGAGTCTGTTGACTTTGTCAAGACCTTTGAGAACCCCAGTGCTAGCCCTCAGGACAAGATTGCCGCTGCCCGCAAGGCTTTCAATGCCCACGTCAAGTACATCACTGACGCCTCTGCTGGTAAGGGTGTTGATAGACACCTTTTCGGTCTTAAGAAGCTTCTTGAGCCTGGCCAGGAGGTCCCTGCCATTTTCCAGGACCCCTTCTACGCTTACTCCAGCTCTTGGTACCTGTCAACCTCCCAGCTTTCATCTGAATTTTTCAACGGATACGGATGGTCGCAAGTCATTGATGCCGGCTTTGGTCTTGCATACATGATTAACGAGAACTCTATCCAGGTTAATGTGGTTTCCAAGAAGCTTGGTGTTGAGAGAATGAAGTACTACCTCGAAGAGGCCGCCGACGATCTCGCCGAGGTGTTTTCGACTGAGCTTCAGAGCAAGCTGTAACCGCGGTACAACCCCACGTACATGTTACATATGAAATGACATAATAAATTTAAACAGTTTCTGAAAAAAAATTGCCCCTCCTCCGTAGAAATTATTGTTCCTGGTGGAAAATATATATACATGTATTTCCCCCTTTACTTTGTATGCGCTTTGTACGTAATTTTTGTTTAATGATTTAGTTTTTAACTACATGATGCAAAGACAATAAATTGATTATCTATCTTGTTTCGGATAAAACTAAACCGTCAAAGGGTCTGTTTTTTACCAGCGTTGGTTTTATGGTTTTGGGTTGTGTGCCCCCCAAACTGCATGGGAAGTTTTTCCCGAAACCTTAGTTTTTTCACCAGCGACGGTATGAAAGGTTGCAACTGGCAAGGACAGAAAACTATAATGACATGTGTTAATAATATAAATACATAAAACATCAGACTCCAGTGTTAGACCTTAGAACATATAATTTACGTCACTTACGTAATGAACGCGTCGCCTCGTAAAAAACTAATCAAAAAAAAATAATAAAAAACATTCACGTAAACCAACCAGCTTTCACATCAACAACCCAAATCATGAGCAGTCACCACCGCGATTCACAGCAGCAGAAACAGTCGCGGTTTAATAGCCGAACGAACAATAGGTCTACAAGCGGACTATACCGTGCACCTACACATTTGCAGCTGCACGCTTCACAACAGCAGCATCATCCAGGCGCCGGCCCAGAATTTGACGACGATACAACTGATCAGCTTTCTCCGCCCCAGAACCGCGACTCTGAGGGGAGAGATTTGCAGATCAACTATGCCGAGGAGCTAGAAAAGACTGAACAGAGTATCACTTTGTGCTTGCAGGAGATTGACCGAAATTTTGCTCAGGCGCAACGCATTATTGCGAGTTCAATTGTACCTGTGGTGGAACGGTACGGGCGTGAGTCGCGTAAGGCTTCGGATGGCGCGCGGTTTTGGAAAAGCTTTTTGGAAACGTCGGCAAATGTGAGTTTGAGCGGATACGAGGAGATTGCCATTAACGAAGGGGTTGCTGCGGAGATCGCGCAGCAGCAAGAACAGCAGCAGGTGGACGAGGGCGTGCCTGTACATTACAATGATGAGTACTCTCAGCTAGAGCAATCAGGGGCTGCTGATCATGAGGACGATTACGAGACTCGGAGCGAAGACCATGAGATCAACCATGGCCAAAATTTCAACGAAGACGACGTGTTCACCACCGCGGCGAGCGGCGGTTCCGCCCGGCGCGGGAAGGACGAATCGTCTGAGCTGCCAGACCCACCCTCAACGCGACTTTTTGCGTCGCGGCCTCATAAACACCCGCATCATAGCGGCAGACCCCCTACAGCCGGCGTGTTCAAGCAGCCAGCCCCGCCACATGCCCGGCTCGATTTTGGAGAAACGACACCCACAGGCAACGGTGCCGCGACTGCTACTGCGGGCTTGGGCCGAGATGACACTGTTTCTTCGGTGGCTTCATCGCCATTCAACTCTAACATCCTCCCTCAGGACGAATCGCTCTCCTTTGCGGGGGTTTTTAGCGCTACACCCGCGCGTTCCCACAACAAGAATAATAATGATAACAACGACAACAATAACGATGATGATGATAATAACACGGAAAGTATAGCATCCCCTAGTATCACCCGGCATACGGTGCTTGACAAAAACTGGCGGATCCAAATGACTCCCCATAAAAAACGGCCGGCCGCGTCTTCTTCACACCCCTCTTCTCAGCATCATGCTACTAGCACAACGACAGCAGCAACAGCAACAGCAGCAGCAACAAAGACCCAAACGCCGCATCGTATCCGCGGGTTCCGAGAGCAGGTTGAATTTAAAAAGCAGTCGTTTGCTGCTCGCTTTGACTCGTCACCGCTGGACGGGCTGGAGCCTCCAAAGCTTCATACGGATCTTTCATCGCCGACTCCGCGCAAGAAGCAGAATACAGGGACACCAGCAAAAACAGGAGCCATAAATTTTGGGCCTGCAATCTATGCTACGCCACGGCAGCGGCGGCGGGCACCGGGAGCCGAATCAGGACCTGAGGCGGAGCACACCCAATTTACCAACAATGGGCCCAAGACCCCAATCCAGCGGTTTTACGAAGAGGCGGCGGCGGCAGGCGACTCTTCCTTTGGGTCTGAGGACAGTCCTGTACACACGCCGTCGAACCCGTCGCGGGTAATGCCTGCTGCCCCCGGCGGCGATGGTGGTACTCCCACAACTCGCGAAGGCGGTACTTCTGCTAGTGCTACCGGTACCACCGGTGCTGCTGGTGCCAGGGCCTACAACAATACCTTCCAGGACGACGACACATCGCTGATGGGCTTGCCAGAGGGGATGTCACCACCAGTCACAATGCAATTTACCATGCCTTCGGATGTACTCCAGCGCACCCCAGCCCGAGAAGTAGCGCAAAGTATTGTGCAGGATATACTCCGTAGTGCTGGTGCCGATGCCTATGACCTGGATCTTGATCAACCGGAATAGCTATTTTATATCTAATCTCAAATACAACTAGTCTCCCTTTTTTTCTTTTTTTTTTTTATTTTTTTTTTTTTTTTTGAAAATCAGAATAATTGCCTTGATTTATATAGAAAACTTAATATCATAGATGATACATACAATACACGTTCTGAATCACAAGGGGTCCACAAAAATATCCGAGTAATAATCCATCAAAAATTGCGTACCATCATTACGTGCTTGCATGTCCCGAAGTTCCCGACTCCCGTCATGATGTCGCACAATGGTGGGCGCAAAACAAACAGCTAAATTGCGAGAGGTCATAAGATTTGCGTCGGAAAGCTTGCTGACTTTGACCAAATGAGCCATAACAAATTGTAAAGTATCACGGTGGGCCTGGGGCAGAGTACTTATCACAGTGCGAAGCTCTTCTACCGCTGCTGGGGCTGCCTGGGTTGACGCAGGAATGCTTGCTGCTGGTGTTGTTGCTGCTGCTTCTACAAATTGGTCGTAGAGATCAAAGGGAATTAAGGGCACGGGAAGGTAGTTGAGATATTGCTTAACTGCACTTGTAATACCAGCAATATCGCCAGTAAGTACTTTTTCGTCCAGCTCGTTCAAATCAAAAGTTTTCTCAAATGCCTCCTCAATTGCAGAAATTTGGGACCTAGCACCAGACTTTCTGTAAATACCCTCAAATAACATGCCGCGCTGCTCAACTTCCTGAATGCATCGGGTCACTATTAGCGGAATCTTGGTGTTTTCAATCTGGACCCGCTTCTCTATAGGATACTTTAACGATGACTCTTTATTATTATCAGGTCCGCCCTTGAACCACCCGTTGCCGCTGCGTTTGCTGTTATTTTTTGTGAGCTCCTTTTGATTGATGCTTTCCCCTGACATAACAATATTCAAACCAACGCCACTGGCTGCATTGCCATTCGGTGACTGGGCATCAGAGACTGCTGGCTCAACGTCGGAATAAGGACCAGCCGAAATCGACGTATGATCAGGCGAAAAAACTTTATTAAATCCCTTCACTCCCTTGGCAACAGCAGCTGTAGGCCTTTTCCAAAAACGCCGGGCAACCTGTTGTTTCTCCTTCTTTTCATCGTTACCTTCCAGAATAGTCACCAGCGGTTCATCTGGAGCAAATGACATGACAGTTGAAGCGTCTCCATTAAAATTGATGGAAGTCAATGGCTCTGAGAAGTCCTTTGTCACAGGCACGCCATGAGGAAGTTTTGTGGAGCTCCCATACTTTTCTATAATCTGCCGTGTGAGTTCATTATGTAGCTCAAGTAACTGGCTGTTTTTCATATTCATCAATGTAATGGCTTCAAGTGATTCATCATGTTGTTTACAAAGCTGGCTATTCCGTTCTGTCAGCTCTTCGCGTTGAATCAATAGAGCCTCAATCTCTGTTTGCAGAGTTGCCTTGATCTGGGCAACTTCTTTTGTGAACTCGGAAACAAGGTTCACAGGCTCTTTCAAATTGGTATTTTTGCTGCAAGCCTGCTCAAGTAACTGAAGCTCTTTAGTGGCAATTTCACTTCGAGCTTCCAAGCCTGCAATGATCTTTTGCTTTTTAGAAATATTGGAGGCAAAATTTTCACTGTTTCTGGGAGGCTCACTTAATTTAGTCTCAAGTTCTGCAATCTTCTTTTTGGCTTTAGCCAGTTCGTGAGCAATAGTATTGGTCTGTTTATCGGGCAAATTATACCTATTCGAGTAATTATTCAGTGTAGTTTGATGACCTCTATTAGAATCGCTGACAGATCGCTGATGTTGAGATGCCAACTTTTGTCTTTTTGTATAGTCGCCCGGAGGGGAATATGGGCCCCGAGCAGAATTGACTAGAATAGGGTCCGAGTTTTTTCTCGGCCGGTTGTACTTGTTAATTGGAGAAGAAATGTTAAAGGCAGCTGAGATCATATCTAAAGGAGCTCTATGCGATGAATAAGATGGCGCTCCTGAGCGCTCTGGAACTAGTTTGCTGCTATCTATTACCGGATCTTTTTCAAGAATTTCTTGTCCCTTTTCACTTAACTCATTTAACTGTAACGAACCTTCGAGATATACGCCAGCCCGTGATGATGTATCAGACAGGCACGCACTATTGTTGAGGGGAGTCAGTTTATCCAGACTTTTCCGCAGAGCTCCAATTTCTGAGGAAAGATCCATATCAGGCAAGGTTTCGAATTGGAACTCGGATTGTGAAGAAACCCCCAGAGGGAGTGTGCTCGATGGCATTTCGTTTAATAGTGCCATACTGTTTTTCTGAGAGCCAGATTCGTTTTTGGTGTTGGTATTGTTGTTATTTAGGGAGGATTCCAGAGTAGATTGTGAAATGGACGTTTCTGGTTCAAAACTGTTTTCTGCATCATCTTCTGGTATTACAGGGTTATTGGGTATAGAAGAAAGCCCTGAGATATTTTGCTGTTGTAGCTTTTGAGGCTGCCAATTCGAGTTTGGATTTTGTGGTCGAGGGAAATCAGCGGGTTGGTGAGAAAGCCGTCTGGGGGGATATAATGCTGGATTTGCTGGGGTAGAAAAAGTTGGTGGGGAATTTAACATCGGGTTGGGTGCCTGCAAAGAGGTCTCCATAGATGGCAGTGAGGGCAACGACTTTTCTTCAAATGGTCCTGGCAGAGTCTTCATCCTATTTCCATTGAAAAAGTCACTTCTTTCACCCGGTAATGATTGCGACTTCGAATGAGTTGATGACTTTTTCCTCATGAGACTGGACCGTTTTCTTTGTTCTAAAATCGCTTGATTGCATTTCATGCAAAAGTTGCCCTGTGGAGTCTGGGCATACTGTAAGTCCTCTATCTTCTTGTTACAATTGCGGCAGCGAAAACATGATGAACAAAATGCCTTATCACCAGTCAGAATGGCAAGATCTTCGATTTTTTTGTTGCAGACAGTACAGAGGTACGTGCAGTTGTCGCAAATAAGCAAACCATTTCCATGCACCAACATACTAGAATTACAGTCAAGCTGAACGTTGCATGATGAGCATCGGAAACCTATAAAAAAGAGTTAGAGCAAAATCTCAGCATGTTATGTGATGATATTATCGACAATGGTGGAATATAACGTACAGTCGGCATGCCACCGGTCGGTACCTGGAGGGTGGTCGGGTTAGTCAGTGCACAACAAATGAACAAACATGGTGGGATGCATACCAAGCTCGTATGCTTTGCCTTCCTCTAGTCTCTATAAATCCAGTTAATATTTGATATTATAAATGGAACTGTCAAAAAGAACATACCAAGTTACACTTTTTGCAGTAACAAATCTCCTCGTGCTCATTAGGCGAAGACGTATCTTGGAAATCGTCCATGGTAGTCATCTTGGGTGTATCTGGGGTCGGCTTGATTGCCACTAAGAGACTGGGGAAGCAACTTTGCTGAAACCGCGGGTGTTCGAGGTGTAATAAAAAAAGACCAACAACTAATAAATATTTGAAGGAGAAAAAGATAAAAGTAAAGATGCAGAGTCGAGGCCTTTGTCTATGTTTTTTTTTTTTTTTTTTTTTTTTTTTTATTAAGTTTAAAAAATGTCAAATGTTTTTTGTGTATATAGAAAAATGATATTAATTACTAAAAGTTGTAAAAAAATAAAAAAAATAAAATAATAAATTAAATT
>Ga0160505_100389_pt1 | contig 26409 bp, 13 predicted proteins | sample DIDeMG_FD_108225 | JGI IMG/M metagenome (GOLD analysis project Ga0160505, IMG submission 108225) | Enriched chicken feces microbial communities from UW Madison campus, WI, USA - DID2874_E49_Stillage MG | ecosystem: Host-associated > Birds > Digestive system > Large intestine > Fecal ... | reverse complement strand
TTTTTTTTTTTTTTTGGGTTTTTTTTCGCCCTTTTTTTTTTTTTTTTTTTTTTTTTTGTTTGAGTTAGGCAGCGTTTATACACAGCATTGTAGATGCGCACGTTGAACTAGGCCTATCTGAGCTTTTTGCTGGTAAACTGCCTGGTGGAGTGGAAGTACCGTATCCCCATCTGTGCATCTTGAGCTGTCCAGTGGTTTTATCATCTTGTCTCAGTATAGACTTGGAATCTGGAACCTGCTAGCCTACTGTTTCTGTCTAATCATTCACGTTTGTTATTGCTTAGTTCCATCTCTCGACTGGGGTTACAGAAAAAAAAAGCTTATGGACACCTAAAGATGAGACACTAGTTATGCAAAACACATTAGCATTAGAAAAACAGCAAAGGCCGCTGAATAGACCAATGCGGGACTTGAATAGGAAAACAGGGAAATGGGTGAATGTTGATTCTCTAATCTTGCTTTGGAACTGTCAAAGAAAGAAGAAAGTTTACTAATGACCATTATGCTGTCTTACCTACTTAAGCTCTTCAGTCTGTATCACTTGGAATCCTTAATGGTTAACCTGGCAAGAATAGCTTTTTTTATTTATTTATTATTATTCTCTGTTCACCGGTCACTTGAAAGTTATTTTTTTGTTAAACAGCATGACATATGAAGTGTATAGCTGATTTTGGGAGAGACACTAGCTGCTTCTGATATGGCAGAAGACCTTATTAAACAACCAGTCATGAGACAGTGTTTCTATCAGTGGCCATTCTGTTCTAACACTTTTTCTATCTTATTACTTCACAGTTTGAAAACAACCCTTCAAGAAAAAAACGTATACAACTTGTCACTAAATAACAATATATTTTGAAACACTCCTCACCTGTTCTTGACCAGCTTTATGAACTCATCTAACCCCTCTTTATCAGAGTTAAGCCTGTGTGGATCAGAGGAAACAAAACCATTGCAACGATAAAACTTTTTGCATAGCTAAAAAAAGAGGGAGACCAAGAGGTTTTATTTATTAATTTTTTTTAAAGTATGGTACGTAATATATCTGTTTATTAGCCCAACATCTAGTTTTATTAGGGTGTGTTATAGTTTTTCCCCGTAGTAAGCTGATTGGGAATTAAATGACCACACCAATTTGAGTGAAATAGAACTTTTTTTTTTTTGCCTATGCTGGTCCCAGAAATATGCTCACTCTCAAAAACAGCTAGATCCTGTTACTGACGCTGAAGATTTGATATAGTGAATGCTTGAACAGTGCATACTCTGAAAAATCAAGAACTATAACAGGAGATTGGCGGGCATTTATGATTTAGGCACCCCGCAAGCCATGAAATAATCGTCACTATTATATATATTTTAGTTGATATACAATATATTTGAACTACTCCATAAACAATAAATATGATAAATATAGATTATTCTTGTATATTCAAGTTATGGAGCACTGCTTTTGAGAAAAGTTCTTAAGCTCAACTTTCTAACAGGCTGCATTTTGGAATACAGTTCACGACTGGTTATATATTTCCAAATAATCGGAATTTAAAATTTTCATCAGGGTCCGGGAACATAAGGCCATGTAATCGTTTAAAACTTTTTCTTTTTGTAAAATTGGTCTTGCAGATAACCTCGCTATATACATATAACAAAAAGATTAAGCCTTAAAAAGTTATAGAAGTGCATGAGCCACTAATGTCGATGCACAAGATGGACTATCTGAAAATTGATGATCTTTGATCGATATCTAGAGTCCAATGTTTTGCCAAACATTTTGATAGTTCATCACATACTTTTGCTCAACCACTACCATCAAACTAGATAACTATCTTAAAAAACGAATGTGAGAAGTGGCGGCCTATGAAATATTTGAGCTAAATATTTGAATATTATTCTGCTACTAATTTCTTTTCTCAAATCCCATCTACTGTACAATCATATTAAAGTATAGACGCAACTTGGCTATAAATTATACTAGACCCTCCAAATACTACATATCCAAGTGAATTATAGAATTACATGATTGAAAACCCATAATTATCTTAGCTATCATAATTTTGCATTTTGGATATTTATCGAGCGGTTCCTATATTTGGCCCACATTTTTTTCAGATGCATATGAACGCCCACAAGACTGAATGAGAGCAGTGATTTTTTTGACTGGAACTAAAAGATTTTTACAACATTTGTATAATTGTTCCAATGTGATAGACCGCGTCAGCTATACTTCGCTTAAGCTACCCTAAAATATACTCAGCAGCTGTAGTATGCGTATCTACCCAAAACTTGAAACAAAAAGGTATAGACAACATGAGAGTAATAGCTGAAATCAACTGAAGCTTTTTTTTTTTTCTTTAAAAATTTTTTTATACTTAAAAGCTTTATTCAAAGGTTTAGATTATTTCTAGCAGAAAGTCTCTTATGTAATAATCGTAGTGATCATTGGATACCAAGTCAATAGCTCTGCTTGATATAAGCCTTAAGGTATTTCAAGGTGAGCGCGACAACGCAAAGAAAAGTAACTGGTCTGTTCAGGGCTTTAGCAAAGAAACAAAATAAAAAATAAAGTTATACAAAAATACTCCGTTTGTTGTTAGCAAAGGGATCAAACAAATGCGTTATTTGAAGTTGATTCTGGTTTTGAACCATTTTTCTAAAAGTTTGAAAAGAGGAGTAACCTGTGATAATGAAGAAGCACCACTTAAAGCTAACCCAACAAAGATACAAGCAGAAACAAAAAGTTGATAATAAAATAAGCTCATTAAACATAAAAGAAACAGGTATTCACTGAGGTGCATCATCGGGTCAGGATACATGTACAGTTTTGTAGTTTCTGATCATCTACCACGCATGTATCTAGTTGGTGTGCCCTTTTTTGACGATTATTTTGTGACCTACAGTCTATGTAGTTCGACAAAGTAAACGCAACTCATCAGCTCCCCTTATCCGGCCCAGACCTCCAAATTTCTACCAGAGGCAGGCCTGGCACATGCTATAATTTCCAACCCAGCTTTTAAAACCTATATGACTTGCCTGTAAAGAAAGTGCCTATCAAAGAAAATATATCTGAATGCTGATTGAAGAAGTTGAGAGAGGGATCTGGGTCTGACAGGCAGTTTTTAGAAAGTATAAATACAAGATATCTTTGCAGTTCAAGTTTAAAAATCCGGCTTTCAAAAGCTGCCTGAACAACTCTTAAAACGCAGGCTTTTTTATTTTATTTTTTATTTTACGATGTTTATTCCCCATCTTGCTAGGCACGATAGCAACGACCCCTCTTTAGAGTAGGGAAGTCAATACGGCAATCGGCGGTCCGGGGAGACCTTCAACTTAGCATGTACAGTAAGTAATAGCTGCAGTTTATACGACTTCCCTGGCCCGCTTGAAAACAGAGTATTGAGATTTTTCGTAGAGAAAGCCTAGTGGTAGAAAGGAAGAAAAAAAAAAGGTTTGGGACCCTGCAGCTTATGATAAAACCATAAACAACACTGCTTCACCTCACAGAGGAAATTGCCTGATGAAGAAGTATCCTCGCCCACTAAGACATTCATGAAGCCAGCATATACATTATTATACCTTGAGCGAACAGCCCTAGCTACACAGAGGGCATAGTGCCATTAGAAAACTTTTTTGTATTAGATTCAGTTAGTACAAAAAATATTATTGTCAGTGTTGTTAACTGAAGCTGGCCACGCATATCTTGACAAAACCGCCCTCTACTCTACGAAGCATACTGTTCGGCAATTTTCCCTGAAGTGCCAGATCAGGGTTCTTGATACTAAAAAAGGGTTTTGATGACTAAGTTCCTGGGTGATTTTTACAATGTTTATTTTTATTTTATTTATCTATTAATTTTCTTTTTTTTGGATGTCAGTTCGCGTAGTTAGAACAGTTTGTCGATAATCTACTGTATATGAATATTAGATATCATGCATTCAGAATTCCTCTCATACAATCAAGTCGTTTGTAGAGAATTTGGCACAACCTAGTACTGAAATTTCTACAAAGTAGCAACAGCGATTACACTTCCTCAACAATAGCTATAATTAAACTAGTCTTGGTAGATTTCTATTTCGTTTGCAATTTAAGAACATTCTTGTTTATCTATCTACTACTATTAAAAGGCGTCACTAAGTTTCTGATGTGTTTCTAATTGTGATTTCAATACCACATCTTTTGTAGCACCCTTAGGTTTCTATGGGTATCTGAATATTTATTATCCATTTTTGACTTTTAGCATATTTTATGCTAAAGGATCCAGTGTACGACGAGTGCAGAGATAAGCTAGTACGACCACAGTAGATAACTTCCATTAATCGCTTTCTCCGATAATATGAAGTTGTAAACTTTAGCAATTCTGCTTCCAGTTAACTACTTTCGCACGTCGTAATAATTACAAAGAGTGAATTAAGATCCTATACTTTGGTATTTTTAAATCTATTACGCTGTACGTAGTTATCTACAATATTTACTCTCGACAGGAAAAAAAAAGATGTAGACCCTTTTATTGAATTATATATGAAGCAGACTTATTTGCAGATGCTCGCCTCCTTCGCGGCTATAACTTACTTCTAATTGTAGTCTAGATAAAAGCCCGATCCCTAACTTCTGAATACATCAGGTTTGCATTTGTTTGCTAACTAAATTTGTCGTATATCAGGAAGAAAAGAACAAAAAAACCATGGGGCGGCAAGCACCATGAATCAAGTGCTGTGATCTATAGACCTGTAAATAATCGTGATTTAGCTGCATGAACAGGAAGAGTAAAGACAAACAGAAGCGAAATAGGATACAGAACTCTGGTGTTTCCATAAAAGCTTGAATCCATCTGCATATGTTCAAAAACAATGCGTGTATATATATTTGTTGAATCTGAGTCACTGTGGCACTAAAGCACTACATTTTTATTCTTCTCGTATTTTATCTATAAGTCAGTTCTATTGTACAATATGGTGAGAAATAGCGAATTATAGACATATCTCTAACTAAACCCTTTCAGTCTTGCGCTATCTGTTATCAAGTAGTAGATATTGAGAAAAAGAAATCAGAAAGAGACATATTTAGCTTGTGGCTATGAGATTTAAAGCTGAAGACTTATAAATATTTTCTGATTAGAATTTAGTAGAGTAAAACTTCAAGGTGTAAGAAAGCCATTACCTTTTTTTTTTGGAAATAGAGAACGAGTCAATTTATATTAAATTTCATACTAAATTAATGCTTAGGATCTAAATCATACTATAGCTAACCTGGCTGTATAATTCAAAACCTAGCAATACTGTTTTACTTTAAAATATTTGAAGCAATTTTTTACCTTTTAGGTCTTATGGGTCCGAATATTAATAAACCGATAGCATTCATTTCCTTTTCTTAAGATTAAAGCTACCCTGGGTATGATTTACAGACTACGCAACAAGGTAGGGCATAATGATCATGTCGGACAAAAAAAAATAAAAAAAATTCAGGGACTGATTTTTTGGTCCTTGTCACTAAGCCCTGCATTAAATGATATGAACAACTCTAGCCTGGCGTTCATATATGATGGATGCCAATCAAAAACTACGCAATGACGCTCAATCGCTATTCCCAGCATCAAATCTCTTACAATTTTATAGTTTATCAATAAAATCCCAGGAGCCATTCATCCAACCTCAAGCTCTACAAAGCCTGATGGGCATACTCAACCATCACCAAATATTATCCCTAGTTTTCTTGCTAGGTGTAACCGGTTATGACTTTTTTTCTTTATTATTTTCGGTGTAGTTGTTATTTCATGTGATTTTTGTGTACATCGGTTGCTGTCGTTCCTTACTCCTGCTTCTCGGGCCATTCAAGGTTGAATCCCCACTTCTCCTCGCCTTCTCTAACTTCGTAATACTTTCTGAGATCGATACCGTGGTACTCGTGGTGAACTAAATTGAACCACGGGAAGATATGGTTGAAGGTTGACGAGTAAGTAGAGTTCTTGGCAGCAATTCTCTGGATCCAAGGAGGAAGATCGGTCTCGCCGTAAGGCTTCTTGCCTTGCGCAAGAAGAGACTTGATTTCGTACCGGTCCTTTTCAACCTCACGCTGGTTTTCCACGACACCCTGGAATCTCTTCGATGAGCGGTTGTATGAGAAGATGAAGCCGGAAAAGAAACCGACAAAAGTGGCGACGCGGATGGCTCTGTTGTTAACCGCCCGGCTCTTGCCCTCAGACTGAATGTGCTCACTCAGGTAAAGGAACAATGGGGCAGAACCAGTGAACAAAGCCCATCTAAGATAATCAGAGCCGCGGAAGTAGCGAACAACTCGGCTGAAGTGAGGGTCGACATCAATCAGCTTAAAAAAAATAAGTGTATTAGCATCAAAGTCTGGTTTTCGTACTACCGAGAGCGTCCAAGACCAGATATAAACAGGAGCGCCGGTAATACCAAGCAAATTCTATAACTCTCTTACCTCGTAGTCGCCTTGAGAAGGCGTAACATTCTTGAAAGCTTCGGCCATGATGTGTATATGTGTGTGTATATATGAAAGATGCTGGGGTTTATTGTTTCAATGGAAAGGAAGGAAAGAAAATTGGGAAAGAGGTGGTTGAAACAGAGAAAAAAAAACAGAGAAAATTCAGCAGCCAATAAGAAGCATTGGAAAAGAAAAATGTTTACGCAGCTTCGACTGCGACAAGGGGAAGACACAAGTACTGACTAACATAATAGCTATATTACGTAAAATGTAATTTATAACCTAGGACTTCTTACATAGTACTTATAGTATATAAGGCTCATTTCACATCAATGGCAAAAGCATTGGTTTTACTACATTATCAGATTTTAATTCTCCTGCAAAATGTCACCGCTTTTTCGTGTAGTTATACATTTTCAAGCCAGATACAGAGTATCCAAACAGCTGGCAGTGTTTTCAATGTCTTGCAAACAATACAACAAAAAAAACATCATATTACCCCATAATATATAAATCATCAACTTTTAATTATTCGTACATACGTCAAATTGTCAAAAATTAACGGGAAGTGGGCTTAACCTTCTGGAAGGCACCCTTGGCCTGCTGCTTGGAGATGTTACCGCTGGCAACGTTCTTGGCCTTGTCAGCTCTCTTCTTGGACTCAGCAGCCTTCTTCTGGTCCTTGCCGTCCTTGATGGCCTGGGCACGGGCAGCCTGGCGAGCCTCGGGTCTAAGAGAGCGCTTCTCCTTGATGACATCAAGGGAAGCACCGACAATAGCACGCTGCTGCTTGACGGTCTTACGAGATCTCTTCTTGTTGGACTCCTCAGTGACACCCTTCTTGTGCTTTCTGCGGTAAAGAACAGTCCAGGAGATTCTTCTAGGGTTCTTTCTCTGGTGGAAGAGAGAAGCAGTCTTGGAAGAGTAGAATCTGAAGATCTTGGAATCACCTCTGACAAAGAGAGTACCTCTGCCAGGGTAGATCTTGTTACCGGAAAAAGAGTCAATTTCGATCTTCATGACGAACTACCTGGATATCAAGTTAGTGGACTGAATGAAAGAGAGCAGGATGTACAGATTCGACATGTTACAGAAAAGACAAAAAAGAATATAGGGGCTGAGTTATATTTCAGTCGAAGGTTTAAAGTACTGCATAGCTTGCTGTTCAATTGATTTGATCAAAAGAAAACCGTCTGGAATTGATAATAAACACTTGATTTCGAAAATGGAGTCGCAAACTATGACGCAAAGAAAGTAATAATAATAATAATGAAAAAAAAAAAAAAGAATATGCCGGTATTACTGTATCAAGTATGGAATGTTGCCGAATACGTTTCGAAAATTCAGCACGTCGTAATTGAATTTACTATCAAGTTTCGAATATCAAACCAAGAAATTTATTCAAAATAATAGAGTAACCGCCAAGTAACCTATTTCTGTTTCTTGCCCGTCTGAAACCGTAGAGTCTGATTCACCAAAAATTCGCCTGCTATACATACCTTGCTTTAAGATGGGGATGGATGGGATTACCAGGGAGGGGAGTGAAAGGAAGGGAAAAAAAAAAGAGAAAAAGGGAAAGTTGTGGCAGGAAAGAAAAAAATTGTTTTGGTCGAAAATTTTTCCAGCGAAAAGAGTGCTGAGTATCAGGAAGTGAGCAAGCAGTATATGGGCACCTCCATACACTCAATTTGTCTGGCAGATTGTGCTATGTTGTCAGCACCAGCCCTTTCCCTATTTATTCTAAGGTCTTTGTCATCATATTTCCGGTAGTTTCCTTTCTAAGTAATATTTATAATAATTCCTTCTTTTGAAAGCTGAATGGTTCATATTTATCCGCATTTCCAAAAGAAGTCAACTACTTTATTAGACATTCAAGTGACTGCTACCTTTTACATGTAACAGGAGTACCATTCGGCGTAAATATCAGTATTGAATCGACTTTTTTCTGTAGGGTAGGCCAAAACCGAACCAGCTTTCAATGACCAAATATACTTAGGCCAGACTGTAATATACCAGATCTGAAAAATTTCTCCCAACTTTACTGCACTGTGATTTTTTGAAATGAAAAATTTCCTTTCCTCTCTTTTAACATCAATATTTTGTTCCGGAGTGCAAATCACCAACTAAACAAAAAGCGCAGAGATGGTATGGTAGTTTTTAACAGGTTATTTATGAATTTTCTATATTAAAAATCTAAATTCCCTGGTATTTTGGTTTTACTTATGTTTGAAGATCAAGCCGCTAACATGATTTGTGCAGGCCCCTAAAGTTAAGAAGTCCCAGGACAACGTCAACAGCAGACTTGCTCTTGCTATCAAGTCCGGTAAATACACCCTTGGTTACAAGTCTACCGTTAAGTCTCTCCGTCAGGGTAAGGCTAAGCTTGTTATCATTGCCGGTAACACTCCTCCCCTCAGAAAGTCTGAGCTTGAGTACTACGCCATGCTTGCCAAGGTCACTGTCCACCACTTCCAGGGCGGCAACAACGAGCTTGGTACCGCCTGCGGTAAGCTTTTCCGCGTTGGTGTCCTCACCATTCTCGATGCTGGTGACTCCGACATTCTCACTGCTCTTTAAATCAATTGTCGTTTAAATAAATTATAATTTAAGGATATTGTTTTAATTGGTAAAACGTTTTCACAATACCGTAGATGTTTATTGAACAAAAAAAAGATAAAGAAACCCGACAGTTTGAAAGCTGTTTAACATTCAGCTGGATCCTATAGATATTGGGATCGCTCTGAGCTATATGTTTCTACTAATTCCCATATGAAATCAAAATTCTACCTAGGTGACAGTTATTCTCTTCTCTATAACTGCCATAATGAAAAATCTTTTTTTGGGTTACAGAGGTCAGCCTTTCCTGTGTCACAGTAGTACGAAACTCGGTTCGTCAAGCAAGCTTATTTTTCTCCTTGTTATTTTATCAATTGAACCAAGTCGTATTGCTATGAGATATGAGATGTCAATGGACTTGTTCATGTTATATGGCTAAACTATAGCGTACCGCATTTTCTGAAATACAACTCCTAAACTGGTCTAAAAAGTTTGATTGGGGTTTCTTACAATATTTACAATATTACTTTTACGTGGTGGTTCAGTTGAAGTTGACTACACCTTATTATTTCAAGATGTATTTTAATGGTCTACTCTGGACTCCTATGCTGATGCCATGCTTTCATAAGTCAATGAATCATCTAGAAATTCGATTGAACTCGTTGACGCATGACCGCCTGGATTCCAATGGATGTATACTGATGCATTTAGTACATACTTTTTGCATTATGAATGGCTTTACTCTGCGGGACGTATAGCAACATAAAATATGGTTTGACACTGTGCGCATCTTACCCGATATGTATCTGAGAAACCAAACCAAAATATGCTACAAACAACACATTGTTAGACCCAGTATTGTCCATCTTTCAGGCTCACTATTGACATGATAATAATAAATCTGTTTATTGTCCTAATATCTATATAAATATATTATTGACATAGTTAAATAGTTTGATACAAAATACCAGTTTGGAATACACATATTTTAAATGTTTACAAAACCTTGGTAGCCTATGCCTATAACAATTTTGGTGTATCAGACTCAAAACATGTGTATGTGATAGCTGCTGTTAAGGGAATTTTTAGCGAGTGATTCTTGACATCCCATCTGAAGTAGATTGTCATGTCAGTTGACAAATTCAATAAGAAAAAGGAACCTTTATGATGCCAGGCGATTCAATGTCCATTGACGCCGCAACGTGGATGTGTTACAAAACCTTTGATCTTACGTTGAGTATACAGATAATGATATGTTGCAAGTTCACATTGGCTTACAGGGGGAAAACAATAACAACAGTGGCCATGGTTATTGTCAAAGTTATAAGCTGCTTTCTGCTAATATTAAAGCCTGTTGACAAACAGAATGTAATACTGGACTTTAGGATGTTTGAATTCAAACATAAGTTATTGCCAAGTCAATCTCCTGGAGTGACCGTGTGATACAATCAATCACTTCTGGCTAAAATGCTTGATATAGAGTAGAAAAGCAACCCTCTTTCTTTCTCCTTTATTTTACTAATCAAAACGTTATTACACCTCCATACTGTTCTTTTCTGAAGAACATTAACAATGCATATTCAAGATGTCGAGATTAATTCTAAACTCTTGCGATCTATTATATATTGACTGTAGATATGAAAATTTATTTTTAGAATAATAATCACAGTTGGACACTGACATTATATAACCCCGCTAATCTAATAACGTTGTACTGTAGAATTTCAAATTAAGAGACATAAGTAGCATTTAATTAAATACTCTTGTTTCGTTGACAGTGACACATATGTTTACATGGCCTTTGAAATCTCGGCATTTGAAGAAAACTTGTTTTCAACCCCAAGAGCTGATCATAGTGATGTAATAGCATGATGTCTATGCACTATATATAAATGTTATTGGGTGTCGAAATTCATATTTAAAAATTGACTAAAGGTTGCTAAACCTTTGACTTGACGACAAGAAATAAGTGGTCATGATTGGTAAGTGTATTGATATTCTAATCTGTTGCTGGCTATTTAATAGCTTGAATAATGGTGCGTTTGAAACTCTTGAATCCTGAGAAAAAAAGACAGGGTTATATCATAATTGGTAAGAGTCTACAAGCGTTTTGTACACGATTAAAGCCGTCTATAGAATGGATAGATAATCAGGTTATTGTTCTTACATCAAATATTAAAGTCATGTATAAAGTAATTGATTTTAATTAAATCACTGTATGTACATTACTTGTGGCGTATTTATGAATACCATTCAAAGTACAGGTCGTTGTGGTCAAATACTTGAGATTATAACTTAATTAGAGATCTACAGACGAAAGTAAACAAGAAAAAATTAAATAAGGAGAATAAAACGGTTTATGAGATTGAAAACCAGTGAGTGCTAATTATACCTATATAGGCAATTATATACAAGAAAAGGTATGGGAAAAAGTTTGATAGATAAAAGTCTGCATATACATTCATAAGGCTTTACGCATGTACTTGACATGTACTTGGCAATTGCGCTACTCAACATACTCACGTTTCAAGCCCTTATCTATTTACATTTTATTCTATGGACCCAGGCGTAGCAACAAAATGGACAAAAAATCTAAAATGCACAATTACGACGTTATTTTGAGTAAAAATGCCATAATAGAGTTGATATATGAGTCCTGAGCCCTAGCCTTTAAATCTTTTAAACAAGTTTTGCAAAAAGCTGCATTCTGAAAAACTATAAGCCTGTGTAACTGGGTACATTAAAAAAAGAAATTTCTAAATTCAAGAATACATTGTGCAAAGATGTTATTCATGTATTTAGTTATCACGTGACTGTAGCTGAACAACAGTCCATTGTGCTATACTGTATATATATCATAAAGATATTCATTTGAAGATGTGCACTAAAAGTAGAACGTTTTCTCCAGAACTGTACAATTTGCAGAGCAATAACACCATGAGAAAGGGGTTCCCGATTAGCTCTATAGAGAAAAAAGAAGAAAGAAAAAAAAAAAAAAGCGCCCACATAGCCCTATTTTGTATCATTTATTTGAGAACAGTCTACTAGTGTCTATGACTGCAATAGTATAGCCATTTACACAAGCATTCAGCTTGCTGGACTTCTCATGTTTACGAGAACTGATGCTCTGTAATTTAAAATGTAGTTCCGTAAGAGCTCTACCTTAAGTTAACGTTATATATAAAAGTTTACCTAGACATCTGAATCAGTATGGCCATCTACAAACCAGTCATAGATATTTTATTGTTATGTCCTATACTTGCTTGCAGTTAAGAAAATTGGTCTAATATAATAACCTCCAGAGTTTTAATTTAAATCCCTGAATTTCTAGCCATTATATTTACTAAACATTATCACCTATCTTTGTGCGTTTTATTTGGGATTTTGCTTTTTATTAAATACTATTGCCGGTTCAAAAAAAAGACACCCAAATGTTTAATTACCAGTTTGTTATAAAGTGGCATCATATATTAAGATTTATTTTAATTCTTTCTATAGGTATCTGGTCAGGTATATATTAGTTTATTAAAGAATGAAAAGTAGTAAGATAAGTTCATTCCAAATGCCCCGCGCTATTCAAAAACAATCTGGTTTTAAGCAATATGTAAAAAACTTGTACCTATAGACGCAAAACAGATTGAGGAAAACCAAAATTCAGGCTCAATAGATGGAAAAAATCAGTAGGTTGCCCTGGGTTTAAACAAAAATATTCAAGGTCCGTTTGATTCGGTAATCGATTTCCTCAAAGTGTATAAATGAAACAATGATTTCAGCTCCCGTTTGTTGCGCCGACTTGCAATTTCATAGCGGGCTTTTTCCCAGGAGCTCGCGTATTTAGTTTTACTAGACCAACGGTTCATTTGCAAAAATTAATCTAGTAGGGAATTAAAACCAATATTACCAGCTACTTGGAGTCCCTGCCGAATACCTTTGTCAAGGCGGTTAAAAATATATGAAACGTTTTTTTTTTTTCCCTTATTTCTCATGTATGTCTACTACGTGCATAAAACTAACCCCAAGCGTCAAAAAAAATAATGCTGAAATATCGCTACAATCTAGTATACAAACTTTATTCGGTTGGAGAATAGCAAACCAGAAACCTATATAAGCCTTTTGAATTACCCTACCAGAAAAGAAGAAAACAAGATAGTAGTAATTTTATCAAATTCCAGCTGCTCTACGATAATTATAAACCCGGGAAACCCTACTTAGATCTGGGGTAATGTGTAGTGGACCTGTAACCGTAAACCTAAATTTTTGGAACGGACAGAATTTTTCAGTGATCTGCGAGGTTTACCACCTACGGGCTTCTTCAAAATAAGCTAGGAAAATTTCGCAGCGCATTCGCAGCGTACTTTTGTTTCGACGAGTGCTAAATCAGGAATGTCCCCTCTAAGTTGTTTATTTTATGCGGACTTTCTTGTGGTTGAGCAGCCGTTTTACCTATTACCGTAAAAGGTTTTTGGACTCACGGTTACTTTCCAAGATTGCCTGATATAATAGCCAGTTTGGGACAGTATTCATGATGATCTGGTTGTACTGTCAATAATTCTAACAACAAAATTGTTCCTTTATGTCTTTTACTCTAGGGCTGGAAAAAATTTTAAAACTGGCATTTCATGTATTCCAAAAGGTTGTTTCCAACCATTTACTGATTAAAATACAATCAAGTTGCCATGTTTTAAATTTTCAACTCTGGCGCCTGAAAAAACAAGACCGATCTGTGGTTATTTTGGAGCAGATCAAATATATCATCTGTAGTGTTACGGCATGTTATCACAAAGTGTTTAAAATTTTTAAGACATATGTTCAACAAAGACCAACAAACAGTGAATACTAATTAAAATATGCCGCATAGCTGTGGACATTTAATCAAAAACACTATAATAAGATTGAAAAGTTTTATTGAAGTATTAATATGAGCATTTAATTTTATCATGTATAATTATGGTTGTTGTATATTGAAAGGTTAAATTTCTTTATATCCCCAGTATTTACCAATTAAGGCTGAAAGTTCATGTTTTCCCACACCTAATTTTGATAAATGTCCATACCTATATTTTCACACCAACGCTTGTTCATTAGATTAAGTAACAAATATGTTAAGGAAACATCAAGTGACAAAGATGTATTGAAAGTAATATGCTTTTGAATAATAGTTACTTTGCATATTAATAAAAAGTAATTATAGTTTCACGAAATCATTCATCCCAAAATTGTCACTAGTTTTTGATGATGTCAACTTCAAGCTCAGCCAAACCTATTTAAGTGTATATATTAAAGCCTAGAGTGCTTGGCTCTAAATTTTCATGATGACTGACATGGCTCTTTTATTTTCGTAAATCGATCTTAACTTTTAATCGTAGTTATTCAGTAACAATAAGAATATCTTGACCTTTTATCGTCTAAGGCTTAGTATCGGCCACTACTATTAGGTAGAATTTTTGTGATCAAGGTACCAGGATGGAAATAACCTCTTGCACAACCATGGTCAAAACTGGTCTATTACTTTTAATAACAGTTTCCAACTGTTTTGCATTTTTATTTAAAAAAAATAATCCTCTCTTTTGGAGGGAAAAAACCACCCTATAGGATTTTTTGCAGACAAAATTTAAATTCAATTTCTTTTTCTTTTTTGGTTGACAACGAGATTTTTTCTTTTCAAAAAGCTTACGGCCCTGGGCCAATTTGGTTTTTAAATTTTCAAAATCCCAGTGCCAGTAAAGCCTCTCGACCTTATTGTTATTATTATTATCATTAATAATCGTGAACTATTTTTTTTTAGCTCTGTCATTAAAGACAAAAACCTTTGCGGCGAATAGTTACTATTATTGTTCTAGTTGGGATCTTGTATTATGATTGACATATACATTGGCTTGTGCGTTAATATTTTTATATTCGCCTAAAAACTAAGTAAATTGGACATTTAATTACTGTAACATAATCAAATATTCCCTGATTACTGCATACAATGGTTTCTACTAAATTTTTATTCGGTAATTGAGGAGTAAAAAAAGTGAGTTGTTTGTTTTCTCAATGAGATTTCTATTAGGTTTAATCAGGAACTAAGAAATAAATAAATACGCGTAAAATTATAAAGCATCTGTAAGAGCTATTGGTAAACAGGAGGAATAAATGTCTCTAATGGAGAATAACTGTAAAAGTAATCTTCACCCAAAAACTGCTGTTGCTGCTGCTGTTCATTGTAGTAAAAGTAGCAGTTAGAAGTATCAGCAATCATATGTGCTGGCTCTTCGGGAGTCATATATCCAATAGATGATAATGATGATTGTGGTGGTTGAGGAATTTGCATGCCTTTAAAAACCAATTGTTGATCATATGGCACGTTCTTGAATTCTAGCGGGGAGTGGATGCTAGGGGGAGTAGGAATAAATGCAATGTTTTGAACAGGAGATGAAAGAACATGACGCTCAAGCAAAGGGGGAGAAGGCATGATTTCTTCTACCTGAGCCATAACTCCCTGTTGAAATTGAGAAAGGTCATCCTGGTTTGTTATGTGAGTGTTGTCAATATTCAGAAACTTTTGTTCAATGACTTCAATGCTGTTAAGTTGTTGTTTTTGTTGATGCGTTGTTTTATGTTGTTCAGTGGCAGCAGCCGCATTTTCTTTAGCAGCTTTCTTTGCTTTCAGTTTCTTGTTCTTGAGACTTATGGCTTTTGCAGGGTCTTCCTCCTCGATCTTGATACTATCAAGACCCTCCATTTTTCTCCTCACCTTGCACTTGCTAACATGTCGCTTTCTGATATCTGGTCTGGTAAATCTAGCAGTACACCAAGAGCAAGCATAAGGCTTTTGGCCAGTGTGTCTCATCATGTGTCGCTTGAGATGCTTAGCATGCGTGTAACTCCGGTCGCAAAGTTGGCATTCAAATCTGCCGGCCTCGTTTTTCGTGGGAGGGAGGATACCTTGCACGGAGATAAAGGAAGGATCACTTGATGAGAGCTCGCTGTTGGAAGTAGGAGAAGGAAAACTAGATGAAGAAGTGACAGGATGTGTGATGGGTTGTGAAGGGACGGGATTATCTGCGGGAGGTGGGAAATATGAAAACTCTTGCGAAACCACTGGGTCAATAGGGCATTGCGGTTGCTGACAGTAAGTGTTACTGTCGTATGTTGAATTCGAAGGTATGGGCGAAAACAGCATGTCGTAGGAATTGGGAAGTTGACTGAACATCTGAATGGGATTGATCATTGGATACGCTTGAGTGTATGCCATATGAGTATGTGGAATGACTGTGTTTTATATATTATAGTTAGAAAGATGATAAGGAGTGAAAGAAAAAACTAAAAATGTTAGGAAAAAGAGGATATTTTATATTGATTTTCACAATGACGATAGATACAGAAGGAGCTGTTTTTTATGAACAAATCTTTTAGGAAAAAAAAGAAAAACAAAAAAAGAAAAAAAGATGTTTGAAAATTGAGTATTAAAAAACGACAAACATATCAAGCTTAATTTTTTTTAAAAACAATTCGTAGACTATATTTTGAAGTTGGCTCTTCCAACGGAAAAATGCACCTGCCTACGATGGGAATACAAGGAAAAAAGCAATTTTTCAATCTTGAGTCTGTTGCCTTGCTTATATCTAAGGAAAAAGTAAACATGCACAGTGTATTTATACATCTTAGTCTATTAAAAAGAAATATGGTAATAAAAAGAAATTCTTGTTTATTTGAAAACGACTGCATGTATTAATGGTATTCAACCAACATTTGTGGTACTCATACATGTACATATATTTGTGCCTATGGCATATGGAGTCTCAGCACTTTGTTAGGATATGTGTTTTCTTGTGATGCCGTTATCGCTTCAATATTATACGTTTTTCTTTTTGCAGAATTAGTTGAGGGCCCAAACCCCAATGCCTTATAAACTCAAAGGCCATAAAATTGCTGATCCTTTCAACGTGTGATAGTCCTTCATCAATTTCGTTGAAACATGTGCTTTTGAAAAGGTGTCATTATATATTTGGCCGTTATTTTATTCTAATTACGTCTAGTTATTGGGCAAGTAAACTAGATGCCTATTGAATTATTAGAACTCATTGCAACTAGGCACAGACCGCTTTTCAGCCATCCTCGAAAAACTACATCTGTACCATTAAAATCTTTAAAACATCTAATAATGATGATATCAATACTAGTCTTTGTCTTTTTTTTTTCAGTCAAGTCAATGTTTCCTCTGTGCTCTTGAAAACAAGTTCTGAGTGTAGTTTTTAAATTTGTTGTCATACCCATCACACACAAAGTGTTTATTAGACTTTAGTCCCTATGCCAGCTCGATACATATAATATATATTGAAATATTGATCAATATTAAGCCATTGACTTATTAGTTTCATTTTTATACAAATAGCCCAGCACCTTTAGGCTAAGCATAGCTATGATGATCATTACTTTTTTTTGCTTCAAGAAAAAGACCAAAAGTTGTTGCCAGCTACATACCATCATAATGTCTATAGTACCAAGCTTCTACGAAACATATCAACGTGTGCAAGTTGATAACTCTCGCTATTTTACTGTTTCAAATCAGGACAAACCCCATCTCCCATCAACTTTAAACTGATATTATTTCAAAAATAACTTCTGAATGCAGGATTTACAGTTTATTTTTTCAGCTTCTAAATTTTTAGAAAGTATATATATGTGCTCATTTCCTAATCTAGTCTATATAGGCAACAAAGGGATCACTATGCTCCGGCCATAAAACCTCTGCACGACTACATCACCATAGGTCCGCTCAACTATCCAGCACGCAAACCACCTCCTAGCTTCATGCTGAGCTTGTGGATCTGGGCCAACTGATAGTATTTTTTTTGATATTGTTGAAAGCCAATCAGAAGTTTCTTTACTATCCTATTCATGTATTCTTCTTGCCAAAAGACTGGACAAAACATTGTTTCTCAGGAGGTCTTAGACTCCACTTCGGTCACGCCTGGCCTATACTCAATCAAACTACCAATCTCAGCTACAACACCAGAGGTGTATGAAGCCATACAGCAATAATTAGCTATAGAAAATAATGGACTTCTCCCTTAAATAAGGGCCATCAGTTTTGTTTTATGGTACAGAATTGGCATCATTTACATTAAGTATTGTGAGGCTGTATGGTATGTCAAAATATTAGTTTTTAGACATTTGCAAAACGCTCACGTCAATATCATTTTAGAATGTAGGTACACGATATGTAAGGACCCTTACTCTCGTAATCAATGTACATAACCATTATCCGTTCTACGTTACATTTATCTTTTCTCTTTTTTTTTAAAAAAAAAAAAAACACTGATTTTTCATTAAAACGCCTGGCTGGCCAGTGCAGCTTGTAGCGCCATATCTCACATGCGCGGCAACACATACATATCTCACAAGCAGCGGCTCAAATATCACATACAACTTTGTTGTCTAAAAGTGGTATGTTTTTGAAATATTATTCTTTTGCGGACTTTGGCTCTCCGGAGCAGCATAAAATATGGGCATATTAGTAAATAAGTAGCATTGTATTTCTTTTACTCTATAGTCTTTTGTAATGGCTTAGTATCGTTTAGAGCTACCAAAAGCCGTTTTTATGCAATTCAATCATACCAACAGCAAATTTAGTGATAATACTTGTATTATCAAATATGGGCAGTTTCCAAGTTGGCCAAAACACATTAAACCCTCATACCTCAGTATCCTATATGCTCAGAAAAACATGATTCTTAGAAAAAAATTATAGGAAAGCTAAAAACATGACTAAAGTCTTGTGTTTTTTTAGATACTTTAAATTATTCCCCTAAAAGTAGTAATCCTCTTTACTCACGATATGTAAATTATTAACAGTAGCTGAAAAAATCAAGCTAAACCTGTGAAAGCAACTGAAAAATTTAACTAAAGGAAATGTGTAGGGAGTTTAAAATCAAAATAAGGCAAGTATATACAATTGATCTCAGCTATTTAGAACCATGACTCGAACTAGTATTTAGAAGAACCAAATATATAATATAGAGTGATTACATTAAAAGAAAAAGGCTTCTAGGTAACTGAAACAGAGTAAGAAAAATGAAAAAAGGAATGTACAGCTTTAGTATAAAAAAATGTGGGCTCAAAAGTATATAGATCTTGAAAAGAATCATTACTGAAAGCTATTGCCACGTTGTTTAAATGTTTTAACCACTATGAAATAGTATTAGAGGAAGAGTATCAAAGGATTAGAATTCAAAGTTTTGTGAAATCCTTCAGTATACTCCTTAACTGTTGAAATACCAAAAGATAACATCACACAGTGTGGTCTAGATGTACTATCATGAGGCCTGAATTGGGGAGAATTATAGAGTTAGTCTTTTGATATCTCGGGGTATTATTTCTGTTTTCATTTGACATGCAATTGACTCATCTTGTTGTTAGCTTTTGATGGGGAATGTGAGTTTAGATTAGTGGTTTGGGTATGGACAACAATCTTGGTTTTTTAACAGCTCTTCCAGATTGGTCTAAGGTTTAACCTTCTTTCCAGGCGTTTTATTTCCTATACGTCAGCCAAAAAAGTAAAACGTATTCATGACAGGGCCAGTTTAGTTGTGTATATGATATATCAGTTTTTATTTGATACCGGGTCCAAGGTTTCATCGGAAGGGATACTTAGGGTGAATCAATAGTCCCAGCATGACCGGTAAGATGAAAGAAGGAACTACACCAGTGGCTACCACAATCATCCCAGAGCAGCCATCAGGCAATCATGTTTGTTCCAAAAAAAAAAAAACCTCGGCAATGTTTTAATCCAAAATTACAGACTCAGTGTAATAAATAAGGGCTGAGAACAGCTGATTTAGTCACACTTCGAAAGAAAAACGGCGAATAAAGCAATAATAACTGACATAACAACAGTCAGCAGGGAACCCAACCAATGGGTCCGGTCTGAGAGATTAAGTCCTTGTATAGTTGACATGGGAGAAGAGTCTTTGAGAAAAAGTAACACCCAACAACTGATACAGGTAGAGCTGTATTTAACTTTGCGAGGGGCGATATGAGAGAGACGTTGAGCAGCTTGGTTCTCACTCTGGTGGGGAGATTGGTGCTATGGATAGGGAAAAGTAGATGACTGTATAATATATATTACTCAGTACATTTAGACAAGCAAATAAGAATAGCACATTTCTAACTGTTTTTTAGTTCATTTTCCTCTAACTTTTATAATCCATCTTCAGGGTCCTGAATTTGGGTAGGAATATAATATTGCAATTTTCGCAGATGAAATTTGTTACCTTTTTGTCAAGCTCATCAACCAGATTTCGAATTCGAAGTTGAATTCTTGCTCCTGCTTTTGTGTACCTGTATTTCTGCTTTTGTTTGATCTCCGGTTGGGATCACTTAGTCTGCAACTTATCGATAAAACGATAGAGGCTATAGGTTCTCAAGATATCAGACTTTCTTACTTCAATGATGATACTATATTCCATCATAACATAACAGCTTTTGATGTCGGTCATCTTAAATGGAAATGAGCTGTCCATATTGAGCAAGATAACGTTAAACTTTAGTCAGAATTGAGTTTAGCGCAGGGAGCAATATAGCAATGGTACCTTTGGACTACTATGTGGGAAAGCAAGTCTTATTGGCCAACACCAAACGCCCGGGTGCTCCCCGCGGGTTGTGCGTTATGGGTAGAACTTTTCCGAGAATATCCAGTTTGATGGGAACGTTGATTTTAGCTTGTAGGTTAGCGCTGCCTTTCACTCCGTAAACTCACAGTAAAAAACCGATCCAACATCAAAATTACATATAAAAATCGCTCAAACATGGCGATTGGCAGTAAAAAAGAAAGTTATTCTCATATCCCATACGAAATTCCTTAGTGTTTATATGCAATGATTTTTACTGATCGCATCCCTTCATTTTATCTTAGGATATACAATCAGTTATTGTTTTGAAACTACATATCCAAAATTGGATTATTCATTAATCACCAAGAAAAGGTTCTAATCAAAACTTGAAACCACCGGTCGGCCCAATCTAGTTTCTTAGTGAGAGGTTAAAATGTATTAAACTACTCTAGTGTTCGCATTATTCCTAATAAAATTGCATACACGACAGGAAAAAGGCAAGTATGTGCTGTGGTCAGTGAGTCAGTATATCGCTATGACCACCCTAAAACACATTAAATTTAGCCTTTGAATAAGCTTTTGACATTCTCACAACGCAACAAATAGCTTTGGCATATAATTCAACATTTGAAGGACGTTGCAACGCAAATGGTTAAAATACTTGAACATATTGATACATATATATAATGTCATCCAATGTGAGGTTCAAATATGAAGTTTAGAAGACTTGATGTATTGAAAAGTGCGCTATAGTTTCTAAAATTCCTGAACAGTAGAGATGACTCAAGTCCCAGATAAAAGGTGACAGACGGTCAAATGTTGTTTATGAGCTAAATTTGTTCCTTAGTAATAAAACATATTAAACTTACTTCAAGCCACTTGGAAAAACTCAAAGTGAAACTGTTGTAGTACCAATTGTTATAAATCTCAGACCGGTAAAAACTGGCCTGTGTTTCAATTGTTTTGCAAATGTCGCAAACTTAGAGCGGAAATCCCAGCTAGTAACATAATATATTGATTCTATCATAACGATAACTTTGTTTAAAGAATTTATTTCATCTAATATTAGGAATCATTCCACAAAATGTCTTTTAAATACGCCAAACATGGAATGAACTTATTTATCACGAGAGTTGTGCAATTGACCATATAGCTTGTGGAATACTTCATCAATGGGTACTACTATAAAAGAACCCAGTATACGTTTTAAAGTCTTTCTACATAAGTATATTTATGCAAAATTGGGCACTAGAAATCTCAATTGGCAATAACCTTTTGAGTCATCTAGTTTTATGGTGCCTCGGTAAATTTAGAACTTGGTCTTGTTTGTTTCAAATACTGTTCACTTTGTTACTATAAAACGAATTCTTGATATTATATTATATATGGATTGAAAATCCCACCCAACTTTTATCATAGCTACTCATAAGTTAATAATTAGCAATATAGAGATCAGTATTAAAACGATCAAATGTTAATATTTAATATCTTGTCCTAGTTATTGACATTTAATATGAAGAAGGCTGTTAGTTCCATTTTCTAATAATAATTAAATAGGTGAAGAAGTTGTTTGTTCTTTTAAAAATCTTCAAAATATTTTAGTCTTCATAGTTTAAAGTATAATAGTTTCCAAATACACATTGTTTTGCTTAGGACTTATTGGAGTAAGTCAAGTATGCTACCATTTGAAATATGTTTACTTCATTATATTTTCTAATCCAAAACCTATGGAAATAAATTTTCATGAGTCTCAAGCTTTTCTTTTTAAATATTGTCAAGGTTTTATATATGTTACTACTTTGAATCAAAATACTAAGTCTTCAAAACCATAGTTACAATTACCTATATAACTAAAGACAGCTGAATTATTATATTAATCGTGATAATCATCACACAAAGCAACTGATAGCCACTTTTATTTAAAAGAATGATGCCCACTGCGGATATAAAAAAGTCTTTGAGTTTTAGTAGGAAATTATAAAAGACTTTTATTCCATTATAGTTGGTTTTCGTGCTAATAAAGTCCAGATCATAGCTTTCACGTTAAAAAAGATATCTTGTTAAACGCTTGCTAAAGTGGCAATAGCTCTCGATATCGGGGTATGCCTCTTCTATAACTTGAAGATTTTTCAATTGTTTTTCTTCCATTGCTTCACCTTGACTATGGTCCTGCTAAATGGGAGGAGAAGAGGATTGCTCCATACTTGTGTGAATAAGTTCAGGTAGTTAAATGCGGGTATTACTCTTTGCATATTCTCTGCAAAAGAACTAATTTATCTACATACATAATATTATTTAAAGTTTTGAAAGATGAGATGCGGAAGAACTTTTTTTTTGCACATTTGCATGAGAGTCAGAGGGGGAAACATGACAAGGTCTTCATGATCAACACACCATGAGTTAAATATTGTTTTTCCTCCAGTTTTAACCAATGAAACATTACAATGATTACAACATATATCCCAAACGTATCTTTAATGAATAATACCCTTTAAGGTATTGTCTCTGATATATAATTCAAGAAAAATGTGGTCCAGTTTATCAAGCGTATTTTTGAGTCTTAAAAAAACAAAGTCCAGACTCTATTCCCCACCAAGTATTTCCTTATAGCACATCTATTTCTCTAACAGGACCAACATCCCACTCGGATACCTGCTGTAAAAAAAAGGAAAGTTTACACTGTAATCTGCAGCTCGGGCCAGGGCTTTCCGCTTTTACATTTGGTATTAGTAGTCATCAAGCCAGTTCATATTTTCTGGCCTACTTAAGACTAGTTTTGTAACAAGGAACGTTTCTACTTGATATGGTTAGATCTAAATAGAGAGAGATGATTGAATATTAATATATATTTATAGAATGAAATATTATTCGAGACAATTGTCTCAATATTAAGTATTATAGCCTAGTTGTGAACGTTAGTCCAGGTAGGGTTAATCACGTAGGTAATAGTTTATGATAGAAGGAACCCCCAGGAAGTATTTTAATGGATTATTTTAAGTTGAAAAATCAGTTATCAAAGAGGTAATGCCAATTAGGAATACGGGAATGGCTTGCCTTACAGAAGAAATCCGATGCTAGGATTGTTTAACTGAAGTAGAATATTCGGAGTGACCTTGGCCGAGGTCAATCTTCTAATTAATGTATCTAGACCCATTGATTAAATAGGTCCTAAGCCTTTTCTCAAGGGTTATATAATAGATTATGATCCCACTTGAATGTTTGTATTCATGAAGCATGTGCTAAGGCTTCCGTGAGACCTCACTAATACATTCTCAGATAGGAATATGCTTGAACTGAAAAATAGTTTTTAAGGCCCAGCTAGCCATAAAGTCTTAACATGAAATAGAATTGACAAATACAATTAGAACCCATGGTAACTGGGCATATTATACTAGGTTAGTTACAGTACATACTGATATGAGAAAATCTAAAAACGGCGATTGGGAAAGGATGAAGGAGAGTTTCCTCAAGAAGTCTCGCTCTACTTAATTCTAAGGACTCTCCTTGAGACCATGTTTAACTGTTTTTAGTTGGTCATACTTTCAATTTTCATTTTGCTCGCTGATGTACCTCATTTGGAAATATTTACTCAGAATGTCATGATCGGTGCAAAGTTAAAACACCATACTAAAAATGTAACAGGTTTGTGTGTAACTATTTGATGTAAGAACAATAAACTGATTATGTATATAAAGATGTGACAAAATACAGTGCTAATGAGAAATTTTTGTGGTTTGGAGGTAATTTCCTCCATCTACTTCTCTTTGGATGTTGGTGTAGTATTGACTGAGTTCACCTGGTGTTTCATAATCTAATTGTTATTCAACTCTAGAAGTTACATACGAAGTGCCTCTCAGCTTATGCAAAGATTCGCAAAATTTCTTATAGTGATCGTGATAATACTTTGATTACTTCTATGGTAGACGATGAATTCAAATATTTACTATCATTAATACCATTAATTTCCTTGACTCCACCAAAAAGCACTTCAAGCCACTCGCTCCTAGCTTGCTGAGGTTAGAAAATTTCCACGCCGAATTTCTTAGATCCAAGGCTCAGTTATATCGGATGGCAAATCGATCACAAAATTTCTCCATTAGTATATTCACTAGAATTCAGCGCCATCGAACATCTGAGCTTATTGTGCGCGCTGACACCGCTACTTTGCCAGTTTCATAGAGACAAATGTTTTGAAATTGCATGTTTTCTTTGTATGTCACTTTGTATGTAACCATTTGATGTAAGGACAATAAACTGATTATCTATCTATTTATATTCACGGGAAGGATTTTATCACCACATTACATTGTATTAACTGGAACAGAGCTGAATGCTTCTAAGGTCTTGCATAAACAAGCAATTTGAACTTTCTAAATTTCATTCTTTCACCAACTTGTCAGTTTGGGGTACCAACCTGGGTTAGCATATTGAGCTATTGGTTGCACACAAAATGGCGAGTTGCTCCATAGTTTGGTAAGAGATATCTTTGTATACACCATCGAGATTCCCTATAATTCCCATAACATTCTTGACTTTAGAAGTGCCATTTTTTGCATCTTGGAATTTGATCCTACAGTCAAGTTTCACTCCCAGTAACTTCAAACTCTTCTGAGCTCGTCATTTACCTGAACTGGCACCGTAAGTCTTATTGGACCTTTTTCTTCTTTTTTTTCGGCCGTCTATGTTTAGATTTACAAAAATACAAAAGTCCTAGCTTATTACCATAGTAAAACTCGGTGTATCATTTTTGGGTCCATCCATGGCAGATCCGTAACACCTTGCTCTATGCTGCAATATTGTTATTAATGTTTCTACCACCTTTATAGATAGAAATAATATCAATAAATCCAACAAAATAAGCATCAGACTATCTAATCTTATTTTATAAAGAACTCATGTAAATCAAAAAAAGAAGCGGTTGAATAACCGAACTTTGGGGGATATCCGAATCAACGTCTTAACTCTGTTAACTTATCATCAACGATCAGGCTGGTTCTTCTTTTATCCAGAAAAAGATCAATTAGTACCCGGAGGACTCTCAGGGATCCATGTATAAAATAGTCTTTAGAAGAATATCCTTGTGCTCATTATCAAATACACGCTTGATATCAATAGCAAGTACAGATGTAACAAGGACTCGGCTTTGGTTTATTGCAGCGTAGCTTATTAGTTTTGCGAGTGCGTTAACCGTAGAGAATTTTCATTAAAAGAGGATCAACAATAATCCAAGCCTCAACCAAATCTGATTTCTGCTTAGGATCTAATGAACGTGGGACACATAAAATAGTTTTTATTATTATTATTATTATTATTATATGAAAAAAAAATAAAATAAAAAAACTGTTTAGTGAAAACAAAAAATTTGGACGACACCGGAATTGAACCGGGGACCTCTCACATGCTAAGCGAGTGTGATAACCAACTACACCAGACGCCCATTTCATATTTTTTAAAGTGATAGAAATGAATTCAACAACAATAGATAACTAGGCAGGCCATCTGTACTCTTCCCCCGGAACTTTTGTGACAAAGAAATTATGTACTTTCAATGTTCCAGATGATAGTATTAATGCAGACTTCAAAGCTATTTTGCGCACAGTTGTTCCTCAACTTACAAAGAAAGATGGCACAACCACGAAGGAACTTTCTGAGATAGATAGATAATCAGTTTATTGTCCTTACATCAAATAGTTACATAAATTTACAAAACAAAACGATATACAAAGAAGACATGAAATTTCAAAAACATTTGTTTCTATGAGACTGGCAAAGTAGCGGTGTCAGCGCGCGCAATGAGTTCAGACGTTCGATGGCGCCGAATTTT
>Ga0160505_100388_pt1 | contig 26460 bp, 15 predicted proteins | sample DIDeMG_FD_108225 | JGI IMG/M metagenome (GOLD analysis project Ga0160505, IMG submission 108225) | Enriched chicken feces microbial communities from UW Madison campus, WI, USA - DID2874_E49_Stillage MG | ecosystem: Host-associated > Birds > Digestive system > Large intestine > Fecal ... | reverse complement strand
TTAAAGTTTTTGATAATAAAAACTTCAATTGACTTAATAAGGTTGGTTATGCTATTGGTTATGCTATTGGTTTTAAATCACGTGATCTTTTTGAAAAAAAAAGCAAAAAAGAACAAAAAAAAAAAAAAAATTCTCGAAAAGAAATCTGCAGGGCTATTTAAGAAAAAAATTCCTACACCTCTTCTTCTTAACAAAAATCCAAAGAAAGAATGACTGATTTGGCTCAGCAAATGAACAACCTTTCGGTGAATGGATCGGACTCTCAGGCCCAGACTACGAAGGCCCAGTACGTCCCTCCTCACCTCAGAAACAGACAAGGCGGAGCTTCTGGAAACAGAGACTCAGACTTTGGCGGCAACCGCAGATCAAACTTTGGCGGTAGCGGCAACAGTGGCTTTGGTGGCAGCAGCGGCTTTGGCGGCGGCAGTCGTCGTGGTGGCAGCAGCTTCGGCGGCTACAACAATAACAGAGGCTCTGGTGGCTTCGGTAACAACAGGGGCTCACGCGTGGGTGTTGGCCGTTGGGTCGACGGCAAGCACGAGCCTGCTCCTCCTAACGAGAAGATGGAGCTCGAGTTGTTCGGTACTCCCGATGACTCCTCGTTCCAATCCTCGGGTATTAACTTCGACAACTATGATGATATCCCAGTCGAGGCATCTGGTGACGATGTGCCAGATGCTATCACCTCCTTCGAGTCCCCTCCATTGGATGAGTTGTTGGTGCTGAACATCAGATTATCCAGATTCACCAAGCCTACCCCCGTTCAGAAGTACTCTGTTCCTATCGTGTCCAAGGGCAGAGACTTGATGGCCTGTGCTCAAACCGGTTCCGGTAAGACTGGTGGTTTCTTGTTCCCAGTGTTGTCCGAGTGCTTCTTGAACGGCCCAGAACCAACCCCAGACAACGCTGGCTCCTTCTCCGGCAACAAGGTCTACCCAACGGTTTTGATCATGGCCCCAACCAGAGAGTTGGTGTCGCAGATTTTTGACGAGGCCAAGAAGTATTGTTACAGATCTTGGGTGCGCCCTGCCGTCGCCTACGGTGGTGTTGATATTGGTCAGCAGATCAGAACCTTGCAGAGAGGCTGTGACCTCTTGGTGGCCGCTCCAGGTCGTTTGACCGATATGTTGGAGAGAGGCCGTGTTTCCTTATGCAACGTCAAGTACTTGGTGTTGGATGAAGCCGACAGAATGTTGGATATGGGATTCGAGCCTCAAATCAGACGTATTGTCCAAGAGTGTGACATGCCTGATGTTCAAGACAGACAGACTCTCATGTTCTCCGCCACCTTCCCAAGAAACATCCAGATGTTGGCTAGAGACTTCTTGAAAGACTACGTCTTCTTGTCAGTTGGCCGTGTTGGCTCTACTTCGGCTAACATCACACAGAAGATCTTGTTGGTCGAGGATGACGAGAAGCGCTCTGTTATCTTGGACTTGTTGAGTGCCACCGAGAACAGCTTGACCATTGTATTTACCGAGACCAAGAGAATGGCTGACTACTTGGCCGATTTCTTATATGACCAGGGCTTCCCAGCCACCGCCATTCACGGTAACAGAACTCAGTACGAGAGAGAGAAGGCTTTGGCTGCCTTCAAGAATGGTACTGCTCCAATCTTGGTTGCAACTGCAGTTGCTGCCAGAGGTTTGGATATTCCAAATGTTCAGCATGTGATCAACTACGACTTGCCAAATGACATTGATGACTATGTGCACAGAATTGGTCGTACCGGTCGTGCTGGTAACGTTGGTATTGCCACTTCCTTCTTCAACAGAAACAACAAGAACATTGTGAAGGACATGATTGCCTTGTTGACCGAAGCCAACCAGGAAATTCCAGATTTCTTGGTTAGAATGAGCAGAGAATCCTCATTCGGCCGCGGTGGAGGACGTGGTGGAGGACGTGGAGTCTTGGGAGGTGGCAGAGGTGGCGGAGCTTCCAGAGACTTCAGAAGACAAGGAGGCGGAGGCTACGGTGGCTCTTCGGCAAGTTCTTGGGGAAGCAGTGCAAGCAACAACTGGGGCTCCTCCTCAAACTACGACAAGGGTGCCAGCTCTAACAGCGGCTACTCTTCGAACTACGGTAACCAATCTCAGAACACCTCTTGGTGGTGAGTGGTTTCCTAGTCGTTGTATGTTTGTTTTTGTCTTGTTCTTATAAAATATTGCCTTTTGTTACAATAATTGGTCTTGCGGAATGCTTGACGAAAAGAGGGATGTCTTCGTCGGTAAGCATTCAAATTTGATTTTGATGATGTCTGAATCGTTTTAAGTGGAAGGAATGAGGAAAGTTGATCTACGATTATCAGCTGCATAATTATTCAGGTTCTTTCTTTTTCATGGTTGGACCCCTTCAGTTGCGGGTTCGCGGTTACGGTTTTTTTTTTGTCTTGTTTGTCTTTTGTTCACTTCATGTTCTTTTATCGTGAGGGACGAGGCCACAGAAGCCTTTAGGTCCAAAATTTACGAGAGGACGTGTATTATTATTGTTTTTACGAAAGAAAAATGGGATAAAGAAAAGGGAAAAAGGAAAAGACTACAATCGTGGGAAACTTTCACCACATATTATTATTATAGAGGCCGCGTTGCGGTGCTTATTTATTCTTTCCGGTTGAATGGTCGTTGGTGTTTTTTTATTTGATTTGGATTTAGACATTGGGGTACTCTATAGAGATGTATTATTTTAATGAAAGCATTAATTGAAAAGTATAGGGACAGGTAGAAGGAAACAACTAATTCCTATGTATTTAAGCTGAACCCATGAGGAACAAGTAGCATCTTTACATTAATCGTCATACTAGAGACAAAGCACTCCAAATTCCTCGCGAGAGTACAAAGAATACTCTGTTCCAAAATCGAATTGTGCCTCTTGCGAATGTCCAGTCAATTCCAAAACCGTCCAACTCGTATTTAACAATAGAACTCAGGTACACACGTCGTGTTTCCCATTCGAGACCATGATCTACACCCGTACACCAAGTCGACGGTTTAAAGAGTGAATCTTCACGTATCAAAATTCACAAATATTCCACATCATTCATGATTAAAGTCATCGGTATCAAGCAGAAATGGCGTACGGTGGCGCTAGCGGTTATGCTACTATATATTATGATGACTCTTGTGCGGTCATCGTCGGTTCCTAAACATACTCCTCAGACTGAGTTAAAATCAGATAAACTAGCACTCCAGCGGGAACTCGAGAAGCATTCCAACTGGCGGGAGCTTGGTATGGATATGCATACCAGTAAGAGTCCACAGTTGCCGCTCCTCTCTACAGTAAGACAGCAACTCAGCTTCCAGTTTCCTTATGAGCCAAAGAAGGGTTTTCAAAAGAACATTTGGCAAACGTGGAAGGTGGGCACGGAAAGTGCAGACTTCCCTCAACAGTACCGACAGTTTACCAATTCGTGGACGTCTCAAAACCCCACTTATAAGCACAACGTCATTTCTGATGCCCAATGTGACGCCTTAGTCAAGGACTTCTATGGATCGATTCCTGACGTGGCTGAAGCATGGAACTCGATGCCCAAGAGCATTTTGAAGGCGGATTTCTTTAGGTACCTCATTCTTTTTGCTCGTGGAGGTGTTTATTCTGATATTGATACCTCCGGATTGAAGCCCGTGGACGATTGGATCTCTAATGACAGTACCATTGACGACAAAACCAATCAAGCAGGGCTCGTGGTGGGCATTGAGGCTGACCCTGACAGACCCGACTGGGCAGAGTGGTATGCTCGACGGATTCAGTTCTGTCAGTGGACCATCCAGGCGAAAAAGGGCCATCCAATGTTGAGAGAGTTAATTGCCAAGATCACTGAGTTGACATTGGATAGAAAGAAGAAGGGCCAATTGAAGAAGGTTTTGGGTAAGGACGTTGGTGGCGATATCATGAATTGGACAGGGCCAGGAATCTGGACAGACATGGTGTTCGAATATATGAACAACATCATGCAGCCTGAGCAGAACTTCAAGACCAGGCAGTACGATGAGATCGTCACTTGGAAGATGTTTACGGGTCTCGAGAAGCCCATGGTAGTGGATGATGTTCTTATCTTGCCCATCACGTCGTTTTCACCGGATGTGGGGCAAATGGGAGCGCAGTCGTCGTCTCATCCTTTAGCTTACGCCAAACACATGTTTCTGGGTAGCTGGAAGCAAGGAGATCGAGCAACGGAGTAGAGTCATAGTGAGAAAGTGGAACGAATGAATGAGAGGGGATATTGGAGTGGGGAGGAAGAAGGGGAAACAGACCTAGAGATAAGCAGTGATAGTGGAGAAGTGAAGAAGAGGTAGTACAGGCGAGTGAAGTGAACGAGAAGTACTGGACAATTGCAGATTAGAGAAGTGAAACAATGAAGGAGTAACTGATATGGTGAGGTAAAATCAGGTTAGTTGGGTTACATGGAAACATTCAGTGGTGAAGTTACTGTTCGGATAGCTCGAATTAAAAGTCATTGCTGACATGAATCTGAGAGTACGAGCTGGAAGCATGTTAACCATCTTTCTTGATTTAACTACGACCACTGAGAGCATACAGATTGCTGACTTAAGGGACACAGATTCTAAAGAGTCGAGAACATTAAGGTTGCTAAGTTGCTGCGAATTCGATTACTTGCGTACATTATGTTCATTACGATAATTGGGTTTACTGCGATATTTCCGATCATTCACCACCTTTAACCATCTCCGAGGCAATTCTCACCGAGTGAGACCATTTCCTAGTTTCCCCCAAACCCCGGGTATTTGCAAAGTGCAATCAGTAAGTGTCCCTGCCCAAAAAAGCTTCTACGCAGTGGTTCCACATAACACTTGAGCCCATACACTAGCAACTGACCATTTCGCAGCAAGGCAAAGACCAACCTTTAACAATAAATATCGAGGACCGAATTTGAATCGACAGATCATCGAAACATTAATTTTCTCTCGTGTGAAGCTTGAGATTTTTCCCCAACTTTTTTCTTTTCGTTGAGCCCGTTTTATTTCAACCGACCTTTCAAATCTTCAGATCCTAATCCCAGGCCCCAGACACACATCCCCAGATCCATGCACTCCAGTAATATATAAGGATCAGGTTGCACTAATTTACTAATCAAGAAAAAATGCTTAAGGTAGCTTTGGTTGTCATTGATCTCCAGGAAGACTTTCTTCCTCCCGATGGTTCCCTTGCTGTGGCCGATGGCCGCTCCATTGTGCCTGCCATTTCCGACTTGCTTAACACTGAAAAGTATCCATGGCTGGCTGTTATCGTTACCCAAGACTGGCATCCTGCCAACCATTGTCTGTTTGCATCTCAGCACGGAGTGCAGCCATACACGGAGTTAGAGTTCGAACATCCGTTGGGTGAGAAGAACTGTGTCACAGGGGAGATCAAGAAGCAGAAACAGTTTGTGTGGCCGGATCATTGCGTCCAGGAGTCGTTCGGTGCCACGGTGGAGTCTCTGTTCCTCGAAAAATTTGAGCAGTTGAATGGGAAGCTTCCCACAGCACTAGTCAAGAAAGGATACTTACAAGACAGAGAGTACTACCTGTGTTTCACAGATTGCTGGAAGTTGCACAAGACCGAGATGGAGGAGGTCCTCCAAACCAATGGTATCACGGACGTTGTATTTGTGGGGTTGGCCTACGACTTCTGTGTGTTGAACTCGGCAGTCGACTGTCTGGACTCGGGCTTCAACACGTTTGTCATTCGGAGCTGTAGCAAGAGTGTGTATCCAGACAAGGTCGACGAAACGGAAAAATTGTATAGGGATGCTGGCGTCCATATTGTGGAGACCGTGGAGGACTTGATGAAACATTACACGTGAGAGAATCGGTGTGGAAACAGCATAATGGAATGTAAGTTTGATATGAGTGTTTTAGAGAGTGAGAGAGTTACCACATAAGGAAGGATGTGGACAAATCTCTTTCACAAATTAAAAGATAGTAAGCTTAAGTTCCAAACATTTTCCTCAGATTATCTATAATTTGACATCCTCTATATGTCCTTGTCTATTAGACCTAATGTATACTCTTGAAACTCAATTTAAAGCTCAAGTTGTGCAAGTAGTTCTGCTCTCTTCTTCTCCACCAACCACTTCTCCACATCTGCACTAGTCGGTAGCTTTTCTTTGTTATCTTTTCTTACCACAAACGGTGCTGGAAGAATCTTTTCTCCAAGTGCAGTGTTAATTTCTGCCATGACGTTAATCTTATCATGGTCAATAGGGACATTCCAGCTAGCGGAGCCATATGGGCCATCACCTTCAGCATCGTCAAGGTCATCGTATATTCCATAATAATCCAAAGCTGGATTCCATTTCTTTGTTTCAACTCTCTCGTTCTTGCCTTCTTCTCTTCCTTTACTCATCTTCACCTCTTCGAGTTCTCGTGCTCGTCCATAATACCTTGTTCCCTTGACGTTTATACCTTGCACCTGACTTCCGTAGCTGATGTAGTCGTTACCTCCAAGATTCTTGATATGATACTCCCATGCTCTCTTTTCTCTATGGAGTTTATTGAGTGAATCATTGAGTTCTCGGATCTCAGAAGTAGGACATGTTGGATCGTTGATTTTGGTGAGTTTGACGGATATCTCCGTGACAATGGTCTGACGCCATTTCTCTGCCTGCGGTAGTGATTCCACTGACTGGACGTATTTGGGACGTTGGCTAGGATCAGATTCGAGCACTCCAGCTTCTTTGCTGACTTGAGCCTGATATCTGTTGAGTGCCGATTGGGCTTTTTCTTTATTTCGGGACATTTGCTAGGACACAAGATGTGTGCATGTGACGATTAGACTTCTTTCAGGTGCCCAGAATCATGTAATGAGCTCAATATGCTGAGGTGAGTTCAAAATATTGTGATGAGTATTAAGTAAGGCATAGTAGTATGGGTCACATCAACACTCTACATCTCCAATAATACAAAAAAAAAGTATAACTACGCGTGTATTCAATTTTTTTTCTTAACTAAACTCTCTCTTTCAATTTCACTTAAGCTTCTTTAGAGTTGCACACTTGAAGGTTGTGCTATTCTTACAAATTATTGCTCGTCATTATAATACACCATTTACTATTCTTATAAATGCATTCAGTACATCTCCATACCTCTAGTTATCCCCTACATACCACGGAACTGGTTCTTTGATGCACTTCTTCTGCCTGCAAACCGCTGCTTGGTTCTTCCATGCTTCTGTGTTGACTCTTCGTCTTCAGACTCAATCTCGTCTGATCTGAATTTGACCTTCTTCTCTTGCCTCTTTGGTTGGAACGTAAGCTCCATCTCTCCCTTGCCATGGCGACGCAATCTGGAGTTATGACGGTCCTCGTCTCTGGCCTTGGCAACCTTATTAAGTGCTTTGACCTTCTTGCCAAATGTGTCGTTCTGCTTAGCTTGCGTCTCGTCCTCAGTCACTGCTCTCATCTCGTTCATGAACTTGTTGGCTTCTTCTTGCTTCTTCTTTCTCTCTCTCAACTTATCCAATCCCTTTTGGATCTTCTGTCTATGCAACTCTTCCTTCTCTTCCTCGTCGCTCTCAGACTCTGACTCGGAGTTAGATTCATTCTTGTCTCCATTCAAACGTTCCTCGTCTGACTCCTCTGCAGCAGTCAAGCCACGAGGACGCTCGGTGATTGTCACATCCTTCGTAGCACGCACAGGATTAAGTTGTCTGTATTCGTGAGATTCTTCATCCACTGCAAAGTCAGGATTCTCGAACAACTCCGCGAAACGATCATCGTTAACGACATCTTCCAGCTTGTCTTGCAACTTGCTGGCCAAGTCCTGGTTGACCTTGATCTTGGATTTCGTAACAGCACCTGTGCTTCTGATTCTAGACTCTCTTTCTTGCTCAATCTTCTTTCTGATTTCTCTCTCCCTCTGGTCTTTATAAGAGTTGGGGTTAGCAATCAAGTTGACCTTATCGTACAACTCGTTGTTAATAAAATAACCATGCATGTACGAACGCATCACGTTCGAGCCGATCAAGTGTGTCAAATTCAATTTAGCAACCTCATCTCTGGTGATAAATCTGAAGTTCGAGTACACCGTATCGGTTGGCTTTTCCTCCAATTCTTCAGTGATGTTGTCCAAGAACGAGCACCATTTTGGTGCTGGACCCAAGTTAGGGATGTAGTATGCATGCATTGGAATACCTTCGTTGGCAGTGAAGAACATTCCGCTGTCCTTGACGTAAGCAATGTCATTGATATCCACACTTGGTTCCATCGAGGTGAATGGCTTGCCGTCAAATCTGTTCCAGACCTTAGCAATACGTTTGTCGGAAGTCATAATCTTATTGGCGTCAGCAGAGTTTTCATCGATCCAAAGAATCTTTTTGACTTCAAAGCCATAACCTTGGTCTTTTACAATGGATGGGGTGGAAGTTCTTAAGTCATATAGAAGCGACTTTCCGTTGGACGTACCACATGCAAAATTCAAACCATCATTTCTGAAAGTAGTAGCTGTGACTTGGAGACTCTCTCCGAGTTGGTCGGCCACAAACAACTTGGCTGCTCTTTGTCTACTTCTTGGATCCCAAAACTCGACTGTTCCATCCTCTAAACCAGCACAGAGCAAACCGTGCACGGGATTGAGCTCTACTGAGTTGACTCCCTCGGTGGTATCTAGCACGTATGGGTTGAGGAAACGACCTTGTTCCAAGTTTAATCTGTACAATTCGTTTCCAGAGGCACCAACCATCAAATCACAGTTGGTGGCATTGAAAGCCAAGCTTCTGCCAAACTTTGGAATTCTGGTTTTGTAATGGATACCTCCTTTAGTGTGGAATTCAATAGTTCTGTCATTCTGTAAATGCACCGATTTTGTCCAGTCATCAGACAAGATTTGGAAGTCCACATTCTCGCTGTCGGTATGACGGTCGAACTTGAGAGACAAGTTGGAGAAATCATAAACATGGATTTGTGGCTTGTAGGTTCCTGTTGCCATGGCAAACTGTCCATCTGGAGACACTTTGATTTTGTTGGATGCTTCACTGAACTCAAAATCTTGAATCAATTCAACTCTGTTCATATAGTCTGCATCATGCTTCAACTCCTTTCTTCTCTTTCTGGCGATCCAGTCTGGCAAGGACCGAGACACATTGGAACCAGCAACCTGGTAGACAGAAACATCACCAGCTGATGTAGATTTTAACACCATGATGGATTATTTCTCAGATATTTCAAGAGATGATCATCTCGCTAATGTAAAAAAAAAAAGTGCGACACCTACAGCTACATCTGCATACAGTGCTACTCCACCACCATCACTCTCCAGATAACATTCTCATTACTTTCCAAACTTATTGTTAGCCCTTTGTCTCGAAGATGCAACAGAACTAGCTGTTGTTGGTAGATGCCTTATATTATCTCCTTCAGAGGTATTCTTCTTAATTTGTTGGGTTGCGTAAATCAACCTGTACTCTGAACTATCCACCTCCACATTCTCCATATTGGTAGGATCCGCATTGGAGTACTTAGAGATGCCTGGCCGATCTTTCACGTCAGTTGAAAAGGTTGTCACAAACAACAGAATTCCACATTCTACCAATTCTAAGTTGCTGGTGATGTTTGTCTTCGAAAGGATGCCATCAATCAACTCCTCAAACACCTCAACTAGCCGCATGTCTGCATAACAAGCATCATTAGCAAAATTGAACAAGGTGATCCAAATAAATGGCTCCTTTTCTGCGAAGATAATGATTCTTTCAACAACAAGACCACAAAGAACAGAAATCAAAGGCGGTGTTGATGGCAAATCACCTTGCGATGCCAGTTTCTCAAATCGCAAACAGCAGGAAGTTGCAGCAACTAGCAAGCCATAGATTTGTTCTATGGCTTTCATAATTAACTTCTTGGCGATTTCAGGAGGAGCTGCAGTCTCCTTTGTAGCTGCCAATTCGTCATCGATCACATTAAGTAGGGTCTTCATCACAAGGGTGACTCCCAGCATTAAATCAGCGTAGGCATCGACAGTTTGAATCATGTCAACAGTTTCATCTTGACAAGAAAACTCGGCATTAACCAGAAAGTAGTCCGGTTTGGCAATAGGAGGAAGCGCTTTTGGAACAAAGATCTCGTTGATTGGCGCGACGATCAGCATGTCTTGGCCACTCCAAGAGAGCATGATTTGGGAGACCAAGAAACCAAACTCGCATAACACCGCAATTAGGTTCTGGGTATGGCAATGGCGATTGAAGTCGTCATACATTTCTACCTTGTTCGCGGACGATCCAGACCATTGCTCCAATTTTGCAGCCACCACATGGATGCAGGGAACAATAATGGATTTGCGATGCAACTTCAAGCTGCGGCCCTGGTTCAACATATCTACAATTAATCGGAACGGCGAAGTTGCTGCCAACTGTAAGGCATTAATCTGCTCCTTAGTGTAGGCTTTTTGCACCTCAGCAGCTTCCGATAATTGCAATAGGTGGAGCGAAACGGTTGTCCATGCCGCCCGAGCGATAAACATGCCCTGCAATAAATCCACACATCTGGCTATAACTTTGGAATCAGACTTTGTGGGTGCATCACGGAGTTGGGCGTAAATTTTGGGCATTTGAAACACCACGACCATGACCATGTCACGGTGTGGTGCACTCGTCGACAAGATATTTACTAAAGACTTGTAAGGCATATGCGGCTGGGATAAGGGGTTGGGACGAGAGATGGCAGCGATCGCATTCAAGACGACTACCGCCAGACGAGCCAATTCTGTGAGTGCTTGCAACGAAGCTTCTTCACCCAGACAAACAACGAAGTCCCAGAAGGACGAATATGAATGAACATAGGCTGATGCAATGGGTGGGTTTGCAGCACCGTTGCAGTGAGTGGCATTTGCAACGTTTGGAGCATTGCAACTCACATTACCAACAGGAACAATAGTGTTTGCAACCCCATCTCCACTTGCATCAAGTTGACAGGGCCACCATTTAGGGAGGGCATAGGGCATGGAGATGTCGTTGGTAGATACAGCCGATTCAAAAATAGGGAAAAGCAGTTTTCTTGTCCACGCAGCGACTACAACTTGGCAGAAAGAGGTGGAAACTTGGGGCAGGTTAGTAAGTGAGACCAAGCAAGCGAGCGACTGCAAAAGCCCATCTGGGATGACAGAAGTGGAGGTAGAAACAATATCATGCAATAACGGGCCAAGATTGTTTGCATCGGTTACGAGAGTGGGGTTTCCAGGCGAGACGGCCAAGCGGTCAACCAAGGTTTGGAGATGGGAGTGTGCCGATGCAAGAGAGAGATCCATGGCAATCAATACGGGATGGCAAATTCTATGGTGACTTGGTTATGGGATAAATTGCTGGAAGAAGTATTGGAATTGATGGATTCTGAAACAGATGTGTTACCGGCCAGTTTTGCAGTAGGTAAGTCGAGGAAACGACGATGAGACAAGGTAGAAGACAAGATAGACAAGACAGAAGGCAATGTTATCAAGGTAGACAGGGTCAAGGGTTAAGGTAGATAAAGTTGAAGGTAAGGTAGACGGGATTGAAAGTCAGCTTTCAAAGTTAGACAAGACAGTGACTTGTTCAACTAGAACAGGAGCAGTTTGAACCGCACACAATTAATAGAGGTCGATGAGCAGTGAACGTAGTCAAAAAAAAAAAAAGTTGTGAATTAAGGTGAATAGTCAGTGGCAAATTCACCGTATATCTTTCTTAAAGTAGGCGAGGAAAATTCAAGGTTTCAAAAAGAAAAAGTAGTAAGAAAACCTTACGAAATGCAAGGTGGTGTGGGCTTATTTATTTAGTGCAGGCAAATTAGGACAGTAGATACGAACCGAGAGGGCCGAGACGGATAATGATAAGTGCGAATGATTCAAGCCCCCTCGCTTGACACACAGATATAGGTCCAGTTACCTAGCAAATACAGGATACAAATATAAGCAACTTCGATGAATAAACAGAATATAGTCTTGTCATTGATTAAAATTGACGCTCAATCATCCTGTAATTGAAGTTAGAGTTTAGCCTGGCACTTAGTCCTGACAACCTGGACCTGGCAACCTGGATCTAGCAATTTGGACCTGGACCTGGGGAAGGACTCAAATAATATTATGGTGCGAAAGGTTCTACCAAACGCACTTCATAATCTTTGGTGTGCACTCAAGGTAGTGATAGTGCTGCTCCTACAGTCCGCAATATCCATTTAACCCTCTGGACTCATTCGTCATGACCTCCCTTTACCCCAATTTCCTTCTCTACGTAGCTACCCAAGAGGACCAGAAGAGACCAGGAGACATGAGCGAGACATGCAACACATCAATCAAAGGTTCTGTATGTGCACTGTTAAGCAAGCAACGCACTTCAGTTGACCAGGATCTGGGCCACAATAATGGGCAGTGATCAGCGCCGATCGCTCATAGTTTGCATGATCGGCCACCTCGACCTGCCGTTTCTTGCGGCGGGCCATAATCTCCACTCTGAGTCTACAGTGCTAACCAGGGCCCTCTTGCATGGAACTCGTATACCCCCCAATTGGAAGCTAAATTAGCGGCCAATTTTGGAGGCCAGAGATTAGGTATCCTGTGTGGGTGCGGGGCCAATACACACAAGCCATGGGCCCTGGCGTGGAAGCTTTGGGCCAATATGCAAACAAACCCTAGGGCCAGGATCTTCCAGGGCAGAAGTAACGAGAGAGGCACATTATTTTTTGAGGCCGACATGTGGAGATCACAGTTTTTTTTGAAGTATGGTCGGTGAAGTTTTTTTTTTGTTGATGGCCTGAGAACGATATTTTTAATTTTATGTTGCATTTATCCTTCGTAATTTTATGTTTTTTTTTCAGCGATTTTTGATGTCTATAATTTTACACCTAAAGCTTTAATACTTCGGACTTCTTCATCTACTGCTCTTTCTATCCTTCCCTTATTAGTTCCTCTGGCTTACAATTTTATGTTCACCTCGTCTCCCACATTCCCCGTATATAGTCTACTGCACCCGGCTGCATCACGCTTATGCACTGGCGCTTCCTAATGCATCCATCTGGGGCCACCAGGGCTCATCGTTTCCCTATATAAATGTTCACTTCCTTTGAAGTGTACTTGGTCGCATTTTGAGTGACTGGTATCTGCCATGAACTTTGATTACTCGCTTGAAGCTTCTTTCGTCTCTGCTCGCAAAAAGTCCGATGCTACACAGTCGCTGGCTTCTACAGAGAAAAAGGTTGAGTATCCCAAATTAGACTTGAACGATATCACGCGAGAGTACGAGAGATATAAACGGAAGCTCTCGGATGAGAGATTGATGGATTTACGTGAGATGCTCCAACTGTGAAATGTTCCAACTGTGAAATGTTCCAACTGTGAGAAGCTGACGTTATGTCTATGTCGCTGTATGTTTCCATGTCTCAGTCCGACTCGCACTTTATAGTGAGGGTCATAGCAGCACTCTATAATTTCTGAGCTGCCTTGATATTCACTCCCTTAACTCTGGGCCCGGAGCCCACCGAGTATGTCGATTACTGGGTTGAAGTGTTTCTGGTTTCTCTTGTTTTTCCTATTGCATTTATGTCGTCCCATTTTCTCTACTCGTTTACACTTTACTTCTAATGGTTAATAAAATATTGACGGATACACTGTAGCACTAAATAAGCTGAGAAGCCAAGTTGTTCAACTGCTTCAAAACTGCGGACTTTGCCGTTCCTCCTGTGGCAGTTCTTCTCTCCACACTAACCTCAAAGTCAAACACATCGGTAACGTCGCTGGCGAATCTGGAGTCGATCTTCTGGAACTGCTCGAAGGTCAACTGGTCAATACCTGACAACTTCAACTCCTCAGCAGTTCTTACACATTCTCCGGAAATGTGGTGGGTTTCTCTGAATGGAACTCCCTTTCTGACCAAGTAGTCTGCCAAATCAGTGGCCAACATGTCCATAGTCAAAGCACCCTCCATCTTCTCCTTTCTGATGGCCAAGGTGGAGATCACTCCCGTAGCAATCAAGATTGAGTGCTCAACAGTGGTCAAGGCATCGAAGAGTGGCTCCTTGTCCTCCTGCATGTCTTTGTTGTAAGTGGAAGGAATCGACTTCAACGACATCATGAATCCGGCCATAGAGCCGAAAACACGACCAGACTTTCCTCTCAAAAGCTCAAGAGAATCTGGGTTCTTCTTCTGTGGCATCAATGAAGATCCAGTCGAGTATGCGTCGGCTAATTGAACAAAGCCAAACTCAGCAGAAGAGTAGAGAATCAAATCCTCCGAAAATCTAGAGATGTGGTTCATGAATAACGATGACCAGAACAAAGTCTCCACCACAAAGTCACGGTCGGAAACAGCAGCCAACGAGTTACCAATGACACCGTTGAAACCCAATCCCTCGGCAAGGAATTCTCTGTCGATTCCATACGGATGACCAGCCAAAGCTCCAGCACCCAAAGGCGACTGGTTGAGTCTTTCCAAGATTTGCTTCAAACGCTTGTAGTCTTCAGTGAAGTAAGTGGCGTAAGATGACAACCAATGAGCCCATCTGATAGGCTGGGCTCTCTGCAAGTGGGTGTAGCCAGGCATCAAGACGTCAATCTCGGTCTCTGCTCTGTTCAAGATGCTCTTGATGAATCCAGCCAAGTACTCCACCAACTGCTTCAACGTCTCACGAACGTAAATTCTCATGTCGGTAGCCACCTGGTCGTTTCTGGAACGTCCAGTGTGGACTTTACCAGCGATGTGCTTGCCAATAATCTCACCCAATCTTCTCTCGTTAGCGGTGTGGATGTCCTCATCTCCGGCCTTTTCCTCAAACTTTCCGTCCTTCCACTCCTGTCTGATAACCTCCAAGCCCTCGTGGATCTTCTCCAACTCCTCGTCGGTGATCAATTTGAGCTTGTTCAAGCCTTGAGTGTACACCTTGGTACCCGTCAAGTCTGCGTCGTACATGATCTTGTCATAAGGGAGGGATGCATTGTAGAGGTCCATCAATGGGTCGGTGGCTCCGGTGAATCTGCCACCCCACAATTTGCTCTCAGTTGGCTTGGACATGATGAGAAGAAGTAGTAGTGAAATATTTAATATTGGAGGTTATAACATGTAGGACTGGGGAGGAAAATATACGATGAGGCTAAACAAAGAAATTGAGAGATTTTGGGGTTTTTGACAATTCAACATGATTTTTGTGTTTTGAATTTAGTATTGAAATAACTTTAAATTCTCTTAACTCATTAATATCAATCTATATCTTTTTAGTGATGGTTCAATGGTATCGGAATTTTACGATAAGCCAGCCAGAATTTTTCGCACTATGACTCAACTTAGATTCATGAAAAGATTAAATGGAAGTCTTCTGTGAAGTTTATACAGTATTGGTGAACTGAGGCCAGGTTAGTTTTCATTGTTCATCTAAATTCTTTTCAATATTCAATGTTATGAAAAAGGGCCGTTGGTATCTTTCTCCTCTTCACATCAAACTGATTACTCTCAAGAATCTTCTACATCGCACGCCGTTCGTCATTCTCGATTCGTCTATAAAACTATGGCTTACATCTGCCAGTGAATCTAGGGTACAAGGAGCACTCTCTGACGGTGAATCTGTCACACAACCAAGCCAAGATTCTCTCAGTACCCAAACCGTAACCTCCGTGTGGACAGGTTCCGTACTTTCTCTGGTCAACAAACCAGTAGTATGCGTCCAAGTCAAGGCCCTCTCTCTTAAGTGCAGCAACCAACTCGTCATAGTCATCAATTCTCATGGAACCACCAGTGACCTCTCCGACGTTTGGCATCAAAACATCCACGGACTCAGTAACCAATGGGTCGTCCTCGCACTTCTTCATGTAGAAAGACTTGATCTCCACCGGGAAGCGAGTCAACAAGATTGGAACGTTCAAGGTGTCAGTCATCTTACGCTCGGCAGCCTCAGCAATGTCGTCACCAAACTTAAATTTCTCACCTTCCTCGTTAGGGATGCCATGCTCGTTCAACCACTCCAAAGCCTCGCGGTAGGTCATTCTCTTGAATGGAGCAGTTGGGGCTTTGAAGTTAGGGTTCAACTTCTCAACCAATGGACCAGCAACTGGGTCTTCCAACACATATTGGATTACAGTGGTGAAAACCTTCTCCAAGTGATCCAACAAGTCGTTGAAAGTCAAGAATGCCAACTCAGCCTCTACGTGAGTGTACTCAGACAAGTGTCTTCTGGTGTGAGACTTCTCAGCACGGAAAGACTCCTGGACACAGAAAACGTCTCCCAATGCTGGCAAACAGGTCTCCAAGTACAACTGAGAGGACTGGGTCAAGTAAGCCTCCTCGCCGTAGTAATCCAACTTGAACAACGTGGAACCTCCCTCCACTTGGGTCTGGACCATACATGGAGGAGTCACCTCGACAATACCTTGCTCTTCATAGAATCTTCTCAAAGCACCCAACAAAACGGCTCTGACCTTCAACACAGAAGACAAGGTCTCACCTCTCATGGTCAAGTGACGCTGGTCCAACAACAAAGATGGGTCGGCGTTCTCCTGGACTTTGTTGGAGAAAGAATCATCTCCAGCAGGAGCCAAACCAACAACTTCGTAGTAGTCAGCCTTCAATTCAACACCACCTGGAGCAGTCTTACCTTCAGGCAATTTCTCAATGACACCCTTGATCTGGACAGTGGACTCCAATGTCAATTCTTGAGTGATTCTGGCCTTGGCCAAGTCACCAGTCAAAACAGTCTGGATGTAGCCAGTTCCGTCTCTCAATGTGAGGAAAGCAACTCCTTTCTGAGTTCTCAAACGGTGGACCCAACCCTGGACCAAAACACGAGAGCCAATGTTTTCCTGAATCGATCTCAACTTGATCTTCTTGGCTTCTGGCAACGACTTGTCCTCTTCAACCTTGATCAAGTCCAATTCTGCCAACTTCTTGGAAGCTTCTTCCTGCTTCTTCTTCTGCTCCTCTGCCTGCTTGGCCTGCTTCTCAAGCTTCTTCTTCAAGCCGTCAGCACCCTTCTTGGCCTTCTTCAATGCCGAGGCAGAAATTTCAGCATACTCCCACTCCTCTGAGTCTTCCTTTTGCTTGTACACGAACAATTTGGCATCTGGCTGCACAAACAAGGCGTAGGCTGCGGACTGGAAAGGCTGTTGCTCGGAGCCGACCACCTCGCTGGCGTCAGCTCCCGATTTTTCGTTGACATATACTTGAGCCATACTGAATTATCTAGTTAGGGCTTGATAGATGAATTTTTTTCGATAGATAGTCGCGGTCGTGTGGGCACTCATTCACTGACTGGGGCCAGGTTTTAAATGTCAATAATAAAGAAAAAATAATTATTGATTAAAAAGAGAAGTAGATATGGATGTTATATATAATGCTTTTGGCATGTTGGGAACGTTGGTGACGTCTGCAATGTAGGGCTTGACATGATGTTTTGGTGACTCATGATTGGTTACGAACCTTCATAGACGAGAGAAGAATTATGGATTGTAAGTAACTGAAGGGGTGTTGTAAGGCAAATGTAGGGGTAAATAGAAAACAAAGTATAGAAAGGCATAGGAATGAGAGAAAAGAAATTAGTATAAAGCCTTTTACGGTGGTGATATGAATTTCTAGGTTAAAGTACTAGACGTTGGTGAAGTTGAGTCTTTGAATCATGTTGAGTCATCGCTAACTATGAGGCTCGAAACAGTCACAAAGTAAAAATTGGAAGAAGAGAGCGAGATTAAAGCCTTCGTTTTGAAGGAAGATTAAGTTCTCAAGAAATATATTGTTTTCCTTTTTTTGTATAATCGTTGTGTTTGCTTTTGTTTTATATTAGTGCTCCACATGTCCACCTTGAACCACTGAAATTCACTGATAATGTTACTCAAAATACTTGCAATTAATGCCATCAGCGTGAAAAATTGAAAGAAAAATGACTAACAAAAATCACAAGTAGACAGTTCAACCATCTAAACTTCCAAATAATGTCTTCGACTCTGCATACTTTCTGAACTACCTTTATCTCTCATTTCTCAGTGGCCTTTGCAAGCCCTGATTAGCACCCAATGTAAACCACATATACTCGTGAGTGCATATCCTAATTTAATTCAATAGTCTAGAATACACGCATGTCCAAGTAAGCATATATATAAAAACCTCTTACAATTTAGTTTCACTCTTCCTTTCTTCATTCCCATCCCCAATCTTCCCTCTCTGTTTCTTTCCTACTGCCGTACTGCCTATTCGCGACATCCAAAATTTTTTATCAACCAAACCTAACCCATCCCCAATGGCCCTCGAACAATCATTGGCTGCGCTCTCGTTGGCCACTGTTAGTGCTGAAAATGCACTCGCCACCAAAACCTTGATCTTCAAGCCAAAAACTGCAAAGACAGCTACTCCGGTCCCCGTGGTGGTGTTTGCCTTACAGTCTACCAACACTCCATCGGGTTTGGTGGCTAAGGCCGCCGGCGTCAAGGAACCCAGATTGGCCAAGGACGACTTGATCATCGAGTTCTTTTCCACTTCTTCAAAGGAGGTTTCTGTGGCCAACTTGAGCGCCGGTTTGGCCGGTAAAGTCAAGTTGGTTGTCGATTCCAAAATCACCAACGCTACTGACGACGTTGTCTTGGAATTGGCCACTGAGCTGGCAAAGGTTGCACTTTCTGCTGCTACTATTAATGGCTATTTGGCCTCCACCGGTATCGAGTTGGTGACTGTGGACTTTGAGGCTGAGGCTTCTGCTGCGTCTGCTGCTCCAGCTCCAGCCAAGGACTCTGGAAAGAAGGAAGCATTGAAGAAGGAGAAGGATGCCGCCAAGTTGGAGGATGCCAAGTTGATCGGTATCACCGTGGACAAGACCAAGGATTTCTCGCTGTGGTACTCCCAGGTCGTGGTGAAGGGTGAGATGTTGGACTACTACGATGTGTCTGGATGTTACATCTTGAGACCTAACTCATACTTCGTCTGGGAGGAGATCCAGAACTGGTTCAACAAGAATATCAAGAAGTTGGGTGTTAAGAACTCGTACTTCCCTATGTTCGTGTCGTCCAGAGTGTTAGAGAAGGAGAAGGACCACGTTGAAGGTTTCGCTCCTGAAGTTGCCTGGGTTACTCGTGCTGGTTCCTCGGAATTGGAGGAACATATCGCCATCAGACCAACTTCTGAGACCGTCATGTACCCATACTATGCCAAGTGGATCAGATCTCACCGTGACTTGCCTTTGAGATTGAACCAATGGAACTCGGTGGTCAGATGGGAATTCAAGCACCCACAGCCATTCTTGAGAACCAGAGAGTTCTTGTGGCAAGAGGGCCATACCGCCCACTTGACCCGTGAGGGTGCTGGTGAAGAGGTGGAGCAGATATTGAACTTCTACAAGGGTATCTACGAGGAGTTGTTGGCTGTCCCTGTCATCAAGGGTAGAAAGACCGAGAACGAGAAGTTTGCTGGTGCTGACTATACCACCACCTGTGAAGGTTTCATTGCTGCTACCGGTAGAGGTATTCAGGGTGCCACCTCGCACCACTTGGGCCAAAACTTCTCCAAGATGTTCAACATCTCTGTGGAGAACCCAGATGGACCAGATCAGGAGAGAGTATTTGCTTTCCAGAACTCTTGGGGTTTGTCGACTCGTGTCATTGGTGTCATGATCATGACTCACTCTGACAACAAGGGTTTGGTGTTGCCACCAAGAGTTGCTCAGAATCAGGTTGTGGTTATCCCAGTTGGTTTAACCTCCAAGTCATCCGCTGAGCAGAGAGAGGCTGTCAATTCTGGAGCTAAGAAGGTTGAAGATGCTTTGCTCGGAGTTGATATTAGAGCTGTGGGTGACTACAGAGACAACTACACTCCAGGTTGGAAGTTTGCCGAGTGGGAGTTGAAGGGTGTGCCATTGCGTGTGGAATTCGGCCCTAAGGACTTGGCTGCTGGCCAGGTGACTGCTGTGAGACGTGATAACGGAGAGAAGTTTGTTGTTAAGTTGGACGAGGTTGAGACCAAGATCCCTGAGCTTTTGGAGCAGATTCAAGTTGGTTTGTTGGAGAAGGCCAGAAAGGATTTCGACGAGCACCGTGTTGTTGTTGAGGACTGGAAGGACTTCGTTCCAACCTTGAATGCTAAGAACGTTATTTTGGCTCCATGGTGTGGTATCCCAGAGTGTGAGGATGAGATCAAAGACGCTTCTGCCAAGAAGGATGACGGAGAAGATGAGGAGTATGATGAGAGAGCTCCATCGATGGGTGCCAAGTCCTTGTGTATTCCATACGACCAGCCTGAGTTGAAGCCAGGCCAGAAGTGTGTGAGATGTGACCACAAGGCTGTCAACTACACTATGTTTGGAAGATCTTACTAAGCTGGCGCCCCTTGATCTGACTAGACTAGTCTTGTATAAATGAATATCTATTAATTGTATTGTTGCCAGAATGGCGATTTAGACAAGGTGCTCACTTCCTTCTTTGCTACAACCGTCTTCCCCAACTCGTTTAGGTCCAAATGGTAGATGTGCTCCAACTTCAACTCGTTAATCACATAGTCCCACACTTTATGGTAATTGAGACCAACTTGAGCATATGTATGAGCATCGTCAGAGAGACAAAACTTTCCGCCAGCTACAATGATGGCATCGCTGATATCTTTACGTGGATAAGGCGAAGACCAACCTTTTCTAATAGCAGCGGAGTTAAGTTCAAAGAGGCCACCATATGATGATGCATATTCAATATTTCTAGTGATTGCCAGCCAGACATCGGGCCAATCGTTTTGAATATCAATTTCCTGGACGTTCTTGCCAGTCGAAGGATCAACCTCATCGATTTGGAAGAGACGAATTAAGTCAAAGTGGCCAATGACTTGTGGGTTGAGTGTGGTTAAAACCTCATATTGCAAGTCAAAGTAGTCTTTATAGAGTTGTCTGGTTGAGCCTGAAACATCTCGCGCGGCTATCCACTTCTCGACGTCGAAATCAATAGGGATTCCATGGACGTAATGAACAGATCCAATGCACATGTCACAAATCTCAGCTATCTTTTTGGCTGCTTGGATATGGGCAGTGTCGAGACCTTCAACCTCGAACCCGACCAAGATAGTCATTTTCTTCTGGGTGTTGACAATTGTTTTGATCTCATTTGCATGTTTGAGGTATTTGGTGAACACTTCGTCCAAGTTCTTGATAGTGTACTGCTTCTCTAGTTCTTCTGGATAGAGATAAGCATTGTCCAATCGGGGCATGTGTTCCGTGAGACATACATGGGTAAACTGCTTTTCCTGGGCAGTTTTCACCATTTGTTCCAAGGTTCCAGTAGCATGAGAGACGTAGTCTCCACTATGGGAGTGGTGGGTATGCATTGGTGGATAGTGGTAACTACTGGTGCAGGTTGATAGGTTTGATTGAGGAACGGAAAAATTTAGAGGTTATGAAGGAGAAAAAGAAGATTGGTGATGATTGTGAGTGTGAATTTTATTAATAAATATATAATATCGTAGACTTCTCTAGCAGTTTTTAGTTAAATAAATCAGCCGCAATGATTTTTTAATTAATGTATTATAGAGTCTAGTTTTTCAAGGGCCAACTATAGTGTCTATTAATTGACAACTTCTCAATTTTTATGAATAGTGAAGGAAATATGATAACTCCACTAGCCAAAAAAATTAATCAGAGTAAGAATATAGCACTTCTCCGTATTAGCAAATTCCCCATCTATCATAATCAAGCGAATCTTTAATTAAGGCATCTCAAGTTTCCTTACATATCTTCCAAATGTCCACCTTATCTTACTGCACTGTGACTCGCACTCTCCAATCACCAAACAAAACTCTTCATCACCATCAAATGCTACGATTCGTTGGCATTTCACTCCGACAAAGAGCTCATCTCTCGTGTCTAGCACCCACAATTGGGGAAATCTTTACTCATCCTCCAAAAGTCGACTCGCAAGTCATTGCTCGTGGCCATATCAAGTCTATTCGCTCATTCAAGAACATTGGTTTCATAGATATTTCTGACGGGTCATCATTTCTGACGCTAAACGTGGTTTTCCTGGATCCAGACCACGTGTTTGAACAGAGCAAGTTCAAGGTCGGCCAGAGTGTCGTTGTGAAGGGAAAATGGATCGAGTCTCAGGGTAAACAAAACTACGAGCTCCAATATGACAGAAATGATCCCTCTCACGAAATTCTGGTACTTGGAGACGTTCCCGATAACTACGCTATTCAGAAGAAACACCAAACACTTCAGTATTTGCGTGGAGTACCTACTCTCCGCCATAGAACTGGTACATTGGCCTCGGTGATGAGATTCAGATCCAACGTGGAACTGGCCATTATGAAATACTTTTCCACCAACGACTTTGTCAAAGTTTCTCCACCGATGGTGACATCTTCTGACTGTGAAGGTGCTGGCGAGATGTTTGTTGTAACACCTTTGAACAACAACTCTAAGGAGGTAAATGAAAAGTTCTTTGGAAAGGATGCATACTTGACAGTGTCCACACAACTCCATTTGGAAGTGCTAGCACTTTCGCTCAATCGAGTATGGTCTTTGAGTCCATGTTTTCGGGCGGAAGACTCGAACACCAATAGGCATTTAAGTGAGTTCTGGATGTTGGAAGCCGAAATGTGCTACATTGAGAAGGTGCATCAATTGACCGATTTCGTTGAGAACATGATTCGTCTGGTGGTTCAGCATATACAAGACGATACGTCACAATACAAACTCGGAGGAGTGGAAGATTTGCACAAGTCACGCTACTCAAAAGAAGAAGTGGACAAAATGACCACCAGATGGAACACCATCCTTTCAGAAAAGCCATGGCCATCCATCACCTACACTGAAGCCATTGATTTGATTAATAAAATCAAAAATAAGGGCCGCCTGAAAGGTAGAGTGGCGTGGGGAGATTCAATTCTGACAGAACACGAGAAGTGGTTGGCAGGTAGTCATTTCCAATCGCCAGTGTTCATCACAGATTATCCCGCCGATCAGAAACCATTTTACATGCCACCTTCAGATGCAAGTGTTTTTGATCCAGAAAGGCCTACTGTCGCTTGTTTCGATTTGGTTGTTCCAGATATTGGTGAGTTGATTGGAGGCTCAGTGAGGGAGCATAGGTACGAGCCACTAGTGGCAGAAATTGAAAAGCGAGGAATGGTGGCGGAGACTTTGGACTGGTACCTCTCGACTAGAACTAACGGAAGTGTTCCACATGGAGGATTTGGCATGGGTTTCGAAAGATTGATTGCCTATCTCGCAGCCATGGAGAACATCAAGGATGTGACAGCTTTTCCTCGAGCACCACAGGTTTGCGCCTGTTAATGTAAATAGAAATTTATAAATGTAAACAAAGAAAAATATAGACTCGACAAAAAATAGAAAATTATGACATTCTACTGCTTCTACATCTTTTGCAACCGTATACCCCAGAATGTCGTGCATGCACCACCTGAAAAGTTTTTAAGTGAGAGCAAGGTAAGAACAGATTGCCATCCACAACTTTATCGAAAAACTAACAAAATGGACCAGTTAAACGTCAAAGAACAGCAGGAGTTCCAGCAGATTGTCGAGCAGAAGCAGATGAAGGACTTCATGAGATTGTACTCAAACTTGGTCTCTAGATGTTTCGATGACTGTGTCAACGATTTCACCTCGGCCAACTTGACCAACAAGGAGACTTCTTGTATTGCCAAGTGTTCTGAGAAGTTCTTGAAGCACAGTGAGAGGGTAGGCCAGAGATTCCAGGAGCAAAAGTATGTATAACCAGAGAAAAATGTGATCGTTCTTTATACTAACCAATCAGCGCTATGTTGATGCAAAACATGCAGAGAAAGTAAATAACCAATGGGCCGACAGGCTTTACACGGATGGGCATTTTGCCGTCTGCTTAGGGAAAATGGTTTTTTGTACATATTGGGCACTTGTTGCAATACATGATCCTATGAGCAAGTTGTAGCAATTTGGAAGAGAAGATGTTCGTAAACATAATATGGAGATATAGTCAATTTGGTAATAAAAAAAAAGTAGACTTATCGGTTTTTTTTTTTACCATTTGTAGATCAAAGCTCACTGGCTAGTTATCGATTATCAAGGTTGTGATACTCTTTGCAAATCTCCACCAGTCATTCGTGCAGGTTGTTGAAACTCAACTATCAAGCCAACATGAGCTCCAACTCAGCGGCAGAGATGTACCATATCCTAGTGGCGCACGTGCTCAACGACAGCATTGACGTTAGTTCGCTCACCGAACACCATGTGGTTGAGCTTGAACTTGGCCAATTTTTGGACAAAATCAACCACCTAGCCAGAGAATACAGAAAAACCTTCCAGTACCCTAATGACAACGCGGACGTAGATAGCGATTTCGTCAAGAAGTTGGTACAATTCAGCGAATTTAGCCGATTTGTCTCGTTTGACGATGAGAAACTTAAGGTGGAGTTGACTCCCCTGAAGTTTCAGGCTCTACTTACTGGAATCTTGGTGGATTCCTCCATTCGCTACAGCAAGATGTTAGCGAGAGAGGTGAATGACCTCACAGAGAAGTATCACGAACTCAAACCACCTGTGCTGGCTATTGATGTTTCACCGGTTGGAACAGCATCTATTAGCAACGAGAAGCCACTAAGGAAGGAAATCGAGTCATCTGCGAAGGTTTCCCTCGACTCTGCAGAAATTATGGATATAATCCACGAACCAATAGCAAAGAACGAGGAGGAGGAGCAGAAGAAGCTAGGGGCCACACAAGAGGCGGAGAATACTGGATTATCCGAAAAAGATGATGAACATCAAAATGAAGAAGTTGACTCTGAAGAAGCGCAAGAGGCAGCAACAACGGAGGCTCAGGATGATGCCAAAGATGAAGTGACTGGAAATTACCTGGAATCTGATGGTAAGAAGAATGCAGTTGAGGTAATAGATAAGGAGGTGCTGAAAGAAGAAAGGGGTGAAGATGAAGAACAAGATGAAGAGGATGAGAAGGGTTTAGGAGACGAAAAGAGTGTACAAGACGAGAAGAATGTCCAAGATGTAGAGATGGAGGACGCTGAGGAATTGGAAGCTGAAAGCAATAAGACAAGACTGTCTGTATCAGAAGAAGCAAGCCCGGCAATTGAGGATGTGCAGCTGGATGTTAAGAAAGACGATGCTGAGGCAGCGGAGTCTGTAAACATCCGGGAGAAAGAAACTACGGTTCTTGAGGGAGAACAGGGTTCTGAAGTCGAAGACGAAACCAATGAGGACGTAGAGCCTCACGAAAACAAACTACCAGAAGTGGAACAACGACCCAATGAGGATACACCAGCAAAAGAAGACGATGAAACCAAGGTAGATAAAACCAAGGCGAATACAGCCAAGGCAGACAGTATGAAGTTGGAAGATTCAACAAAATCAGCACCATCTGAATTCCTCAATGATAGGCCTTCCAAACGGTCACTCTCACCACTGGTGACATCGCAGAAACACAAAAGATTTCAGAATATCGCCATTAATTTGGTCAAGACAATCGAGGAACATCGCTTTCTGTCTCCGTTCTTGCTTCCTGTGGTAGCCGACCAATACGAGGAGGTTGTTTACGATCCAAAGGACTTGAAGAGCATACTCAAAGCTATTAAACAAAAGGATGAACCTGCTGCTTATGAAACTGTCAAGGAATTGGAAAGAGACATAATGTTAATGTTTGCCAATTGTGTGATGTATAACAAGTCTAACGCTCATTTGGTAGATATGGCTAAGCAGATGAGAGATGATGTCCGAAATACTTTCAAGATGTTTGAGGATGCGGAATCGGAGATTGCATGACTGGAGGGTTCAAGTGTTGCAAAAGTTGCAGTTGTATATAAGATCTGTATATTAATGTCATGAGTATAGAAGACATATCGGTGTAATGAGTTCGAGCCTTTTTCTGGGATATGCTTTTTAGATTTTTCGGAAAAGTAATCGCAGCCCGGTAGCTGAAGAAACACCATAGTCTTTGCAAGAAAATAGAAGGAAGGTTCATACGGGTAGGTAACGTTCGAATAATACAATTTTTTGTGGTCCTTAGGTTGACAATGCAACAGCAATTTCTCAGTGGTTCCTTCGTACTTAAAGGTGGGAGCAATAGATGTTATATTTGAATGAAGTAAAACAGTGGTTTCATGAACTCATCTACAAAAATGGAGTCTAATATAAAACAATAGTATTGCAACGAATATGAAGTCAAAGAAAGTGGTATTAACGGACCTGATGTAGTGAGCGAATGAAATGACCAAATTTGAAGAAAGTTGAAAAAGTCCAATCTATGAAAGCGGAAGTGAAGAAGGGACTTAGAGCATAATCAAGGTCAACATAGTTGCAAGCAAAACTGAACTTGAGATCTTGACAGTAGTAGCCAGTCCAGTAGCAATAACGGAAGGAGAAGATTCTGATCCAGAGCCAGAGCCAGATCCAGAACCAGAACCAGAACCAGAACCAGATCCAGATCCAGAGCCTGAGCCAGATCCAGAACCATTGCCAGAGCCAGAACCAGAGCCAGAGCCAGAGCCAGATCCAGAACCAGAGCCAGAGCCAGATCCAGAACCAGAGCCAGAGCCAGATCCAGATCCAGAGCC
>Ga0160505_100387_pt1 | contig 26512 bp, 21 predicted proteins | sample DIDeMG_FD_108225 | JGI IMG/M metagenome (GOLD analysis project Ga0160505, IMG submission 108225) | Enriched chicken feces microbial communities from UW Madison campus, WI, USA - DID2874_E49_Stillage MG | ecosystem: Host-associated > Birds > Digestive system > Large intestine > Fecal ... | reverse complement strand
TTTTTTTTTTTTTTTTTATTGATTTTTTTTTTTTTTTTTTTTTTTTTTTTTTTTTTGATAAATACATTCTCAGTCTTACAAATTCAGCCAAGAAAAGCAGAAACAGTCACTTTTTTTACAAAATAAAAAGATTCCATTTGGGTCTATTTTTGACTCATCTAGTAATCCTACTGAATCAGCAGATGCTGATGTGACTTAACTCTTGAAAATCTAAGTTCCGCGTCTTTTAAGCTTAATTTATTATACATATAGGTTACAAAAGTGTTGCTACTACGACATGGGTATTGGATTGTTGATAACGGACTCCCACTTTGATCACAATTAACCCAAACTCTTGCCATTGCATGAGTTTTTGGTGCTTCAAAGACGCACTAGCTGGTTTCAGGCGCTCACGACACTACATCTGGTAAAATGCATATGGTGTTGCCAAAGCGAGATTTCAAACAGTCTGGTCCGAGTGTCAAGTGCTTGGGTAGTTAGTCTGGAGGATGTAAATCTAATTTGGATGCCAAATTGCTGCTACTGAAGCATCTGTACCTATAAGATACAGGAAACAGGTGCTTTTCGACATGTTAAAAAATACTCTTCTCACAAATATAAAAAAGCTGGGACCTTTAGAGCTGGATCTCCGAGACTCCATCACAAGACAAATTAGTATTATCGGTAGTATTAGGGATCTTTTTATAGCAACTATTATTAGTTTTTCTTTTTGGCCATGCGATTGCTTAATTAGAGTAGCTTTCTGAAGCTTTGCCTCTTTTAAACAAGCTCTTTTCAGAATTTTAATTGCTTTATCCAGAATCCAGCACACCTAAATGTTGAAAATTTCAAATCATGCTGGTAAGCCTACATTGAGATAAGATCATTTGAAAAAGTAATTTTGTAACTTCTATTGAGCAAGCTATTAATAAAAGCCATCAGATGGAAGACATAGAGAGCAATAACCTTTATTGGGGCAAGCGACCACCTTGGAAGCGGTCCTGATACAACCGAACTAAGAAAGCTTACGTCGCAACATAAAAGCTAAAATAAATGCTTTGTAATTCATATCAAGAAAGTAATGCGAAAAGACAATAAAAACCCGCGAGAAATCGTACAAGACTATTGTTCTACTCAAAGGAATCTATATGATAAACGGTATCCTAGCCCATTAAAAACCTTCATGATGACCGCACTGTTATACTCATTCAGCATTATGCAGGACATAGGGCCCTTGAAAGTTATTTCAGGAAGAGGGCCATTGTCAAAAACAAGTCACTACTCTGAACATGGTCAACTAGAAATAGTGGAACATACCTTTTCCAAAGCTTAAACTCCAAGTCTTAGATACCGTAGGTATTGGTGTAGTTATCAAGTTCTTAGATTCCTTATATTACCTTCTTTGTTGCTGGGATACTTGATTAGAGCACTTTGCTGAGGCCTTATTGCTTGCCAATCTTTGGTATTGAGTTACCAAGTGTTGTCTTAGATTTCACCCAATGCATGGAACTTTCCATGAAGCATTTAGCACCTGCTGAGAGTGTTTTCTCACCAGTCTTACTGAGATAGCTCCTAAATCTTTAAGTCGCTATGTTATATTTGTTTGTTATGTAGATACTAGGACAATAGGCTGAGTTTCTGTCCTTGATGCAACTTTTAGCGCATTAGAATAAACTACAGGTGGTTATAGACTGCAACCATAACTAGAACTATTGTCAGACACACAATAATATCTACAACAACAACAACAACTAAACACAAGTCCAACCTACTGCCATTGACTTTTCGGAAGTTAAAGCCCTAGCCAAAAGTGTTTGAATACATGTTAATATAGTCTATAGCTACATTACTTGGTTGGACAATGGACAGCGGGTGCGGCTATGCCATTTCGTCCCAAATGAAGTTTTTAGGGTTGCTATTTTAGCTACGGATAAAGCTACGGTAGACAACAACATTCTTTAGTCAACATTGTCTCAAGGTTTTATGTTGAATATCAGCCTTCCAATTCCAGCGTTTCAACCACTAGACGGCTGAAATAATCTAGATATTAGATCTAGCTTACATACACTTCCCCCTTGATCCAAACAGCCACGCAAAAACTTAAATTCGCTAGCTAAAAAGATGAATGAATTATATTACTGGTTATAAGTATGTCTATAGCCCCCTGTAGAGAAAAGGCTGGCTGCCGCCAAAATTCACAACCACGCCAGCCTCACCAAAGATTCCCACGGCAGCGTAGATGTCATGCACGCCCTCAAAACCCTCGATACCACCGTCACGGTACTGGCGCTCCGGGTCGACACCACGGCCACCGCGGTTCACGACCTCGTTGCGGTCGGATATCAAACTCCACTCCTTCTCAAGTCGGCCATTGCGCGTGAAAAAGACAACCATACGGTCGAGGTTTATACCCAATCCCACCGTCTGGTTTTCAACAAATGGCAATACAAATGGCTTGCCGCTAAGCGAATCGTTCACGTAGCGCCGTCCATCATCGCTGTGCACGGCAACAGATCCACGGTGCCAGCCTGGCAACCGGAAATTCGGGTACGGCAGGCACGCAAAGCCAATTGCAATGGAAGCATCGTGCGGATCTTGCAGAGTTGTGATCAGAACCTCAAAGTAGAGTCTACCGCTGCCGTGGGGTCCGCCCTCGCTCTTCATATGCGGGGAAAAGAGCGGCAGCGACGACACAAACGTTGTATCTGGGCAATTCTTGAGCGAGCGTACAAAGGCAGGCTTGGATGGATCGGGCTGCTGCACAGAGCCCTTGAAGCGGTGTGTTGTGTCATATGCAAACGGCATTGGTGGCGGCGCCACCAGCGCAAAATGGTTTTGCTGTAGCGCGGCACGTTCAAACGGTTGGATCAGACGTGCGGGGTAGAGTGGGTAGAGCGATGTGAAATGGTCGCCCCAATCACGTTCAGCGTCGGGAGCGTGCGAAAAGAGCGGATCGAAGATTGAGTTCTGGGGTGGCTCGTAGCCTGGAGGAAGGTACTGCTGTTGCTGCTGCTGTGTTGTGTAGTTAGGTGGGGGGCCAGGTGGGGGGCCGCCATTGTTGTCGGAGACCTGTTCGGTATTGGCGCTAAAGTCGGGATGAGCAGCTGTGAAGTGCGGCGGCGGGAATGATGGTGGTCCGATCTCGTCTGTAGAAGGGCCGCCAAAGGCCTTTTTCTTTTCGTCGGGGTAAGCGGATGACTCAGAAAAGCCGGACTGGGTATAATTTGGAAGGCCTGATGACGGACCACTCTGAGATTGTGAAAAGCCTGGAGGAGGTCCCGAGGGGGGAGCGTACTCCTGCTGCTGCTGCTGCTGCTGCTGCTGCTGCTGTTGTTGTTGTTGATCGGAAGGTTGGGAGCTCTTGCCCTTGAATTTTGAAAACAGACCCATTGGTAATGTAGAACGGAATTGGTATAAATATAAAGACTGTTATGAAGATTCGTGCGTCTTGATGGATTGTTTTATAAACGCAACGATGGTGATGGGGGGCTTAACAGTTCTGACTAGGAGGCCAAGTTACATAGGCTGGCTCAATTCCGAGATTCGCCCCTTGATGGGGCTGAGTATAGCGATAAATTGAGGGTATAGTCAGTCATTACGTCATACTTATGTAAAGGCTATTAACGATTGACCGTTAATTAGACCTCACTGTGCGCACATGTCGCCTCGTGTGCATCAACGTGAGACTGCATTAGATCGTGATTTTTTCCCAGGTCCTCGATGATTGTGGTGGGCGACAAGAAGTTGGACGTTGAGCGCACCTACCACTTTTCTCAACCCATCAGTATCAAGATAGCTTCATAAGCCATGCTATGCCACTACAAAATTCGCTACTGTACACTATTCCAGTACTAGTTAGCATAGAATATGAAATCACACCTTCTCGGAGTAGCCTGTAGTCCAATCACAACAACCATCAGGTACGAAAATATGAATTATCGAGCACTGGCTTGTGTTAATTCAGGGATCAGGTTAATATCACCATAAGATATTCCGGTAATAAGGACAAGTTTTTGCTCTCAATAATACCTTTTGCACTGAATCTCACGTCTTTTGTTTATAGGGAACTTTTGGGCAGATATGACTCAAGACCATGCTTTCTTTGACCAGTCTGTTACATCATCAGGTTCAGCGATCCTGCCTCAATAGGTAATGATGGATGTGTACTCTCGTGTACGGCTACCATCTTTATACAGACGGGCTTGTGAGCAAGCCGCAAACCTGCCAGCATCAGCCGAGCTAGAGGATCTGGGTCTCAAGTACACCTTGGTCGAGGCCGCACAACGGCTGTTGTAGTAGATGCTGTGTATTTTTTGAATTTACAGATGATCAAGTTCATATAAAGCGTTTGTATTTAGCTCGGTATAAATGTAACCTGGCGTGCGATCGGCAGTTGTTGGTTCCTTTCTTGCGCAATATATAGACCTTTTTGGATAAACATCAGTATAAATACTCCAGCAACCAAAAAAAAAAAAAAAACCTCAAACGAGGTAAATCCGCCGAAAATGCTCTTACGGACTAGCCTGACTTGCTCAAATTTTTTAATTCTTTACAATTAAATTATATACTAAAAGTCTGAGTCAAGTTGATTATAAAGCTTCAGTGCGTGTGGTCACGTTGCTGGCACTGCCGAGCCTGTATATGGACATAAAGAGGGCTATGCCGGCGGGCTCTGCCCCACCGGTACTCATGAGACACTATGATAAATCGAACTAACGCTCCGCTGGACCATTATGCAGATGTGCGATATCAGTACCAAAGTAAATAAAATCAAAGTATGGATATAATTTTGTCGCGGATGTGAAACTGTGTGTGCTCAGCCGCTAGATATTATGTCATAGTGAAGAGCCCAAGTACCAACCTCCAACGCCGGCCACCCTGCCGCTATTTACACTGTGAAAAAAAGTTCCAGAGCTATGCTGAACCTGGGGGAATGGGTTTCCGAAGAAAGCAAGAGCACACGCAGCTTGGGGTTTGGTTTTTTACTTTCCCGTTTACATCCAATAGAGGACCAAGATTCAGCCGCACAGGACGGTCTCTTTGACAAGCGAAAAAACGCGCTCAAAAGATTCAGATTGCCAAACGTTTCGCACCGGGCCTTGTGCTGAGTGGTTAGATTTAAAAAGTGGAAGAAATAGAAAAAAAAAACAGGAAGAATTTTCGTGGACGATTGAAAAAGCACGCACCTGTTTCTGGTTATAATATCACCCAGATTCCATTAAGCCGTACCGAGCGCTTCTACAATAAGATAGAAGAAAAAACTACTGATGACGGTATAACTGGTTATTAATCATTAAGATTAACGTGACCATCAAACCCAGGACAGCGTCAAGCAGGTACCATGTGAATGTAGAAGCAAGCAACGCTTATAGACCGAGCTATTATTTTGCAAATGTGTAGATGTGAGATCAATTCAACCATGCCAGCATCATCAGATCGAACAACTTGAAATGACCCTCAACCTGGTATTCATAACCTCACCAGATTGAGAGTTCATGGGTCACGAGCCAAGCACTGTAATCTAGCGCTGGTTTCCCGGTATTTATCAGTCTTGTCAAGCAGCATTATGCCACGGTAACAACTAGAGTATCTACATAGCCAAGACAGGTCTGTGGATGATAATGTAGTATTCATGGAGTCTTATACTAACCAGGAATCAGTCATTCGGAACTTAAATTGAACTTTTTTAAATTCAGCCGACAGAGAGCAGGCTGAGATCTCGGCAATTCACAGATTTCACCGCTTCCAGATATGCCCTTGACCTAAAGACCTTTGAATAGACCACCAAAAGAGCTAAAAACTGCTGTATTTGCTTGAACTAGAGCTGGAAATAAGAAACCGGTGGCTGATGGAAATCCAGCAGCACACTTGTTCTCTCGGGGACAATGGTGCCTAATTACTGGCAGCAGCGGTGGGATACGTAATGATGACCCAATGTAATAATCAGGGCTATTATTTTGGTCGCCTGCTTGCTGTATATCTTAATGATAACAGATAAAGTAGCTTGGAGACAGTGCATTGTAGATTGTCGAGAACCGATCAATTTCTAGTGTGTCACTTTTCAATGTTATTAGTATTTTATGTAAATATACTCAATTAATATTTTTGCCAGTGATCGCTAGTAAAACGCATGGTGGTTATGCAGGATATGGTGTTAGCCAGAGAGCATCAGCACACATTTAACATTGCAGCGGTGATACCCTGGAGGATGCGCAATCACACGGCTATGGGTTTACGACGCTACGGTATAGCTAAGGAAAGGGGCGGAGCCTAAACTGAGCCAAAGTTAGTGCAACTGATACGTTTGGGATCTGGGCCAGCGTCAATAACTGCTGATGAATCTCCCAAAGTCTAAAGATGAATGAGAAACAGCCTACACCGACCCAAAAAAAGTTTTTTTTTTTCTTTCTCATTGTTATAATCCAACCTGTTTAACAAATGAGTGTAGCTAGGCTGTAAATGGGTTAGTGGACGACGCTTTGATTAGAACAAAGTCAACAAGCAACGATACCAACATTGCCAAGAAGCAGCCGAAAGAACATCGTAGTTAAAGGAATACAATTAAGAAAAAAAAACATACAATGGCAGCAATGGAAGCCCTTCAATGAGAACAATGGTTGAGGAACATTTCGGAACGTTGGTGCTGAGGACACCTACATTGGGTTCAGTTGGATTCGGTTGCGCTTTTATTCAGCTGAAGATCGCCTACCTGGGCAGCTGAAACATTTACACAAAGAAACAACAGCCTTTCCATCAGGAGAAAAACAACCAAACAAGCAAATTTTGCTTTGGCGAGGAAGATTCCGGTGATATTTCCGGGAACTGCACGAGCGATTTATTTTCAATCTTTGAATCATGTTTCCAACCTTCTTGGAGATACCTATAGCAGCAGTAGAGGGAAAAATGAATTGAAAAAACCCGCCAGGACGATATCGACTGCTCACCGACGTAGAAAAGCACCCCAGTCAAGATCACAAAGGCCCCTCAGCAGGATCACCAGGCCGTGGTGCCATAGAGCGCCGCATTCCACGGAAACTTCTCACTTTTGCGTTATATTAACCACGGCCAGCAAGCGGAGAAAATAAGGAGGGTAGAAAGACAGTAGAATCTTGAACAAGTTTGTAGCAAAAAAAAAAAAACTCATAGTTGTTTTCCACAGCCAAAATCGCGGCATCTGGACGGAGAGATACTCAGGTTTTGAGAGATAACCGCTGGCGAACCTGTGTGGCCGGGAATCCACCACCAGGGGGTCATCAGCCAGACCTTGCGCTACTTTGGTGACGACGAAAACAATTTCTTAAAAAAAAAAAAAGGGTCGTGCTACCTTGTCAGCCCAATTGGTTATGACGACACTCCTTCATGCACAGGATGTTTCCGTATTGATGCAGAATGCGCGCAGAAAATATCATGACGAGTGCTGATCGGCATGCCCTAGCACGTGATACGGCCAAGATAATCAAAAAGCTCGACAGCCAAGAGAGATAAAAGGACAACGTAACACCAGGGAATGGAAATAAAAGTGTCTTTGTCGCGTTTGTAAAAAAAGGCCTTGCGGTGCTGGTCAAACAGGAGGGTGCCAGGATCAACGCCATTATACTTGTTCCGGACTAAAACACGGACGGCCCCGAGAGGGCGCAAGTCTGGGGTATCGGTAGAATTGTGGTGTTTCAGATGGGGTAGGGCCTTGGCGTTACGCTGGGGCGCTGAGCCACTGAGCTAGAAGGGCTCTCCACCTTGAGCGGCTACATGGCTGGACTGGCGTCTCGACCTTGAGAGGGGGTGTCATACCTGGTTTGACATGGCTGCTCTGGCCATCAAAAGATCCAGACAATGGGCGAAAGAGCACCGCAGCAGATAGTATGATGACAACGGGAAGTTTGGTGATGTTTTTGTTCTCGTTGTTATTGATGGTCTTGTTCTTGTTATAGCTGTTGTTGTTGTTGTTGTTGTTGTTGTTGTTGTTGTTGTTGTTGTTGTTGTTGTTGTTGTTGTTGTTATCGTTGTTATTGTTGTTATGATTGTTATAATTGCTAATAAAGTAAAAAAACAGGCCAATGACCCCAATTAAAATGCCAAAAAAAGAACCTCAAAAAAAGAAAAGAAACCCCCTCTTAATGTTTCTTTTTTTTGTTTCTCATGCCCTTGTTGCGTCTTTTTCCCAGCGCAGCAAAACTGGAGATACCACACCTCGGGTTTATTCATTTATTCCTGTTATTTTGTTCATTTATAATTTGATTATTATTTCCTTTTATTTATTTTTGTTTATTTATTTTTAAATTTTTTTGTGATATATAAAACTCTTGCTATCACCCCTGTTTCGCAACTTTTCATCTGTCACCTTTACCCCGACCTGTTCAACAGCCCCAAAGCCTCATTTTGCAGTCCCTTCTCTGCATTGCGTTCCCCCTCTCTCGACCTATCAGCACTTTTCCCGCTATAACACTTGGCACCGGAATTTCACCCGACCACCGGCACTCACACGCACTTTCTCGCCAATAATGGCCCTTTTCAACCGCGGCCGGTCCCATTCGACCACTGCCCCGCTTTTTTCGGATCGCTCTCACCAAGGCCAGCGCCCCGCATACGCTCTCCACAATGCTGTCTCGGCACCAAACCTTGTTCAAGAACACTCGCCCGCAGCCCAGTGTATCCGCGAGGCCGAATACTTGCGCAAGCACCCGCACCTGCTTGCTACGCTTTACTCAGCGCTCTCTGAGAACTCGTTGCACCCGCCCGACTATGCTACCCTTGCACCCGTCATGCCACGTTATGCCATCTACCCGCGCCTCGAGGAAGGCCGCGAGGAGCTCCCCGGCTACTCACCCGCCGTATACCGAGAAGGCCTCATGTGCCGCAAGCTTGAACTCAATACACCCTATATGAGTTCTGGCCAGCGCTCGTGGCAGCTTGTTTATGTGCAGCTCAACAACACCCAGCTCAATATCTACGCCGTCTCGCAGGCATCCCAGGCCAACGCCAGCCATAATAACAGCGCAAGCAATAACCGCCGCAAACTTAACAGCCTCGCTGGCTATGAGGATATTGCTGCTGTCACCTCATCCCGTGGAAACCCCCACAGTCTTCCTGGTACTCTGGTTGGCCCGCTACGGATCGACTCGCTCCTGCGCTCCTACACCCTCCAGTACGCCGAGGCTGGCGTTGCGACTGACTACAGCAAGAGACCCAACGTTGTGCGCATGCGCGCTGAGGGCGAGCAGTTTCTTCTTGAAAACTCATCACAAGAAGATTTGATTGCCTGGACCAACACATTACAGACTGGGATTGACGTGGCGCTACCAGTTGAGGAGCGGGCGCTGCCACGCTGCCGCATGATTCCACGCCGCCGTCGCCGCAGCGATCGCAACCGCATCACTACTCGCGACGATAGTACCAATCCGACCCAGTCTACCTCCTCGTACCTCTCGCGCTTGGTGCAGCGCATTCGCGCGCGCCGCGACGAGTCCAAAAATAAAAGCGCATCGGCGGCTGCTACGCCCCTGGTGCCAGCTTCCCGCGCTGGATCTTCGCCAGCTTTACACACTATCGAGCGTCGTAGCACGCCCGACTCTGATAATGCGTCTGACCATGCCAGCATTTCTGCTGACGACAATGAGCATGACGCTCCTAATGACCCTGCTAACGAAACCTCTGAGGAGGAAGAGGACGAAATATATGCCGCTGGTGAAGAGAGCGACGACGCTGACGATTTAGCTGATCTCATTGACCATTATACGGACACCGCGTCTTCCAGCTCACTGGAAGATGACGATGACTATTTTTCCGCTGAGGATAAGGTCTGGGAACCCGAGCACACGGAGCAGTCTAAAAAGTCGTTTCTCAAGTACGCATACCGGTGTCTCTACCCGCTTCCTGCCACATCCACTTGGGTTGACAAGAAGGTTGTGCACCGCGGTCACAAGTACATTGTCACCAAAGACGCTCTCCAGCGCATCAACGCGACACCGTTGGTCTACTAACCACGTCCCTAAACCCCCTTTTTTCGTTTTTCCTACACCTCCTCTTTATGATTTTCACGAACCCATACACCCCTCTCCTCAAGGCAGCCCTGCCTGATTTCTGCGCGCAGTATACCACCTCCTTTTTTCTTTCATGTCCACCCCTCTCTTTCCATCCCGCATTGGGTATACCGATGCAGCAGTATCGCTTATTTATTATGTAAATCTCTATTCAATCTTTTTTCATGTCTTTATCGTTGTTGTTATTTTTATCTTGTTATTGTATTATCTAGTTATTTTTTTTCTATCTGTCTTCCTATCCGCCAATGAAAAATTGTCCATTATTGATTTCTTGATACACATCAGTGATGGTACTTTATTTTCACTTATTACCGCGCTCCTTTTTTATTTATTTATAAATCGGTTAAGTATATATAAGTTTCAAAAAAAAAAGAAAAAAAAAATAATAATAGAAAAAGTAGAAACGTCTTTTTTTTTTCTTGTTTACTATACATGTAACTATGGGGTTCACATACCCTATTTATATTTACTTTTTTTCCCCCTGTGTGCCGTCCCTGGGCCACACGTTCTAAAGTGTATAGGATATATGTTGATCCCGGTCACACAAGATTGCGCCTGCGCGATTGTACCCCCATTCTTGCTGCTGATCTTGTAGTTTAACCAAGTGGAGAGCCCCCCACCAAGGCTTTTCTAAAAGCTGTTCTTCTGTTGTCTTTCTCCTTTGCTTGCTATTACAATGCGTTTTTCTTTGTGAGATAATCAAACCGGCTGTACGTGTAGCCAATAAAGGGTAGGTCGACCTTGTCAGGTGCTCCGTTGGCTCCCGGTTGCTGCGCCAGCGCTGGTGGGCCGTCAGGGATCTGATCAAGTTCCTCAGTTTGGAAGTAGGTTGTGTCCGTGATGGAGGAAAGCTTGGGAACGAAGGGGGCTGTCACCTGGCGGATTGAGTTCCAGTCGACACCACGGAAGAACGGATGGCTTTTAATGTCATCAGCGGTCGAGAGGCGCCGGTCCGCTGAGGTAAGCAAGCGGCGGATCAGGTCCTCACTCTCTGCGGAAAGATGAACATCGTCCGGGAACGCCAGCTCGCGCTGCCAGTTGAGAATCTTGGTGTAAGTTTCATGTGGGGTTTCGGAGCAAAATGGCGGCCAGCCAACAAGACACTCAAACATGATGGCGCCCAGCGACCACCAATCGCATTCCTGGCCATATCCCTTATTAATGAAAATTTCCGGCGCAATGTAGTCGGGGGTGCCGACGGTCGAATATGCCATAAGCCGGCGCGACTTGCGCCATGTTGAGATTTGCTGTCGGTTAGAGATTGTAAGGTTAATTGAGTCGACCGCGAGACTGTTACGATTACTGCCTGCGGAACGGGGATCCTTGTCAAGCAGCTTCTTGTAGTAACTGCTGTCGTGTTGCTTTCTGAAACCCGTTGAGAGACCAAAATCAGACAACTTGATATGACCACCCTTATCAAGCAGAATGTTGTCCGGCTTGATGTCGCGATGAATGAAACCCAATTTGTGCACAGCTTCAATTGCAAGTACACACTCAGCAATGTAGAAACGGGTGATATCCTCGGAAAAGATGTCATACTTGATTAACATGGTCATGAGATCACCACCAGGGAGAAACTCCATGATAAGATAGAGGTATTGAGGATCCTGGAACGAGTAAAAAAGTGCCACAACCCAAGGCGAATCTGCACCAGCAAGAACATCGCGCTCGGCCTTAACGTGGGCAAGCTGGTCCTTTTGGTACATCTCGCTCTTGATAAGTGTTTTCATAGCATAAATTTTACCCGTATCCTTCTTTTGTACAAGACGGACCTCACCAAAGGCACCCTTACCAATGACCTTGACAGTAATAAAGTCATCAAGACCAAGGCGGGTACGACGGAGCCGAAGAAAATCACTCTCCTTGCGGCCAAGCGTTGCAAGCGTTCTGCTCTTACGTTCACTTGATCCGGTCAGGTTTTGTTCAGCCACTAGGCGGCGCTGATTGCGCTCAACAGCGTGTGCAACGTTGACTTGGTAAAAGTGCTCAAGCTTGGCCTTGGCAGCTTTGGCCCGTTCCTGGGTATGTGTAGAGAACTTTTCAGGATGTCTGTCAAATGCTACATAGTCTTGCTGTTGCTGCTGTTGCTGCTGTTGCTGCTGCTGATGTTGTTGTTGTTGCTGCTGCTGGAGCTGCTGCTGCTGCTGCTGCTGCTGTTGCTGCTGTTGCTGCTGTTGTTGTTGTTGCTGCTGCTGCTGGTACTGAAGCTGTTGCTGCTGAGCTTGAATCTGCTTCTGCTGCTGAATCAGCATTTGCTGCTGCTCGTAGAGGTGCTTGGGCGAGTAATACATTTGATTGTAATTAGACAAGGCCGGGTCAACTCGCTGGTTACTAAGCTGCGAGACACTGGGGAGCTGCAAAAAAGCTGGTTGGGGCTGCTGCGGATAACCTTTGGATTGGTTAGAAATAACGGATTGCGAGCTGGCCTGGTTTGCATAGGGCTGGTTGTAGAACTGACCACCTCCGCCGTTGGCGCTGGTCGCTGCAGGAGGGGGATACGACGGCTGGTAGAAAAAGCCGGAGTTGTTGCTGTTCTGCTGCGAGTACATGATGAAGAGTTAAAAAAAAACCCACCAAAGTGATGGTTCCAAAAGAGAAAAAAAAAATGAAAAGGAAGAAGGAAGAGGTTGGAGAAAGGGGTCGAGATGGCGATGGGTGTTTATTATTGTTGTTGATTTGGCAGAGAACGCAAGGGCAAATCTGCAAACGGTTTAACGCCAGCCAAACTTCACACAATTAAGGAGGTGTTGTAGCTCTATTGGGAAGGAGCGGCAGACCTAATCGAGAAGATATTTCTCAATCGGGAAAAGATGCACACGCATTTCTGAGACAAAAACATAGTATGTCATGAAATAGTAATAATATGTCATAAATTAGTAACAAAAATGACAAATTATTACATAACTTAAGTAACCAGTGTAAAGCATTGTCTTAAATCAAAACCTTGATATAAGGAATTATTCAAAAGTATCAGCGAGCGACTCCATGTTTTCTAATTCAAATATTCACAAAAGAAAATTGTCAAAAAACCTGCTATTTCTAACAGGAGATGATGTTTCTTTCTACTAGGATTCAGCTACAAAAACAGTTTAAAAAAGATTATAATTAAGAAGACCACTACGCCCTGTATCTCACGAATTTGTTTTTGTAAATATCGATTGACTAGAGATACTGTCAAAGATCACCGGTTGGATAGCAGGATGCTCCGTGCAGAAAACTAGCCAAACCCTGAGAGATCTCTGGAGGGGTGGATATGGAAAACAGCGATTTAAGCTGCAAATTTTCAGGATCTTATATACGGGAGAATGCACAAGAATTCTAATCATCTCTTTATCCAAACACATAAATATCCCCGTTCAGCAATAGCAGACGCCGAGGCTTTGAAAATTCTCAAAATGTTGGATTAAAAAGTTTGTCTAATGGAAAAGAAGCCACATGGGTTACAAATATAGACGAGGGAATTACGTGTATTTTGTCAATTTATCAACAGATAGTTATCTCTAAGAGTATCATTAACTATGGCACAATTGGTCTGTGCTAGAGAATTATGTCCGACCAAAGTATCACAAGTGACTCAATATCTGGAAGCCAGAAGAATGGAAAAAAAATCATACTTTACTTTTGTATACATATTGATACCTCTGAACAACTTCCCTTATGGATCATTGGCACTACAAAGAAACCACAGAGTTTTCAGACAACTGTCATCAATATTGAGAATCTACATTGCTATTGAAGGCATAGTAATAAGACGTTAGTGACTGGAAACTGTTTTGCAAAATGGTTTTTCTCGTTTAATATAAAAATAATGAAAATAACTGCTCTTATTTTCATTGAATCAGCTGTTAAAGTAATCTTTTCACAGCTTCAAAATACTTGGATGGATAATTAGTTTATTGTCCTTACGTCAAATATTTGCAAATAAAATTATAAAACAAAATTATATTCAAAGAAACTATAAATTTCAAAATACTCTTTTTTATGAGATTGGCAAGGTAGAGTTGTCAACAAGTATTTTAAGCTCAAAAGTTTGATGACACCGTATTCTCCATAAATAATATGTATTAAGGGAGACCTACAATACATAACACCAGTGGATTGATAATAGAAATTGGTGTTCAATAAAACCTCAACAAGCTGCTCTAATTAAGCTAACTATCAGCAATGAAGTTGTGGTAATGTACCTAACTTGGCTACAGCCCACAGGCCTTTCTTGAGGTTAAGAGAAATATTGATATCAAGCTCCGAGAAAACTTCCCTCAAGTAGACTTGCTTTGCAACATTCAACGAAGACTTTTCAAAAAAATACTCAATTTTCTCCAGTTTACCACATTCACAATAGTTTTTTAGGGTACCTTAGGTTCCTTATTACCAGCGCAATCAAAAGCCAATTATCCGCCGCCTGATCAAGGAATTCTTCATACATAGAAGTACTACTGGAAACATAAGTAGCTGCATTAAATGATGGTATAGTTTGACTGTGGCTATAATTATATAACAACTGCATCAATTCTAAATGTTAACAGATAGACAATTCAAACTTGAAAGGTAAATCCTTTTCACCAAGCTATTCAAAACTGCTTTACAAACACCTTTGCTGACGAAGATGATACGGGAATACTTAGTAAGCTATTAACATGAGGTATTCCAACACACGTCAATCAACTGGCAATATCTAACCTCAAGGAGGCCATGAAGCTTATTCAGTTCTTGAGTTCTGGCAAAAATGAAGTGCCAGATAATATGACGAGACTGGATAACATCATTCTGAGTCAGTTCAAAGCCAAAGAATCCGTTGATGGAGTCTATGGAGTCTTTTCTAGAGGCTCTAAAAACGAGGTCTTAGAGGCCATTTTTAAGTTACGATTCTTCAAAACACAATGGCTAATGTTTGTCAACCTGTTCAGTACCATAAGCGACTTTTAATGGAATGCGAAATGAGAACCAGTTTGATATCTGAACCTTATTTTTTATGACAAGGGCATATAACCACTGTATTCTTCCAATATTAACCTTACTCTCTCGTTTACCGCTAGTTCTGATTTGTACACTTCTTGAATAAATATTGTGTTACTGTATTTTTGTCACTTTACAATATGTCATCTAGCAGCCACTATCATTCAATTTGCTACAAGAAATATCTTGCTGTAAGGAATATATCCAAAGTCGGATTTACTTCCTCATAGGGAATCTATTCTTCTTCATTTGCTAGGCATTCTCAAATATGCGCATTCTCAGATGTTAACAAAAAATCAACAACTCCCAGAGTGCCGGCACAGACTCAGGCTTTGATCACGCCCGATCACTAGCGATACTGCACCACACAAACTCTTTACATGTACCGTCCGACGAACAGCCTTCCGGCTGTACCCCGCAGAAACCCCAAATACTCTCAGAGCGCTTATAAGGTTGTCAAACATAAGCCACGCAAGCAGCAACACCATCATTCGCATCCTAAACCTGGTGGTATCCCGCCCGAGCTGACTGACCCGACCATCTCGCCGCTGATAAAGTATGGTCTTCCTGATACCCCCGACGTACCCGTAGAAGGGATTGATTGTATTCACATTTACGATTTTGACAATACCCTTTTTATCTCCCCGCCGCCAAACTACGAGCTCTATACGAGCCAGAGTATCGAGATGCTACAAAACCCTTCGACTATCCACTCTGGCGGTTGGTGGCAGGATACACGATTTATTAGAGCAATCGGAAGTGGCTGGGACACCGAGCGCGAGGCTGCTTGGGAAGGCTGGTGGAACGAGGACATTGTTGAGCTGGTAAGAGATTCGATGGCCAACCCGCGGGCTTTAACTGTGTTGCTAACTGGCCGTGGCTTGCACTTTGGCCCAACAATCGCGGAGATTTGCGCATCCAAGGGATTGAAGTTTGACGCGATCATTCTCAAGAATCCAGCGTTTCCCCGCACGCTTGATTTCAAAACGAATGTCATTACTGATCTGCTTGAATGGTACCGTGGCGTTAACGACATTAGCGTGTACGAGGACCGCGTGTGGCATCAACGCAAGTTCAAAAAGTTTCTTATTGAGTACCAGCAGGCTATGCGAAAGAGTCTACGGTACAATGTTGTCCTTGTTGTTGGCTTGGTTAAGTTTCTGGACCCTGAGGTTGAGATTGCACTACTGAAACAGAGCATCGAAGAGCACAACAATGCTTACAACCAGCGTTTGCTGCAGTACCCAAACAATCATGGCCTGGCCATGATTGATGTGCATCTGTTTACGGGCTATGTGCTCAAGTCCCAGAGCCGCGCCGACCTACTAAACGCCTACGCGCGTCTTATTCCCGCAGCTGTACGTGATACACTTAAATTCCATGCAAATGCGATTGTGATTCGATACATCAAGGCATCTGCTAAAAAGACCGCGCACTTAAAGTATGGAGCAACTTACCGCTGGGTCGCAACGCACTTTGGCCAGTTCAATGACGAGATCTGGGCGGTTAAGGTTGCACCGGTAGTCGATGAGACCGGAAATGCAGCGTTCCAACCGTTGGTTGAAACCCCAATGGTAATTCTTGCACATAAAAAGCGCACGAACGGTAGCTACGTTGCTTCAAAGATTGAGGAGTGGATACCACTGGACAGCCGTGTTGAGATCGTGACGCAGGTCGGGGACTGGAACTCGAAGAAGATAAAGAAGCGGCAGGACTTGTAGGGCTGCTGCAACTACCTATTTATTTACTCTAGATTATTACTACATATATTATTGCTATATTGCTTCAGACCGCCCGTGTCATTTTGTTACATTTTTTGTTAAACGAAAAGCCCTTTTTTAAAACTTTTTGCTATGTATTTATTGAGATTTTCAAGTTTCATGCCGATGCATTTGCATCGGGTTCCCGTTTTGTTTATTTTCCACATCAAATTTGCTACTTTTACTCCCCTCTCCATCTTCACGACCACCATAATCGACATCGACCTTAGACATGAAGGCGAAAGCGCTCACAGTGCATTGGCATCTGGAAAACCAGCCCATTTATAGCGCCCACTTTCAGCCGTCTACAAATGGCGCGATCCGCAGGCTTGCGACTGCCGGCGGCGATAACAATGTACGGATTTGGCGCCTCGAGTATCAAGATCAGGCCAACCCGACCGCCGTTACTTCATTGACATACCTTGCAACTCTCGCCAAACACACACAGGCCGTCAATGTAGTCCGGTTTGATCCCAAGGGTGTCACATTGGCCTCTGCTGGTGATGATGGCGTCATCTTTCTGTGGTCACTTAGTGACTCTGCGATCCCAAAAGCCCTTGGCGAAGACACTGAGGATGACAAAGAAACATGGAAGCTCAGAAATATGTGCAGATCAAGCATTTCGGAGATATATGATCTTGCTTGGTCGCCGGACTCGCAATACCTGATAGCTGGCTCCATGGACAATGTCGCTCGTGTCTACAACGCCTCGACTGGCCAATGCATCCGCGAGCTGGCGGAACACAGCCATTACGTGCAGGGTGTCGCCTGGGACCCGTTTAACGAATATATTGCTACACAATCATCTGACCGTTCCGTGCACATTTATAATCTCAAGACGAAGGATGGCCAATTTTCGCTCGGAACTCATCACAAGATTGCGCGCGTTGATTTGCCGGCCCGCAAGTTGCCCGCGAAGCAAGGCGGTGAACCACCAGCTTCGCCCAAGGCCGACAACTCTCGGGTATCTGCATCTCCCGATTACTCTGCCCCCGAGACACCCTCGTCATCATCCTCATCAACAATGAACCCACCGCCTTCAACTGTCAAGCCGTCGTACTCTCGCAAGTCATCGTTCGGCAGCGCCGCAGAGTCACCACGTGCCTCGAGCGCCCCCTTCATTCCACTACCTGCTGTGCGACAGATCGGTTCGCCCAACGTTGGCTACCGCTCTACATACCTTTACCACAACGAGACATTTACGTCGTTTTTCCGTAGACTCACGTTTTCACCTGACGGTAGCTTGCTACTAACTCCATCGGGTGTGTTCAAGTACCAGCAACACAGCAACGAAGGTTTAAGCAATAACAGCAATTTTAGCAACAACAGCAATAATGATGAGACCACTAATACTGTATACATCTACACAAGAGCAGGGCTTAATAGGCCACCTGTGGCATTTCTTCCAGGGCTGCGGAAGCCATCTCTCGCCATCTCTTTCTCGCCAATCTATTACACTCTTCGCGGCAACAGCAAAAAGATCTCAACGTCGCATATTTCTATCGACACATCAGTTGATGATATCTCTACTCCAGGACCTGCGCTTTTTGATGAAGGGACGGAAGAAACTATGACTGCACCAGTGTTTGCGCTCAAGTATCGAATGGTCTACGCCGTGGCAACACAAGACTCAATCATTGTATATGATACTGAACAAAAGCAGCCGCTTTGCATTGTTAGCAATCTGCATTACTCAACCTTTACGGACCTGACGTGGTCGCCCGACGGCAATAACTTGTTGATGACATCTACAGATGGCTTCTGTTCAGTGATTATTTTTGATAAGGGTGAACTGGGTACGCAGTATACAGAGTCAATCCGACCACCGGTGATTGTTAGCCAGAGCCCTACTAAGACTGTTGGAAATAACACAACGCCGGAAAGCATTGGAACAAATACAGCCACGCTGCCGGCGTCACTGCCGGTATTCGTCAAGCCAAGCACAAGCACAAACGTTAATAGCAGCACTAGTAACAATGTGCAATTGGCAAGCAGTCCAGTGCTGGCACCAACGTCGGCACTGACAACTGAACCATTGGTTCCCCTGATATCGTCGATGCCACCGATTGCTACCCACGGAACCCCTCCACAAACACCCCAACAAAGTGTGGCACAGCTGTCCACTCGTGCACCAAAACGGGCCAATGAAGAAGGCTCTACAAAGAGCAACAGAAGCTCGACGGCTGCCTCGAGCAGCTCGAGCAAGAAGAGGAGAATTGCGCCCACGTTGGTTGAGAAAAAGGACTAACTACATAATATCTATCTATACACACTATGTAATTAATATTTCGATGAGGTTTCATTCCGGGCCCCTCCTGGCGTGTTCTTATATGACCGAGCAGCCATCAAATATAGCTAAAACGACCGTAATCAGCATAGGAGACACTTTCGTAGCTCAGCGTTGGCCATTTAGACATTTCTCTGGCAAAAAAGTGGAACCCCAAAAAAAAAAAAAAAATTCAAAAAAAATTCAAAAAGCGGATCCCACCACCAATATTCTCTTCTAATCTTTTTATTATTTTTTTATTTTTATTTTTTTATTTCTCCCCATCACCGCCAACTCAGAATTTTGAGCCCACACCGCAGAACATACCCGACGTTCCTCATCATAAGCAAAACTTTTCATTGTTTTGTGCCAACTACTTTCTTTTGCTTATTTCACAGTAGTCAGTACATACTCACGCCGTGTTTGAATTCAAACGCGTCAACATAAACCCCACCTACATCAGATCAACCGACTATAATCATGGCCAGCAGCAACTCTCTGTTTGGTCGTATCGGCACCTCATCCAAGCCTCAGACTGCTACTCGTAAGACCAAGAAACCATCTTTAACCGCTAAAAAAAATGGTGTCACTAAGGCCAAGGCCCCTGCAAAGAAAAACGCGCTTGCGCAAAATAGCCTGTTTCAAGCAATCTCGGGTACTCGCAAAGTTGAAGGTTCTCAGACTACAACCCGGCAAGAAAAGAAGAAGAACGAGTTGATTGTAAAATCTATTGACTCTTCCGTATTTAAGGACAAGAAAGTAAAGGCCCCAGTTAAAAATGACCCGAAGAAGAACAGCACCGATAAAACCACTGATTCTAAGAACAATAACAGTAGCAACCGAAGGGGTAGATACAAGGATAAAGAAGGCGAAAAGTCAAACAATAGGCCATCTACCGATATCCGCAACAACAAGAACAGCAACCAGCAACAGGAACAGTCTAGAGGCCGAAATACCGGCTTGAGACACAACCAGCGACCACGGAAACATGAATCGGACCACCATCAGAAGGAGCCCCAGTTGCGGAATTCAGACAGACATGTGCCAACTGGTCCTTCTGCTAATGCATCGAGGCACTCTGCTCAGCACGCCCAGTCGGAGGCGTTTTCATCGTCTCCACCAAGACAATTCAATTACCCGCAGGACGCAAAACCCTCATACAACCGGCCCAGCATGGATGCCGCTCATAATAAACACAGCTTCTCGATTAAAAACGCTAGTTTACCTCCTATCTTAGTGTTAAGAAACTTGGCTCCAGGCACTAGCATGGCCGATGTCAGGGTGAGTACTAATTGATTCTATTTTGTATTTTTACCAGTTTATTCTTGCTAACATCAAAGAAGACCGTGTGCGGAAGTCTCGGCCCCATTGTTCAGTGCCGAACACAGACACAACATGACAACACGGTGATGGCTGAGATTGTATTTCAGGATCGCAACATGGCGTCTTTAGGTGTACAGCAGTTCCATGGTGCTGTCGCTGACGGCCAAATCATCCAAGCCGAAGTAACCAAAACTCAGCTTATTCCGTCAAATCCTCAGCCATACGGCCGGCCAGGCGGTTACCTTGACAATGGAGCTGATGTCGGACAAATCCCTCCTCGTTATGGCTTTTCTGGACCCATGGAAATTCCGTTAAGCGACAGGAATGGATGGGAAGGGTATGTTGATTTTTAGAATTGAGTCTTGTGGTGCATATACTAACTACGAAGTTTAGTCCTCCCTTACATAGTGATATGGTAGCCGTGAGACGGAGCCGACCAATTATTCGCCAGTAGCTGTTTTTTTCAGGAGCTGTGCGTGCTACTATCTGTTAATGACTTAACCTCTCCGGGCACAATCTCCCTTTATTTCATTTTTGTGTTAAGGTCCAGGTACTAAGCTCAGACCTGGTCTTGGGAGCTGAATCGCCAAGTCTTTACTACGTTATTCCATATAGAGTTGGTATAAGAAGAAAAAAAAAAGCATATAGGTGTTTTAATATTTATATAATTGTCATTTCATTTACTGTCGTTATATTGGACTGTCGGCGTGAGTTGGCGTCCTTCCAATGTCACGATACCGGTGGCTTGCTATTGTATCAAGCCATGATCTCAAAGATTGCGTGGAAACATCCGATGGTGGTGGTGATGGTGCTCATGTGTAAACTTGCGCAGGGAGTTAGAAAAACTAGGGTACGTGTTGGAGGGAAAATTGTCAGGGTTGTATGTGCTGGAGCTGCGAACGCTAGTTTGCGACTCACGCGGTGGGTGAGGTAGACGGTTTCCATTGGCAAGGTATCGGCGCATAGTCAGCTCAACACTGCCAGTTCGTTGGAGATCGTAGATGATCTGCGCCGAGGTTAAGTTTGGTGCCATGGCCTGCACCACCTGAATCATATCACGAGTTACTGGGCGGTGCACGCGCTCAAACCCGCTGTTTTTGCTGCTGCTGGAAGAACCGACGGATGACGAGCGCCTAAGTGAGGACGTGCTGCTTTTGATACTGGCAGCACTGACAGATGACGAGCGCTTGAGTGAGGACGCGCTGCTCCTGGGCGCGGGTGGGTAGGGATCGAAAGAAGAGTAAGTTATGGTGGAGTGAGACTTGGAGTCTTTTGGGCGCTGGGCGCTGCTAACGATGGAGTAGGGAGGAGGGTCTGATGATGGGTAGTCGTCGAGCAGTGGCTGCATGATCGACGAAACTGAACTTCGCCGACTACTGGCCACAGATCTTGAAGTGACGCGCGTGGAGGACTTTGAGGACTTTCCGGACGAAGAGGCGTAGCTAATCATGGTGAATAAAAGCACTCAGATAAAGACAATGAGGAATAATGGAGACAAATAAAGAAAAGAGAAATTGGAGAGAAGGTGAGTTAATTTTATAGTCTAAAGAAAGTTGCACTATTTGGTGATTACTGATGGCCATTATTATTGATGTTGCTGCTGATGATGACTGCGGTTATGAGTCGGCTATGCTGGATGCATGGGAGAGCAAGTCTCGCAACTGGAGGAAACCGTTTGTATCTGGGCAGTACACGCTCCGCAGGTTTGCTATCTCAAATTCTAGTACGGGAGGATTATACAATTGATTGCTGATACTTAAAAAAATTACCTCTGTAGCTCAACAGGCTTTGCTTACCAGACCTCACTCATTATCATCATAAGAAAGTTTCTAGACAGTTTGCGAACGTGGTTTCAGCTCAATTGTACTCACGCTGGTGGACTAGCATCTTGTCTGACTCACGTTGATGAGACAATTCACTTTAATAAAAAAAATATGGTTCAAGTTTGGAAGGGAAGGCTTGGCTGTGCACCGTTGCGTAAGTGAATAACGCATACGTAGGTACCATCACCAGCACAAAAACGATGTCAGGGACTGGTAGATGCCGACGTTTCTCACTATCTTATGCAAGGTCTTTCATCTGATGCCATATTATTGTGAACTGTGCCTTGTATATGAAGCACTGCCCAGAGCCAATATTTACCTCTCGATATCTTCGACTAGCAATATACTGACTGAAGATAAGTCCCATCTAACGAATCTTGGCGACAAACTGCATTCAATAAATCATCTCAATGCATATAATATGATCAGTACATGGCGGCCCATACGCTGCTATTTCGTCCAGAGACATCTGCCCCAAGGAACGATTATTGTGAATCTTGGCTAGTGCCGTGCCACGATAACATCCCCGAGCAACCAATTGATTTTATTGAAATCACAGCGATCCGAGTATCGTTTCTCATAGTTTACCTGAATCACCCATGAAGAACTTTCCTGTCTGTGCGCATATTCAACACTACAACTTTTACGGATTTCCTGAGGTTGGCTGATAGGCATGTATACTGTAATAGAAGATACCAAAGGCGATTTTGCAATTGATATTGATCAGGTATACCAAATAATGAGTCTACTTTCCATGATTGAGAGTACTGGCTGTGAAGCTTACTGACAATATTGTTCACCAAGCATCAGAAACACTTGGAGATTCAACATTACTTTTGTGTAGTCCTATACCATTACAATTCAAAACGCCAAAGAGTAACATCTCTATCGACGTGATAAGCTTTTGTATTTTGACTATATTCTATGGGCATTGTAAAGTTTCCGAATTAGAAGGGCGTATCAGGTGGTTTGTTAGACTCTTAGTCTTGTTGAGAGAGATAAATGCTGTTTTTAGATATTTAATTAAGGTTACCTTTCTCTTTATTACGTATACAGTCTCATTGCAAATAACTCGTCAAAATATCTTTTACGAGGTATTCAGGGACCCTTCCGAATTCCCCAATAGACTCTTCTTGTAGTTTTGATGTGCTCATTGATGCTTGCAAAACTCTGTCTCATATTATCCATAAAATCAGAGACAAGTTCTACAAAAATGAGCCTGATCTGGGGACTGAGTCTGAAGTACAACAGCGAAAGCAAGTCAGAAACAATAGTCTGGAGTATAATAACGATCATCTATTAATACAGGTAAACCTGTATATCTTTAGCAATGGGAGGTACGAGAGAAATCATAACTGAGCTGGATTCATAAGCCCAGTTACCACTGGTCGTATTCTAATGGGTCTTTACAACCAATGGTATTGCATATCCTAGTCTTCTTCAATCCAGTTAAGATTTTGATTTAGCATGCTATCTTATAGTCGGGATTAACTATAGAATCCTTATAGAAATATTAACGCATGGATCATCTATCTTATATTCTATCTAGCAAGACTGAAAGATTTATATTACGTAATCCTTGCAACAAAGAGATATCCAATATATTCGCGGGTCCGCGGATTACATAAGCCAATATTATTGTGTATACACTTAAAAAAAAGTCCACCTCTTCAAATCGACTCGACTCCCGCTAAGTGCTTGACCTTGGGAGTCAGCTTTGAGCCCAAATTAGCTCAATATGCTGGCTATGCTCAAGAAGTAGCTTTATATTACCCTCGCCTTTCAAATGCCAGTGTGAGTGGAAGTGTTTGAGAAGAGGAGCCTCGCCTTGAAGAGCATCTGATGCATGTAAGCATGGAAGCTTGTGTGCACAAAATTAATTACACCATTTTACGGACCTACGAATATATTGAGTCCCCAACAAAGACTTAACCTTACTCTATTAAGTTCAGTCTAGAAATTTATTTCCTTTTTCCGTTTCCCGTCATAAGTAGAAAAGGATCTAGACAGCCTAAGCTGACTAAGTCTGTGCACCTGACCCAATTAACAAATAATTTTCATCAAGTGCTTCTGGGGGATTTTCTAACCATCAACGCACTGAGCATATGATTAAGGGCCACTCACTAGATCTTCTGTCTACAACTAATATATGTTACTTGATATTGTGTGTTAGTCCTCGATAGTCTTCTTATCAGGTTGTATATAGAATTATATCCAATCATATTTCTTCTAGTTTAAAAGTTCCTTTTTACAACTACAGTCTAATATCTTAATGAGAGAGCATTTTGGTAAAACCTCAACAAGCTATGCTTTTAAGCTAATTATTAGTTGAATAGATGTGACAGTGAGTTAAAAACGACCGCTTTGATGTCTCTTTTGATATCAAAGACACCAAGATCAAACCCCGGGATGGTTTATCTAAGGTAACTGCACCCGATAGAATGGAATATAAAAGATAAAAATAGCTGAATATCAATATATACTAAGAGCAAAAATATTAACGAGAATAACTAAGATAAAATATGAATAGTCATAGGTTAGTTGTAGATTAGTTTAGATGTGAATTGTAAAATAAATACTTAATGGCTGATGATAGATGGATCCCGAAAGTACTTTTTTGTTTATATTTAACAGGTTGAGCAACTTGATTATTAAAGGGGTTAGGAGAAGTTTGCAGAGACAGTTAGGATCACCGTTTCTAAGAAAAACAAATGCCAAACTGGCGTGAATCCAACGGTCATACTTGAAGAACCAACGTGATTTCTATATAGAAGATAATATATAAATGTCCAAATATATTACTTGACTAGATTAATCTAAGCTATATCTAAACCGTGTATGATGGAAAATCTTTTTTTATTAGAGCAGCAGATAGATTAGTGAATGCATGATGTTATTAGTACAGCTACATTGACCATTACCAACCGTTTGGTACCAGAAAAAATAGGGTTTTTGAGAAGAAAATGTTTGAGAAAAAAGTGTTAAAAACAAAGCTCTTTCTCTCTGGTGCGTAAGCTGTTTCAGCTTCGCACAGGCCATAACGTTCTGGGAAGGTATTTCTAAATGAGGTACATCAAGAAGTGAAATAATTGTTTTGGTTGTTGTCAGCTTGAAATAATTAATCATGTTTTCAATGTGTGTGTCCTTTGCATTCTGCAGAGTGAGACTCCTTAAAAAAGGTTTTCCCGGAGCTTGATACCAAGAAGGATCTTGAAGCGGCAATCAAGTTTTTAGATTCATTATGAGAACGTATTTGCTGATGACTTGCTTGGTTAGAGCACTTTGTTTAAATTTAACTGAGTGTTAATATCTGGGATTGATCTACTGGGTGTTATGTATCGCATGTTTCCTTTAACATATGAAATTATTCATGAAGAATATATTGCCATCAAATATTTGAATTCATAAATACGTACTGGCGCGAGTAATGATATCCGTACCATACCTTTTACTATTCGTACCATGAATTATATACAATCATCCTTCAAAAGCCTATATAATTTTCCAAAACAGAAATATTTTATATTCAAATAGTAGCGGCATAGTCCCACACAAAACAATCGGATATTAATCTTTTAATAAAATATATATTATTATTTTTTATGGCATTCGGCTATCATATAATCAAATATCTTATTAAAAGATTAATATCCGATTGTTTTGCGTGGGACTATACTGCTACTATTTGACTATAAAATTTTGTTTTTTTAGAGAATTTCGTAGATTTTTTTCCTTGGGGATTGTATAACTCATAGTACAAATAGTAAAAGCTATGGTGCGCATATCATTGCTCTACTAGCACCGCTACATTTTCAATCTCATGGTGAAAAATGCTTTTGGAATTCATGCCTTTGTATATCATTTTGTTTTTATGAATTTGTCTGTGGCTACTTTGTGTAAGGGCAATAGGCCGATTGTCTACCTATCTATATATCTTCTCTCTACTCATTTCAACTTCCCCTCAGATATATTAATGCCAGTGCTGTCAACTCTACTTATAACGACAAGGACTATATAAATCAAAGACTATTTATTCTACTTTACTTTATGGCCTATTTTGAGGCGTATACTATATTTAAGATGCGAATACAAAGTAAGCTGTTCTGGAAATTGTTCGCAGCTTAAAGAAAAGGCTATTCACCGCAATACTCGCACTCGATTGATCCATACTTTCTTGGGTATGTAAAGGAAAAATAGATGAAATAATTCACTAATAACCGTCTATGAATGTCCATCAGACTATGTTAGATAGATAGATAATCAGTTTATTGTCCTTACATCAAATAGTTACATAAATTTACAAAACAAAACGATATACAAAGAAGACATGAAATTTCAAAAACAGTTGTCTCTATGAGACTGGCAAAG
>Ga0160505_100386_pt1 | contig 26522 bp, 18 predicted proteins | sample DIDeMG_FD_108225 | JGI IMG/M metagenome (GOLD analysis project Ga0160505, IMG submission 108225) | Enriched chicken feces microbial communities from UW Madison campus, WI, USA - DID2874_E49_Stillage MG | ecosystem: Host-associated > Birds > Digestive system > Large intestine > Fecal ... | reverse complement strand
TTTTTTTTTTTTATTATTATCTTTTTTTTGCGTTCTTTCTTTATATTTACAGCTGTAAAACTATTTACAAGATATTTGGGGATGTTTTTTTTTTTGCCTTTTGTTTACTTTCGCAAGTATTTTTGCGCATGCTTCTGAAGGTCGGCTAGCTTGGCCTTGAGCGCGGTTTCCTTCTTGTTATCTCTAACGGGCAGAGTGTTGGCACCAAAGAACTGGAACTTTTCAAGGTAGCGTCTGCTAAGCGCAAACTCCTGAGTCACAGCATCATCGTTAAGACCAAGCTTCTCAATAGCCCAGTAGTAGCGCTCGGGGTTAGATCGCTTGAGGTACTTGAGAATGGCCTGGCGCTGATGAACCAGAATCTGCAGTTTGCGCATGTTGGCGTTATCACCCTTGTTTTCCTTCATGTGGTTGACAAGGAACAAAATGTTGACAGTGTTGATGGCGGCCTGCACCTCGCTTGAGCCTGTGTCGCCCTCAAAGCGGGCAAACTCCTCAGCGGCGTAGCGTCGCGCAAGCTTCTTACGCTCGGCCAGGCCCGAGTTCTGCATACTCAAAATTCGTCTCACAGCCTCACGCTTCTGTGCCTCGCTCTCAATCACGGTTGCTGATGTGGCCTCCGATGTTCTCAGCAGCCGGGCGTGCTCGGCACCAAACATGAGCTTTTCAATGTTCTCCTCCTCCAAGCCAAACGAAATGTTTGTTGGCTCTGCCACACGGGCCTTCAGCCGCTCCAAAAACGGCACATTCTCGCGGCCAAGCACGGGATCCACGACCTCAGCCTTGGGCTTTTGGAGCTTGCGGGCAAAGTGCTTGTACACCCGCTGCTGGGACTTTTCGTACCGGCTCAGCGCCGCGGTGCTACTTGTAGTGTGAAAGCCGGCAGAAGCGGTGCCAGTCTGGCGAAGCAGCTGGGCGGTCGGTGTCCGGAGCCAGCTGGTAGATGCCGTAATATGTCTGCTCATCATCGTGGTAGGCGGGGGTGGTCTTGTCGTTACTGTTTGGTGCTGCTGCTGAGGCAAGAGTGTTAGAAGAAGTGAAAAATTTTGGTGGAAAAAAAAAAAGGGCAACGATTGGCCCGGGGAGATCAAGAGGGTAACCTAGTAATAATTAGTAATCATTATAAAAGACCTTGTAGTCAATAGTTTATAATGCTTAGGTAACTGTTTATGACATAACAGCACGTAAAGTTTGAAAAGTGCCGCATTGCTTCTTTCGGCACCTCATCTTTCTTGACTCGGGAGAGATCATCTTTGCCGAGGTTTGTGCACGTTTTTTTCTCATTGTTTGTGGGGTTGCACAAGCCCTGCTCGCAAAACCAACGATTGGAATCATCGGTCTTTGCTTTATTTAAAAAAGGTCATCGAGCCCCAGATTCAAAGTCTTCTTTTTGCCTTTTTTTTGGATTTTGTATCGATATATCAATCATCCATTCCATCCGACTCCACTATGACCGCATTTACCTTTAAAGAAGAAGACGTTCGCATTCCCTTTGAGCACCCACTCGCCATTGAGAACAAAGTAGATGTCCAAGGCATTGGCATAATAGGTACCCTCGTTACACCGAGCGAGCGTTGTACCAAGGACAATCTTAAACACCGACAGAATCGTGTTGTTGTTTTATGCCACGGTCAGCGTGGTCATCGTAATTACGTTTATCAAAAGGTTTTGGCCCACCGACTGGCGACTGAACACGGCTTGCATGTATTTCGCTTTGACTTTCGAAGCTCGGGCGACTCGCAGCAGGTTGACGGGCCCAATGGTCACACTTCGCAGGCCGAAATCTCAGACATTTCCGTGGTCATCAATTACCTTGTGTACGAACGCGAGTTTGTCCTCGGGGCTATTGTGGCACACTCTCGCGCCGTCCAGGCGGTATTTACTTGGGCTTTACTCCAGCAGACTAAGGCCAACGGCCATTTTGTCCCCGCCATTGTCAACTGCTCGGGCAGGTATCGCACCGGTATGGTTCTGGAATGGATGAATAAAACCCTTCCTGGGTGGGACCAGGGCAAGCAAAAACTTGAATTCCCGGGCAAGCGCTTTGGGGAGACCAAGACTATCGAGTCGCCGATGCATGAATTTGTCACGATTTCGGGATACGATATGGATCTAGTCAAATATCTGCGACCGGACTCCACTGTACTCAGTATTCATGGTGATCTCGACAACATTGTTCCCTACGAGGACGCGTACATTTACGACAGGCATTTCAAAGAGAGAAGCACGCTTCACATTATTAAGAATGCTGACCACAACTACGTTCTTGTCAATAAGGACGGCACCCCTCTTGCTAAAGATGCTAATGGAAGAAACATGAATGCTGTAGATCAGGTTGTGAATATTATTTCTAACTACCTTTCAGTGGAAAGCTCAAATAAACGGTTTTTCAAGCTGCAGGGCAAGCTACCTACCGGCCAGCCTCGCTTTATTCCCAGTGTCGATAATGTTATCAATCTGCGTGATTTTGGCGGATTCCCTGCAAACCGTTGGGTTAAGGGCCGGCGCCAATGGGTCAAGCCTGGCTTGCTCTTCCGGTCCGGCCGTTTGGACAATGTTACTAAGCCTGAGCAAATCTCAAACTTGGGTATTAAGCAGGTATATGACCTACGATCAACCGTTGAGCTTGAAGGTAATGATGTATTTAAAGGCAAAGGCATTGTAACGACACATGTTCCGTTGTTCTCGCAAAAAGCATACTCACCCGAGGCGCTTGCGAGGCGATTTCAAACCTACGCCCAGAACGGGTTCCAGAAGACTTATTCGGAAATCTTGGAAGCTGGCGCTGTAACATGGTTCCGAGACATGTTTTTGTGGTTGCGCGACCACCCTGATGAGGGTATGCTTTTCCACTGCAGTGCAGGCAAGGATCGTACCGGTATCTTTGCGGCGTTGCTGCTACTCATTCTCGGTGTCGATGTTGACACTGTGTGTCATGAGTACGAACTCAGCACTATCGGCTATGGACCCGAGCGTGAAAAAGTGTTGCAAAAGGTTTCCGAAGGTGGAATGGGGGATACTGCTGGTGTGCAATTCCAGAATATCTCAACGGTAGGCTGGCGTATACTACTGTCTTCGACATACGAAACAATGCTGGAAACAGTAGAACTAATTGGCAGAAAGTACGGCGGGGTCGAGCACTACCTGGTCAATGCGGTTGGATTGACTTTAGAGGACATTGAGACTATTCGTCGAAATCTGCTATACGATGGCGAAATTGTCAAGCCTGATCATTTTGGGCCAAAGTTGTAGAATAAAGTAAAGTTATTAATGTACATTTGAACAATAGAAACATGACCGTTGATGGAACACAAAATGTTATACAAGAAAAAATAATAAAAAAAACCCAAAAAGAGAACCCACTGCCAAAGCTTCTTTTTTCCAACGCGTCGGACAGCCCAACCCATAACCCCTACTCAAATAGCATGGCTGACCTGAATAGACTCTCGGCATCATTGACCGGACTAAAAGAAATTGTCGAGGCTGACAAGGATACAAATTCAGTTGACGATGACGAACACCAGGCCCGGCTGGAGCAAGAGCTCGAGCAGATCCGGCAAGTCAACGACGTGACTGAGGGAGTGATTGAGTCGCTCAAGGTGACTGAGCTCAATCTAGATGTACGAGTGATTCCTTTCATTTTTTATTTTTTGATCTGATTTTTATACTAACTGCCTGTTCACGTTTAGAATGTGTTGATGGGCGCACAAAACGCCGACAAGCTGCTCGACAAGTGGGTACGGATCCTATCACAAACGGAGCATACACAGCGGCTGCTATTCAACAAGGGATGGCATGGCGCGACGCGTGACGACGAAATGCAGCAGGAGCGTGAGCGCCAGCTCGAGGCCGAGCGGCGGCGGGCCCAGGAACGCGAGCGCGAGCGCCAGACCCGCGAGGCCGAGGAGCGGCGGCGGCGTGAGGCGCATGAGGAGCAGCGCCGCGCTAAGGAATCGGGGCTGCAGCGGCGCGGCATAAGCAAGCGGTCTGTGGCTGGCAGTAGCAGTGTTGGTGCTAGCAGTAGCAGCAGCAGTAGTGGCACTGCCGGGGTGAGGAAGACGCCAGCCGGCTCGGCCCGGAAACCGCCGGCGGGCACGAGCAGGACCAACCTCCGGAGCAGGCCCTCCACAATCCCGCGTCCTGTGCCCCGTCGCTGATTGCAGTTGCATATACAACAGACGCTGTTTTGTTGTTATTGTTTTTTATTATTATTATTATTATTATTATTATTATCATTTTTTATATCATTATTGTTATTTTTGCCATAGCAAACATTAGTACTTCAATTCTATCCAGAACCGTTAATCGGTTTATTTCTTACGTCGGTTCTGGTTTGAGTTTTTGACGCGATTGCGCATGGCCAGTTCAATCCCCGCGTGCATCTTGCGCACCTTTTCACGTTCTTCAAACGATTTAGGCGGTCGCGAGCTTTGGTCAAACTTCTGGAAGGAAGAAAATGATGTAGTTGCAAGACCCCCCGTATGGTAAAGTAGATCGACTTTGCGGTCGAGCTCGGTGGTGCTCTCGGAGGTGCCGGAATTACGACTTTGTAGACTTTTCAACTGCTGTGTGCGGGCATTAGCCGGAGTGTTGGCCGCAGGGTTTGCCCGCGCGTCGTGAAATAGATGCGGGTTTACAAGTGGAATCGTTGTGGATGGGCCGGGAGGCTTCTTGTCATTCTCGTTTGGCTTCTTATTGGCAACAGTATCGGTGCTGGTGGCGGTGCTGCCCTCGGGCACGTCGGGGGTGATGTGGACAGCGCCGGTGGCATGTTGGAACCGATCAAGGCCAGTGCGCCGCCGCGCCACAGGCTTGCGGACTTTAGCGGCAGATACGCCATCCCGCGAGTTGACGGAGAGGCCTAGCCGCCGGCGCTTTTTCTCGGCGTCGCGCTTGCGCCTGGCTGAGAGGACCTGCGCGAGCTGGTGCGCGTCGCTGTCTGAGTTGCTGTTGTTCTGATCGGTGCCATCATCATTGTCATCGCTGTGGATTCTTTTCGCAAAGCCTTCTTGCATTGGTACTGTGTCGGCAGCAGGGTTGGTCCTACCTCGTGGGTGGGGGTTGCTGGGTGCCATCTACTTGCTGGTCGGTCAAAGGCAGCAAATGCGCGCCCCGGTCGGCAAGGCCCGGACTGCACGTGGTAGTGTCACGTTGGTGTCACCTGACTTTATTTCTGCTGTGTGCTCATATGTCTTTTTTTTTTCATTTTTCTTCTTTCGTGTTTTTCTGTGTTTACGGCCAAATCAAAACAAACAAAAGTTCCAACAGTTGCAGTCTCCTTTTTTTACCACCTTCTCCTCAACATCACCAGCTCACTCGCCTACCATTTTCGCACTATCCGAAACATTACCCAGTTTACATAAGAAATAATGCGTGAAATTGTCTCTATCCAGTGTGGTCAAGCAGGTATGTATTTTCCAACTCATTGCTCACTAACTCTCTAACTAACCCTCCTCTTTTTTTTTCCTTGTTTAGGGTATGATGATACTGATTGTGGCACCAATTGCTGTCCAACGGTTGCTCGCTTAGCGAACCCTTATTAACTTTTCCTTTTTTTTCATTGTAGAAACCAAGTTTCCACCGCGTTTTGGAATACCATTACTGATGAGCATGGACTTGATGCCGATGGCCATTTGCGCCCTGATGCTTCCAAACTTGAGTCCGACCGTCTCGACGTCTTTTTCAACGAGGCCTCCAACAAGAAGTACGTTCCCCGTGCTGTCGCTGTCGATCTTGAGCCCGCTACTCTTGATGCTATTAGATCTGGTCCTCTTGGCCACATCTACCGCCCTGATAACCTCATTTCCGGTGAGTCCGGTGCCGGCAACAACTGGGCCAAGGGTTTCTACACTGAGGGCGCCGAATTGATGGACTCCGTCATGGATGTCATCAGAAGAGAGGCTGAGCAGTCTGAGTCTCTGCAGGGCTTCCAATTGGCCCACTCCCTTGGTGGTGGTACCGGTTCCGGTCTTGGTACTCTTTTGCTCACCAAGATCAGAGAAGAGTACCCCGACAGAATGCTCTCTACCTACTCAGTGCTGCCGTCCCCCAAGGTTTCCGACACCGTTACTGAGCCTTACAATGCTGTTCTTTCCTTCCACCAGCTCATTGACAATGCTGATGCCACCTACTGCTTGGATAACGAAGCCTTGTACGACATTTGTGAGAAGACACTTAAGATTAACCGTCCCTCGCACGAGGATCTCAATAAACTGATCGCCCTGGTCATGTCTGGTGTCACCACTGGTCTCAGATACCCTGGCCAGCTCAATGGTGACCTGCGTAAGCTGGCTGTCAATCTTGTCCCCTTCCCCAGACTGCACTTTTTCACGACTGGTTTTGCTCCTCTCTTTGCTGCCAACTCTAGAGCTTTCCACAACCTCACCGTTCCTGAGCTGACCCAGCAGCTCTTCAACCCTGCCAACGTCATGGCTGCTTGCAACCCTTACCATGGCCGCTACCTCACCATCTCGACCATCTTCCGTGGCCAGGTCGCCATGAAGGAGGTTGAGGACGCTATTCACACTGCCCGCACAAAGTACTCGCCATACTTTGTTGAGTGGATTCCCAACAACGTGCAGACCTCTGTGTGCAACGTTGCGCCCAAGGGTCTCAACACGTCGGCCACGTTCATTGCGAACTCGACCGCTGTGCAAGAGCTATTTGAGCGCACTGCGAGCCAGTTTTCCGTCATGTTCAAGCGCAAGGCATTCTTGCACTGGTACACTGGCGAGGGTATGGAGGACGTTGAGTTCAGCGAGGCCCAGTCCGATCTTGAGGATCTCATTCTCGAGTACCAGCAATACCAGAACGCTGGTGTCGATGAGGATGAGGAGTTGATGGACCACGAGGAGTACGTTGAAGAAGGCATGGATGGCTTCAACTAAGTAGTTATACCAAGTCTAGTTAAATCGATCTTTTATTTTCTTTTAATGCAATTCTGATAATAATAATGATAAAAAAAACACTTTCTCACCCAGGTAATCTGCTCAATGCTAATAATAAGAATAACAAAAATTAAACCTTAAAAATATTTGTGAAATATTAAATGAAAATACATGTATATATATATTCCAGACACTTATCTGTCCCATTTTTGTAATACCCTTATAATATTCTATTGGCAGATATATCCCTACATGACCCCCCAGCTTATTCATCAGTTTGGTGATCTGACTGTTCAGGCCCCTGCAATGATAGCTGCTGCTGCTGTTGCTGCTGCTCGTACTCAAGCCGCGTCTTGGTCATCTCGTAGACGTACTGGCCAAGGTGCTCGAGTCCCTGCATGCGCACCGCCGCGCGGGTCTCCAACAAGGGCTGGCCGTACATCTCGCCGGGGACAACAAGCAAATCATCATCTTCATTGTTGTCGTCGCTGTCATCGGTGACACGCTCGCGCGGGTGGAGCGCCGTCCATACGGGCTCGAGCTCCGCGCATGAGCGCAAAAGCGTGCCGCGGCCAAGCACGTAAAGCCCCTGGCGCGCACGGGAAAGGGCCACCGTCATGCGGCGCTGGTCACGCAGGTATCCCGGCGCACGGGTGCGCACAAGGGAAACAATGACAATGTCATTTTCCTCGCCCTGGTACCGGTCGATGGTGGCCACCTGGCTGGGCAACCCGAAAATCTCGTTTTGGCGGTTGGCGGCACCGCTACAGCGCTGGCGTAGAACATCGTCAATTAGTGCTTTTTGGCCAGCGTAGGCAGTGAGAATAGTTATGCCCTTGGCAGGGTAGCCAAGCAACCGGAGGTATTGATAAAGTCCCACGGCATACTCGGCTTCGCCAAGGTTCTGGTACATGTGCGGTGTCGGCTCGGTCTCGCCACGGCCCTGGTAGTCGCCGACATCGACAAACTGGAACGTGTACTTGAGGCCCGCGTTGGCATCAGGATAGCCTAGCTTAGTACTATTAGTAGTAATGTTAATATTGGGATACCGCCAGGCGTAGAGGGCAGCAATCTCGGGACGAACACGGAACTGGGTTTCAAGCGTGTGTACAGGGACTCCTAATCTAGTGAGACGCTGGAATAAGCTTTGATCAAGTTGTGAGTGCACCCGGAGCGACATGTTTTGCACAATGGGAGCATTTTGCTGGACGTCGCCAATAAGCACAACGCGGCGTAGGGCATGGCCAGCATCACGGCCTTGACCCAACGCCAAAGAGAGTGACAAAAAGGTGTCGAGCTCAGTCATTTGCGCCGCTTCCTCGATAACAACGTTATCGCAAACAAACCCAAGCTCAACCAGTTCCTTGCGATGCATGGCCGCATATGTGGATGTCATTGCCACAATTTTGGCGTCATGCGCAAGCAAAAGGTTAGCCTTCTGACGCACATTTGAGATGATCTCATACGGTCGAAGCTCCTTAATATCCTTAAAGAGTTGTTGAATAATGGCAAATGCGTCATGGATTGCAGTCTCGTTTGAAAATGGTGAAGGCTTGCCTGATTCTGTCACGTCCTCATAGAAGAAGTTTTCAAACGGGAATGTACCGGGGGAGCGGTTATTCCATGCTGGAAGTACATGATTTTGATAAAACGCCAGGCAACTGTCACATGAATCAGTGAAATCGCCCTTGCCTTCTAGATTCAAGCAAATGACCAGGCGATGCACTTTTTCAAATAGCGACTGACGAAATCCATTAATAGACTCAACCCTACCCATGGCAGTAAACTGCTGTCGAGTTTTCCCCAAAATTTTCTCTTCTCCGCTTCCCAGACGAAGCACCTGATGATTCTTTAAGTTGGGGTACTTAGACAGACCTTCAAAAATGCGGTCAAGTGTTTGGTTGCTGTGGGTGATCACAAGTGTCCGTTCTTTCTTAAAGTCGTGGTAAATATTCTTGATAATTTCAACACCAACAGTAGTTTTTCCGGTCGCTGGTGGTCCCTCAACAAGCGTTAGTCCCGGAAATGTTCCCGCAATTATAGCATCAATCTGCTTGCGATCGAAAGAAAGTCGTGAATCATTATTGTAAAACATATTCGGGGCCCATGCATTGTCTCGGTAACCAGAATGTGCTTTAATGGTACCATTGTCGTTGAGATTTAAAAAGTAGGGAGGTTTGATTTCATTGTCCTGGTTTTCGCTGTTGGATTCATCTAATATCGCTCTGTCATAATTTGTTATGTCTTGATAAGTTGCAAAGATATCGGGGAATTCGATATTCTGAGGAAACCCAACTAGCTTGTTGTTTGGCATACTCTTTAAATCAGATGAGGGATCCAAAAAGAATTCCCGCATCTTATTAAACGACGCCATGTCGGGCTGTCCAAATCCCAGGAAAATATCTGCAAGCCATTCCGGCAGTTCAAGCTCACCATCACCATTGCCTATAATTAGGTCTTTAACTGTTGACAATATGCTGTAGAAGTTGTTCTCACGCTGATTGCGTTTGAGTACTAGATTGATCCCTTTGTACACATTCTTATCATCCCGTGAATATTGTATAGGGTCAAGGTATACAATTAGGGTTTTTGCGCGGGCGTGGTTACTTTCAGCATGGTCGTCTTCGCCCTCAAGACTGTCATTAGCGCCGCCCCGGCGGAAAAAAGATCGTCCGCGTGCATCAAACACATCAGCGATTCGAGCTGTGCGCAAAGTTGTAAGACCGAGACGTTCATTAGGAAAATTCGAGCTGGGTCGGGGAGTGGTAGCCTCCGCAAGGAAAATAATTTCATCACGGCGGAGAGTATCAAAGTCGCGGCCAAGTCCCTTGCGTGCACTGTTGCTGATATCAAGTTGGATCTCAGCTTTCACCGAGCCAGGAACACGACCAGACATACCGATGCGTGCGGGTGTAAGCTCTAAAATTGAAGGAGGAGAAGCTAGTAACGCAGCACGCTTGCTCGATCCATTAAGTTGCAGTTGATTCACTGGTACATCATCACCTTCTTCGTCTTTGACAAAAGTTTCAACAAGCTCAGGCTTGATACGCTTTAAGATTGCCTCAATATCAGAGCGAATCTGGTAAAAAGACTCTGTGCGCGCCAGGTGGAAACCGCGCACAAGAAAATCTTGTACGCTAAGATACTGTAATGCCATGCGATGGAATGAAGCGGGAATTTCGTCATTCTCAACATTCTCGTTGTTGCTAGACTTATCAAAAAGCAATTCCTCGGTTGGCAAGCAGTGTAGTTCTTCGATTTGCTCTAAAAGTGACGGTCTATTCCTATATCTTTCCACAAAGTATTCAATAATGACCTCATTATCGAAAGATGAGCCCGCAGGGTTAAAAAGTCTAATACCCAAGTCCTTTGCAAAATCAGATAGCTCATTGTCATTGAGAGTTTCCAAATGATCGTGAAGATTCACAGGGTCCGAGAGCGAGGCAAGGTTCGAAAAACCCATGAGCTTAAGTTTAGTGGGAAATTTGGTGTACGCGGTTTCTCTTAGGTGTTTCAGTTTATTGGATTTGATTCTTTGGTGTTCGTCATCCGTTAGTTGTGTACCAGTAAAGTCATTGAATGGGAAGAAAATGTAGAATGAAAGCAACTCGACGAGTGGCTGGTAAAGACTAGGGCCCAAAGGTGAGATGCGAATGATGGCCGTCAGATTCAAGTCCTGTAGTAAAGTATTGACAAAGCGGCGAGTAGGTAACTGCGTCAAGAGGGTCACAAGAAACTCCAAGAACTGGTTCATGTATGATAAGTCGGCCTTGGGCGCATACAATTGCTCCAAAAAGTTTATAATCATGGAATATAGCCAGTTTGCAGCAAATACAATCTTGGGGTCTTTCTTCTTGAGCTTCTTTTCTGCTTTAGTCCACATCCGCGCGAGCGCCGAGTACCGCGAGCAGATAGTATCAATGGTCACTCTCGAATCAAGGTGCTGCCAGATATAGATAGACACAAGCGGGCCAAGTTCCTTACGAATGGGTGCAATGTCGAGTCTCTGCGCAGCAGCACTCATAAAACGCAGAAGTGCCAGCTTGACCGCGCTATCGGTTGCGTTGGTCGAGAGAAGAGAAAGCACGCGCTTAAAGAGCGCAGGTGCATTACCCGGCGAGTCTATTAAAAAGTCCCATTTACTTTTATCTTCAAGAATCCTAGCGCTGGCGAGAAGTGCAATCGAAACGACATGAGCATCCTTTGCATTTTCTGTAAAATGCGGCCAAAGAAACCTGTGTAGATCTGTTAGTTATCAACAAAAAGAAAGTGCAAAAAGTTGGTTAAACGCGTCACAACATACTTTTCCAAATATTTCAAATAGTCAAGACTAGCTACTCCCCAGTCCTGTGATTCCTTTGCGCTTCCAGGGCCAATCAATTGATAGATCTGACCCACGATTGTATCAACATCGGGCTGGCGTTTACTAGCGGCAGCAGGTTTCAGCCAGTTCTTCTCAGCAAGCGCGTAAACCTCTGAGCTCTTAATTTCATCCAGATTTGGTCTCACCATGCTTCTTGTGTCTGACTGAGTCTATAGATGTACAGCAGCTGTTTCTTTGTGTTGTATCAAAACGGTTGAAGCAACGGCTGTGTCAAAGGTTGTTTGTAAAAGAGGTTTGGCGATTCAAAGCGCTCAAGTACTTTTGGGACAAACAAAATGCGAGACAAGTTTTGACCCTAACCTCGCTTATATAACATTCAAAGACTGATTATGTTACCAGCCCTGTCTGCTCCCAAGAAAAAAATTTTTTGTTCCAACTGAAAATTGAAATTTTTCCAACCTCCATCACCTAAAACCCATCATTATCATCACCATCCCAACCAGCACACCGCACCCCAGAAAACCAGAGCATTTAAAGAGGACCTACATTGTCTTTTTAAAGTTTTAGTTTTCATTCCCATTTATTTATTTGTTGCACTTTTCTTTTAGTCAGATCATATTATAATGTTTAGAGGTGGCCGAGGAGGTAGCAGAGGCGGTTTCAGCCGCGGTGGTGGCAGAGGCGGCTTTGGCGGCCGCAGCAGTGCGCCCGCTGGACCCCCAGACACTGTTCTTGGTAAGTTTAGATGTTGCATTTGCTCTACATGTCATTTTTTTGCATGACTGCTAACTTTTTGTTCTTTTTTGCAGAAATGGGTTCATTCACACACGCTTGTGAGGGCGACCTTGTCCTGAAATCGCTCAACCCGAGCAAAGTTCCTTACTTTAACGCCCCCATCTACCTGGAGAACAAGTCTCTGATCGGCAAGGTCGACGAGATTCTGGGTCCCATTAACGATGTTTACTTCACTGTCAAGCCTACCGATGGCGTGGTTGCGACGTCTTTCAAGAAGGGCGACAAGTTCTACATTGGCGGTGATAAGCTCTTGCCCTTGGAGCGATTCCTGCCCAAGCCCAAGGCACCAGCTGGTCCTAAGACCAAGAAGAAGTCGATGGGCGGCACCAGCGCGAGAGGTGGTTTCGGCGCTAGAGGTGGTTTCGGCGGCCGTGGTGGTGCTAGAGGCGGTGCCAGAGGTGGTTTCGGTGGCCGTGGTGGTGCCAGAGGCGGCTTCGGTGGCTCCAGAGGTGGCTTTGGTGGTTCCAGAGGCGGCTTTGGTGGTGCTAGAGGTGGTTCCAGAGGTGGCTTCGGCGGCCGTGGCGGTGCTAGAGGTGGCAGATTCTAAGCGTCTTATTTATCCTGCTCACACACTGTTGCCAGCTATCAGTAGATGTTGGAGAGAAGATGGTTATATCTATACACAAGAAGGATTGTTGAAATCATGTTTGTTTTTTTTGTTTTATTTTGTATAATAATAAAAGAGATTTATTGAAACTAGTTGACCTGATAGAGGAATCTGAGATATCAGTTTACATGTAGCTTGTATTGAAGTTTGTCCTTGCTGTTCTGATCTAAATACGACACATTTAGTGGAAAAGATTTTCTGCACATAGTTTCGTAAGGCGTTGAAAATTGTTGCATATAGGTTTTCTAAATAGCAACTATTAGACAAGAAGTTTTGTGACTTAACAGAAAAACTCCTTTTGGTTCCCATCCAGACAATGTTCTGCACATAAAAAGCAATGAATATTAAAATCCATCTATAGTATGGATTTTAATGTTCTTATTATTCTCGAATAAAAAAGAAAACTTACATGTGTTGATTACTGTTACTCTTAATAAATAGTTAGCGATACAATGAACCCGTTCTTCATAACTTCGAAAACAACGCCGTCTTCACCATAAAGGTTTGTTCCTTCAAAATGAAGACCCTCGTCATCCTCGCCGTTGTTGCTACCATCAATGTCATCCTCGCCGCCAATCAGCTCAACAGAGCTTGAGATGTTGTCAAACAACCTGTTGACATGCATTGGCTTGCTGCCATTACGTGGTTTGTATGTTTCCTCGCTGGTAAGCAAAGTCTCAACGTAGTCTGCATCTTCAACGTCAGGCGCCTCTGTTACCGATACTAATCGCCATTGGCAACGCGCATACTTTTGGAAATCTACCGCACCAGGCAGGTTCCCATGTAATATTAGCTTCTTGACTATAGAGTTGGAAAATGCCACATCAAGGCCAAGATTAAAATAATTGAAAAAAAGTAGGTTACTGTAGTCAACAGGTGAGTCGTTAGCCCCATTATTCGCAGGGCTCGGAGAATGAGAGAAGGGGTTTCCATCATTTCCGCCACTGTTGCGCCGATGGTTTTCGGTGTGGATAGACAAGCGTGAGTCCTGCTTTAAAAATCGTTCGGACGGTGGGCCGAGGTTCATAATGACGTCCTGAATGGTAGTCGTATTAATTGCAACCACAAATGGGTTGACAGCATGTGAATTACTCTTGAAATGAAAGTCAAGCGTACCGACTGTGGGGTTGACTTCAACAAAGCTGATCTGCTTTGACAAATTGGCAGTAGACGTACTGTTTGTAGGTCCTGAAGTCGGCATAACCGGATCAGGGATAGTGACAAAATTGTCAGGGCGGAAAAGACCCTCTTTGGCTTCATTCCAGTCGTTGCCCTTGAACAGACAGAGAGAGCTGCAAGATGTGGAGTTGGCTTTTTTGCCAAAGTAGCCAATGAAGTCTGAGATACCAGCTGCAGTATCGCGATCAATATTAAAAGAAAAGGCAATGCCGGGGTAGGATAATATATACACGCCATGTTCGGGATAGTATTTACCGGGGTACGTGGGCCCAAAGACTTTATTGTAAACAGTGCCAAAGGAGACTTTGGTTGAATTATGGGGTTTGTTGATGCTAGGGTTGCTTCCATTGAGCTGTGTACTGCTATTGTTGTTGGATGGGCTGTATGTTCCATTTATACTGCCTAAAACGCCACTGTGATTACTGGCAGTGCAAAGCTCCTGGTTCTTGTAAGTGATACCGATCTTACCAAACTCGAGAACCTCAATAAGCCGTAGCCGCTGCTGAGCGCCGTCAAACCGCAGACGCAGTCCATTATATTTGAGCTCTATTGTGATAGGTTTAGTGGCAGAATCAGTCTCAGAGTAGACAACCTTGATAGAAGGGAAGGAGGTGGGGCTGGCTCGGAGCTGTGCGAGCGTAGTGTGGAGGGGAGCCCCAAGGGTAAGAAACCCGAGGGATTTGCCGGGAATGATGCTGGCCATTGTGCAATGAAAATTGGTGTTAGGTTAGTTGATGGCAAAAGAATTGATAGAACAGTTGGAATAATGTGAATAATAGATGTAGTAGTTGGTGTCAATGATGATGTTGTTGGGGTCGGTATGCTTTCTCACAATCAGCAACAAATCGAAGACCCCAGCTGGAGCAGCAGCTAGCCACTAGTACCTTAATAGGAAGTCTACTGCAGTGTGAGATGGCAAAAGGACCCCTTATCAGTTAAGCTGTGCTCATAAAGGGTTAGGGATAAGGTAAGATACTGGCAGGCCACCTGATTTATTAACTGACTGTTCTGAAGTCACATAAAGCACTTAAAGTTTGGCACCTTTGTAGTCGACACAGAGACAATACCGAAGACCTATCGGATCCTTCACACACAACCAAGACAACATATAATGGCAGGACCGAGTTCACCAAACAGCACAACAGGATCAACATCACAACAAAAGCGGACAGCCCAGTTTAAGCTGGTTCTGCTAGGCGAGTCTTCCGTTGGAAAGGTAGGTATCACATGCATAACATTTTGACAGCTCAGCTCTATGTTCTCATTAAAAACGATCCACGGCTAACATGCACGATCCAGAGCTCGCTAGTATACAGGTTTGCCAAAGTAAGTACGCCCCAATACCGTAAAAGAAACAGTACCAACAATAGTTGAAAATCATTCTAAGCTATTTATAACTCCTGTGCTGATTTAATTCTAACTGTACGTTTTCTTTTTGCTTGTTCACAGAACCAATTTGATGACTACAAAGAGTCGACGATAGGTGCGGCCTTTCTGACACAGTCCGTGCCGCTAGATGAGACAACGACGGTGGAATATGAGATATGGTAAGATCTGAACATAAATGAAGATTATAACATGTCATCTTGTCAGCATGTGTTAACTTTTTTTTCTTTTTTTCTCTTGTTGGACAGGGACACTGCGGGCCAGGAGCGATACAAGTCACTTGCGCCCATGTACTACCGGAACGCCAACTGCGCCCTTGTAGTTTATGATATCACACAGTCAAGCAGTTTTGCGCGTGCCCAGGCTTGGGTCCAGGAGTTGCACACGCAGCTTGGCATAACACCGGGCCAATCGGCGACCAACCACACTTCGGGAGCTGCAGGCACCAGCGGCACTCCCGGCAGCACTAAACAGCCGATAGTGATAGTTTTAGTCGGTAACAAGCTTGATCTGGCCGAGCTCCCTGACCGCCGCGAGGTGGCCTATGAAACTGGCGAAGAGTATGCGCAGCGCGAGGGCCTGGTATTTTGGGAAACCTCGGCCAAAACGGGGGAGAATGTACACGAAATGTTTGTAGAGCTGGCAAAACATCTGCCCGTTGAGGATAAGCTGAACGAAGCCGCGGCTGCGGTGGGGAAAAACGGGAAGCGGGGCAACAGGACTATTGATCTCAGCGGAAAGGGCGGGCTCGGGACGGCCTGCCAGTGTTGATTTTTGGTGATTTGGGGGAAATCCACCTTGGCAAATTACAGCTACAATTGATCCAGAAACTGTATTCAATAAATACGGACCACACTTAAAACAATACTTTGCTTCTTCTCTACATTTTTGTTATGGAAACAGAAAAAACCCCAGTCATATTGAAGTTTATAGATATATAAACTACTCTACCAAATAATTATAATACTTTGAGAATTCTTTTTTTTTTTTGCTAGTACCTTAATAAGTTAAGGGGGCTATATAAATAATGGCTAGACAATTGAGCCTGCAAAGAAGTAAATGATAAGAATATGCGCCAGCAAAGATGTAAATAAATAGCGCTGACGTACGATAGCAGATGTATGGAGGGTGATATCAACACCAATTAAAATATAAAGCGCGTTGAGGACCATTGTGGGTACGTCGGTGGTATGACACCGCAACGTATACAGCTTTGCACCCACAACAACGAGCTTAGCGAGAGTGCCACTGGCGGAAGAATGCAGTTGGTTCAGAATTAGTAGACAGCGTGACAACAACCACGACCGTTTTTGTGATGATAATGTACGGTTATTACCGGTGGCCGGATCGTCCGGCTGTTTGCGCGCAGGTTCAATCGCGCGGCGCGCAAATGGTGTGCTAAGACTTAGTGAGCTGCTGGCGAGGCCGTCACTATCAACATGCTCCTCAATATAAACCGAGTTTTGCGTGAGTACAGGTGAACCCGAAGGTGGGGCAGCGCCAGTGAGACTTGTCTCAAGTGTGTCGAGCATATCGAGTATCTCTTCCGTGAGCGGGCGGGCTTTCTGCTCACGGGCAAGTATCAGACTGAGCAAATTAGCAAATACAGCTGCATTTTCGGCATGACGCCCACTGTTATTGCGCAAGCGTTGGCTAGCAGAGGGGTCAAAGCCGGGGAAATTTAAAACTTGATCCTTTAATCTTTCAAATTCTTCATTAGGCGTGCGGCCTGTGTTGCTGATGTGATCCATACTAGCACTTGGGTAGGGAAGATCGCCGCCAAAGCACAGAAAGTAGAGAATCATGCCAAGCGAAAACACGTCTGTGCGCTTACAGAACTGATGCGTGTTGGGCCCCACCTGTAGCAGTTCGGGCGCACAGTACTCCAGCGTACCGGTTGTGCCCGTTCCTGTACGCAGCAAGCCCTCCATCTGACCCTCACCAAAGTCGCTTACGAGCACGCGGGGGAGGTGATTAGCGACGCCACTATTGCGTCGACCATTGATGTTATTAGCGCCAGCAGTAGCATCAGCTTTACTTGTCATTAGCAGACAATTAGAGGGTTTCAAGTCACGGTGAATGATCTGGTGCAGATGTAAGTGTGATACGCCTCTGACAATGTCCCGGAAGAGTCGGAGCACGTCAAGTGGCGGGAGCGGCGACGAATCCCGCGCACGCGCTTCCAGCACGTAATCTTCGAGCGTGCCTCCATCACAATATTCCTGCAAAATAAATGCACATGGAACCTCTGGCGCAAAGTTTGATAGTCGTGAATTCTCCAGCCACATATGATTGTAGCTGACAAGATTGGGGTGGTTAAGCAGCCTCAAAAGATGCACTTCCGTGAGAACCTTTTGGAGCCACTTGTGGTCATCACCCACAGCTACTTTTTTGAGTGCAAAGAACCCGAGCGAGTAGCCGTCGAGAACATGCTCGACGAGAAAGACAATACCACGAGAACCCTTGCCAAGTTGGTGCTTGGTGCGGAAGAAACGCTCAAAGTAGCCTTGGCTAAATGCAGATGAGGAAATCGAGGAGTATTTTGGCAGTTCGTTAACGCCGGGCTCACTGGCGCTTGACATTCCAGGGGATTGGCCTTCGTCGCTCTCAAAAAACTGACTATAGGGTTCGGATTCATACACTGGTGTGCTGTTCTGACTATTACCTGCTGAGATATTGTTTTCGAGAAGCTTGAAGTAGTTGGTATCGCGGGTGACGATTCCAGCGCTGCCTAGATGACTGTGGGTATGGCTATGCATCGCAAGCGGGCCAAACTCCGTCCCGCTACTGCTGGATGAATTCTCATTACTCCTACTTCCGTGGTTGGGGATATTGCTGCCGGTACTACTGTTGCTACTGTGCTGATTCCTATAGTAGACGAGCTGGTTGCAGCTGGGACAGACAGGCTTGCCATGAACGAGGCTACCCTCGCCAGTTGATTCTGCTAAATGATAGTTATGAGGGTATTCGAGTAAACGGTGTCCTATATCCGTGGCCCCATCATCGTTGGAAAAGTAGCTGGTGTTGGTGCTATTGCCGTCAGCAGACTCGTTCACAATGGCCAGCTCCTTGGATGCGCGGTTGAAAAGAACGAGGGTCCCGTTGGGATTGTCACGCAGCACGACCTTCCAATTTGGAGAGTTGTTCACAGGAACCAGTGACATGATGCTATGAAAGGTCTGTTTTAAATAAAAATAGTGGTATTGCTATGAGTGTAGATATGGTAGATGTTAAATATACAGACTATGGCCATAATGATACCTGGTGGTGGATTTACTATGGGGTTGGCTGAGGCAGCCACATGATGCGTGGGAGCTTAACCTCTTCAAACTAGAGGATTAAGTCCCAAGTCCTTTCTAGCCAAGCTTAGTTCTTGAGTTTAAAGTAGCAAGGCTGAAGTGGCTGGGAATGCTGCGTACATTTTTCTGGTGTGTGTGTATATAAATACATGGCTGGTACCTGGGTACCTCTTCCTGCAGTGCACCAAAGGTTGCAAAGCCAATGCTGCCGTGGTGGTGACCATGCCCAGACAATAAAAACCCGCTTTTACGTGTCCGTAAACATGTTGAGACGCTCAAACACGCGAAACAACTTCTCGGCTTCCTCTTCCTTCTCACGTTCCGAAAGCCCCGGCAGCGACGCTAAACCCGACTCATTTGTATATGTAGTCGCTGCGCTATGGCGTCGTGAGAAAATATAATCTTCTTCAAAAATAGAAAACTCTGAGTTTTTGCGCGTTGCAGCCAGTCGCTGGTTCGTAAATGAAATGCCCAGCATCGCTGTTAAGAGTTCTGAATCATTGTTCAGAAGCAGTGCGTAGATCTCGTATACGAGATTGGATGTTTCTGGCGATAGTGATGCCTCAAAAACCAAGTGGTTTTTTAGCGTCTCGTTATCGAGACGGGCCAGTAACAGGTGGTAGTGGTTGGACGAGATCGGCCTTATGAGGTTATAAAGACAGGTCAAAGCAGGGGTCAAATCCACAAATATGGACGAATTTTGGTTATAAATAAAGGAGAGAATACTATCAAAGTATATGAATAATGAGTTAGGGGGATATGTGGATTCCTCGATAGTTGCATTGCTCCAGCAGCTTGTAATGGTGATGGCTTTTCTTATTCTCTTGAGACTAGTGCTATTTTTACCAGGATTGTTCGTGGCTGGTACTATAGAATGTATCGGGGTATTCCAGTACGATGAAGAAAAAAGCGACAGTACATTTAAAAGATCTTTGTTTATAGGGTTGTCGGGCTCAAGCAGCGCTAGCAGTGACGAAAAGATCTCTGTCTTGAGTTCAATTGAATGCAGTAGGGTGAGATAGCTTGGATGATGCAGCAGGTTAAATATAAATTTGAGAAGTTCAATAGTTGCTTGGTGTGACGTCGAATGTAAGCTCCTGATGAGTTTGGGTTGAATGATTTGAAAGCAGTCGTGTTTTAGATTGAGTGGATAACCTTTAAATGTAAATAGAAAGAGCAGCCGGCCGTACAGATATAGGCTTGTGTCGTCATAGGTGTTGTTGTAATCACTGAGTACGATATTAACGAGACCAAACTGGTTGGGATCAAAGCTTTCGAGTAGCTCTGAGTTGAGAACAAGAGCGTTTGCAATGATGGTGAGCGCTTGGATCTTAGCTGTCTGAGATGGTGGTTTAACCACGAACGAGCGGATGAGCGTGGAGGTGATGTAAGTGGTAATGTTAGCTGAAGTGGCCTGCGACCTTCCATGTTGTTTCAATTCCCGAAGAGAATGTTCTATGTAGGGAATGTTGTCATAGCGTGGTGGAAGCAGCAATGACGAGATGATCGAAGATATCTGCGCAGTCGAAAGGGGAGCGGTCGTGGTAGCTGAGGAGACCATGTTTATGATGAAGATGGAAAATAATAATGATGGAGAGATGTAAGAAAGAGAAAGTCGAGAAAAAAAAAGAATTAAGCATGGAATTGTTGAACATGTTGTTATTGTTGTTGTTTTCCTTTTTTTTTTTCTTCTTTCATTTTCTTTTGGTAATTTTCATTAAACATTTGTTTCAATTTTTATTTTTGGCATAGTCTTTCTGGCTGCTGCTGCTAGCGTCTGAATGTAGTGGCAAATAGAAACTTCCTTGCGCAGAACCCACATGAGCTTAAATCCCAAATCGGGGGTCAATAACATGGGGCTTCTACACTGAGCAATTTATATGTAACTACAGTAACAGTGGCTCTATGCCAGTCTTAGCATAGTGTTTTGGGCGAACCTAATGTAACCACCCTTAAACCTTAATTGAGATCCACCCCCCCTGTCATAAACCATGGTGGCAACCAAGCGAAACTATGTACAAATTCAACAAAAGACCCAAATAGATCCTTAAACTCCCTTTACCAAGTGGAATATTTCACATTTGGTGATAATATATATATACATCCAATAACTCGAGACAGGAAGTATTGATTACCAGACACGGCATCGTACCCAACATTCACCGATCTGAATTGATGAGATCCATGTCACCAATTAGTGTCGTGAAGTACCCTTAAAACCAATTGGATCTACAACGAGGTTAGAAACACAATCTAAAAAAAGCAATCCAAGAGATATATCTTATAAGAAACATTTTGAGAGGTGGTGAGAGATGAAACCTGAGAGATGCAGCGCAAAAAGGTTCAATAACTCAGGTAATCATTTAAATCTCCAACCATCTGTTTCTTTATATCGACATGAGAAAAAAAAAAGTGCCTTCTCATGCACATGTAGTAGGTTCATAGAGGTGGCCTATGATCCTCTTAAATCAATGCTGGCTTTAACTGGAAAGGTAGAGCATGTGACCTTTTGGTACTTGGAGACAATACAAGAAGCAACACCTGCTGCCTTTGCAAACTGCTAGAGGGATAATCATTAATATTACAAACTGCTCTTCCTGCCTTATTAACAACATACTGTCTCATGGTACTAACAGTGTCAATTTTAGTCATAATGTGTTGCTGACCCATTTGCTTCTCTGTAACTTTTTTCAGCTATTGTTATCTTAGGCATATTTCGATGCCATCCAAGGGGCCAATCAATACATTTACTTAGAGTCCAAAAGGTAACAACTGCCAGATCCAGAGGATCATGGAGTGGGGAAGCCTCGTATACTCGTTCTTTTTTCGCGTTGTAGAGTCACATTTGGACATTTACGCGCCCATCGTCAATATTTTACCACCTTCGGAATTGAGTTAGCGATTTTGCAGATTGGCTTTTGTTTATCTGTGGGGGATAAAAACCAAACAAAGAGGAATCCCTACTCCGGTGGCTGCCGAATCAAGTTCTTGTTAATAGAGCATGACATATTACGTAAATCAAAGTGTCTGAGTTACATAATAATACATTTTTCTTGTTTATCGCAGTGCTTTTATAACCCTTGTCCTTAAAAAGCCCTAAAACCCTACTTTTATCACCATGTGACGCTGAAAGTTTTTCTTTCTCGTTTAAGCAAAATGGTCGCCAACTCCTGACTTTCCTAGCGTGGTCAAAGTCGCTTCTGATTCGTGAGTTTCGGAATTAGTCATTGTTAAATTTTTTTCCTTCATGCCTCGCCGTAGGTCTTCCTTTAAAAGTCCTGGCTTATCCCTACTTTTAAAACTTCCTTTTCCTTTTTTCTTTTTTTTTTTTCCTCTTTTCTTTCCTCAACTTTAAAATTCTACCTTACACAACCCCCCGATATAGATCCCCCAGCAGCACTTACAATCGTCAAGATGTCCGCCTTTTAAGAATTTTATCTTAAGAAAGAAAAAAAGTTAAAGAATTATTAAAGAAAATTAATAAGAAAAAAAGTTAAGAATTTTTTATTAAAAAATTAAAAAAAGAATTAAAGAATTAATATTATTAAAAATGTCGCCCACAATGTGTCCTCAACAACCCTGTTTACAACAGCAACAACAAAGCCTATAAGTTTATCATTACATTTCGCTGATTATAGCCTATTACTACAACTATTACCAACCCCGCAATCGACCCTATAAATAATCTATTTATCATGACTGATCCTATTACTGAATTTTCCCTTTACGATACTGACTTGTCCCTTCGTGGCAAGTCGGCCTCCAAAGATGTCAGCCTCAACTGGACTGGCGATCTCTCGATGCTTCTGACTCCTGAGGCAGAAGCTTCCTTGGTTCTCCCCGAAAATGAGCTCCCCTGCAAGCCCTCTCAATCCATTGAGCCTTCGCAGTTTGAGACTACTGACATTTTGGACGCTCTCCTGACTCCTCAGTCCTGTGCTCCTCAGCTTTTGACTGAGATTTCCTCTTCTACTTCTTCTGAAGATCTCCTTTTCGGTGGTTCTCCTCTATTTGAAGGTGATGCTGGTGATCCCAACACTTGGACTTCTCTCTTTGCTCCTAACGAGTCTGTTGACACTGATGGAATGCTTGAGCAGATTTCCATTAAGCCTGATGTCATTACTCCTGTCACTGAGGTTCCTCCTCACGTTGAGTCCCTTGCCGATGAGTCTCAAGACCTTGTTGGATCTTTGGTCACTCCCAAGTGCAACAAGCGCAAGCGTCGTGAGTCTAGTCTCGACAGCAACGGCCAGTACAAGAAGGACGCTCTTGGAATCACTGCCTACAGCCGGAAGCCTCGTTCTGCTCCTCTTGCTCCTATCGTTGTCGACGAGTCCTGCGATACTGTCCAGGCTAAGCGTGCTCGTAACACTGCTGCTGCTCGTCGTTCGCGTGCTCGTAAGCTCGAGCGCATGACTCAGCTTGAAGAAAAGGTTGCTCAGCTCCTTGCTCTTAACAATGCACTTGAGTCAGAGAACTCGCAGCTGAAGACTGACCTGAGCAGTCTTCGCAAGGTGTGCGGTTTGGAATAAATTTTGATTTTTGTAAATTTAAAAAAAAGTTTTATATAATTGTTATACATTCTCTTCAGAAATTTGTCTTAATTTAATATTATCTATTGTTTGTTATTTGCTAAGTTGTATATTCTTTTTAGATGTTTTAAATGTGGTTTTTTTTTTCTAAAGATGAGAATAGTAAGGAAAATGATGGTAGATTTAAAGCATATGTACAAGGTATTATTTCATTAACAGCATCAGAAGTTTTCACATTATAATTTAAAAGCCTTGACGAGTTGGGCGAGATCCAGCGTCGACGCTGACACCTCTCTTTGCGTCGAGTAGTTTCTTCTTTCCAGTTTGTTGAGCTTTTTGGCGGTCTTTGCATTGTTTCTAGTACCCTGACCTCTGACCGGCAGACCCATGGCGTGGCGTCTACCAGCAAAACTGCCAATAGTTCTCTTGAGCGCAATGTTGGCGCGCATCTGGTTGCGTGCCTCGGTCTCGATGGTGTAGGCAGTGAGCTCTTTGGCAATAGCGCGGCCCTCTTCCTCCGTCAGCTGATGCATGCGCTTCTGGGGGTAAAATCCAAGCTTTGAGCAAATGCGCTCGGCATTTTGGATGCCCAGCGCGTAGAACTTGGATGCGAGGCCAATCTGTAAAAGAAAATAGAGAGGGTGTGTTAGTTGGGGGAGGTTGAATCATGACGATAATAGCAAGAAGTAAATGGTATAAAAGGTCGTCTGTGCGTGTGAGCATGAACTTACGGAAACAACCTGGTTGCCACGGAAAGATTTGCCGGAGATGTTAATAGCCATGGTGCTTGTGTGTGGAGGTGTCTATCTGACGATGCGAATTGGTGCTGCTGTGAAAAGTTCGTGAGGGTGGACGAGGAAACAGAAAAGAAAAATCTTTTTTTGATAGGCCAGTTGAGGAAATGCCGGGTAACAAAAGAATGCTCTAAGTTGGATGTATTAAATCCCAAGTGTTATTACCTATTTTTGAAAGGCAAATCTTCTTTTCTGACAGTAAACTCCCCATCAAAAACAACCGAATTCTCAGTTCAGCTGCTGTTTGACTTCAATACTCCAGTGGGTACTGCATCACAGTTGCCTTTTTTTTTTTACTGTTTTCCTTCACCTTCTTTTCTCTTTTTTTCTCTCTCCTTGTCTCTTTTTTCTCTTTTTTTTTCTTGTTTCATCTTTTGCTCAAAGCTTTTGACAGTACCATCTACGCCGAGGTCTATACTTTTATTTTAGACTCAATTCCTCTTCTTTTCACAACGGCTTATCCCCCATCTTCCATCATCACACCCACAACTACACACATCTATCATGAAGGATTTTTTACTACCAGGTAAGCGCCCTTTTGTTTTAATTAGTCCAATGTCTTTATAAAGCTTCTATGCCAGTGCTAACCAATGGTTCCTCATTTCTCTATAGGACTGAGTGAGATTAACACGTAAGTTGCCACCACTCCATGGCGTTTGCATACTGTTTCTTTTGCATCGGGCTAACATCTTTTACTAGACCTCTCGACCCGGAAATGCTCGAGGTTCTCAGAAAACAATTTTACTCCGAAGGCGAGTTTGTCTCAATTCAAACCCGCTTCAATTTTGCCTGGGGCCTGATCAAGTCTAATGAAGTCAAGGACCAGCAGTTTGGCATCAAGATACTAGCTGACCTGTTTCAGACTACACCCGAGCATCGTCGCGAATGCCTCTACTACCTGTCAATTGGTTGTTTTAAACTCAAGGACTACTCTAATGCTCGTAAATACGCTGATGTGTTGCTCGAGCTCGAACCCCAGAACCGCCAGGTCGGTGAGCTGCGGCAGATTATCGAGGATCAGCTGGCCAAGGAGGGTATGATTGGCGTTGCCATTACCTCAGGCGTAATTGCAGCAGCTGCAGCTGCCATTGCATTTTTCGTCAGAAACAATCACGGAAGACGATAGCCAGCTCGATGACACTGGTCTTCTCACGTTTCTTAGTTTGGTGGGTAGACATTTTTTATGAAAATATTTAGTTGCACATTTTTTTTTTGTTCTGTTTTACTTCCCAATACCGTTGCAGACTTTTTTTTTTGTTCCCTTCCATCTTTCTGTTTACAACTAGCCTCGATCTCTCGACCAGCCCAAAGTTCCTTGAACTTTTTAAGTCGTAGTTGTTGCTGTTACTGTCTTTTTTTGTTGTTGTTGAAACTCGCGAGTGAAAAGCACATGTCTAAACGAACCCAAGCATTTTACGATCGCGTGGCTAGCCTCGTTATTTCCAAGTACAGCAGTCTGCCGCGCAAGGGCAAGCCTATCGTTCGCACAGATGGTACACCCGAGTGGACAACGCTGGCCGGTATAGTGCTAGAGACGGACTCCTCTCTTGAATGCGTGTCAGTTGCCACTGGAGTCAAGGCCACTCCGGATCAAAACCTGGATAAACTCCAAGGGCGCGTGCTTCACGACATGCACGCGGAGATCCTATGCATTCGCGGATTCAACCGGTTCTTGCTCAACGAGTGTCTGCGACTTGATCAGCACAAGAGCAAGTATATTCGACGGCTTGAGGTTCCTGTGCCAGCAAAAACTGAGCCAGTCTACCCTCTGTCACTGTTTGGACCGACAGCAGGGCTGAAAATCCACATGTATATATCAGAGTCGCCGTGCGGTGACTGTAGTCTGTCAACAACGGCTTCCACTTACTACGCAACGGCAAAAGAAATTGAGACATGGCAGGCTGAGTTGGAGCGTCTGCCCAATGGCCTCGTGCGCGGCCGAGATCATTTCCACCATGTGGGGCATGTGAGGACAAAACCGGGCCGCCGTGATTCGCCGTTATCCATGTCAAAGTCATGCTCGGACAAGCTTGCCCTCAAGCAGTTTACCTCGCTGCTTAGTGGGCCGGTAAGTAACATTATTGATAGCACCGCCGATGATGATGATGACTGCGAGGCGTCGGGCTTTTTCCTCTCATCGTTGATTGTCCCACGCTCGGAGATGGTCACGACCGACTTTGCGCGTGCGTTCCGAGGCCGCCTGGCTGATATTACTGTGCCGGCACAATACTTTGAATTCATTGGCACAGATGTTGAGTTTGCCCACTCACGCAAGCAGCCCTCCGAAAAGGGGACTAAGCCCTGTCCCTATGCCATAGTGCACGTTGCGAATGGTAAGTCGGAGGGCACCATCATGGGCGTACGCCAGGGGTTTAAGCCGACTTCCACTTGCAAGGGCCCCAGCCAGGTATCACGCATTGAAATTGCGAGCACCGTGCGTCACGTAATTGATCAAGAGGGTGTGGCCCTACCTGAAAACATTGAGTACCTCAAATTTAAGGACCTCAATCAAGATCGACGGGCGCTCAAGCAAGAGGTGTACAAGGATCTGACAGTATGGGCTAGCACCAAATCTGACGACTTCACATTTTGATCACGAGTTCTTTTTTTTTTTTTTTTTTTTTTTTGTCATGGTTTTGTTTTGTGTTGTTTTTTTTTTTTTTTTTTTTTTTTTTTTTTTTTTTTTTTTTTTTTTTTTTTTGTTGTTTGTGTTGTGTTT
>Ga0160505_100385_pt1 | contig 26647 bp, 15 predicted proteins | sample DIDeMG_FD_108225 | JGI IMG/M metagenome (GOLD analysis project Ga0160505, IMG submission 108225) | Enriched chicken feces microbial communities from UW Madison campus, WI, USA - DID2874_E49_Stillage MG | ecosystem: Host-associated > Birds > Digestive system > Large intestine > Fecal ... | reverse complement strand
TTTTTTATTATTTTTTTTTTTTTTTTTTTTTTTTTTTTTTTTTTTTTTTTTTTTTTTTTTTTTTTTTTTTTTTTTTTTTTTTTTTTTTTTTTTTTTTTTTTCCTTTTTTTCTGTTCTCCTTCTCTCTCTCTACGTTCTCTTTTCTTCATTCTCGACAGCGTCAACACCTCACATATAACGTATACATGCAATGGTGTCAGCAACTGCCACACTCGTAGTTGAATGGGTTTTCGCTACTATATCGCTAATCTTCTTATCCGCCAGAATAGGTGTTCGTCTGTTCATCATTAAATTGGGTATTCTGCCAGAGGATATCCTTCTAATGATCGCTCAGATGCTATACTTCCTCTGGTGTTCGCTAGACGCGTATGTGATATCTGTCGGCTTTATGGACAATGGCGCCAACTACCTTTCCGATAACCTCACACAGCACGTCAAGGGAGGCCCAGTTATGGAAATTAAAGTCTTGAAGATTGTGTACTCTTCTTCCATTCCTTACTATCTATGTATCTGGTTCATCAAGGGTGCAATCATTGGGTTTTACTATAGACTCATTCCGAAAAAAACAAAGTCCAGAATGTTTCTGCACTTTACGTCCGTTTGTACTTTTGTCACTCTCATTGTCATTATCTGTCTAAACTTATTCCTATGTCGACCAATATCCAGAAACTGGGCTTTGCCTGAGACTGACCAGCACTGCTACTCGTCAACTGCCAGAACCCCATTCGCAATCTCTTCTGTCGCTAATCTGGTTACCGATATTTTGATTTTCATTGTACCATTCTCGATCATTCCGTCCATGGGTTCGATGCCCAGACGTCAACTTATCGGTCTTATCGCCACGTTCTCACTTGGTATTATCACCATGATTGTCTTTGTTGCCAGAGCTGTTATCAGTGCTGTCTCTGGTATTGTCGCTATTGGTGGTCTTTTATCCGCTATCGAATGCTGCACGGCAATGATTGTTGCATGTCTGCCTTCGCTCAAAATTTTGCTTAGAATCAACAAGCCCGGCGGTCCTCTTCCCAAAAGAGGTTCTGACTTGTCTGATGGTCTCGAAAGCATAGACGATGACCACCGCAGACACCACAACAGACCAGATGTTTTGGATGAGGAACACGAACCTTACCCCGGCGTTTTCCTAGGTCTAGAACATTACGAGGACCGGGCGCGGCACCACCACGATATGATGATTCTTTCTACTAGTTCAGCTACTGCGGGGCACCAACATGACTTGTATTCACGGCAGTCACTTTCGGAAATGGCTAGCAAATCAGCCCTGCGTGGTAGTGAACGCATATCTGAGATCCTTCATCCTAGCGATGATGATGATGACGATGTCAGTTTGGATTATGGTGATGTTGATAGCTCCTACATTGATTATCCAACGGGTACACTTGGCAGATCCAACTCGACAGCATCCAAGGTCCCGCGGAATGATGTTGTTGAACTAGATATTCTTAATACCCATAATCACGAAGACCCAATGACATCAATATTGGGTTCGCTATCTAACAATAACAACACCGGTAATTATAATAGCAACAGCGTTAACACTATAACCAACTCGACAATAAGATCACCTACGCCGAACTCGCAGCTGGCTCTGCTCGGCGATCCTTCTAGACTTCCTACCTTACCACCCCTGCCGAACTCACAGGCACCTAATATGGGCCCACCTGCAATGTCATTAGATCAACACAATCAGTTGAACAACACGCATTTGCAACAACAGATTCAGCAGCTTCAGTGGCAGCAAGAGCTGATTCAGCAGCAGCAAAACCAGTTCCAGAACTTGCAGAAGCTACAGCTACAGGGACAAGGACAGCCTGGAGCTAAGAACGATCTGATGAACTTTAATTCGGAGCCGTTGCCAGCCTTACCCACATTCGGTGGCAGTAGTAGTAATTCAGGTAACAGCGGCAGAAGTAATGATCACAACAGCACTACCACTAGTAATGCCAACGACAATAATGAAGCCCTCAGTCGCACCATAAGCGGATCTGCAACAAACCCTTTTATTCCTGATTATATCTTGACTGAACCGCTACCCAAGCCCAAGTCGGAACAGTGAAGTTATTATCTAGGGAATTCTCTATTAAAGGAAAAACGTTTTATTTTTTTTTACTATAGTTTTTTACGTCTATAAAATTTCTGTCTTTTTATTTTTGGTTTTATTTTTTGTTTGCATATAGTTTTTTTCTTTTTTTTCTCTTTGTCATTTTTTTGTTTGCTGTTAATATATAATTATATAGATATATGGTATTTGACTAATTGCAATCTTCCAGATAGGTTCACATCCCACTAGTATTTATATATTTCAAAGAGAGAGCTTGATAATTAAAATAGATTGTGCTTGTTTTTTTGTTCTGTTTTTTATCTGGTTCTCGTTATTGTGATGAATATAGCAGCAGGTCTTACAGTCATCAAGTGATATACCTGTGCTGTGACAGAGAACACGAACACAATATACTAGTTAGAAAAAATGATAAGGAGAAGTTCACTAGATATTAAAGTAATGTTTGCACCCCATAGTAGTTGTGAGAAAGATATCAAGATGTGATAGTAGACGTATACTTGTCAATTATCATGGGGCTTCTAAGTAGCTTTTATGTCAGTTAAATTCATTTGCAAAGTTTTTGATTATCTGCTCCTTTACAACAACTGCTGCTACTATGTTCTTTAGACATATTTTATTCTGATTTTCTCTACCAGCTCAGGCTTTTTATTTTCTTTGGTTTATTTTAATTTTGAATCCGAAATACGCTTGAGGAAAGAGAATGGAATTGGATGTTTCAAAACTACAAATAATAGATGTATTTATTATCTAACAAAAAAAAAAAAATCAGCATATTTTTTTATTATACCATTGCTTCAGAAACTTTCCTGGTTTCATAGCTCTGCTTGAGAGCAAGTTTACCGAGCATGATCTCCGAGGAGCCTTACCGCTCTTGTCTAGTAATACGGGAGTTGGCATTAACTTTGTATCAAGCTAGAAGTTTGGGATTTTAAGTCCGTAACTAGTTTTGAATCTCGGAAGAATCCTTTAAAAAGTAATAGTAGCCGTTATCTTATACAAAGAACTAAAAGGTCTAGTCCGTTTGAAAAGGCAACCAAGCTTGTATTCATCTACAAAAAAGTTATCACGCGAAAATCGCTGATCTTGCTTTTACTACTTAAAGAGGACTTAGTCTGATCTAATTTAACCCATAATTTCGGGTCTCATTGCTTAATTATAGAAAGTCAAACTATACCTAAGATCCCACTGTAATTGGCAGTTTGGCCGTTTGAAGTGTGCACAAGCCAGGCCGGCATGTTACAACTTTTAGTATTAGTTCGAGTACAATAGCCTTTGTTATCGCCCACTACCAGTAGGCTATTTACCTAATTCTAGCCACATCATCTATTTTAACAGTGTATCTATATCAATTCATGTACCTATATTTATGTTCCTATAAATCTAACAAAGTCGGTGTTAGTTTAAAATAAGAAACCTCATGTATAAGGCTATATAGGGAGGGAAATTCCAATAAGTTTGAAGTAGGTAGCAAACAACACCAAATTCAGTCCATATTGGATAGTTGTAAGACGTGGTATATAAAGTTATGTACCACTAAGAACATTGTTAAATTGAGCCAAGTTCAGATGAAATCACGCAAAGGGCGTTTGTCGTGAATTCACCAATATTTGAGAGTTTGGTTTATCAGCATTAAGTTGTTCTATTATCGCCATCTCAGGTGCCTCTCGCTCCCTCTCTCTCTATTACTAGCAAATTAGTTTATCTAGGAATCTCGAGAAAGTCTGATCCCAAGTAAGATGACAAGAAGACTCATTTGCCTGGTATGGTTATTATATCCATGAATGTCATATTATACGGACTTCAGTTACAAAGAAAGACGTGAATAATGATAATCCCTAGACATGTAAGCAGTTACCGTTAATAAGTGATGTTTACCAGATAGTAGCCGCCGTATCACTAGAGTTCTTCTTGTTAGAACTTCTGAACATTGTGTTTGTTCAGTGTCATGTGACATGTTGATGTGACTATTACTTCCTGATTGGGATTGTTCACGGTATATTTGAGACTGTATAATACTGGTCACCACTATTTGTGTTAATAATACACACATTTATGGTGATGTAAGCACTGACTACTCTGTTTTACTATGAGAGAAGCAACGGCCTGCGTCTAAGCACCAGAAATTCTGTAAATGAATTTTCACCCTACTTGGGTCGTTGTGTGTGTCTTTTTTGCAATTTTTTTTTTTTTCTCTCTCCCTTTCCTCTTTTTTTTCCCTTCTCTCTCTCTTTTTTCCTGACGAGAAAATTTTTCGACCGACAACTACACACTTCTCTTCAGTCGACTTATACATAAATCACAATGGCCAAGGTTTCTAAAGGTATGTCTCGACTATGCGCCCACGTACTGCGGGTTGATGATCGCTTTTTTTTGTTTTGTTGCAAGATTATTTGTGTACTACGGACGGTGCTGCTCTTCGATAGCGGTTTGGTTATAGTTTTTGTTTTCGGCACCTAAGTTTCTATATGGACGAATATTCGGATCTGACGACTTTGGATTCATTTTAATTTATTTTGTCAACTGTATTTATTTCTGCTCTGGTCTTGTTCGACGGCTTGTTGGTTTGTAACTGGTGCTTCTTGGCCAAGGGCTGGACTGGTCGTTGTCGATTTAAAGGATTTGCGGCATTCCAAAAACTAAATACGCCAACGCTTTCGGAGCTCTGCATAAATCTTTCACGAGTAAACATCTTGCAACATTGACAAACAATAGCTTACCACATGCTTTTTGTTTCATTTAACTAACTCATTTTGTTATAGACGTCTCGAGCTCTCGCAGCAAGTCCAGAAAGGCTTACTTCACTGCCCCTTCCCATGTCAGACGTGTTTTGTTGTCTGCTCCCCTCTCCGCTGCTTTGCGCAAGGAGTACGGTGTCCGCTCCCTCCCCATCCGCAAGGAGGACGAGGTCAAGGTTGTCCGTGGTTCTTACAAGGACCGTGAGGGCAAGGTCGGTCAGGTCTACAGACTTAAGTTCGCCATTCAGGTCGAGAAGGTCACCAAGGAGAAGTCCAGCGGTTCTTCCGTCCCCATCAACATCCACCCCTCGAACGTTGTCATCACCAGTCTTAAGCTTGATGATGACAGAAAGGCTCTGATTGCCAAGAAGGCTGGTGTCAAGTCCGAGTAGATTTCTTTTATGATTGTGTAATTAAAAATAATTTATCTGCTTAACATTCTCAACGAAACAAGTGATACATGGACTGTAGATTGTTTCTGGGTTCCAGTATAGCATCAAAGTTATCGATGTTTTTGTTGAAACTTTGGTCTTTTAATGTTCTTTGATTCAAGTTCTAGAGTTTGAGACAAGTGCTAAAATTTTGCAAACCGTCACTTGGGAGAACTAATAAATCTCAAGTATCAGGTCACAAATTTCAAGTAATATATTTCATCTGGTTAAGAATACTTTAGTGCTCATTGTCAACCAGATGATAATCTTGTATTGACATCTGACAGTTAGTACGCGTCAAATGCAAGTTAGGCGTTTTACGTTTGGTCAAACCTAATTATGATAATCTTAGACGGCAACTGCATAACTGTCAAAGGCCAACCCAACGAGAAAGAAATAAAATAGTCATTAGAATCATTAGAATCAATATAAGTAAATAGTCATCAAAGAGCTTTTTTTATTTTTTTTTTATTGTACTTTTGTTGATATTATTGATTATAAATGTATGTTTACATTGATAAAACTAAAAATCAAATGTTCAATTTGCTCTGTTGCTATGTAATAGTTGTTTAACTTGCGTACAGTCGAATCTTTGCTGTTTCATATTTAACTATCTAAAAAAACCTTATAGACTCTTGTATTCTGATCAGAGCTAGTTTTCTTAAAACTCAAGAAATCCCGCGTCCGTTCCTAACATTTATCTAGCTCATCTCTTGTCTTGTGGAAATAATATATAATTATGAATTTATATCTTTTCTTTGATCTTAAACTGATATCATCACTTTTTTTTTATTTTAGAAAAAACAATATTACTCTTTTTCAAAAAATCTACATACAACCTTTTGATTGCTGTTTGCTTTGAACTGGTACATCCTCGCTTCGCCGCCCTAGTTTGAAATCAATTACCTCCCAACCGGTAGACGGGAATAGTCCGAGACGCATTAGATATATATAGATAACTCGGTCAAGGAAAGCGAACTTCCTTCCTTCCTTTTTCTACTTCTATCTCCTTTACTCAACACAATCAGAACAGAATTCAGTACGTATACAAATCGGTCATTTACCCTGAAATAGAGAACCATGCCCGGCCTACATTATAGTACGAGCCCGGATGAGTACAGCCACAACCATCCAACTCCCGCAAAAGTGACTACCAGCCCGGCTGCCGTCAATCTCACTTTAGGACCGAAATACCCTACAATAGGGCCTGCCAAGCCCTCCAATTATGGAATTGCCCCTAACAAAAACCGGCGCCGCCGTTCTAGTCTTTATTATTCCGAAAGCGCCGCTGATCTCTTTGAAAAGGTGGCCAACGGCTCAGAAATCAGCACTAGCAACGATAAAACATGCCAGCCGCAACCACAGGAGGAGGAAGAAATTAGCAAGACAAAAGGACGCAATCTGCTGAAAGTATGCGATAGCTGCAAGAGCGCAATGTATGAAACTAGTGCTATTGACGATGAGGCTTTTTTCTCTTTGTCCCCGTTATCAAAGAATCGTCGGCCCAGTCAGACCCAGCACCGCCGCAAGAAAAGCTGGTACCAGTCGTTACTCGGCTCATATGAGGAGAGTCTACTCACTGGCCGCATGTCCGCACCAAGCTCAGTCCCTATTCCCTTCCATGTACGGATCGGCGTCAGCAGTACCGGCGGGTGCGGTACCACAACAGCAGTTGCGTCAACTAAAACTTATGACCAGATTGCAACAGACTTTGAAGCCGTTTTTTATGACCATGATTTACAAGAGACGGGACTACTAGGCCGTGGAAGCCCATACGCAGGGACAGTTGACCTGCGTGCGTTTTACACTCAGCGGTTCGCACGTTCTGGAAAGACCCGTGGGGTGCTAGGGTATCGCGTACCGGAGCGAGGAAAGCTTCAGGTTGTCATTTCTAACGCTGAACGTACTGCCATTGAGCTTTTTCTCGTTGACTACGATCTGTCTAAGGTTCTGGGACCCAAGGGGAAGGGCCGGACATTTATCAGGAACAAGACGTTTCTGTGTCCAGTTAGTACCGAAGGGACCACAAACTCAGAAGCAGATTCCGACCCTATCAAGGTTGGCAAAGGCCGCTTGGTGCAGGCAATCCACTTACCAGTAGCTGGCCTTGGAAAGGGACGATACTACCTTTTTGGCGAAATTAAACTGACATTTCAGAGCAAAAGAGGGGCAGGAGAAAGTGGGTGGCTCCGCAAATCGGACCCGTTACCAGTGACGAAAAACTACGGGGGTAGTTTGATGGAGAAGCGGAAGAGCATCACGGTGTATGGAGAGCGTGGCAGCCTGGATACGGCTGCTCTTAAGTATAAACCAGCTAGTGACGGAGACGAAGAAACTTTGTCGGCATTGGCAGCCGCACCGATATCAATGCAAGAGCGCCCGAGCACGAAGCAGGCTGATTCTTGTGTGAGCTGTGAAGACCCTCTAGCCAATATTGGTCTTGGCACTACTAGCTTGGCAGATGGTGATGCCGACTATGCTGCTTTCAAAGAGCCCAGCGTACGCGAGATTGCTAACGATGGCGCAAAGGCCCGGGTGATCCGGACGCAAAAACAGCTTAAAGTTGAGATGCTTACCGACACCAAGGCGTCCACCACCTACCCCAAGCGCTAGTCTTTTCCTCACCTCTTCCTCATTGCATCTCTTCTCCACGTTTGTGATCCTTTCTATCGACATTGAAATGACCCCCTATGCACGCTATGTTTTCATAGCCTTTTTTTGTAACGACCCTCTTCTGTAATCTGATTCACGTTAATATATTTCTTTGTAGCTTTGTTAATATATATATATTATTTAAGATTAAAGATGCAGTTGTAGAAGTTACTTGCGACATGCTGTGATTATCTATCGTCATCCTACGACATACGCGAGCTGTAGAACCCATTAAAGTCGAGCCGGACACCAAGGAAACGCATTTCACCATCCTCTTGCTTGTTGAGTTGCGCGACCAAGCGCTCAACGGTATCCTCAAACCCAACCCGAATTTCGCGGATAAGGCCACCAATGTTAAGCACTCGTTTCTCGTCGGCGCCGCTGCCGGAAGCAGAGGTGTTAGCAGCGCCGCTGTTATACCGATTTGTAATGTCGTGGAGCCCCTCGACACAGGCCCGGAAGCTAAGGATGTTTTTCAGGATTTCGTGTAGCTCGCCCATGTACAATTCGCCGCCGCCCAGTAGGCCCTTGTATGTGATTCTTGCAAGGTATTCGCGGTGCACGCTAATAATCTCATCAACACTGAGGTATCGCTCGGTCAGGTCACGCTGCAGCTGTACCCACGACGTTTCAATCACTTCGTAGTTAATGTAATACTGTAACTCATTGATGAAATGCAGCATTTCACCTGTGGTTGCGCGCACAACCTTCCATAGTTCATGGATATAGCTGGCCAGCTCTATGGTGCTATCATCATCGCCACCGTTATGCGAGTCAAGGCGAATGTAAAGCCGACCGGAGCGCTCCATCGTTGCCATCTTGCGCCAGGTCCGGTTAAGCGCAAACGAGACACGCTTGATGCGCCACAAGAAATTAAACACACGCAGATACTCCTTGGTTGCAGCCTTGTCAAGGATAACTGTGTCGAGTGGCTGCTCGACTCGGTAGTCAAGCGTGAAAACATCCCAGCCAATGTCGCCATGCCCAAGCTCAAGCATACGGGCATCGAGACAGCGTAGCACGTCTTCATGGTCATAATGCGCATTGGACCCAAGAATGGCTGTTTCAAGAGTTGCCGTTAAATGATGGCGAAAGAGCTGGACTGCAGGCTTATCAAGACTCGGGGCAATTGTCTCGACTAAAAGTTGTACAAAATCGCCTTTACCAAGTAGTAAGTAGTTCTTAAGTCCGCGTAAATGACGGTCAAGGCCAAACTTTTCGCGCAGAGTGTGGTTAAGATGGCGCACAACATCTGTGTATGCATCGTTAATCTGACGTTCCAGGCGCTGGTTCGTGGTAAACACATCCTCGCGCCCGCTGCCATACGACCCGGCGTCAAGTGCCGTAAATCCTGCCTGCCGCTCCTCTACCCACTCGCGATCATCACACGCCACTCGTACAAAATAGAGTGTCTTGCCAATCTGGAACACCCGCTGGGCAACCTCCGGTTTCATGTAGCTCGGTACTTTATCCTTCACTAGCACAAACCGGCCCTCCCATCGCGAACCCTGGTCGCCCGGCTGCACAAAGAACTCCTCGTGAGGGTCGATCAGCTGTCCTGTGCCAATCCAGCGATTCAGAACGTCGTAAAAGGGAACTGACACCTTTGGCAGGAGCCGTTGCGCAAATCGTGCCACGAGTTCATCGCCGTTGTATGTGTAATTGTGTATTAGTGAGAGGATCTGACCACCCACAAGCCCACGCGACTCAGTAAGAATGGAATGAATCAAGCGCAAGCCAAGGGTTGCTTCCTGAAGTAGAACGACACAACGACGAAGGGTTATGACACTACCATTTCCCCGTCCCCGCGTACTGCTGTTGTTATTATGATTATTATCGCGCGTGTTTTGGTCCTGCTGGCGCCGGATTTCGGTTTCAATGACACCCACAAACGTCAGATAATTTTGCAGCTCGCTATCTATGGCGCTGCAAAGCGCCTGCTCCACAAGCCCCGCTGAACGGCCTTGGTGCTTCTCTCGGAATGATAGCTTGGTCTTAATATCCTTGTAGAGGATGGCGGGCTCAAGTAGCTGGTTCAACAGGCCAAGTTTGGGCCATGCCAGCGTCTCAGGCATTCCAACATTCACAGTAGTAGTCAACTCACTAGAGCCGCGCGCAACGTGCCAGGGAAAAGTTTCCGTCGGAATTCCCTGTAAAGCAAACGGTAGATCTGCCAGAATCACATCATCAGATGGATCTATAAGTAGGCTGTTAATAATTGATAGCTGCAAGTAAATTTCAAGACACTAATGTACATACCTTGATGTCTATTAAACTGCTGGGCAAGCTGGCCCAGGGTTACCGTCGACGGCTCACCATGGCTGAACGTGTTTGTCGGGCCACTGCCCAGCCGGATGCTGTCTTCAATATCCATTTCTTCCAAACCATCGGGGACGTTGTACAGTCCAGTGTATCGGTACCCAGAGCGTCTATTGTTATAATATGGTTGCTGTTGTTGTTGCGATTGATATTGTTGATCGGTGCCGCTGCCCGCAAGCAGGCTAAGAAAGTGAACCGCCTCGGCGGGATGCCTCAGTCCGGAATCTTCAGGATTGAGTCGCGACACGAGATTCATAAATTGTACTGCTATTTCCGGGGTATCTTGCTGCACTAAAGATAAAGAAACGAAAAAGAAATTAGTAAATATTCCAGTGATCTCGGTAAAAACCAGTTTGATCCTGCTCAGATCAAAATATAAAAATAAAAAAGAAGCTAGCTTACGCTGAGAGTAGACCGAATCAGCCACAAATCTCAGGTCTGAAAAGGTTCTTGGCCTTTCGGTCATATCACTGAATAAAAAAAGAATTCGCGTTAGTTCATTGAAACAAAAGGCCTCTACACGCGCTGAACCATGCACTGCAAGTTCAAACTGGAAAACAGTAGCGGGGGTAATACTGACTTGGATAAAAACGTCATGAGCTCGCGGATGAGCTCCTCCTTGTCCTCCTCTATCACGTCTGCGCCAATTACATTATCAATGAGTTTTTCCAAAACGCGTTCGTACCACGCTTCATGATTGTCCATGTTGTGTTGTTGTTGTTGTTATTGTTGTTATTGTTGTTGCCGCGGCTGCTGCTGGTGGTCGCGTTTTTTTTTTGGGGAGGGTGGACCTGGGAGTACCGGATTTTTGTGTTGGTGATAGAGTTTTTGTCGCGTTTGTCAGTTTTTGGCGAAGGTTTCAAAAAAAAAAAGAATTTTGTAAACAAAGCTGGGCCGCACTCAGTTACGTGTGACTAGCTACCAATAACCCCAAAGATATATTCATGAAAAATCACATTAAATTGATTCTGATTATAATGTGTATAAAAATATATAAAATAAAACTAGAGAAAATATTCGAAACCAATTATTAAAAATTAAAAAAGAAAAAAAAAATAAATATAAATGAAACAAAAAAAAAGTAAGCCAATATCTTTATAACCCATAATCATTAGTTGACAACGATTCCAGAGCAAATGTGAAAAAGTCATCCTCTTTTTCCTGCAGATGAAGCAGTCTCTTGTTGTAAAACTGAATTAGTGCTCTGATAGCAATCTCCTGGGATGGCGCATCATCAATCTCCTGGTCCACATCGCCGTTATAGAGCCAGTCATCCTTCAGTTTGGTCTTGCAGTGCATGTATATAGCCGACACTAGATTCATGTTATTGTACTTCCACTTTCGCCCGCAGAACGGAACTTCCTCTTTGAAGATTTCAAGAACAGTTTCCCAGATGTCGGCCTGGTAGATAACCATAGCCTTACGTAGAGTTGCGGGTGGTAACTCAGCCAGAATGATGATCCGCTGCGTTTTACCTTGGATTATTCGCCGCAGCAACCAAAGAAAGTTAATGGTAGTGAAAAAATATCTTTGTGAGTAGGTCTTGATCACCTCCGTTGCTTGTGCCTTATGAGGAGTTAGAGTTTGTGTTGGAAGTGATGGCGGTGGATTTGATTGATCCCACTCAGTCGAATGCTTGCTTGCACGATTAAAAAACCCATTTGCTGGAATATCGGGAATGTTAAGCGCATTTTCGAGGGGCGAATGCATGTAGAAATACTTGAACACCAGCAAATAATATCGGGAGTCAAATAAAATTGTACTGATATACTCGAACTTGACAATGTGCGAAATCTTGTACCAGTTGACAAGAACCTCTAAGACTGCAGATACCGCTTTTAACCCAATATCCTTGGCTCTATAGGGAATATTGGTATCTTTGAACTTAGAGTAAAAAGAGTCAATATGCCCCTCCCGGGATTTGAAACTCATGCTGGCCAGCATAAATTTGAGAAGGACAGTGATGAATGAATTAAGATGTTTGATGGACTGGACATATACCTTTTCAATTCTATCCAGAATTATTTCTTCTTGTGATTTCTTGCGGCCGTTTTTGTTTTCGTTATACTTATCGTCACCATCTTCTGAATTCTTGTCCCAACCACGCTCCTGCTTCATAAACTTATCACGCTCATCCCACAGTTGGATCATAGCAGGGGTCGTCCGGACCCTAGAGGCAAACAGCTCACTACCTTCTTTGATACTAAGTGGTACATCGTCTTCCGTGGGGTGGATAAACGGGAAGCTCTGGTTGGTCATGAACACAGATTTTTTAACTTTTTGGCCAGCAGCAATGGCTGGAGATGCTGGGGGTGACGGTGCTGGAGTAGCAATATGTACAGTAGGGGCTGGTAGAGATTTGTTAAACGTCTGAGCATGTGCTGGCCGGGGAATTTCAATGTAATGAGATACGCTTTGTGTATTACCATACGTATCTGGTAGTGCAGATGATGGCGGGACGTAAGAAGGGTATCGTGAAATGATGTCTTGTCGGAATGCGTGATAGTCCAGTGGCGATGCAGTGACTTCGTTGGAATCGCTGTTACTAGGTAAATTATATTTTTGTTTCACAAATGCTTTGACATTATTCATCTGATCAACACCTCCGAAAAGGCAAAGCAGTAGTTTCCAAAAAATGAGAAATAGGTTGCGTAATGGAAGATCGCCAGAGATACCCCAGCGCAGCCTTCCAATTGCCTGCATTAAAAAGGGAATGATCGGAGGATCGAGTGCTTCCACATGCTGCGCAAACTTCGGGTCGTTACGATTTGTCTCTAGAATGAAATAAAAAATGGTCAAAACATTCAACAGCTCCTGATCCAGGCTTGAGCTCTTTGAGCTGGAGGATTGCTCTTGCCAGAACTTATTAAGTGCCAAAAGGTTTTCTGGAACTTTTTGGTTGATAAGATAGATCATGTGGCGATAAATCGGTAAAAGGGCGTTATTTTTCCACAGAAATTGTGTGTTTTCCTTAATCCTATCGATATGAGAAGAGGTCGTCCTGATGGTCATAAAGCTTCCCGTTGCAATGTAGGCAAGACAACACACAGCATTTCGGCGCATATGAACGTCGGTTGATTTGAGCTGGTTAAGATTCTTTCGTAAAATGTTTTGCTTAGTTTCAGGTGAAGAATCGTTCCAGTCTGTTGGAGACGCGTTTTGGAAATGGAACTTGTACTTTTTTAGCATGTCAGAATCTTCATATAAAAACCATTCTTCAATTTCAGTAGTGTAGTCTCCAGTCTCTTTATACTGGTAGTTGAACTTGGGTGCCTGTAAAAATCAAAATTAGTGAATTGTTTTTTTTTTTTTATTGCTTTTCTTCTGGAGGGGGGAATCAAGTGTTTCAGTAAGTTCACATACAAAGTTGATATCCTCTTGACAGATTTCCTCGGCTCTCATTCGTGAACGGTCATTGCTGTTGCCGCGCTGACGTCTGGGAATGGTGGACTGTGTTTTTTGAGCAGTTGAATCGTTAGAAGATCCTGTGGAAGAAGAAGTTGTGCCGCCTCTTGTGCTGGTGTTGTTGTTTTTGTTAGCAGTGGTGCTGGTGTGAGTGATAAATTCAGCCTGATCTTCGGTTGTCGTTGACTGATCAGTGATAAACAAGTCGTTCTCGTATGGAGTCGAGTTAAATACGGGAAATTCTTCTGTCCCATTCACATGGCTCGAGTCAAAAGTAGGGAGATCCGACGCAGGCACCGCGTTGGTGTCGCGGCTGCTACTGCTACCACTACTACTGGCGTTGAAGCCAATCTTGTGAGGAAACACTTCTTCTTCGATTTGACCTGAATTGAACACGTCATCCATTTTGCAGTACAAAAAGAAAAAAAGTTGAAGTAGGTACCGTTCAATTCAGCGGGATTTTGAAGGAAACTATATGATCTGAATAGAAGCGGAGGGGTCTGTTGGTGGTCAAACAAGAGAGACAATCTGGCCAGGAAGGAGGTTTGAATTTTTATTTTTATTTTTTTTTTAAGTGCAAAAAGGCCAGTTGGCGACTGTCACGTGAGTGGCATTCAGAGCTTAAGTTACTATGATCAACTTAGACACAGCAATGTTTCAAAGTTATAATAATAAAGTAGTTTTTCTTGTCGAATTTGGTTGTGATCAGTTATACTCGTATGATAGCGAACCAGATTACATGCAACGTTCAATATCGTATACTGACAAGTTTCAGGCAATCAGATTTGCTTTCTATTTTGGCATTTAAAGCCGGTTCTTTATTCTTATTTCTTTTGGCACTTTGCTTTCGGGTTTAGAACCTGATTTGGGACCAAAAACTGCACAAGTTTTGCGCCTTTTGCCTTTATTCTTAATTTCTTAAGGCCTCTACCGTATTTTCCCTTTTACTTTGTTTTTCTTCTTTTTTTTTATTTTTTTTTCCAATTATTATTACTATTACTATTACTACCATTACGCGGATTTTCCTGTCATCAAAAGCTACTTTATATATGCCATGGTAGACATTCTGCATCTGACACCAGACGAAGTGGCTGAAGAAATTCCTGTTTCCCTTCTTCCACCAGCCTGCGGCGCTGTATCAGCCAAGTCCTATCGCGACAAAGAGGTGCGCCCACTTGTGTGGTTGATCTTTGGCGGTACCGGCGCACTAGGGAGACAAGTTTCAAAAGTCGCAATTGGCAGACACGACAAGGTCATGATTGCTGCGCTCGATGAAGAATATGACTGCGGCGAGTGGGAAATCAGCGATGATGAGAGTGAACACCAGGTTATCGACGGCGACAAAGACGAAAATGCATCGGGAACACACAACGACAATAACAAGCGCCCAAGCTCGAGTCCGGATCAAGCGACAACATCCTCTCGACAGAAGCGACCCAAGATTGCGAGCAAAGTGCCATTACCATCACCGTTTCTGTACATTGGCAAACAGTTTAGAGGCTCATGCAAGCGCGTTCGATGTGACGTTAGAATCAAGAGCTCGGTCGACGACGCTATTCAGAAGTGCCTAAAGGAGTTTGGCAAGATCGACGTTGCTGTCAATTGCTTTGGATATGGCGTTGTCGGTGCCTGCGAAGACCAGATAGACTCAGAAGTTCGCAGTCAGTTTGAGGTAAATTTCATGGGCTTATTTCATACGCTGCGAGCTGTTTTACCATACTTGACAAATGACGCAAGAAACAAGACGGGCGATAGTATCACACCAGGTCATATCATTAGCTTTACGTCATCGATGGGTGTGTTAGGTGCGCCTGGGTTTGGACCATATAGTGCAACAAGATGGGCTGCTGAGGGCCTATTAGAAAGCTTTGCCATTGAGGTTGAGCATACGGGGTGCAAAGTGACAATTATTGAGACTGGATATGCCAAGTCCGGTACTCCGGAGGACAAAATCAGTGTAGCGAGACCGTAAGTTTCCAATTAAGGTTCAAAACAAACTTCACACTAACCTAATATTATTACAGGACGGGTATGTTTGGCCTCTCAAACACCAAGATTTCATCGCACTTTGTAATGAAATCGCTCTCCAAGGACTACCAGAATACGCCAGCAGAGTACGGAATGCAGTTTACGAAACATCTTGACAAGATTCTGGCAACAAGCACAATCAAGGTAGCAAAGATCATTTGGGAAATAGGACATTGTCAGAGTCCCCCTTTACGGCTACTGCTGGGTTCTTGCGGAGTACTGGGCATGAAAGACAAGCTACGCGGCATGGCCGAGGAAATAGAAGACTGGAAGTTTTTGTACGAAGACCAAGAAAAGATACGAAAGTGATGAATGATAATAAAATGAAAAAAGAAATAAGTCTTTATTTGTTCTAGGTGTATATATAATGAAAAGTAGATAAAATCACTCAAAAAGCTATGGAAAATCTGTTAGTAAAAAAGTCGAAAAAGATTAATTTTCGTAAACAAAGCAACAGATTATTCAACAAGATATCTCAGATATTAGTCAAGGTTAAATTCATCGAGGCCGAAGCCTCTAGCATTAGAGATGCCAGAAAAAACATATGTGAGTTTGGATCATCACTATATCAAGAAGAATAAAGTCTGTCACTATTGCCTTTAAAATAGCAATGAAGGTAACATACCAAATCGTCTACCAGATACACCAGTATCTTGAAGCTGGTTAGCTTAAGGGAAGAAAAAAAAAAGAGAAAATAAAAAAGAAGAGGAAGGACAGGCAAGAAGAATTTATTTTTATATCTGAAAATTTTGTACTGTCTGGTTTCAAAACCCTAACTAACCAATTTTAAAAAAGCCCTAAATGGTGGTATTTACGTTACCCTGTTTCCACTTTATTTTTTCTTGGTTTGATAATGGCAAAAGACCCAAGTGTTAAGACCAAAAGTATTCTTGGAGAGCCCGAGAATGTGCACTTTGCGACTCTTTGATCGTTCCCTTTCAAAAGAAAAAGTCGCTAAGATTTGAAATTGCTAATACAAAAAAATCTCGGTGCTTCTAAAGGCTCCAACTTCAAAATTACTATGAAGAAAATGATGGTATATATCTCAACTAAACTTTTCTCTCTCTTTTGTTTTGTAGAATAATGATACCGCTAATGTTATCTTGTTTATTTTGGGTGTCCATGTAAATATTTTTGTAGGGCATTTAATGCATAAATGTACTATAATGAGTGGTCAAAATTCAAAGTTCGAAATGTTTGAGGGTCCTGGTAAGATTATGCAACGTATTGTTAAACATATTAAATGTAAGTGATGAGCGAAAATTAACAAAATTTACAAAGAAAAATTGATTCTCACTTTTGTTTCATTTACAAAAGTCGAAGTGACTACAAGGATCTGAGATATACAAACCAGCAGGTATATTCCTAGACACATGAAACTGAGAATCGGGAGTGGGAAAAAAAATAACATAAAATAAAAAAATAATTTTCGATCCTGTTATAGAAGAGCTAAATTGCGAACCTGCATACTTGGAGTCCCAAGAGAATGTTCCATACAGACTCAGCAGTGGCTTCTGCACAGTAGACTGATGACACACTTCTATTCGCAATTTTTGCCCAGATATATTTGAATAATTATATCGATAATTGAGGTATTCATTATTATTTACAATATATGCGAACAAAGAGCCATCTTGACCTAATGTTAACTGTTGGGATAGGATCTTCCCATTCACAAACGGCAAGGCGTTTTAAGTTTCGAGTTGTATCTCGTTTCCTTTCTTTCTAACACACACGCTCTCGATACTCCGTTTCATAGCCGATAATACCCATTATAGTAACGTTCAGGCAACCTTGCCCTGGCGGTAAAAATCAATCTAACGCTAAAGTAACCTAGACCAATCGTAGATTTTTTTTACTAGGCTTGGGCATGGCTCTAAATAAGAGGATACATAGGGGTTGATATCGCCGCTCGCTTCCAAAATCTCAAAGTAACGCACCCAGTATGCCTTTGTTATTTTCGAGTAATGCGATTCTCCTGCCTTGTCCTGCAGTTGGAAGTTGGCCAACATTGCTCGAGGTTCCATGAACAGATCATTTCCATTTTCATGATTTAAAAGGAGCAACTTTTGGTGGAAGCTTAGAGAAGCAACGTAAATTAAATGAACGAACAAATCTAGATTGACCAAACCGGATCCACAGTTTCGATGCGCCATCATGTTTTAATATTATTGTTTGAGACATTGGTATCTAAAGATGAGATGAAATTGGTTTTAGTGGTTTTTTTTTTGTGTGGTTTTTTTTTTCTTATAAAAGCTCGGCTACGGGTAACTATTCCTCAAATATGTGTGAGTACTATTCGAGTGAATATTGCAAGATAGGCGATATATGGGTGGGGTCTAATGGGACCGTAATGTCTATCATTTATATTAAACTGTAGAAGTATTGCGATCACGACTGGCCATTATAGTTCATGGAATACGTACTAGGAAACAATCTAGAAACGATCTGTAAAACATTGACAATAGGCAACAAACCTTGACTAAACTACTACATATATTTTCACAAGTAAACAGAACTTTACATGATGTAAATCTGCTTGATGACGATAATGGAGATATACAAGAAACAAAGATCACTGTAAAGTCGCCCTGATTGGGGACTCGGTGCGATGGTACTCATTGGATGTTTGTATGAGTACAACAAATGAACAGGCCCATGACGCGCCGTTAACTCGATGAGCCATTGATTAGGTGCATGATCAGCCCGCTCGCTCCCCCACTATGGACAAAAAACAACAGCAACAACAACAGTCTCGTAACGACTCACATACATTAAGTGGAAACTATTGAATTCCACACCTAAAACATTTTAAATCAAAAAAATACTGAATCTAAAATAAATTCTTTTGGATCTTGTTCTTAACTTCAATAAGAGGTAATTGAGTTCATATTGTCTTTTCCCAATCATTATTATTTTTCTTTTCAAAGTATCGAGAAGTTAATAAATTCTGTTACATACTCTGTGCAATTTGTTTCAACCTCGGCACAGCTATTTTATTTATTCATGTATTTTAAATAATCTTGCTTTTAGGAAATGTCTCCAATCGCTGCGAGGTGCACGCTGGACCGCTATTAGGTGGAGGCGACAGTAGTGACTATATATAATGTATGGGTACTTCTATAGGCTGCATACCGTCCGATAAATAGCTTGACTAGTAAAAAATTGTTACTCATTTCATCAAAGCCTTATCCTTTCACGATTAAGATAAAATAATAATAAAAAAAACAAGAACAACAATAAACGTGAATTAAAATTAATTCGGGGACCTTGATCTGCTACGTGTTTCTCAACAGACGTGAGAGTTTTAGGTGTCGCTTGACTTTGGCACTGAAGTTTAAGTTTGATTGCGGTGTCACTGTTTTTAGATCAATTCATAAAAGTTGAGACACAAAAACCTCAGATTTGCAGCATACACATCAGATACCGTGCAACGTACCTTCAATTAACTAACTGTAAATCTCTATTATTTTTTTTTTAATTGACTTGAGTCCGCATTGTAATTAATCGTGAAAAACAAAAAGTGATAGGCAACAACCCAGAATCTACTTAGCCAAGAGGCAGGATAATGTTCTCTGGCTTCAATAAAAGAAAAAGGCAGGCGTCCTAGAACGACACGAACAGCTACTTCAAGGGCGTCGTGTTGTTTCAGATTTAATATACACATCAATTGTCAAGCAAGTGTGTTGATAATTTATTTTATTTTTTTCATTCATTATCATAAAACTTTTTCTTCTTGCGCGCATCACACAAACGCTAATACTAGGGAATCGACCAGAGTAAATTAATCTACTTGCACGACGCTAATCCTAAGCCAGCAATTGATATACCTGGGCTTGAACATCAACGTAAATATCCCATACCACAATCTAACGCTGCAACTGTTTACAAGACACGAAGGTTGCAAACTGCTATCCTTTCACATGCCCCAGAATTTCCAAAAAAAAGTATTTTTTTTAAAGCCTAGCTGAGATTAGCTCTACTACATGGGAAGTCTACTTTTTGCATAGCTTGAAAGATCTAGCCTGAAAAATACGTTAACATAATGTTGCCTTTGATTCAGGAATCGAATCAGAGGGCCGTTTGAATCTTTAGTCAGAGCACTTTCTTGGCGATGATCAAATCATCAAGTCTTTGACTATCTTGAAGCAATACGTTAGTTCCAAGAGCGGAAGAAGAGATATATGCAATCCAAAAAACGGGGTTCACATATATACAGTATGGAATTTGGTATGAGATATGGGGAAAACCTCTTTCCTGCTGCTACTTGCCAGATTTAAGAAAATTTTAAATGTAAATCTGAAGTGGTCATAGTTATTAGTTTCTCAGATTCTATGATTGTCCCTGTGAGAATCTACTTAATGAAAGGTAGCGCTGTATTCTCATATTTGAAAAAAACAGAGCAATTGAGTCTTGAGTCGTAGTACAGCGTGTAAAAGGTTCCACTTTCAAACATTATGAATACAATTTTTTTTTTTGCCGTGGACAGGAACCAGCAAGAACTCCATCCCATAACTTCTACAAGATATGGTTTGAAATCAAATTTGTTCAAGGTGCTAGCTGTCTTGGGCAGTATGCCTACGCGTATAAATCACAAGTTTGAGGCAAACGTTCAAGGAGCCGTGGCTTTTATGCGGCTATTACATTGATCACTTTCGTGCACCCAGGCCCATTACCATCGATCTTGTTCTTTGCTTAAATGCAAAGAACTATATAATAATGATTCTATTCAAAGAAAATACATATTATTGGAATCCAAAAAAAGGAGAAATAGTCTGAAGACTATTCTTTAGAATCAAGCTAAGCCTACTCTTGACACTGTGAGGTTGTGCCTTGAACTATTTGTTTAGTATATATATAAAAGAACTACTTTCTTTGGAATAAGGGGTTGCATATCAATAACAGCTACCCTAGTAACATGTACGTGCAGTCGGTCTGATGCAGTCAAATTACCGTGGAACTACGGCAATTGATGAACCGTCGCCTCCAAGACTTGAATAACAGCATTGCACAATCCCAACTCGACCATCAAATGGTAATTAAGCCACTTGGCTAAGCATAATGATAATCAACTACGATTTGCAATCTTTGTTCAATCTATTCTTAGTAGTACGCAAGATAGCATCATGACCCTGGAAAAAAGAAGAGGAACACCACGATATCAGGAACCGAAATAAGAAACCTTTTTTTTTTTTTGCGAAAAATCACCATGCTGAGTACCTTTACTTTTGAAAAGCCACCACATGAAATTTAAGTTTAACCTGTGTTCGAGCAGCAGCGCTCAACTTCTATATCACAAAGTGACAATGATGGATACTCACTGAACTATAGGTCTCGGGAAAACCAGTTGAACGATTGTAGAAATGTAGATTCGGCAGAAGACTAAAACCAGATAACAACCCTACTAACACCTAAAACAATTGACTGTGCGTCTCAATGGGCCTACCTAAAAACCAATCGCGAGTTTATTCCCGTATTGACATGAAGGCAAAGGCCATGCGCATTGTTATATTTGTTTTCTTTTTAAAACGTTTTGTTAATGGTGTAAATAACCTAACCCTAACCGAAATGGAGTAAAATTAACGGTAGATCCGCCTTGAGGTAAAAAAGAACCAAAAAAAAAAATTACAGAAAATTAAAACGATTCTACATTTCTATTGTTTTTAATTCATTATCTTGTTCTTTCTATTTTGTGTTGTTTTAATTTTTCTTCATCGTTAGCCGGATTAAAATTTATGTACCCAAAAGATTTGTCCTTGGGGGTCAGTTCGGGGCCAAATAGGCACGGTATTTCCTAATCTGTGGCAACAGAAATTTGTTTTTATTTTTTTTTTATTTTTTGAGTTGGTTTGTTTACATTTTCCCTTTTTAGACAACTTTCTTTCTCCTTTTTTTTCCTTCTTCTTCTTCATCTCTCTTTTTCCCCCAAAATAAAAGAAAAAAAAAAAGTAAAAATAAACAAATAAAGTAAGAAGAAGAAAAAAAGCATTCAACATTGTCATCCATCGTGGATTTGTATAATCTGTGTATATTTTGTAGAGCCTGTTATTTATTTGGTACACAAACAACTTAGTACGCTACCCAAAAAGAATTAGAAGCAGCAACAACAACAACAAGAAAATATAAACAAAGTAATTGTTCATCATTCCTTTTTCTTCTCTTCCAATCACTCTTTCTGTTCTTTTTTCCATCCTCAACGCCACAACCACGCTTCTCTTCTATTTACACTGTGGTTATGAAAGAGATTTGAACTCTCCACGTTCACCCACTCTCGTCCCAATCAGCTGCCATCAACGATCGTTTCGTAATCCATAATCACCTTTATTATTATTTATTAGTATTATTATTATTACTACTACTACTACTACTACTACTACTACTACTACTACTACTACTACTATTATCATTATTATTTTTATCGCATTTACTCTCAACTCAGCATTGTTTTTCTCTTACTCGACATTAAGGAAGCACTATAGCTTCCTCTAGTACACGCGCACTCTACCCATCATCACTCACCATCACGGGTCTCTTCCTTTTCTTCAATTAAATTGCCAATGGAACCCCAAACTCCAAAAAAACTACGCAAAAACTCTTCGAGATATGGTTACGGTGAAGCTGGCAATGATATTGTTTCCTCGACTCCAGCCCAAAAGCTGAAACACCACCGCGAGCCATTGGGAAACTATGTATGTAGCTGATCTACCCATCTATTCTCTCTGTCTGTGCTCTGTCTAATTGTTTTTTTGTCTTCTTTTTCTTTTAGTACCTAGGCGACTGCCTTGGCAAAGGTGGTTATGCATCTGTCTATCGTGCCATCAATAAATCGACTGGCGAAACCGTAGCTATCAAGCAGATTAAGATTGTCAATGTTGCCAAGTATGATCTTGACACAATCATGATGGAGATTGATTTACTCAAGAATCTCAATCACCCCAACATTGTCAAATATCATGGGTTTATCAAAACCGCCGACACCCTCAACATTATCCTCGAGTACTGTGAAAACGGATCTCTGGCATTCATGTGTAAGCGATTCGGCAAATTTCCTGAAAACCTTGCAGCTCTCTACATTGCACAGGTTCTTGAGGGACTTGCCTTTTTACACGAACAAGGAACAATCCACAGAGATATCAAAGGCGCTAATATTCTAACAACAAAGGACGGCCTAGCAAAACTAGCTGATTTTGGCGTTGCCACAAAGACCAACACAAAATTGGAAGAAAAATCGACAGTCGTCGGCACACCCAACTGGATGGCCCCCGAGGTGATTGAGCTGAACGGCGCCACCACCGCATCAGATATCTGGAGTCTGGGGTGTACGGTGATTGAGCTGCTAACAGGTCACCCGCCCTACCACCGGTTAACTTCGATGCAAGCTCTCTTTGCAATTGTGCAGAACAATCCACCCATTCCCGAGGGAATCTCGCCAGTTGTCCAAGATTTTCTCATGCAATGTTTTCAAAAGGACCACAACTTTCGAGTTACCGCAAAAAAGCTTTTAAAGCATCCGTGGGTGTGTAATCACGTCCAAAACTCAAAGAAAAATAGGCATTCTACTAAATACGACGAGGCTGTCAAGACCGTGCAAAAATGGAATCAAGCTATCCACCAGGAAGCAGCTCACTCGCAAAGCACCAATAAACCTCCGGTGCCAAGAAAGTCTCACAAAAAGACCAACATCAGTAAACCTTCTCTTCATCCTGATGCCGTTCAGCCGACTCCACGCATGGGAAGCGACCCGTTCATGTCTCTTAATGGGTACAGCAAAAAAAAACGATCCGAATTTAGAGGCATGATTCAGCAGAATAACATTTTGGCACCGTCTGAAAACAACTCGTCCGACTGGGGAGATGACTTCCAACAGGAAGACTTTTCGAAAAAATTCTCCCTTTTTGTCGATTCGCATAAACAAGCATTACCTGAAGCCAGGCCGTCACTATCAAGTGGAGATTCCGGCGTTGGCGACAAGTACACCCCAGCCAAAATTACCAAATCCAAATCTAACGCTCCCGTGCTGAGGACACCAGGTCAGCAGCATAGCATGCTCGGCATGAATTCTCCTTATCGCGAGCACACGGGGGACGATTTTTCCGACCTGATTGGCGACCTCAATATCAGCAAGCTTTCGGAAAGTAATAAGAGCTCTAAATCACCCATACCCCCTATTTACCACCCATCGGATCTCACCAACCTTTACTATGGTAAACCGCCTCTGATTCCAAAAACCCCTTCACCTGTGCATGAAATTCCCCATACGCCATCCAAGCAATCCGATATTCCCTTTTCATCAAACCAAAGTTCCCCCAAAAAGACCATTTCTTTGAATTCATTTCAAGAAAACGAAGAAGATTATGATTACTCCAACATGTTTAAGGGGCAAAAGTCGCTCACGTTTGATCACAGAAACAAACAGCAGGAGAGAAAGGACGTTCATTCAAATGATGACGATAATGACTCTGACGACCCATTTGCTGAGATCGAGGAGGACTATCGTGAGTCTGATATTATTGACAATGTTGCGCGCGAGCGTTTAGCATATGCTCAGACCAGCGTGGAGACTATTCTCGATAACCTCAACAAAGATTTACAATGCAATTACCTCCTTGAGTCCCTGGATGAGTTATGCCAAACACTTTATGAATTCCCCGAAACAACTAAAACGGTCATCAAGTCCCATGGTGTATTGCTGCTGTTAGATATTCTTGACTTGCACATGGAGGACAAAGTTCTCGTACCCCGTCTTTTGCAAATCCTTTTCTTTTTGCTTGAAGAAAATAATCAAAGCCTGGAAAACTTTTGTCTCGTTGGCGGTATTCCACTTGTTGCTCAGTTCACTTACAGAAAATATACCAATGAAATCAGAATGCAAGCTGCCATGTTTATTTCGCTTCTTTGCAACTCTGAGAAATATGGATTGCCAATGCTGCTGGCCTGCGGAGGTCTTTTCATCTTGGCAGAGTTTATTGAGGAGGACTGTGACACCCAGCCCGATTTTGTCACTATTGGCATCAACGGCATCTGGAGTGTTTTTGAACTACAGGGATCAGCACCTAGAAACGACATTTGCCGCAAATTGTCAAAGAACAATGTACTGGAGTCTCTGGCAAGTGTCCTAGAGCATTTAGTCAAGGGTATCAACAATTCAGGCGAAGAACAGTTTGCATTGATTGATAAGATTGTTTCTATTTTTGTTTACTTTTCACAGACAGAAACTCATGTGAAAATGACGGTTGCGAGCAGATCGCTGTTCAACATTCTCTTCCGGACATTCTCCAAGCTTAACACTAGACACCAGCTCAGCATACTAAAGTTTATCAAAAACATGTCATCCTTGCCGGATATTCTCTTGTTGCTGCAAAATGCAAACGCCATTGAACGTCTTACTGAGATTCTCGCTGGTACGACCAAGACAGCCTATTTCAAAGACTATGCTAATCAGATTCTTCATACAATGTACAACATGTGCAGACTATCAAATGATAGACAGGAGGAAGCTGCAATCGCGGGCATTATTCCTGTTCTTCAGGAGACCATTAGCGCTGATCTGCCACTGAAGGAGTTTGCTCTTCCTATTCTTTGCGATATGGCTCACTCAGGAAAAGCTTGTCGTAAAAAGCTTTGGCAACACAATGGTCTTGAAACTTATCTCAATCTCACGAGTGATCAGTACTGGCAGGTTAAGGCGTACGAGGCCATTGCTACTTGGTTGCAAGAAGAATTTGCCAAGGTCGAGGAGCATCTGTCGGAGAAAAAGAGCATTGAACAGTTGCTCAAGGGTTTGGAGAAGGCAACCGGTACCATGTTTGTCGACGGTGTTCTGGAGCCTTTACAGAGAGTTATGCGCTCCAGTACCACTATTTGTGGTATGCTGGCAGGCAAGCCTTTGTTTGAACTTATCAATAAAAATCTTGAGGTTAAACGGCCGATGCTTAGACTGAACTTGTTGAGACTGCTAAGAACTATTCTGGAGTACTTTCCCAACAAGTTCGAGCTAGTTAAACAAACTGGCCTCTTTAGAACGATAAAGATTCTTTCTGAGAAGGATGAGACAGTGCTGGTCAAGGAGCTTACAAAGGATCTTATCAATTTTTCAATACCTAAAGAGTCTAACTACCATCATTCTGGATTCCCTTTGCCTCAGCGCACGCCAACCAGCGATATGCCTGAGACGCCATCTGCCGCTTCAATTTCACGCCGAAATAGCCTTTTGCAATCTCCACCCTCGCTGCGTGGATACAACTTGCCGTCGGCGGTCCCCAATGGTCGTGGAAATATGAACAATGCCAATCGGTGGAACCAACGTGAATATGCCCACCCCTCAAACAGCCCCCAGATGCTGCAGACGCCTATGTCACCCCCACGTTACCCCTCGCGGCTCGGGGTGCACAAAAGCATGTCCAACAACTCCATTGGAATTGTCCCCACGCCTAGTAGTGCTAACCTACGCGATGAATTCCGGTTCAACGGAGGCAACGATGGCAGCGCGACTGGCATGCTTTTAGAAGAGGCCTATGATCGCGGGGCACTGATGATGCATGCGGGACGACGGTCAACAATCCAGACCCCGAACCACGTATCATCGCCTACGTTTAGCGGTGGTTTAACGTCGTCAGCACCCTTTTCACCATTGTGTCCCTCACCCATGTCTTCTGGCTACACTGCAGCTGAGGCCCGCACTCCTTTATCGACCACCCGGAGCAAGTCTGATACCCCCGATCGTGACGCTCTTATGATCTACATGAACAACGGCCTGCGATCGCCCATCCAGGGCGACCAGTTTAAGTAGTCTCAGGAACAAATGGAAACAAGCTGGAACAAAAGAATCGAAGAAATTTATTTTTTATTTTCAAAAAAGGGCATTTTTTTTTTTACTATTTTTTCATCTCTACTATTCCTTTTTTTTTTTTTTTTTTTTTTTTTTTTTTTTTTTTTTTTTTTAAATTTTTTTTTTTTTTTTTTTTTTTTTTTTTTTTTTTTTTTTTTTTTTTTTTTTT
>Ga0160505_100384_pt1 | contig 26742 bp, 10 predicted proteins | sample DIDeMG_FD_108225 | JGI IMG/M metagenome (GOLD analysis project Ga0160505, IMG submission 108225) | Enriched chicken feces microbial communities from UW Madison campus, WI, USA - DID2874_E49_Stillage MG | ecosystem: Host-associated > Birds > Digestive system > Large intestine > Fecal ... | reverse complement strand
GAATCCACAACACAAGATCAAGCTTTAAACTTTTTCCGGATATGTTTAGTTGATACACCTTTGTACTTCTAAACTTTTTTTTTTTTTTTAAAAAAAAAAAAAAAAACAAAGATCAAATTGCTGTTCCACGAGTTATTACATTCTGCAGTTTCCATTAATGCTGTTTTTGGGAAGGTGGGAAGGGTGCCTGACAATATCACCGTTTCGGCAAAATCTGAGCCCGGTTGAAACCAGACATGAGGCATATTGCGATCACTCTATCACAAACCAAGTCATAGACAAGCCCAAATACAAAACACCTGAATCAATGAACAGGAAGCAGCCTGCTCAATACAAACTATGTCGATTGAGTTACGCACAGAGTAAAGAGACAATGTCTTACTAACATGTTCTTTTTTTTATCATTGTTTTCCAGGGTTTGGGATTGTGCAACATCTGGCTTGAGTATCGCCTTCTCTCTCTTTCTCCTTCATTTATCATTCTTCTTCAGATACGTCCTGTTAAACTACAAGATTTACATTCTTACTTTTGTTTCAAACAATAAAATATTTCATTTCTAGTTATCTGGGTTTCTTAGATTTTGCTGTTTTGCCAACACGTCTGCTTCCTAGCCATTTTTCTAACAACAACAATCTATCTTCATTCCCGACCGTTCAATTGCTAGGCTACGTACACGTTTGACACAAGCTACCAATAGCTTTTCCCTCACTACTGATCCGACGGTATTATGTTGGAATCACTCGTTGCATCTCTACTAAACCGCTTTTTAGTATGTTTTTTTCAATTTTTTTTTTCTTAAACACTCTAGCATTTTTGGTTTATTCTAACACACGTTCTTTCTAGGGGTCTTATGTATGTGGTTTTCTTGAGGTGGAATGACCGCTTTTGATATGTTGACGCTAACAAGAATTTTAGGTCAAAAACTTTGACCCAAAACAATTAAATATTGGCATCTGGGGTGGTGATGTAAAACTTCGAAACCTGAGTCTCAAACGCGAGGTATGCTTGTTTAACTACATGTTTTCATGACACGATACTAACTCTTTAGGCTCTCGATCAACTCAAACTTCCTATCGATGTCGTGGAAGGCCATTTGGGCCAATTGGTCCTTCAAATTCCGTGGTCTAATCTAAAAAACAAGCCTGTCAAAGTTTTAATTGAGGACGTCTTTTTGCTAGCCGTTCCTAAACTTGATCAAGATTACGATGACGATGAACAACAACGCCGAAACCAAGCTGTCAAATTATCTAGACTAGATGACCTCGAACTTGCCGACAAGATGTCAACCAGCATTAACCTGTCACCAGAAGAAATTAGAAAAAATCAAAGCTTTACCGATAGTCTAGTAACAAAAATCATTGACAACCTTCAAATCACCATCAAAAATATTCACATCCGCTACGAAGATCATACAAGTGTGCCGAACCATTCATTTTCTTTAGGCATATCTTTAGAAGAGCTTTCAGCCGTTTCAACCAGCTCTGAATGGGACCCCATTTTCATTCAAGATACGACTAATATTACCCATAAACTGACAACGTTAAGCTCTCTTTCAATTTACTGGAATACTGACAGTAAATTAATTAAGGAAGACGAACTACCAGAGATTCTTCGTTTCATGTCGCTGGTTCCCGGTCTCAAAGAAAATATTACCGACTCCTTTCAATACATCCTCCGCCCTGTGTCGGGTCTTGGGCGAATCACAATCAATAAAACTGCTGTTGGCGGACCCAAAACCAAAGCACAACTCATGTTCGATGAACTAGGATTTGTTTTTGACAGCGATCAGTATCGTGATGTTCTTTGGGTAGCCGAAATCTTTAGAATCTACAATAGAACCAAGGAATTCCAAAAGTTCCGACCCAAGACCCCTGTGATGAAGAACCCTAAGGCTTGGCTCAAATATGCAGCTAACGTAGTGTTGGCTGAAGTCAAACAGAAACGGCGCGAGTGGACTTGGGACTATATTTTAGAACGACGAGAGGATAAGCTTCGATACATTCATTTATACAAAAAGAAAACGATCTCTCCGCCATTATCTGCTGAAGAGACAGAGGAATTCAACCAACTTGAAATTAAATACAGTTTTGAGGATTTGCGCTTCTACCGCTCGCTAGCCAAATCTGAACTTAAGAAGGAAAAGGCCCAAATCAAAGCTGCTCAGGTCGAGAAGCCCGCGGCTTCTGGCTGGTCCTCATGGCTTTGGGGTTCTTCTGCTGAGCCTGACAAGGCTGACGAAACTGCTTCCGATGCAGAAAACCCCGATTCCGTCACAATCACTGATGAACAGCGGCAAGAGCTTTATGATGCGATTGAATGGGATGAAAAGCAAGTGATAACCGATTCTATAGATGTTCCTAGAGATACCGTTACTCTAGAGGTTGAAGCCACACTTAAAACTGGTAGTTTCAAGCTGCGCAGAAATCCACATAATAATCCGGAGGACATTGTGCAAATTTTATTTACTGGTCTTTCGTCAAGCTTTTACAACAGACCAGATTCTTACCTAGCCAACGTCTCGCTTCATGAACTTAGAGTTGATGATGGCAATAGCGAATCGTTATATAAGCAAGTGGTGACTGTGAAGTCATTGGCCTCAGATTCTCTACCAAGGCCTGAAAGCGAAGATGAGAGTAGTGAATCGGAAATAGAAGAAGTTTCTGAAAAGGATGCCTTTTTTTGGATGTCGTTTGAAAGCAACCCACTTGACGATATCGCCGATACCAACTTGTTTATCAAGATGAAGAGTATCACAGTCTTTTACAACACGCTATTTTTTGAGAGTGTCATGCGTTTCTTTCATCCGCCAAAAATTCACCTTGAGACCCTTGGTGCTATTCTAAATGCGGCCAATGCCACAGTCGAGGAGCTTCGGGATCAAACTAGAATTGGCCTGGAATACGCTCTTCAGGAACACAAGACTGTCAATCTCAAACTTGATATGCAAGCACCGCTTATTGTGATGCCTCTCGATGTTTTTAGCTGGTCTTCACCCTGTGCTATTATTGACGCTGGTCACATTAGTGTTGTAAGCCATTTAGTTGGTAAAGAAGTTATCGAAGAAGTTAAGAAGAAGAAAACACTGCAATACACAGATAGCGACTGGAAACGACTGGAGTCTCTAATGTACGATAAGTTTAATTTAAAGCTCCACAATACTCAATTATTAATTGGTTCCAATGTCCGTGACACCATGAAGCAACTTCACAATGGCGTCTCAGATGCCACTGCTTCAGTGCTTGATCGCATCAATCTTGACTTTCTGATTGAAGTTTCTATCCTCCCTGATGCTCAGAGCCTCACCAAGTTCAAAATGTCTGGTACCCTTCCTCTATTTCAAGCTTCCATGTCTGATGCAAAATATAAGATTATGATGCAGCTCATTGATAAGGGTATCCCCAATTTTTCATTTGATGATTTAATTGAACCTGATGAGTCGGAAACACCTGAGTCGAATGACAAGGCCGTCTTGATTGGAAACCGCATTAATCAAGAACTCCCAGAATATGTTCACGATGATAGTGCTTCTGAAGACTCAGTTGGCACTGAGCCATTATCTGCCAGCTCTCGTGTATCTACACAGAAGATTTTTGAGTTCAATTTCAAAGTTGAGAAGATGAAGATGGCACTGCATCGCTGTACCTCTATTGAAACACTAGCTCAAGAGCCTGTAGTTGATATGAATTTAGATTCTTTTGAGATCTGCTATTATTATAAGGAAAAGGAGATGATGGCTGATGTCGTGGTGCAAAACATTGATATTGAAGATTACACACAGAAGGATGTTCCAGTTGAGTTGACTAAGCTTGCAACCTCCATTCCCACCGATACTTCGCCCAGTGACTTTTTTAACGTAAAGTACAAGCGTATCAAGACAGACCATGTTGATAGATTTGATCAACAAATCAGCGATCAAGATATTGTTGTTACCATGTCTGCAATGAAGTATGTGGTATCTCCAAAAACTTTCTTGACAATCCTCGATTTCATTATCACTACATTTACCAATCCCCAGCCTCAGCAACTACCACCTGCAAGCAATCATTCAGATGGAACCCTAACTCCTACGGGTGAGGTCGAACCAGTCGCCAAAATTGATGTCAAGGTTAATCTTAGCTCAATAACAATTTTGCTGAATGATGACGGCATAAAGCTTGCAACTTTGCAACTTGACAGTGCGCTGGTAAATGTTTTCCTTGTGCCTGAAAAGATGAAGGTTGAAGCCCGTGTTGGTAAGCTAAGTCTTCATGATGAGGTTAATGAAGGCTCTGCTAGAAATTCAATTCTTCGCCAGTTAATCAGTATCGAAGGAAACGATCTTGCAGACTTCAAGTATGAGACTTATGATCCTAGTTCAAGTGATTTTCACTACAACAGTTCTGTGTATCTGCGCGCTGCTTCTATGAGATTTAACGTGGTTGAGGAGCCTTTTGCAAGAATTGTCAAGTTTATGTCCAAATTTGTTCAGATGAAGGCACTTTACGATTCTGCTCGTCAGGCTACCGTGGCTCAGGCCAACCAAATTCAGATTGAAGATGCAAACAAAATTCATTTTGATATTTTGGTTTCTACTCCTATTGTTGTGATTCCCAAGCTGGTAGAATTTTCTGATGATAGTCTATGTGACATGGTTGTTGCTCACCTAGGTGAAATATATGCCAAGAATGAGTACATTCACTTTCCTGAAGATCCGAACGGGCCTCTCGCAAATCATATGAGTGTTGGTATTCGGGATATCAAATTATCCTCCAATTTTAACTTTCCCAATGGTACCAATCAATACTTGGAAATGATTGATAAGCTCGATTTGACTCTCGATATGTCTTTTGTTCAGCCTTATGAAACTATGACTCGTCCTGTCACCGTCATCAGTGGTAACCTTTCTGATACATCCATGAAGTTCACTGAAATGCAATACAAATTCTTGATGCAAACCAGCTCAATACTTTCTACAATTTTTAGTGGTGAGCCTGGTATTCAAGAACAAGAACTGGATCAGTTGGAAGAGGAACTGCGTGCTCAGAAGAACCTTCAACCTGTGGCCGTCATTAGGGTTCCTGAACTTCCTCCTGTTCCTGCTAGTGTCAACAAACTCGACCTTTCCTTCTACGCCAAGAAGATTCAGCTTTGTCTGTACAATAAAACAGAAGAGGTCATGACAGACAAACTTGAGAAATGTAGTTTGACAAGATTTTCTCTCAATGATGCTGGAATCAAGCTACGAATGAAGCAGAATAGTGACATGGAGTCCGATATTCATATCAAGTCATTTACTGTGCATGATACCAGATCAGTGAAAGAAAACATGTTTACTGAAATAATTCCCGGCATCAAGCATGATGAGTATCAGTTCTTATGCAACCTTACTATGACTGGTCAAGAAAAGCGAAAGCTAAAGGCTATTCTTACTGTTGACAGCCCGTCAATGATTCTTGCTCTTGATTACTTGTTTGCTCTCAGGGAGTTTTTGTTCTATGGGCTTGCAACTTCCCCTGAGTCTATTCCTGAGCTAGATGACGAAGAGTATGAGGAAGAAAGTGAATATGAGTCGAGTGAGGATGAGACATCTCAACTACCAGCTCGTCCAGGCTCTGCTCCTCAAAGCAATTTAACTATCGAGTATCATATCAATATTGTAGATGCATCGGTTATTCTGCTTGCCAACCCTAAGCTTGAAGATTCTGAAGCAATAGTGTTCAAGGCTGAACACTTTATTCTCTCTCAGCAGGCAACCATGGTTCTTTCTGCCAACAAGGTTGGCATGTTTTTGTGCCGTATGGATAACTTTGAACGAAATAGGCTTCGTCTTTTGGATGACTTCTCGCTTACTACCACTATGGATAACCGTGGCTCCTCCCCCAATTCAGAGATTTGCAAAATCAACATTTCTTGTGAACCTCTTGTTTTGCGTCTTGCTTTGCGTGACGTCATGCTTGCTTTGGATATTGTGAAGCGTGCCTCAGCTTTGTTCACTCAAACCGAATCGCAAACTGAGACCCCTTCAAAATTCAAAGAACCAATCAAATACTCTCGGTTTTCTAAGCTTCAAAAGAGCCGTTCCTCGGCTGTCTCGAAGTCTTACGCTACGTCCTTTGGCGGTAGATCTCGAAATAGCCTGAGGGGACGACGTGACTCTGGATCCACATCTCGTGTAATTGTGCCTATAATCCGCGGTCAAACCTTACTGGCGGAGTTTGAAGGCCTGAGATTTGTTCTTATAGGTAACATTCATGAACTTCCCATGCTTGACATGTGTACGAAGCCATTCAAGGTTAAAGTCCGAAACTGGTCTTCAGATCTCACAATTGATAGTGGTATTGAAACATTTGTTAACATTTTCAACTACGAAAAATCTGCTTGGGAGCCGCTTATTGAGCCTTGGGATTTGGGACTTCATGTTGCCAGGTCAATTGAGGACAATAATACTGCTATAAATCTTTACTCTCGCAAAATGGCCGAGATTACTGTCACATCTCAAACTATTTCAATTGTTGATAATATGATGAAATTCCTGAGTGAAGATGCTGAGGAGTTTTTGGCCAAATCTATCGGACATATTGCTCCCTATCGAATCGTTAATCAGACTGGTTATGATCTCGAGGTTTGGATTGACCACCCTGATAGAGACGATATTAAAAACACTACCGTTATTAAGGATAATGAGGAGATTCCTTGGAGATTTTATGATTGGAACACGGTGCGTGAAAATCTTAGTACAGATACCCAGAAAGTCAACTTGGGTGTTGCTCTTAAGAATAGTCCGTTTGACCCTATTAGAAACATGTCAGTTACTAGTGTTGGTGAGCACATTCACACGCTTTATCCTAAGACTGACAAGGTTAGTCATCGTCTAATGTGCGAGGTTGTTATGGATGAAAGTGTCAAACGCATTGTTCTAAGATCAGCGTTAACGTTTGAAAACAAGACACAAATCCCTATTGACATTGCAATCGGTCCTAGTAACAATGAGTCGTTTATGTGCCGAATCAAACCAGGCCAAAGCAGAGCTATTCCCATTGAACATGCTTATGACAAGGCAGTTAGCATCCGGCCCGACCCATCATTTAAGTTTGGTTGGTCAAGAGAACCAATGTACTGGAAAAATATGCTCACCGGCCCTAAATCAATTTCATGTTTACCACTCAATGAAAATAGTTCCACCAAGTTTTATTTTCAGGCCACTGCTATTTATGACAAGAGCATCCCCCTAACTCGAATCTATCCACATATGAAAATTGTACTTTCCCCACCAGTGGAAATTACAAATCTGCTTCCGTTTGACTTCACCTATCGCATTTATGACAAAAAAACAGGACAGGATTGGGGTAACACATTAAAGCAAGGTGCCACTGGCGCTGTTCACGTTGTTGAACTTTCACACTTGTTGTTACTAAATGTTCATCCTAAAGAGGCTGGCTACAATTGTACGGACTTTGCCATTATCAACACTCCAAAGAAAGATTTTTCTCTGGAACACCGCTTGCTGACTCGCTCTACCGATGGCCAGAGACTGGTCCTTAAACTGCATTATATTGATGACAAGGCCAATGGTGGTGGTTGCAAGGTCCAAGTTTACACTCCATATCTCATTTTGAACAAAACTGGCCTTGACATTAAGGTTCAGACCAAGTTCAACACCGCTACTTCTAGAGTTCACTCAATTGCCCAGCTACATAATGGTAAGGAAACTTTTATGAAGATTGCATCACCCCAGATGTGGTCTTTTGACAGTGACGACAGAGGCAATAGAGCAACGATTCGTGTGGGTGATTCAAAGTGGAGTGAGCCTCTGAGTTTTGATACTCTTGGTAAGGACTCTGATGTGACTATTCCCTCTAGCACTAGGCAATCTGAAATTCATGTTGGCTTGCACATTAGCGAGGGTCCTGGAAAGTATCAGATGACTAAGATTGTTACTCTCACTCCCCGATTTATTATCAATAATAAGCTCTCCTATGACCTGCAAATTAAGGACAGTGGTTCCACGTTAATTGTCGTTGGCGCGAAATCGTTACAGCCTTTACATTTCTTGCGCCGAGCTGAACAACAGCAGCTTTCTGCAAGTTTTCAGGGGTCCTCTTCTGTGTGGTCAGCACCCTTTAACATTGAGAACATTGGTTGCACTTTCTTGAGAATGTATCAGCATGATGTTGGCTACGTATTACTCAAGATTGACATTTTATTAGAGAATGCTACACTTTTCTTGCATATTGATAAGGCAGATAAAAACTGGCCATTCTCTATCCGCAATTTTACCAATCATACATTCCAATTCTATCAAGCCAATCCCTACGTTGACGATAGGGGTATCGAGCTTGCACAACATCCAAAGTTCACGCCAGTATTGTATCAGATTCCACCAAAAAGTGTGATGCCCTACGCTTGGGACTACCCTGCTGCGCCTTTGAAGGAGCTTGTTCTTAACGCAAACGGGAAGGAGCGCAGAATTCAGCTGGCAGAAATTGGCAATCTACAGCCTATGAAGGTTCCTTCTACTTCTGACCGGCCTGGAGGTATTGTTGACTTGAACGTTGTTGCTGACGGTCCAACTCAAACACTTGTCATGTCTGACTACGACCCATCGATAAGTCTGTACAAAATGAATACTCAACTTACTTCCTCGAAGACTAGCGTTGTTCCCACTGAACAGTTTAGTGTCCAGGATGATGAAGGTGAGATTCAATCAAGTATCACAGTTAGATTTGAGGGTATTGGTGTTTCATTGATCAACCGCCGCATGCAAGAGCTTTGCTACATGACGCTGAGAGGCATTGAATTCCAGTACAAGTGCTCTGAGATATATGAGACCTTTTCTATGAAGATGAAGTGGATGCAGATCGATAACCAACTATATGGTGCAATCTATCCTATCTTGTTATTCCCGAGCGTCGTTCCACAGACGGGCAAGGAGATGGATACTCACCCCACGTTTTCTGGCTCTATTACAAAGGTTAGAGACGACAGCCACGGTGTTTTTTACTTGAAATATGCAACGATATTGTTGCAGCAACTCACTGTTGAGATGGATGAGGATCTGCTATTTTCGCTTATTGAATTCTTCAACTCCTATAAACCGACTAACGATGATGATAAGGTGGTGCTTTGTGACCCCCAGCTTGAGATTCCTGAACCATTAACTGACACTTCTGGCCTGGACTTTTACTTTGAAGTCTTGCACATTCAGCCTGCCCAAATGGATCTTTCGTTTGTCAGAACCGAGAGGCTCAATTCTGAGGAGAGGGCCAGCTCGGATAATCCGTTCATGTTCTTTTTCAATGCTTTAACAATGGCACTTGGTAACATCAACGATGCTCCGGTTCGTCTGAATGCATTGGTCATTGAAAATGTTCGTACCCCTCTACCGCTTCTTATGCAATCCATTTCCACCCACTACCGCCAGGAATTCTTCTATCAAATTCACAAGATTCTTGGTTCTGCTGATTTCCTCGGTAATCCTGTTGGCTTGTTCAACAATTTGAGTTCTGGGTTTATGGACATGTTCTACGAGCCGTATCAGGGTTATATTATGAATGATAGGCCCCAAGAGTTTGGAATTGGTCTTGCCAAGGGTGGTCTCAGCTTTATGAAGAAATCGATTTTTGGTATCAGTGACAGTTTCTCAAAATTCACTGGCAGTATTTCAAAGGGATTGTCGGCTGCCACTATGGATCGTGCATTCCAGGACAAGCGCAGAATGAAGCGTGCTCGCAACCGGCCCAAACATGCACTTTATGGTATTACCTCTGGTGCTAATTCGTTCGTGGATGGAATTACTTCTGGTGTATCTGGTCTAGCATTAGCACCTGTTCAAGGTGCTACTGAAGGCGGTGCGCTTGGATTTTTCAAAGGCTTGGGCAAAGGTATTGTTGGCCTACCAACGAAGACTGCCTTGGGCTTTTTTGATCTAGCTCAAAGTGTCAGTGAAGGCGTTAGAAACACCACCACTGTTTTTGATGGCAATGCCATTGACAGCGTGCGTCCGCCGCGGTTCATCTCGCTGGAGGGCATTGTAAGACCGTACAGTCAACGCGAAGCGCAAGGCCAGGCGTGGCTAAAGGTTGCTAACAATGGCGAGTTTTTCCGTGACAACTACCTTGCGCACTTGTCTCTTGCAGATGACGAGATGATCATTATCATCACTTACTTGCGGATAATGTTGCTGAGCACAACGACAATGGCGACCGAGTGGGAAGTCCGGTTCCGTGATTTGCAGACCATTGCGATGGAACGAACTGGCTTGGCACTAATTTTGCGGGGCGGGGTTCAGGGCCCGTTTATCCCGATTCCTGATACACCCAGCAGGAAGTTTTTGTACAAGGAGATTGGCGTTGCGGTGACGGAATTTAACCGAAAGTACCAAACACTGTCATAATTCTTCTTTTGCTTATTTCATGAGTTGTCAATTTATATTTTATTTTAATGTATTGTTTCCCTTTATTATCATTAATCATTAATTAATTTCAGTATTTACAATTGTTTTCTTTAGATATGTACAGTTTAAATCAAGAGCTGCTTAACAATGCCGCGTTTTTTCAGGCTGAGTGAAAGCTGCTGGGCGTCGCAGGCGCTATAGGTTTCCATTTTGATCGACTTGGCCGCAACGAACCCATCAACGAGCTTGAACACCAGGTACGAGTTGGCCTTGTCAGTCGTGTCAAGATAGTACTCACCAATAGCCATGGACTGCGCCAGGTCTGGATGCTGGGCAGAAAAGGCAGCCGTGACGTCCTCAAGCCCGTCTTCGAGCTGGACACGCTTATTGACTGTCTCCTCGGACCGCTTCTTCTTGTTGCGGATGACAAAGTCGTGCAAGAGGTATACGGAGCCAAACACGCGGTACTTGGCAAGCACGGTCTCCACTGAGTCAGCGACAAGATTGACCTTGCGGCTTTCAGTGGTGACCTTTTTGGTGTAGGATTTCTTGTACTTGGTGGTGTCAACAGCATGGGCACTAGGATTCTTGTAATACTCTTGGTCAAGGACGTGGATCAGACCCTCGGCACCAAGCGGTGCAAGCTTTGCCGTAAGGGACTGCAAAGTCTCAGCATTTGTATCAATAGGGATTTCGGGAGTTTGGAAGAGCACGACGCCATGATCAAACTTGGTCGGATGGAGTGTCTGCACAGACACGCCAGTGTAGGTGTCACGGTTAAGCAGGGCCGCGTGCAGCGGCGCGGCGCCGCGGTAGCGCGGTAGCAGCGACGGATGCACATTAAGCCCGCCATAGCGCAGAGACGCCAAAAAGGCCTCGGGAATAAGGCGCCCGTAGGATACAGCAATGACGATATCATAGGCCCGCTGCCGTTGCAGGTCGGAAAACTCGGCGTCGGATTCCGGCGTAAAGCAAGCCACCGCAGCAGAACGGGCGGCATCGGCCTCAGTGTACTGCTGGATTGCCGTGCGCTCGATAGTGGCACGGCCGCGGCCCTTGGGCTTGGGCTGTCGCGTGATGAGGTCGACGGTACTGACACGGTCCGGGTTCGCCTGCTGGTAGGCGAGCAGCGCCTTAAACGATTCGGTCGAGAAGCCATCGGAGCCGCAGAAGGCTACCTTAAGGGCCTCGGCACGGGCCCGGGACGAGTGAAAGGCGCGTGTGCCAGAGAGACCTGTGGTTCTAAGCAGCAACCGCAGCAGGGGCTGTGCTGGGGTAAGAAGAAGCGTAGGGGATTTCAACATGGCGTATGGGGCAACGTGAACGGTCGGATCCAGACTGTCGTGACGGGGCTAACGCGTAAAAATAGAAAACTGAAAATTCACACGCGTGCGTGTGTGCTTGCGTGTGCGCATGCGTGTATATGCACATGGGTGTTATAACAGTGCCCAGATGTGCGGTGGACCGTGCTGTTATATACGTTGTCCAGTTGCACCGCAATTGCTCGCGAACTCAGTGAGGGGTGATATGAACAGGTCAGCATGATCCGATGAGACCGTGAAATCGTCAACCTTGCCCCTTCCCTCCTTGGTAGCTTTGACGATGAGACATCCACTTGGTGAAGATTAAAATGAAACGGCTTTTCCTGAAATTCTGGCTTTTCTTTTCCTTTCCTCCTTAACTACGGCTTCTTCAATTTATTTTCTTTCTTTCATTGTCTTTCTTTTTGGTATCGCCCTACCCTTTTCTTTTTGTGTGTGTGCAATCCTTCTATCATGCCTGGGCAGCTTAAAAAACGCGTACTGTCGTTGGTCGCGTGCTTCTTATCAGGTAAGCTTCTTCCCCCCGCAGGCACCATCCCCCCTTGATCAGTGATCTGACAGTGTTCTCCAGCATCGCTAACACTCGTGTTCTTGTCTCCCCTTTGCGCATAAATATATAGGCATTGGCAGCGGTACGATATATCTCTACTCCGCGTACGCGCCGCAATTGGCGGCGCAGCTCAAGTTCTCGGTTACCGAAGCGTCTGCGATCGGTCTGATTGCGAGTATCGGCGCCGCACTCACAGGCCCCTTCTCCGGCTCGCTCGTGGACAACCGCGGGCCTTCGCTTCCTCTTCTCATTGGCGCTGCCCTTATTTTGGGTGGGTATACTGTGGTGCGCGCTGCCTACTCGCACGCACTTGTTTCGTCATTCCCTCTCATTTCGGCCGCGCTATTATGCGTGGGCGGCGGCAGTACCTTTGTACTTTCAGCGGTAGTCAAATGTGCGGCAGTTAATTTTCCCGAGGTCCGCGGGTTTGCAACCTCGGTACCAATGGCGGCGTTTGGTCTTAGTGCTTTTGTTGTGTCGCGTATTGGCTCGAATTTTTACCCCGGCGACACTTACGGACTGTTATCAATTCTGATCTACCTACCAGCAGCCACTTTTCTTTTTGCTTATTTTTATGCACGATTTGTGCCGACAAAGGGGCCCAATATCCAGGATCAGATCAACCATGCTGCGGCAGTGCGGTCCCCAGGCCGGGGCGAGGCGATCCAAATGACGCATATGCGGCAGCCAAGCGTCGACGCGGTGCTCTACAACAACAACAACAACAACACCAAGTTAAATGCGGTCGATATTTACGGCACCAAGCTGCTGAAAAGCTCGCTCTTTTGGGCTCATTTCTTCGTTATGGGGATTTTGGCGGGAATTGGGCAAATGTACATTTACTCGTGCGGCTATATTGTCAATGCCTTGGTGCTGGCTGAGCGCGGGTCTCTTGCGACGACAGTGGCTGCAGTGGCGCTGAGTGACGCGAGTGCCCAAGCGGCGACACAAGAGGCTCAGCAGTTTCTCATGCTTGTGCAGGAAACGCAGTCACTCCACGTTGGTATCCTCTCTCTAAGCAGCTTTGCGGGCCGGCTCTGTAGCGGTACCTTCTCAGACTACCTTGTAAACCGACTGCAAATGCAGCGCGACTGGCTCCTGCTGGGCGCAGCGGTCCTTGCGGGCGGCAGCCAGGTGCTGGGGATCTACGTCGAGGCACCAGAGCATCTGTGGGCAATTTCCATGGGCTCGGGGCTCATGTATGGCATGTGCTTTGGCTCATACCCCATGATTGTGGGCGACGCTTTTGGCATGGCCCATTTCAGTCAAAATTGGGGCATTTTGGCACTTTCACCCATCCCCACGGCGTATTTTTTTAATATGCTTTTTGGCATGTTTTACGATCACAATTCCGCCGTTGATGCCCACGGCCATCGTGAGTGCAATCTAGGGAAATTTTGTTACAACGAGGCGTTTAGATATACAACGGTTTTTTCGCTTGTGGCCCTTGTTCTGTCGCTTACCATTATTCTTAAACATAGAAAGGGCCGGCTCTTTTAATTTCTTTTTTTTTTAGTATATATATAGAATTGAACTGATGTCTGACTGGATCAGTGAAACCATAATATACGCACACTCTACTACCGACCTTATATAAACATCTTTATATATCATGGTATATATATTTTGCATTTGTCATTATAAACGTTTTTACAAACTATAGGGGGAAGAAAAAAAAAGGTATCCATCAGTAAAAATGTACATACATGCAAGGGGCGTACAACTTACTCGGCCTTCCAGGGTCCAGTGGTAAAGCCTCTCCAGGGGGAAGGGGTATTGAAACCCTCAACGGCACCTGGCAGCTTAATAATGCGCTCGACCCACGCGTGAAGCTCGGGGAATTCAGACTTGAGATCAATCTCAAGGGAGTAGGAGCCAGCGACCCAGCCCACGGTACTAAAATCAGCAATGGAAACATGGTCACCAACAAGGAACCCAGACTTGTTGTCCTTGAGGCGCGTTTCCAGCACCGAGTACAGTCGGCGGGTCTCGTCAGTGTAGCGCTTAATGCCATAGGGAATCTTTTCGGGCGCAAAAACCTTGAAATGGTTGGCCTGGCCCTGCATGGGACCAACACCAGCGTTTTGGAAGAAAAGCCACTCGAGGGTCTCGTAGTACTCGGGGGTGCCATGCGGGTACGAGATCTTGTAGTTCTTGTCGTACTTGTCAGCCAGGTAGATTAAAATTGCGCCCGACTCAAACACGCGCACGGGCTTGCCCTCGGTGGTATCAATGATACCGGGGATACGGCCATTAGGGTTCACATGCTCAAGGAACCAAGGCTCCTTTTGGATGTTGGTAGAAATATCAATGAGGTAGCTCTTGTAGGGCACGCCAAGCACGCTCAGGGCCACGGAAATTTTAACGCCATTGGGGGTGCCCAGGGTATAAAGCGTGATGCCCTTGGGGGCAGGTGCGTAGGCTTCGGGGATAGTGGTAGACATTATGGTGCGAATGGAGCGAGCAGGGAAAGTACGGGGTAGTAAAGAGGATGAAAAGACTGGAGTTGACAAGGCAAGACGAGGTAATTGTCGTTGTAGAAATAAGGAAACGGCCATGGTATTTATATAAATTTATTTATTTAATTTTTTTTTTTTTTTAATTTAAATTAATTTTGCCCATACAAACAACAATTGAAGTTGAAAGAAGGAGGAGGTTTGTTATCGCTGCGAAATTGGCAAAAAATCTTTGAAATAAAGAAACTTTCCTGACAAATCACGGCATTGTACACAGTCAAAATCAATAAAGTCATAGATTACCACCACGGAGAAAAGAGCGGATTTAACAAGGGAAAGCCAATTGGAGCATCAGCATGATAATTCGACTGACAAATACAGCCCGGAGATATAATAACAATAGCTCCTTAAACGCCACAGTGGCGCAAAAGGATGGGTTAAGGCTTTGTTTTTTTTTTTATTATGGCTTGGACATGTTTGTCAAAGATCATTTTACAATCCATTACGTGATTGCTGTTGGGAATTGAAACACTTTGAACATTTCTTGTGCTGCCTAATTACCAACACCAGTATCCTATTTGCCAATTGCAACGCCCAAAAAAGGGCTCAAACGCGGGCGCAATTGCGTGCGCGGCTGATCCAATTGAAGATTTATAATAAGCTCGGCGTCATTAAACCTACTGAAGTTTTGTACTTATTTAGAGATAGAAGACGAGGAGATTTGTAACCCTGGGGAAAACATTCAAAAGAAAACCTAGAAAAGTACAATAACAATAAAACTTACATGACAGTGTACTAAAACGTAAAATTAACACCTTTTATCATTATCTATCTAAAAAAAAAAAAAAAAAAAAAATAAAAAAAAAAAAAAAAAAAAAAATCAAAAAAAAAACAAAAAAAATAAAAAAAAAATAAAACATAAAAAAAAAAAAAAAAAAAAATAAAAATAAAACATTTTATAATTTCCCAAATAAAAAAAAAAAAAAAAAAAAATTAAGGACAATAAACTGATTATCTATCTATCAATCACTTTTTATCATCCAGCAAGACTTGCGTTTGCTACAATCGATTTAATTAACATTAGTAGATAGAAAATCAAACATTAGTAGTATCAGCGAGAAAAAAAAAAGAAACGACACCAGCAGGACTCGAACCTGCGCGGGAAAATCCCAAAAGATTTCTAATCTTTCGCCTTAACCGCTCGGCCATAGTGCCTAATTTCTGAAAAGAAAAATTATCAGAATATTACAATGACAAATTATGAATTTAATATTATATTAACAATAAAAGAAAAAGTTAAATAAAAACACAAATTTAATTAGACAACTATTAAAAAATGATGATAAATGAATCAACAACATTGATAAAGTAAGAAATACTAAAAGAATTGTTTTTGTAAGTAAGGCGTGTCTATTCGCTTTGTTATCCACTCATATCAAGATTGAGTTACACAAAAGCAGATAACGTTTCGGGTGTTGTGGCGCAATGGTTAGCGCATCGGATTTCGGTTTTATAACTAAATCTTCCGAAGGTTGCAGGTTCGAATCCTGTCAACATCGCACCTTGTTTTTTTTTGATTTTCTCAATACAGTCTTATTTTTTTTTTTTACACCTTCTACATTTAAAAGAAAATAATCTATATAAGATTAAATGGTATAATGTAATTGAATCTGAACTGGTTGAAAGTGTCAATGGGAATAAACATTAAAGCAAACGAGCCACAGTATGAATATATTATAAAAAACAAACTTACACAACAACAAGAAATATAAAAAGTGCAACTCGGGCTATGTCAACACATGAATATCAGGAAGAATATATAAAAAAGAACAGTAAAACTTGTCCAATACAGCTTTTCCGGTTAGAGGGAGGTTTATGATAAAGTGTGTCCTAATCCACTGCAAGTTTTCATGGTCGCTATGTCGTAAGCTGTTATAACTTTGCATCGGCCATGACACCCTTGAAAGTAATTCCAAGAAAAGGTTCATGGCTGAGAACAAGTCACTGCTATAAATACAGCCAACTAGACGCAGTTAGAAAAAAAAATTCAGGGATTCTTTGCATCTACATATTGTAGAGCACAGCTGTTTAAGAGAAGGGTTCATAGAACTTTGATGTTAAGGATCTAGTTGGTGTCAAAAGGGGTCTTGGTGCGGTGGCTAAGTTATAAGGTTTCTTCCTGAATCTTTTATTAATGGTTTGGTTGATTAGAGCCACCTACTGAGCATGTATCACCTGTAAATCTCTGATATTGAGCCACCGGATGTTATATATCTTAAATTTCTTTCAACACAGAAAACTTACCATGAAGACTGGTATAGTCAAATTTCAAGACCCTTACAGACGCTGAGAGCATTACATTTTTAATTTTATTGAGGAAAAGGTATATACAGCACCAAATATTTTCCTTTTCTTATTTTTGCTTATGCTATGTAAAGTCTGGATATCAAGACATTAACCAGATTTTTAATCTATCGATCCAGCTTTCTACCATAATTAATTTTTAAGTCAATACTCTACAATATGACTTCAACGAAACTAAAAAAATCAAGGATTTCAATTACTTAAAAGTTATGTGAAGGCAAGCAAAAAAATGAGACACATAAAAAGGAATCAAAAAGGAATAAAGAAATCAAAATAAAGAGACAGAGTCTGATAAGACAGCCGGCAATTGAGAGAGTGTGGTACTTAAAAAGAACCACAGCGGCTAATAACATTGCTTCTAATGCTAATAAGCTCACGGAGACTGCAGCGGCGTGAATTCATAAGACAAGCCTGAGCTTCGCCAATAACCTTGTCCTTATTTTCACAAAAGCAGTTCATGGTTGACTCAGTGAGGGGACCACATCCAGTCTGGTCAAGAATGTGCGCACAGCTAGAAGCGCATTCGGGGATAAGAGAGTCCTCGGCAATAACAACCGCAGCAAGGGTAGAAATAATAATAGCAAAAAGTTTCATTGTTATATTGGATTTTAGTTGGTTAAAGTGGGATATGGTATTGAATGATCAGGTGGGTGCTTGAAAGAGATGGACAAGTGTTGTGTGGTGTAGAAGAAGAAGAAAAAAAAAATCGAGAATTGAGGGCAAGAGACCCTGACTTTATAAACGAGATATTTGAGAGTTAAAAATGGAATTTTTATTGACATCTGCAAAGAAACATTAGAATGAAAAGAAAATCAATACAAAACAAAAGGTCGCATGAAAATTTCTTTCACTCTGCTGGTTATGTTGCCAAAGAACTAAGCATAAATCTATAGTTATGAACTCTTTATTCTTGTTTACTTTTTCTTAATGTACTAAACAATATGAATTATTTATATTCCCTTCCTATTCCAAGCAGCGAGTGGGCATAGATCTATTTCTGATAATAAACATTGCACTTCAGTAAGCCAAGTGCCAAATTCACAGTTAATGTTAAAGTCAGAAAATTGTCAGTATCTCTCAAAGAATAAAACTCTTTATAAAACAATGGAATTGTTTTAATGAAGAGCATTTCTTTTGGCAAGTCAACCGGGTGGTTTATTCTGGCTTATGCTTTTTCCATTTCTTTCACCAGGGCAGTGCCTTAAAATAAACGCATAAAAAAAAACTGACAAGCTCTAAGTGACTACTAATACATCAAAAAAGTAACTACACAAACTTTTACGCAAGTTCCAGCTTGTTGGATTCAAAAAAATTTTTTTTTCAGTTTTTGATCATGGTTTCCCGATTTTGTAAGTTGTGTAACTAGGGACTTTGTTTTGAAAAAAAAATTAAAGATAATGAAGTAATAGTGTATGAACAGAAAAAGAAAAATATCAAAGAAAATTGGCCAAAAACATTAGATATCATAAGCTAGTCATAAGTTTCACTCTATATGGCGTTTTCATATGCTTAAATTGTTGGTATAGATGAATCATTGGAAACCCGGTTTTTAATTCATAATTCTGTAACAGTTGAAAAACTCACACACTCTCAAAGAGGCAACGCCGTTAGTAAAAAGCAGAAACGGCTAGCATTGCTAAGGGACTGCAATGCCACATTAACTACGTTGGATAGAGCCCTAGATGGGGCAACTCTTGTATAGTAAATTATTATACCCGCGAACCAAATGGATAGAGCCAATTTTTTTTTCCAGGTGTTAACCAATATTGGTTTCCCAGACTTGAGTAAATGAACTAGGTGTGCACTAAGACTTGCCTAAGGACTCACCAGTTTAATCTTTAATATAATTCCCATTTTTAAATTGTATTGTATCCTTCAATTGTACCAATAGTAGTCAATACGTAAATATTAAGTAGTATAAAAGACAAGTATAAATTAGAATCACTGTTTTTAAACAAAGTTAGAGTCAATAGTAATTGAAATTGGCAGGCTTTATTCAATTTCAATAAAAATGAAAAAAATACTATTTTGGTAAAACGTTATTAAACGAAACAACCTATGGCCTGAAAGGACATCTGAAACCTGTCATGTAACAGAATAATTTCAAAAATTTATATAATGTATAATGAATACATATGTCAAAGACTCGACAAGTTGGTTCAAGAAACTGAACTGCAACAAAAAAAAGAATAAAAATTTAAAACTAACAATCAGACAATAAACTAATAATTTGTCTTTATTCAACGCTTGAAACATCTTTTTTTTACAAATATCAACAGGGAACACTAAACAAAAACTTAACTCTACGGTTTAATGCAATAAAAAGTTAAGTCTTTTTTCCTTGGGTGTATTTTGCTGCTTTAAGATGGCTGGTTTTGCTGAGAGTTGAAACATTATACCTTAATTTACACGGGTACTATGAACTGACAGCAAGCTCTACAAACTAACTATAGCCATATCTGATGATAGTGTGCTAGATCCACGCAAAGCTTTGGCTCCAATGAATATGAAGGCTTACATAAATTCTCTTTTGTGCGTGCATTCCGCTATTTGGGACATGATCTGTTCTTACTCTATTGTATGTTTGAAACAACGGCGCGTCGGTCTGGCTCAAAAGGGTATATATACAAGTAAACCAACAGATGTCAACATACAAAATTTGAATTTTATATGGAAGTTACCGATTATACATTCATTCAAATCATTTTTTTTGTTTTGCGATAAAGTATTGTATGCTTTTTATCAGGTTCATTTACTGAAGCCCCCAAAGAAGGATTCAGAAATCTTTCAACATCATGAGCTTTATAACATTAACAACAAATATATAAAAAATCAACAAAAAAAAATGTATATCTAATATGGCCCAACTGCGATTTCTACTTTTACTCTAGGGGCTCCGAAGTATGATGGAGTAGCGGTAACGATGCACCCAGACACCATCCTAACTCATGCCCGTTGACCTTTTTCTCAATAGTCACGTTGCGGTCCATGGGGATCTTATATCCGTCATGCAGCATAGAAAGCATGAATGAAAGGTCAAGGCACCACTCTGGGCGACCGTAGAGTTCATCGTAGAGACTCTCAAAGTCACCAGCTGTGTCACGAAACGCCTGCGACCAGCGCGACGGCCCAGCGCACACGCTGAGAACCACATCACGCAACTTGTGCAGCGAAAACGTACGTGGCAGACCCAGCGGCGACGTACGGTCATAAAAGAATGAAAAAATGTAAAACTCAGTGTTTTCAATGCTGTCAGAGATGGACGGTTGGTGAATACCATTGAACGAGCATGGCTCAACAGTGCAATGCTCGTCAATGTTTAAAATTTCGGATGTCAGTTGTAGGCACTCTTCTGGTTGCGCAGTATCGGGGCCAACCATGAATACCTCAATAGGGTCGCTGCTCGATGGCACAGTGACAGTAATTTTGCGGTTGAGTCCTGGCGCAAGGCACGGGTTGATGATGTTAAAATCATTTCCGGCATGTCTATTTTTCTCTAAATGCTTTTGGTACACTAAGTTGTGCACCTTCTTGCGAGCCTCCATGAGGCCGTAGCCTAGATGTGAATGCTGGTACAAAGTATAGGAAAGATTAGCAAAGCTGAGGTCGTAGCGGTGGTCGCCGTGCTCCCATTCAATTCCTTCTAGACGATTAGCGTTAGTGGGTTGGAATACAATCTGAGTCGAGGCGCCCCCGAGATCAAAAATAGCTGCCGTTGATCTTGACGGGTCTTGTGCATTCAGATTGCCGAGTAGATAGTTTGCCGTAACCCATGCATAGATTGCCTCATCCTTGCCGTCAAGAATCGAAACTGCGTTGGCGTTTGGCAGCCGAAAAGGAAAATTTTCTGCAATATGTGTTTGAACTTGGTCTAAGATCAGTTGGGCCTTATCTTTTCCCAGTAACCTTAAACCAGCCGTGGCTTTGAGTGATACCGGCGTTTGGGTATGCAGGTGCTTCGGAACCTTTTCCAGGGCGATTTGAAGCAAAGGGTCAATGCTGGCTGCAGCCTTCATGGGGTCGTCGGCATAGTGTGATAGACCCGGCCGGGTCATCTCAAATGTTTCGCTTAACAGTATGGGGACTTCATCTGCCGATTCCGCTTGTCCCGATTTGAACTCATACACGTGAATTCGCGAGCCAATAGATCCAGCGTCCAGTATAATAACGTATTTCGATTCGTCAGCTCCTGGATACATATGTTGCCACTGATCGACAAACAAATGCTTTTGCTGCCGGATCAATGTAGAGATAGAGCTTGGGAACAGACACGATGACGCCAACACTGAGTACACAACGACCAGGACCGTGAAGAGAATACCCAGAAGTCTCAGCGATGAAGTAGTAATGGGCTTGGTATTGTTGCCGCGACTGCTGTTATTGCTGCCGTTGGCAGCATGCTTAGAAGTGGCCGTGTAGGTTTTGAGAGTCATTATTTTTGAGTCATTTGAAGATATGTTAAACTGGAAACCATAGGTCCAGAGATGCAAAAAAATTGATAAACGAAAGATACAGAAATTAAAACGGAGCCTAGCGATGTCAGATACCCAATCTGCGTATTACGTGATTGTAAAATTGTATGACTTAGAACCAATGGGAGTATTTTTGCCACTAAAGTCTAAGTCATAAAAAAACCCAAAAAAATATTTCTAAAAAATAATGAAAAAATCGTGAACATCAATAGGCTTGAATTCTAAATAATAAAGCGCAAAATATTCAAACTATTTAAAATATTTAGAGACTAAGCTTTTTCAAAAAACAATCCTTTTAAGATAGTAAAATGAGTGAACTTGCAATACACCTTAAATATTTCAATTTGCAATAGCTCAGAATCTCGACAAAGAAATCAAGGTTCAAGGTACCATTGCAAAAAGAAAAAGACGCAACACATGTTGAGTTAATGCCTAAATTTTACTAAATTTGATATAACTACAGAATTTCAAACGAAGGCTTGTATATATAATTACAAAACCATGTACCTTAACTAGCTTCACAAAGTAATGCATTCAAGCTGTCTCAGGGGTTCAACTGTCATGTTATAAGATACTGATGGTTTTAGAATTCAGTAGTAAACTTCAACTCTTCTTATTATTGTGTATACATTATCTAAAAAACTGAATACCACTATATTTAAAATTTTAAAAAATTTAAAAAATTTGGGTTTTAATATAGCGACTTAGCACTGGATTTGACACATACTACATGGTACCTGATAATTCCATAACAGGAAATATCCCAACACATGTAGCCGATTAATCTAAAGTCATGTGATCTCATGCGCGTCCGACGCGTTTCTAATTTTCCATTTTCCATTTTCTTCCTCGACCTCCTTCATTTCCCTGTTTCAGATTCTATTTAGATCTGTACCAGGCTTTCTTCGTTTTTACCACCACCGTCCAGCCACACCACATATTCACCTCCACGACAACACCACCACCACCAATATGGCTGACAATGACACACAGCCTTCGACGAACCCGCTGCCAACGGCACCGCCTCCCGACAAGGGCGACGAAGGCATTGTCTGTAGATTACACTGCTCTACACATCAAATCAGCGGAATCATCCTTGAAGACAAGAATGGGCTGAGACAATGGAGAATTGGCCGCGATCGGTCATGTGAAGTGTACATTAGCGCATCAAAAAGAATTAGTAAAGTCCATTTCATTATTAGCAAGAGCCAGAAGGATGATACGCTATTGATTAAGGATGTTTCGACTAACGGCACGCTGCTAAACAACATCCGCCTGACAAAGAACCAGGGATATATTTTGGCCCAGGGCGATGAGATCACTGTCGGTTATGGTGTCAGCGACGACGTTATGAAATTTATTGTTTCTCTTCCGGCGTCCCATGACGCCTCCAATATTTTGGACAAGGGAATTCATGCGCATTACGACTTGCGATCTGGCGTTATTGGCCGCGGTGCCTTTGCTACTGTCAAGCGTGCTGTTGAGCGTTCCACAGGCAATCACTATGCTGTCAAAGTAATTGATAAAAAGAAAGTAATGCACGGAATGGCTGTTCAGCGCGAGGTTGAAATTCTCAAGACGATTCAGCATGAAAACATTGTTGCACTGAAGGACTACTTTGAAGACAATCAATATCACTACCTAGTTATGGACCTAATTGAGGGTGGAGATTTGATGGATTTTATCACAAATAATGGTGTGGTTCCTGAAGATGCAGCGATTGAGATCGCTACGCAAGTTCTCTCTGCGGTCTCCTACATGCATTCTATCAACATTTCACATCGCGACATTAAGCCTGATAATATTCTCATTGCTCAGGATGAACCTGTTATTGTCAAGGTTTCAGATTTTGGTTTAGCTAAGATTGCCCAATCTGGTTCTCATTTGAAGACATTTTGTGGAACACTAGCCTATCTGGCGCCAGAGGTTCTTGCCCATAAACAAGACCCCAGGATACGGAAGAACTATTCTGACAAGGTTGATATATGGAGTATTGGCTGCATGGTCTACGTTATTTTAACCGGGTTTTTGCCATTTCCACAACCCACGCAGCAGGAGTTGTACGAAAAGATTATTAAAGGTCAAATTACGACTAAATACCTAAAGGAAGCGGGAATTAGCCCTGAAGGTATTGATTTCATCAAGTACTTACTGGTTGTTGACCCCGCTGCGCGTCCATCTGCTGCAAGTGCCCTGCTTCACCCTTGGCTAACAGGCAGAAAGCTCGGGGACGACCTTAACGTAGAAGTACATGCGCCGCCCAATGCGGTTGAAGCCCCAATCCAGGAGATGAGTAACCTTGGTGTTCGTTCAAAAGAGAACTCAGAGAAAAAGAATTCAAATGAACGTATTGTTTCAACAGCTCCGATCCCGTCGTCTGCCCCTAAACACAAGGTGCCCTCAGATACATCTCCGCCACCACTGGATGACGACGAAGGCGAGTCAGACAGAGATGGAGAGGATATCAAAAACGAGATAATTGCAAACTCGCAACAAGCCAATAAAGAGAACATTATCAAAATCCAGGGCGGAAACCAGCCCGATAACTCGCGCTTTGTATCTATTGTTAGAGACATTGACGTCCAAACTGCTGATGAGTATCCAGTCTCAACCTGGTTGGCATTAAACACACTGGACAACAGTAGTCCACATCCTGGCGTGTTCTTGACATCTTCACGGACAGTTTTTGGTCGCGTTGCTACTTCTGAGGTTGATATTGTCGTGAACTTTCCGCAGGTGTCGAAGAAGCATTGTATTATCTACGTGGATAATAGTGGGGAAAAGCCTACGGTGTGGTTGATTGACACCTCGTCAAACGGTTGCTATGTTAACAATCGCAAGGTCGGTAAAGGCAACCAGGCGATATTGCAGCACAACGACAAGGTGTACTTGTTCTGGGATCGTCACTCGCGAAAGTTTCTAGGCTTTGTCGCCAATTTCTTGGAGCCTTCCAAATTCTCCACGGTAGAGCCCAATGTGAATCGCATTTATCCAACAACAAGCATCCCAACGGGTCTTTCAGTTATCAAGGAGGTATCAGAAATGCAAGGTCACTATGACGAAGATGACCGAGCATTACAGCACAAGTTCACGCCAAATGAACCGGGCCGGGAAAGTAATAATAACAACAAGCGCCCTCTGAGAGTAAGTCACTGCATTTCTTTTTTTTTTTTTTCTTTTTTTTGCTTATTTCATTACTAACAGTTTTTATTAGCACCTACTGTCGAGTAGAAGCAACAGTATTGTCCGCGTCGCCAAACAGGCCAAAATGTCGAACGGCAGTTCGAGTGGGAGCGACCGCGCTGCGGTAAACAAAGAGAGTGCAAACGGTGATAAATCGGCCGATGTAAACATGGAGGATGACAATACCGCAGGGAATATTAATGGAAACGGTGTAGCTGCTAGCAGCCCCGGCGGGCATTATGGTGAAAGCGCCAGGCCCATCATCACTCCTACTGGCGCTGCCAGACAAAATCGTACGGCTTAGTGATGAGTTATATAAGCCTTGTTTTTTTTTTTTTTTTAAATTTTTTTTTATGTCCCAACTTTTTTTTGTATGCAGCAGTTTTGTTTATTGAAAATTAATACCAGTCTTGAAGTTTTGATTTCTTTGCCCGGGACTTTTGAAACAGATTGTAGTTACTCCTTTCCTTTTTCTCTTTCTTTTTTTCTCCCCCGTTTAATAACAATCATTACAGTCATTCAGCATAGACATTTGCAGCTCTACAAATAGAATCGACACAAATAATGAGTGCGTTTGAATTTTCACTGGACGAGCGTAGCCCAAGCGCGGCATTGAAGCAACCATCCGAGATCTCGTCGTACTCACTCGACGCCCAGCGCCAGGTTCACATTGACTCCACGCAAGAGCTACGATACTTTTATTTTCCTGAGACACTGCTACCTGCATGCTACGACTTGAACCAGGGCTACTCAACATGGGTCAAGAAGGTGGTGCCCGAGGGTGGTGCGCATCTTGACGAGATGCTGAGCGCGCTTGTGCATTACGAGCGCGAAATCAACAATGGCAAGAAGGTGAAGGGCGACTTTGTCACGTACCGCGGAGTAATGACGAAGCTTTTAACCCTGCCGTTTGAGAATGACAGCGAGGACATTGATATCAACGTCATGGCGTTTGACGGACAGGTGTTTATGGAGCTTGACCACGAGCTATTAGAGGCAAAGCGCGCAGAGCGTGACCTAGAGCAGCAGCAGCGGCAACAAAAGCAGCATGGTGGTGCTGACAACCAAGTCGACATGTCATACTGGGGCTACAAGTTTGAGGCGCTGGCGACGCTGCCGCGGCCATGGGGACAGTGCACACGCGAAGAGATTGAGGCGCGACCCCGCGTGCAAGTTGACAACAACCCCGAGTACTGTGTGCTTGTGACCACCGGCGTGGGCAAAACCCGTGTTTTGCTTGGCGCTGAGGTCGACGCCGTGCAAGATTACAAGCCTCCGCGCGCCGACTACAAAACCGACCGCCCGCTTGACCACTACGTTGAGCTTAAGACGACCCGCGTGGTCGACTCCGTGCGCAGCGCGCGTGCGTTTGAGCGCAAGCTGCTGCGCACCTGGGCGCAGTCATTTTTGATTGGCGTCCCGCGTGTGGTATACGGATTCCGCGACGGCACGGGAATTGTCCGGTCAATACAGGAGTTCAGCACCCCCGAGATCCCCAAGCTCGTGCATAACAGCACCGTGAGTGGCGGCAGCGGCGCGCCTGCGTGGAATGGCAACGAGTGCGTTGCGTTTTACGCCGCGGTTCTGGAATGGATCAAGGCAACCGTGCTGGCAGACTCCGAACAGGAGCGCACGCCCTGGCGCCTGCAGTTTTTGCGGGGCGGCCGCGCCCTTAGTCTCTACAAGTTGAGCGGTGCTGAGGCCGACAAAGTGCAGACTAAATTGTTGCTCCCTGAGTTTGTGGAGTGGCGTCAATCGCGGGCCCAGCAGAAGAAGGCCTAACTGGCGCTCCTAACAGCGCTGTCCAGCTTTTTTTTTTTAGTGCTTTTCTGCTGTGGCTTGGATATCTTGTATCATATGTATTTACTTATATTTCTGTATGACTTTTTTTTTTTTTTTTTTTTTTTTTTTTATTTTTATTTTTTTTTTGGAGACCACAATCATGTGATATATTTTTATTAGCTTATATCATAAATATCATGTTATATAACTTACGTAGTATATTTTAAGGCTAATAATCTAT
>Ga0160505_100383_pt1 | contig 26750 bp, 13 predicted proteins | sample DIDeMG_FD_108225 | JGI IMG/M metagenome (GOLD analysis project Ga0160505, IMG submission 108225) | Enriched chicken feces microbial communities from UW Madison campus, WI, USA - DID2874_E49_Stillage MG | ecosystem: Host-associated > Birds > Digestive system > Large intestine > Fecal ... | reverse complement strand
GGTCAAGTAGAAGGGGTTGATGTACGTGGCCAAGTACAGCTTCTCGTTATCGGAAAAGATCATTCTCTCAAGGTCCAAGTTCTCATACAATTTGATCTCATTCACTGCAATATCGTTCCTTATAGGCTTTGGGAAGTCATACTCCTGGAGTTCCTTGGTCTGCAATTGCTGCAAAGTACTCTTGGCTTCTGTCTCCTCCTGTTCTCCAGGTATAAAGCCATCCTCGCCAGGTTGAGGAATATGAAACCATCCCTGGATGGACAATCTTTGCTTATCCACACGGACCTCCTCGACGTCATGGAATGACAATCCTGGTTGCACCGTGAAGAATGCAATCTGATTGAATTGGGGAACTAACTTGGCACTGAAGTCTGTCTCTGGGACATTGGGAACCACCGCAGGGAAGAGCCTCAAGCCACCGCCATAATGGGGCTTCCAAGTAAATTCCGGGTCCGGCAAGTAGAGAATAAAACTCACTCTACGTGAACCAATAACATCGTCATGGGTCAACAAGTGACAGCCTTTGGTGTAAGTGTTGATAGACATGTCAGTCTTGACTCCACTCAACTTTCCACAGCCTGTAACATTGGAGATGAAATCACGAAACTCCTCGGAGTAGATAGCAGCACGCAACTTATACAATGAAGGTAACCTCGAGAGATCGTCCCAATCGAGCCCAGAGAGATTGGCCAAGTCTCCAGACTGGAACACCTTGTAAATATCAGTTTCTTTCTTGGTGAATGCAATCTCCGACAACACCTCCTTGCGGACATTTCTCAACAAGGTATCGTCCATGAGCTCTTTCACAGTTCCCCATCTGTAAGGCTGACTGTCTTTGATTTCCTGACGTAAAGTGGTCTGGAAATCTTGGTCAAAGATTTTGGGATTGACGAAACTGGTGATCTGATCGTGAGTAAACGTCGTATCTAACTTCTTAGATTGTGGAGCCGAAGCCGACTCAATCTCACTTTCCCTTTTCGTCATTTTGTCTATAAGTACACTAGTTCAATTGGTGAATACTTCCATCGCATCCATCGCTCCATCTGCACTACGATCGGCTGATTTCTTTTTCCTTTACAAACATCTGACTCGCGAATGTCTCCACGTGACTCATGGTGATCAAGCTCTTTATCTTATCTGCAGTAAACTTATGTCCAGTTGACTCATTCTAATAAATTTTCGGCCTACGGTGATTCAGACTCTAGATACTGTTTACTATATTTTGCGAGAACATTCTTTTCGAATCCTCGATCCGATACAAAAAGTGAAACTACCCCACTTGCAACCTTTAGAATTTCCATACAACCATGTCTTCTCCGTCTCCGGCCTTGAGCGCAGCCTCATATAATTCCGTGCTTGATTTCAAAGCTCTCTCCCAACAGGGTTGGGTTGTACAAAAATTCGGAGGAACTTCCGTGGGAAAATTCCCTGAGAACATCGTCGATAACATTGTCAAGGAGTTCAGTAAACAGAACCGTGTGGCCGTGGTGTGTTCTGCCAGATCGTCCAACACCAAAAGTGAAGGCACTACTTCCAGATTGCTTAGAGCTGCAGATATTGCCTCAGAGAACGGCGATTTTACCACGCTATTAAAGGTCATCGAGGACGACCACGTGCAGAATGCTAAAGACAAGATCTCGTCCCGTGACATTCAGGACGACTTGGTTGCAAAGTCCAAACATGAATTGCACAGAGCTCACGAGTTGTTGCATGCCTCCAAGGTCATTGGAGAAATCAGCCCCAGAACTTTGGACAGCATTATGTCCGTGGGTGAAAAGTTGTCGTGTCTATTCATGTCTGCCTTGATGAACGACCGTGGTTTGAAATCTGTATATGTGGACTTATCTGATATCATTCCATTGGACTATGACTTCACCAAAGGCTTTGATGATAGCTTTTACAAATTCTTGAGCGTTGAATTGGGCAAAAAGTCTCTCGAATTGTCTCCTGATGTCATTCCTGTTTTCACTGGCTACTTCGGTACTGTCCCAGGTGGTTTACTTAATGGTGTTGGCCGTGGTTACACTGACTTGTGCGCAGCCTTGATTGCCGTGGGCGTTCAGGCTGATGAGTTGCAGATCTGGAAGGAGGTCGATGGTATTTTCACTGCAGACCCCAGAAAGGTGCCAAATGCTCGTTTGTTGGAGTCTGTGACCCCTGACGAGGCCGCTGAATTGACCTACTATGGTTCTGAAGTTATTCATCCATTTACCATGGAGCAGGTAATCAAGGCCAAGATTCCTATCCGTATCAAGAATGTTGACAACCCAACTGGAAAAGGCACTGTGATCTACCCAGACAATATCGGCAGAAGAGGCGAAGATACCCCTCCACATCCTCCTGCTGCATACGAGACGTTATCCAGCAGCTACATCCAGTCTCAGAAGAGGAGATCTGCCACTGCCATCACCGCCAAGCAGGATATTGTGGTGATTAACGTCCACTCCAACAAGAAGACATTATCGCATGGCTTTTTGGCTCATTTGTTCACCACCTTGGATAAGTTCAAGCTCGTGGTTGACTTGATCTCCACCTCTGAGGTTCACGTCTCAATGGCCATGCAAGTTCTGCAAGATCAGGAGGTGAACTTGAAGAACGCTTTAAAAGAGTTGAGAAAAATGGGTAGCGTGGACGTTACCAGAGAAATGACCATCATTTCGTTGGTCGGAAAGCAGATGGTCAACTTTATTGGAATTGCAGGCAACATGTTCAAGATCTTGGCTGATGAGAGAATCAACATTGAAATGATCAGTCAAGGAGCCAACGAGATCAACATCTCTGCCGTGATCAACGCCAAGGACACCTTGAGAGCATTGAAGTCTATCCACGCCGAATTGTTGGAAGGAAACTTCGGTTTCGATCCTCAGCAGTCTGCCACGGATATCCGTCTACAAGCACTCAAACTCGGTAATTAGCACATAGATACACAATACACTAAATATCAAAGTCACCCAGCTCCAGTGTGTTTGCACCCAGCTTGGAAGCTGCCAAGTTAGAGTTCTCATCAATGAGGCTCTCGAACTCGCCAACCATGTTGGACAACAACTCGGCTGCCAACTTGTGGTATGCCAACTGCGCCCTGATCAACTCCAAGAACTCGTTGAGGGGCTTGGCCTGTTGCAACACATTCTGCATCACAGAGAGTGCATCCTCTACCGAGTTTGCAAACTCATCTTCGGCGTTCTCCATGGCGACACGAAGTTGAGGCTCCTTAGTAGGGTTAGTACAGTTGGTCAATGCCTGTCTAGCCAAGTCGTAGTCTATTCTCTTCTGCTCCACCTTCTTCTGGATACTGGTGCTTTGAGAAAGCAATGACCGAAGAGTGGTCAACAACGGCTGGTTGAACTTGGTCTTGATCAACTGGTCCTGGCCTAAACGTGCGTTGGCGATCTTATTTAAGTTGGACGAATACAAATCCAATGCCTTGATCAATGGGTCCTGGGAGTTCTCCAGAGTGGTCAAGATAGATCCGTCCGTAGCGCGAGAAAGTGCATGGTACAACGTCTTGGGTGGTTTAAAATCACCGGCTGTGGGGTTTATCAATGCTGCCTGAGCCTCAGCAGGAGACGTGGCCTTCGACAAGTTCTGGACCCTGTCAGAAATGTTCTTGCCAAATTCAGTGAAGGACTCCTGCAAGTTGGTGGGGTAGTCGTAGCCCTCGGATTCATAGTTCTGGGTAACCTTCAACACGTTCTTGTACAATTTTTCCACGTTGTTGCACTTGTCGGCTAATTCCGTGTACTCAGAGGGCAACTGGCTGATTTCATCTACATTGACCTTGCCGATTTTCTCCTGAACCATGCGCGTAGTACGTTGGGCAAATGGCAAAACCTCCTTATTGAATTCCGTGGTCACACGGTCTCCGATGTTCTTCAAGTTGTCGGTGAATTTGGCGAAGTTGAAAGACATTGTGAAGAATAGGTGGTCAGCCCCTAGGTATTCGCGAGGCTAAGTATGGGTGCGGTGGTGGAGTACGTGGGTGCAGTACGATTGGATGGGCCCTTAGATTGCCAGGATTATATTTTGTACTTGGGTCATTTGGGTACCGATATAAAAAATGATGGGAATTAAATAATTTGCCGAGTTATAGAGATATGGGTTTTGTAGAAGTTTTTCGATTTTAGGCTCAGTTTATTGTCACAACATCAATGGTTAGTAGCAGTAATGACAGGCTGTGCGCACGATCATATGTCAACTATTGGTTATGTTATTTTCCCTGCGGATAGTACTACTAGACACTGGAATATCAGTTAATTATTCTTAGCTTAAATAAGTTCCAGGACCCTTGAATGTTATGTTTGGGTAAAATTTCAGTCCGTACTTGGCAGGATAGCTTTCAGGTTTTTCAAGTGCTGCTGTGTGATCCGCCAATGTTTTCATGGCCAATAATCAATACTCCAATCCCTTCTGGAAGAAATCGTAGACAGCATCAGCAAAACGCTTGGCTCCCTCAGCCAATTCTTCGTCGTTGCTGGCAGGTGCAAATGTCAATCTATAAAAGTTTCCTCTTTCAAGACTGAAGTCCTTATCAATGGCCATCTTAATACCAGAAACAACACGCACTCCATAAGCACGGAACTTCCACTGCAACAAGTCAATCTTCTTCAAGACATCGGTGCCCTCTGGGAAGTTCACAATCACACTAACGAACATTCCTGCGCGAGGATCAATAAGGTCAATGTATCCAGCTTCGTATGCCTTCAGGGTATACAACCCATGGAGCAACACGTTTCTCCGGTTGGTGTAGGTAAGTCTCATCTTTAATACCCAGTTCAACCAACCATCCACGCCTCCGAAACTCTGCTCGATGACATTATTCACAATCAATTGCGAAGTTCCAGACGATGATCTGGTCACCACATTGGCGTAGTTGGCAACGGCACCAATGACATCCTTGTGACCCACCAAGAATCCTAATCTCAAACCTGGAGCAAAGAGCTTGGAGAACGTCTCGATACGAAGAACTCTTCCAGAAGTATCGACTGTAAGGTAAGAGGGAACTAAATGATCTTTGAGATAATCTTCGATGGTCAAGAAGTCGTTCAACTTATGGAGTCCCTCAGGCTTGACATATGGAGGAAGGGTCAAGTAACCATATGGATCATCTTCAATAATAGCAAAGTCATGCTTCTCTGCCAAGGCATAAACCTTTTTTCTGAACTCCAAATCCTGGGTGAATCCTGTAGGGTTTTGGCCCGACGCAATAGTGTATAAAGCTTTTGGCTTCTTTCCCTTCAATTCTGGCTTGCGTTCATCCCAATTCTCCAACAAGTCGGTCAAGTACTCCAAATCAATACCCTTACTCTTGCCTGGGGTAGGGTCAAGGTCTAACTTGATTGGAACTGGAATGGCTCCGCTATTGTTGACATTCTGCAAGAATGGAGTGAATGTGAACTCTTCAATCAAGATCACGTCACCTTCGTCCAAGAACGCGTCTGCTGCCTTGTTCAAACCGTCACCTGCACCTCCAGAAAGAACGGTGGTCCATTCATCGTATTGTGGCGCGTGAGCTCTCTTGATAAGGTCTCTGGTGAACTTGAGCAACTGTGGAATACCTTCGACTTCTGAATATTGCAAGCCACGAGATAAGTCAATGACATTGGGATTGTCCAGTTTCTTTGGAATTATCACGCGGTTCTTTGACGGATTGTCGCCAGCGACCTTCAGCCACTCATCCACCAAAGTTCCATTTGATCCGTTGGAAATAGACAAGTTTTCCAATGAGGTGTTTCCCACTGGCAATTGTAAGGACTTCTGGAATGGGTAGTCCACCACATTGAGCTGAATCGACTCAAGTGGAAAGAAACCAGCATTTGGCATTCCTCCGTCCAAAACAAGCGGGTTTTCATGAGGAACAAAGCCTTCTGGAGCATCTTTCAAGTTGACCAAGGCAAAATGCGTTCTCGAACGAGATTTTGCTCTGTTGGAAATTAAATGAGACATTTTGAATAGATTTGGAAGCAGGAAAAAGTTTTCCACAGTGATGAAAAAAGACTGGCAAAAGAATTCTGATTTCTGGGATTAGTCAACTCAAATAGCGTTGATAAGATCCTGTGCAGATAAGTGATAACGGAACTTTGGCCTGTGGCGACCGGGATCCACACAATTGGTATGATCCACAATGCACACAGGGCAGGAATTCTTTCTCCGACGCCGATTAGGAGTGTCATGTTGCCATAATTGACACGGCTTCACATAACCATCTTAATACACAGTGATTGAAAATGGGCTTGAAAGTTCGGGTTTCCTTGAAGATGCATTAGAGAATTCGGTTTCGGTCTTGGTTTCGGGTTCAGTATTCGTAGGGTTCGGTCATGAATCATTGCTTTGCATTAATTGATGCTTTTGAGATAGAATTATTCGGAAATTGCACTTGATACCGAGATCGATGCGGTATGGCATTAAATGGCACAGGTTGCACCTTGTTGTTGTGCCTGTACCTCGGCGACTACCAAGTTGGGATACATGGTCCAGATAAGAGAAGCTATCTGGTGCAACCACCCTTCCACATGCAGAAGTTAGCTTCTTCCATAATTGCTCTTTTTCACTTCGTGTGCTAGGCTCTTAGACGAAGTAATTTTCCAGACATTCCTGTCTCTCAATTATGGGTAATGTTTTGGAGAGGACTGCCTAAGCGGACTGCAGAGAGCACAACTGTGGTGGTTGACAGAAATGCCAAACGAATAAAGAACGTCATTTAGACCAATTGCGGGGTTAAGCTATTTTTCAAGATGGTGATTCCAAGCTTTTCTAAGAAAAGACAAGATTATTAGTAATCAGCATTTGCTAATCAGCATTTGCACTCAGAAGGACTCCATGATTTGCAATTTTTAGCACCTAAAGTTGAAAGGGAGCAGACATACCTCCAGTAGAAACTTAAGATGAACAAGAACTAGATGAACCAAAATTATTCATTATGACATCATGTCCTCATCTAGAATATCGTCTTCAAGGTAGTTCATTAATCCACATGCCTTATACTCGTCAATGACACTAAGAACACTCTCCTTACATTCATTAAAGGAGTCCAACACTTGTAAACGTTCAGATGGGTCATTTGTTTCTGTGTAGAAGTTGATGTATGCTGACCGTTTGGCTAGAAGATCGTACTGCTTCACTATCTTTGTGAACATAGCAATAATGGAGGTATTGTTGGAGACCTGGTAGCCGCTCAAGCCCTTGTGTGGAACAAATGGCAGCTGGCGTCCATTGACTACATGGATTGACAGCGAAGTCCAGGGGACGAATTGTAATCGCTGCTGTGCTCGTATGACTCCCTTTCGGATATCTTGCTGGTTCAACAGGTTGCCAACCACATAGTCAAGGACTGATATGTAGTTTGGAGTCTCACGTACATAGTTCATCTTATACTTATCATTGAGCAACTCCAAGATGATATCGTACTCATTTAAGCTGACATAGTTTGCACGCTGAGGGACACCGGGAATGTAAGAGTATGGAGCGATCGAAGAAGAAAGAAACTTGAGCGTCGGCGTAGGTACCAAACTAGACACAATCGACTCGTATGAGCTGTACATGTAACTTGGGAACCGCACAGTATTGGTTACACCCGCCACAATAGAGGCAATCAACTTATTTGTACCTTCAAAAGCCATGGTTGATGATAGTCCACGTTCTCCCGTTCCACCCAACATTATTGACTCTAAAGCATTCAAAGAGTCGTTATCAAAAACAAATGAAGCATCACTATACTCGATAAGACGTTTGAGGGTCAAAACCGTGTTGTACGGTTGAACCACCACATCGGATGTTTTCTCATTGGATGGAAAAATCAGGAAGGTACTTATTACCTTCTTACTGCCGTATCTGTCATTGAGTAACTGTAGAAGCAAACTGCCAACCCCCGAACCTGTTCCTCCAGCTACACTGTGAAACAATTGAAATGCAGAGAGGTTATCACACTTGTCAACTTCACGATCAATTAAATTTAGAAGCTCTTCTTCATGATTTCTACCATAGGAGTAGCCATGCTGCCAGTTGTTAGCAGCACCAGTTCCGTTTTCACTCAAATGAACATTTCGAGGGTTGAACATGGGCAATGTATTGGTTGCTTTTTGAATCACAGACGGCTCCAAGTCTATAAGTATAGATCTGGGAGTATATTTGTTGTGGTCACTAACACTGAAAAATGCACTGGGATTATCTGTTCTGTGGCTTTTTAAAGTATCATCAGATCCATATCTGGAGTCATTACTCTGGAAGGAGAGGTCAGAGTTTTCATATGGTTGTGGTGTTCCATCAGGCAAAAGGCCATGTTCTGCTACAAGTTGGCTCCAGTATTGAAGTCCAACTTGGTTTCCACATTGGCCCGATTGCAAGGTTACAACTTCTCTATAGAATTAGTAAAGGTGAAAGTTAAAGAAAAATTTTGTAATGATTTAACATACCCAGGCATAATATCTGATGATAAGAAAGTCTGTGTTTGTTTTTGGTTTGTTATGTGTTGGTGTTACCTGCAGTATACACATAAATGTATGGGGGGATTCATGTTGTGAGCGGACGCGATGAGGAGAGTTATCAAACCCGAGATTTAAGTACGAAAAGCGAAAAAAAATATATTGGACATGACAGGAATCGAACCAGTGACCTTCTGCTTGCAAGGCAGACGCGCTACCAACTACGCCACACGCCCAATGATGAGAAATAAATACTGAATTATATACAAGAGATATGAGTTTATAGTGTATGTGCAGGATAATAATATAAATTAGGAATTTGATCTTGTTCGATGAAGTTTTTCAGAATACTAAATGTCTTAAGCATCTAATCAGCTTGGATCTGAAAGTTTCCGGCCGGATTTATGAAGTGGGTACTACCAACTAGACTCAGTATTGATGCTGTCTTGGTAAAAGTTCAACTAAATACTGAATTAGGAAATTGCAATTGCTTGAGCTTCCATCAATAGTTCACATAACCTAACGATTCCGCTTCCGGAAAATTTCCTCTTCAAGTCAATTTTGCTCTACTGAGTCAATTATATTTTACGGTGATTATTTACTCCAAAAGTTTTCTCTACATTCACGTTTTCGATAATCAAATTTTTATTGCTAAGGCAAACGTCTAACAGGACAGAAGTCCAGAAGATAGTTTACAATGAAGAAACGGCATGGCCGTATAGAGAAGAAAAGTTAAAAAAAAATAGTCACTCACAGAGTGTGGTATATGCTGAGGGTCATTTAAACCAGCAGCTTCTATCCTATTAGGCAAGATACCTTAGCAGAGCATAAGAAACAAGTGACGGACGTAGAAAGCATATGAGGAAGGGAGGTCTAGTAGTTGTAAGATCTCTTTCTTCTTCTCTTCTTACAACTTCCACTAGGAACTGAGGTACCGGTGGCTGTAAAGCTGCCAATGGATGTCGTACTGGTGGATTGGGTGGTAAGACCTGTTGGTGTACCGGAGATGGTGGAACCACCACAGTTGTCGAATGCAGCAGCCAATGCGTTGAAGATGACTGTCTTCAAGGTGGCAACGTTGAAGAAGGCATCGAACAAGGAGGTTACCAAACCAGAGTCAGCAATGGCGGAGATCAAACCAGACCAGTTAATGAGGTCCTGGTCGTACAACTGCTTGAACAAAGAAGCACCGTAAGACAAGAACTTAGGATCGACAAGCAAGACTCTGACGACGGAGGTGGCCAAACCAGAGTTTGCCAAAGACTCCAACAAGTTGTTGACAACACCGTCTGGGTTGTATCTCTTGGATGGAGCCACGATCATCTCCTCGAGGGCACCCTCTGGGAACTCTCTGACGGAGACATTGTTTCCAGCAAGCTTGGAGAGGATTTTGGACGTCAAGTCAGAGATCTTCTCCAAGGCTAACTTATAAATGTCTTGGTACAAGGTACAGTCATGGATCAAGTCGTTGATGACCTTGACAGCCAAGCCAGAATCGTTCAAAGCAGTGAACAATGTGTCCAATGAAATGAGACCACTCTTGATGATAGCAATGGTGGCTTTGGTGACGTAAGGCTGCAAGTTTGGGTTGTCAACCAAACCCTGGATAATCTGTGGGGCCAAGTCAGTAGAGTCAATAGCAGCCAAGATCTGTGTGACAATGGCGTATTCTCTAGCCTGGATCTCAACAGGATCAGTGATCAAACTTCTCTTGACTGAGTAAGAGTTCAAAGTGGCAATGAGATCGTTAATCTGGTCTTGCTCTCTCTTGGAAAGCGAGGAGTCCTGGGTACCAACGGCAGTTGGGGCAGCGTAAACGCTGGTGGTCATGGCCAAAGCGAAGGTGGCGGAGACTGTGGAAACCTTCATTGTCACTTGATTATTATGGAGAGTAAGCCTGGAGAAGCAGTTGGGAATAAAAAAAAATAGAAGGACCTGGGAGTTTAGCCATCCACCAAGATATATATGTCGATCGTATGCGGGTTATCCCAGATGGGAGGGGCCCATTGCTGCTTTCAGTATAGTTCTGTTTTGGGTAATTGCAGTTTACAGCAAATGGATGTAAATGAGTTCCTCGAGTAGTCCAGTATGTGACGCATTCTTTCCCAGTACAGTTAAATGGATGGTCGAGTGGTTGCAAATTATTTCCCAAATAGGAAATGTACTTGAAAGAGCAGTGTCTATCTGCAGGAAGTATTTCGTGAATTGGAGGCTTCTTGGGGCTACAAACAGTGAAGCGTTTAGGAAATTCTTACAACTATTCCCAACTAGGAGATAATTGGTTGTGCAACTATTCTTTTAATAGAAGGACTTCCTTCTATACTGTTGAATGGTGTGTACATGAAAACTGGAGCCTCAATTTGGGCAAAACCCAGTGCCTGGTCTAGATTATGTAGTAGTTTCCTCCAATACGGGCGTCGTCTACCGCGGAATTTTTGGAGCCATGAGGAGCCATGAGCTTCGAAAGGACTAGAAGGGGAAGAAGAATCAGTTCGGAGCTTAGATTAGGTGAGAGGAAAGTGGTGGAGAGAAAGTGATGGAGAAAGTGATAGGCAATCAAGGAGGAGTATGAGTAGAGAAATTAAAAACGAATTAAGGGAGTATAAAATTGGAAACGAAGAAGAAATCAGGAATTTCATGACATTGATGTTAGAATTCAGATGATTCTTACCGAGCAGGTTTTTTGTATTGAATTGTTTCTGGAATGTGAGAACTTATGGAACATATTCTATATTGTTAAAAATGCGACTTCCAAAATAGGAATGTAGTTGAATATTAAGCGAAAGTCAGATTGGGCAGTTTACCGAAACAGAGATAACATTAAGTACGGATATTGACCAGAGAGCCTATCATTTCTAGAGGTTTGGTATGCCAATTGTATTCATCTTGAAGTGGATTCTTAGTAATGAACGTCAAAGCTTATTCCAAGGGCTCATCCTATTTTCAGTAGTGATTTAATTATGAGGGAGTGTACCAACATACTTTCCAGTTGATAAGTTTCTCTATTTTTCATGCATTTTATTGAAAGATTGCTAAATTATACAACTTCTACTTGCCTTCGACGTTAACTATCACCAATTGATATTTTCTCCTTAGAATCTCCTCGGTGGGTGAGATTTCAATCAACAATAGCATTAAAACAGTGTTCCCATGTACTAACAATGAGATTTTGATTTTGTAAAAGAACTGAATCTCTTTAACATCAAAACACCTTCCTTCATTTAGTTTTCCTTCTTATTAATTTTTTCTCGACCTCTTTTTTGTATTACTTTCTATGTCTCTCTTATCTTCGCATCTTTTCTATACATCTCATATTATTCACCTCCTATTCTCCACTCTGATGAACAAGCTTTTTCCATTTCTTTCATGAAGTAAAATCATCTTCCATTGAAAATCTCTTTACACGTTCCACTCTTACTCGTTAAGTAATCTTCTCGCGTCTCATTATTACCTTTTTTTTCGATCAGCTTAGCCTTGCTACCCTCAGTAATGCATCTTCCAAATTACTAATCTCAACTGTCTATTCGCTGTCAACTAATCCCTATATATAACTTCCCATTGACGACCATCCCCTATTAATGATTGCTCTATACAAACTCCCTAACCTCCCTCTATTTAGTACATCTTCCCCAAATATCGTCTCCCCTCAAATCTCATCCATGGTAAACCTCCTATGCCCTATTCCTTCTCCTAACCATGTACCCACCTGACGCAACCCAACATCTCATGGAAAACATCCGTGCCTCCTCTGCCAAACTTGTCGCGACGGTCGTATAACTCGTAGAAAAAAATTGATTTGTCTTTCACTATTGAACGTCACTAATTTAACCTGTGCATGTTCACCTAGTGGTGCCATCTCGTCTGATTTTATACTGACCCTCTCCAATTATTCTGAGCTCGTGACTACTGGATCTAACTCCTCTTGCCATGCTCAATACCATCACCAGGCTCTCAGCCACTGTGGCTAGAGTCTCTGCTCATAAACCAATCCACTTCACCATCGTCACGTCGTTGTTGGCGTCCATGGCATACTTGGCTGTGGTTGATGAATACATTCCTGAGTCATTTGACGCGTCAGAAGTGGTTTTTTATCACCCGCCAGGCTCAAATGCTTATGATAAATGGGTGCAAATTGACGATGCTTCAATCTACCCTGATGCTGACCAGCTAACATTAGTGCCCTTGGTTTTCAATAGTAACTTCCACCACGAGATTCCTGAGATTGCCAACGCCTTCGATGAGGCTGCCAATGAGAGAGTGTTGGTGGTTACTACTCCAGAAACTGAGGCTACCCTCGCTGCCTTGAACAAAATCACTTACGATGGTGTCACTTGGAAAGCCAGATCTAACAATTTGTTAGGCCGCTACTACGGATACGCTAAGCACGCAGCTTTCAAGCTTTACTCGTTGATCCAGATGGCCGAGAGCTTCGACATTGCCTTGATTGTAGTGGCCTACTTCGCCATGCTCTACACCATCATCAAAGTTTTCATCGACATCAAGCAGGGAGGCTCCAACTTCTGGCTCGCATTCTCCACCATTGTCTCCTCTGCTTTTGCCTTCATCTTTGCTTTGGCTACTACCACCAAGCTCTTGGACATCAAGGTGTCATTGATCAGCATGTCCGAAGGAATTCCCTTCTTAACTGCCATCATTGGCTTCAAACATAAGATATCTGTTGCCAAGGCCGTCATGAAGGCCAGAAGCACCCACACCGATGTCAGAACCATTGTTTCCTCCGCCATTGCCAACCACTCCCTTAGTTTGTTGAGAGACTATGTCATCGCTATCAGCGCTTTGGCCGCTGCCACCATCTACTCGGGTGACATGACAGGTTTAAGAAACTTCTGTGTGTTGGCCACTATAATTCTTGCTTACGACTTGTTGCTTGTCTACACTTTCTTCGCCGGTGTCTTGGCTTTGAAGGTAGAAGTCAACAGAGCCCGTAGAACTCATGAATTGAAGTCCGCTTTGGAAGAAGAGGGAGTTTCCTCTCTTGTCGCTGAAACCATTGCAAACAGTGCATCTGAGGACGACTACCCAGAGGATGCTCATTTCAATTCTACCGTCGTTTCCTTTAAGATTGCTCTTCTGGGAATTTTTGTAGCTGCTCATGCCTTTTGGCTTGGAAGCTCTTGGTTGTATGGTACTCCTACTATTGATATTGTGTCGGAAACTCAGACTTTGTCACTAGTTGCTGCCGAGCATGTGGCTGTGGGCTCCAACGGTACCATTGTGCACCTCTTGGCTCCGAAGAGATACGTTCCATTTGGAGCTATCGTATTGATCGAAGACTTTGTTGTCGCCATTTTCCTGACCATCTCTGATGCTATTAAAGATAACATGCTTTCCAAGTTCTTGTTGTTTGTGTTCGCAATCTCTATTTCCATCAATGTCTACTTCCTCAACGCTACCAGAGACCAGCGTACTGCCACCAATAAGTTGATCCAAAAGGAGATCTCTAGACCAAAGCACAAGGAGGCTGACCAAAAGATCAAGGTTACAGAATCCTTCGAGAGCGAGACTGAAGACGCAGAATCTTCCTCCACTGAGGGCACCATCAACTTCAACGCTCATATTAAGAATCTTACTGTTGATGAATGTGTTGCCAAAATGAAAGATGGTCAGGTCAAGGAATTGAACAATAATGAGATCGCCTCATTGGTCGTCGCCGGAAAGTTACCTTTGTATGCTTTGGAGAAGAAGTTGGAAAGCAACACTAGAGCCGTCGTTGTTCGTCGTAAAGCCATTGCAAAGTTGGCTAACGCACCTATTCTTGATACTGACAAATTGCCATACGCTCATTATGATTACGACCGTGTTTTCGGTGCATGTTGTGAGAATGTTATTGGATACTTGCCTTTGCCTGTTGGTGTTGCAGGTCCTTTGATTATTGATGGTACTCCTTACCATATCCCAATGGCTACAACTGAAGGTTGCTTGGTTGCTTCTGCCATGCGTGGTTGTAAAGCTATCAATGCTGGTGGAGGTGTTCTGACAATTTTGACTCAGGACGGTATGACTAGAGGACCTTGTGTTTCCTTCCCAACTTTGGCTAGAGCTGGTGCTTGTAAGATTTGGTTGGATTCTGAGGAGGGACAGAAGACTGTTAAGAAAGCTTTCAATTCGACATCCAGATTTGCCAGATTGCAGCACATCAAGACTGCTATGGCTGGAACTTTGTTGTTTATTCGTTTCAAGACCACCACTGGTGATGCCATGGGAATGAACATGATTTCGAAAGGTGTCGAGCACTCATTGAAGTACATGACTGAGGAATGTGGTTGGGATGACATGTCTGTAATCGCCGTCTCTGGTAATTACTGTACTGATAAGAAACCAGCTGCTATCAACTGGATCGAGGGTAGAGGTAAGTCCGTTGTTGCCGAGGCCAGAATTCCTGCTGATGTAGTGAAGCTGGTGTTGAAGTCCGATGTTGATGCATTGGTCGAGTTGAACATCAGTAAGAACTTGATTGGTTCGGCTATGGCTGGATCTGTCGGAGGTTTCAATGCACATGCTGCTAACTTGGTCACTGCTGTCTTCTTGGCTTGTGGTCAAGATCCTGCCCAGAATGTGGAGTCTTCTAACTGTATTACTCTCATGAACAAGATTGATGGAGGAGATTTGCAGATCTCTGTATCGATGCCATCCATCGAGGTCGGTACTATCGGAGGAGGAACCATTTTAGAGCCACAGGGTGCTATGTTGGACTTGTTGGGAGTGCGTGGTCCACATCCTACTAGCCCAGGTGATAACTCTCGTCGTCTTGCCTGCATTGTGGCTTCGGCGGTGTTGGCAGCCGAGCTTTCGCTTTGTTCTGCTTTGGCTGCTGGCCATTTGGTTCAATCACACATGCAACATAACCGTAAGGGAGCTGCTCCAGCTGTCGCACCTGCTGCACCTGCTGAGAAGGAAGTGCAACGCCTCACTGAAGGATCTGTCAACTGCATCAAGTCTTAGGTGAAAACTGCAAGTCAAAATCAAAAACAACGGAAGGGAAAGTGACATAAAAGTCACCTTTTTCATCTTTTTTTTTTCTATTAAAAAAAAGAGGTATTACTGAGCTTCTCATGACTCCATGGCTATCAGCAATATATTGTAATCTATCCTCACCTAATTGCATTCAATACACATACTTTTTCGCAATCGCTGGGTACACTCCTCTGAGTCATTGAGTGCCGGTCGAGATCAACGAGAATTTTAAAACTCCAGTCTACACTACGAATTCGTACAAAAAAAAATGGCACAGCTGAGCCCTTCTCAGGCCATTGGAGCCTCTATTCCCAATAATACCGCCCATGCGATTTCCGTAACCTTACCTACTTGGGAAGCCACGGTGGGGTACGAAGAAGGTGAAGATTGGGTGGTTAGTAAAATGAAATCTGGATACCCCAGATTCTTCATCCATGGTATCATCAAAGAATTGGAGACCAAGATCGAGGAAAAGTACTCGCGGAACGGCGAGCGGTGCATGATTTTCCCCTCGTACAATGCTGCTAAGAGGTGTAGAGAGTTCATCAAAGCCAAATCAGAAAATAACCCTCAGTTGGCCAGAAGAGTTTTGCAGTTGAGCACACCTCCTCCAGCTACAGACTTCGAAAAGTCATCAAGAATCGAGCTGACTGTTGGAATCGTGTTTTTCCCTGCAAATGAGTTCCCGTTGGCTAAGCAGTACTGGCAACATTCTGGAGAAGGTATTTCGTCCCGAATGGCAGAGTATGTTTTGAAGGAGTTGTTTGAGGTGAAAGACCAGAGCCGGTTGCTTGGACGCAGTAAGCAGGAGCTCCAAGCCCAGTCCATTCAGAGAAAATCCCCATCAATATCTGCTTCCATGAGAGCAAGTTCTATGTCGCACAACGAAGAGGTGGATAGAGATTTCAACACCTTCATTGAGCAAAAATATGGTCGTGTTTTGGACTTAAAGTTTGCAGAGGAGGCCAAGGTGGCCTTGCGTAGACGGATCAGTGGAGAAGCTGAGAAGAGTGAGAAGGTTACGGGGAATTCTGAGGACTCCAAGAGAGGCATTGTGCTCAGAGAGTCCGAGGTTTACTTATATCCTACGGGAATGGCATCCATTTTCCATGCGCATCAAGCACTTCTCGGGACAGTGGAGAATCCGTTAAAGTCCGTTTGTTTTGGCTTCCCCTATGTTGATACGTTGAACATCCTTAGAAAGTTTGGTCCAGGGTGCGTCTTCTACGGATTTGGAGACGATGAGTCGCTCGATCAAATGGAGAAGGCGTTGGAAAGCGGAGAAATCGAGATCATGGGCTTATTCTGCGAGTGTCCATCCAATCCATTGTTGAAGACTCCTAACTTGAAGAGAATCAGAGAATTGGCTAACAAGCACAAGTTCGCCGTGGTCGTGGACGAGACAGTCGGAAATCTCTTGAACATCTCGGTGATGCAATACGCAGACATGGTTGTCTCGTCTTTGACAAAGGTGTTTTCTGGAGACTCCAATGTGATGGGTGGATCGTTGATTTTGAACCCATTGACCCCCATGTACACACTGTTGAAGAAATATTTTGACGAAAATTATGAGGATACCTACTGGGCTGAGGATGCGTTGTACCTTGAGAGAAACTCCAGAGACTTTGTGGACCGCTCCAAAAGAATTAACGAGAACGCCATCAAAGTTGTGGATTTGTTGGTTTCTAGTCCTCTCATCTCGGAGGTGTATTACCCTAGTCTCGTGGAGAGCAAGAAGTACTATGATGCAGTTAAGACTCCGGACGGAGGCTACGGAGGGTTGATTTCATTCTTGCTCAAGAAACCACAGGATGCCATCACCTTCTTCAATGCCATTAACTTGCATAAGGGCCCTTCATTGGGAACAAACTTCACTTTGGCATGTCCATACACCATTCTTGCCCACTATCAGGAATTAGATGAGGTGGAGAAGTGGGGAGTAGACAGAAACTTGATTAGAATCAGTGTGGGTCTTGAAGACCTGGACGAATTGCTTGAAGTTTTGCAGAGCAGCCTTGATGCCTGCAAATGATATAATACTTGCAAAATGATACACAAATGATAAGTCATCCACTTTATACAAGTCATACAAATGATACAAGTCATACAAATGGCACAATTCATACAAAATGATACAATACAAGAAATACATGAAGATTTGTAAACTTATGTTATCGTTATTCATTGATGATTAGGGTATTTGTTATGCTTGCATGGTGCTGGAGGTTCTCCTGCGAGTGGTTCGTGTTCAACGCTTCCGACATACCAGTATCTGCTACTCTTTTCGAAGTATCGTTGCCAATTCCGGATATCTGTAGCAGCCTCTTCCAGGTCTAGGCCACGAAGATCATACGTGAATTCTTCGGGGTTCTGGAAACATCCAGTAACGAAAGCTCTCGCTGAATCTCTTCCACTGAAGAATCTGTATGGACCTTTTGGGCCATAAATCTCGGGTGCACATGTCACGTCGTATACCGATCCGTTGATTGCAATGTATATTGGAAGATTGGGATCCTCGCCTTTGTAGGATGCCAATTCGTCGAGTGTCAAATTGACCATATTGCCTGTTACTATGTGAGATAGGTAGCGAGGATTTATCCATTTACCATTATATCCCCAGGTCGACGAAGAGGTGAACCACCACGATGCAAATGCATTTAGAAGTAGGAGCCCACTAATAAACCGTAAAATGTCGACAAGAGTGAAAGAATCTCGAGCGTCTTCTGTCTTGTCCATTGATGTAGTAGTCATCAGATGGCTTCTCATTCGCGTATACGATGTAGGATCAAGTTAGAAGGTGATGGTAACTATCCTAAACGAAAAAGTTCTTATAACTGAAAAATTTTAGGGTATTACAGTCAATAATCAAGAATCATGAAATGGTAGACGAGTTCATAGATTACTATTAAGGAATGTCATTATTGGAAAAGAATGCTAGATTGCGTTCTGGTATAAGACATTATCGGTGTGCAGAGGCTCGCTCTGGGCGAAATGAAACTTATTGGAGTCTGTGCTGAGCAAATTGGACCAGAACTCGTCATCGATATTGAAGAAGGAATTGCCTTGCGAAGTCAATTCTGGTTCCATTGAGTTCATGGCCTCATTTACGCTATTGTGAGGTCCAACGAGGTATCCCTCTAGCGTAGGGCCGGTAAGAACAGATGTAGAAGATACGTTGGGATTCACAAGCGGAACCTTGCGCCTATCGTCATTCCGGGAAATAGGGCTTGGAACACCCCCATGGAAACTACCACTTCCATACCATGGAGGAGCTGGTGTTTGTTGTGGAAAATGCATAGGCACTGGCAAATTGGGAGCAGTGCCAGGACGATCGGGAGGGAAACCATTTGATAGCGGATGTTGTACTTCCTTTTTCTCTTCCGGCTTACTAGGCTCCTTTTGTTCGCTATTATTACGGAATGCAGCAGCTGCAAACGAAAGAAGATCTAGCGGAAGTGTCGTGGCACTTGGTCCCTGTGGGTCAGTAATCAGATTACCTGTTACGCCCTGAAGGGTAGTAGCCACATGTACCAAATCATCTCTATCAGCAATGGAAATTGGAGGAGACTTGAAGCTGGTGGAAGTATAACCTTCATTTTTCTTTAGCAAGTCCATTACTTGAGTCACATAGGTCTGGATGAACAATTGTAAAATGATACCCATTTTCTTGAGGAAGAAATTGCATGGGAACTTACTTTGCGCTTCTCTGAATTGTTTGCTGAGCTTTTGGATTGTCAAAATTGCGTACTTGGGCACCATTTCTTTCTCGATATGAGATGGAAGGGATAAAATTAGGTATCGGAGTCTCAAAAGAATACCTGCGGTGTAAATGATTCGAGATGAGTAAAACAAGGGAAGTCCAGCAATCTCCGTGGCCAGAAGCTTTGCAAACTCATCTAATGCAAATAAGCACGAGGCAGTGCAATGAGCAATAGCACTCAATGTACCCGAGTCAAGCTTCGGAAAGTTGCCAACATTTGTACCTGCCCACTGCACCTCTGGAAGTGCTGGTTGATACAAATACGCCTCTACAGAGTAGTAATATGCAAGGTGACGATGGTCATCGGGGCTCATTCTAGCCTTGATGATGGCCAAATTTGTCTGGAACTCTGCTCGGATGTACTTCGACAATCTAGGTTTCTCCGCATACTCATGAGAGTGAATAAGGTTATGCATCCTCTCCAACTGGTGATTAAGCCGCAGGAACATTGCAAGCGTTCTATATTTCTGCTCACCCATCTGTTCAAGGACCTCACAGCTCTCATTAACGTACGGCGTCCACCGAACGAAAACAGTCCGTCGAAGAATCAAACAGATGCTCACCGTGCTGAAATAAAGTATTAAGATGAGGGAACGATACTCTAAACTTTTGTAGTTCTCATCGTTCTTGTGTATGAGCTTAGCATCACTGCTGAAGGTGACCGAAGATCTGTTAAAAATACCGAGATCGTGGAGCAAGGTGACAGCCACACAGTTGAAAATGTGAAAACGTCTCAGCTTGAAGAATTCTGGGCTGTTATACCAGAGCGATAGGAGAATGAGTGCCTTCAAGAGTTCCACAGATTTTGTTCCTGCCACCATGACCTCATTCACGATGCCTTCCATAGCATGGTTCTCCAATGTCAAAGACATATCTTGGTCGCGTGCGTCCTCAACCAATATTGTTGTAGTGGTCATTATAGCGTTGAACAAGAACGGCTGGTCTCGTATCAACATCTCCACAGTTACGGAGTCTTCTATTTCCACTAGCGGGTGGGCAGGATAAAGCTTTTCACGGTAGAGTTGGAGACGTTGTCTCGCTGCGTCAACGCTGATGATCCCTGCCGAGATTGCATCTTTCATGCGGTCTTTTTGCAACAATTGCTGGCGTTTGGAAGAGACCACTCGGATCTCCTCGAAGATTTCAGCGAAGTTGATGTTCTCCTCACATAGATTAGACATCTCTTCTTCGAGGTCCACCTTGGAGATGAAAGGGGGAGACTGCTTGTCTGAGACTGTGGGACCAGCAGGGATATGTTCTGGAGTGGGTCGTTCTGGTACCAGGGATTCGGACCTGGAATCTTTATTTGAACGTCTAGCAGCCTGAAGTTGTTCTTGTAGGTCTGCGATCTGTTCGTGGAGCTCAGCGATGGACTCATACTCTTTCTTGGTAGCCCGCTTCCGCCTTTTGCGAGGCTGATCCATATCGATTTCACAAACTTTGTTGGAATTTAAGCACCGGACACATGGCAGGTATGGGTCACTTGCATTGACTGGGGTACATCTGACTTTAAGACTGTGGCACTGTTTGCAAGCCTTCATGCGGCGGATACGCGTGGACTTGTGCGGAGATGAGGCGCTCTCGGAAGTGACTGACTCCGTCTCTTCAGCTACAGACATGGCGGGGTTGAAGTGAAAGAATGTGTGGAGTAAAAGTCAGAGATGAATCGGTTAAGACGGTTTTTTTTTCTGCCGTGCGGAAAGTTCGGCATGGTGAAAAGCAGTGCCGATCCAACGCCCGAACTGACGGCGAAGGTCATGGTCGAGAAGTGACGGAATCTCGGAATTTACGGAGAAGGGGAGGATGAGTGTAGATTAGAACTTATGAAAGGTATTGGCTGATAATGGAGTTTTCCGGCGAGAAAAGATGATAAATGTGGCAGTTGACAGGTGGGGGCGCACACACAGGAATAGGAAGCAATAAAAGATACGGCTGGGGCCATGACTACAGAGGGTCGGCTTCCCAGAAATAGACGGATGATGATTGGAAGGTGGGACCATTTGAAATACTTGACTGTTTCTCTGGTGGGCGGTCAATGCGTATGTTGTGGTGTTGAAATGAGTGTAATTATTGGACGGATTTTCTCGAGAAATTCCGATCATTGTTGAAGACCATAGAATTATCGCGATGGGTGCGACTTGGCAAAGTAATCAGATTCATCACTGGAGACAAATTGCAAGTTATTGTGAATTTTCGATGCTAATTGTGGTTTCGATTCTGTTCGTGTTGCTGATCGTTCATGAAATTGATTTCGTTTAACTGCTCATTTGAGTTTGAGTTTTTACATCTTTGCTCTTCCTATCTATCCTAAATTGTCATTGATTCATCCTGTCTGGCGCTTCAACTTTCGCATCTCCGCTGCGGGACCTGTGGACCTTCACTTTCGGACCTATCGCAGGAAAATATGGGGACCAGAACATACTAAAATATAACCCCAAACTTCATCTCAAAATCATGCATTATCTGTTACTAATTCACTTCTCCCAACCCAACTTATTCAATCATCTCCTACTATTCATTTCACTAATTCTACACTTTTCATTTCTCCTCCCTGGTTTCTTCTTTACTTCACATACCTTCCACTGCATGTGCCCCCGCTTGATTCCCGCACACAGGCCAAGTGTCTAGTGTTCTCAACAATACTACTTGTTTCCATTTACCCATGTCTTTCAAAGAAAAGTCGTCGTCGTTTCCCGGGTACTCGTCAGATAAACACTCTTTACCTCTATATAAAGACAAACCCTCGTCGTCGTCGTCGTCTGCATTTGCTCCCATCCGTGGTTCCAGAATATCAAAGAAAGTCATGTTGACTCGCGTATTCTTCCTGACGTTGGCCCTCTACTCCATCTACTACTTGGCGTTTAACTCGTCGTACTCATATCGCTCCAATTCCAGCGCCCGGGCCTCGTCGTGGCCACAAGCCAAGCAGCAGGTTAAAGACGTGTTCCTTGAATCGTGGAACTCCTACGAACACGATGCATGGGGCAAAGACATTTACCATCCCGTGACTAGTAAGGGTGAAAACATGGGCCCCAAGCCATTGGGCTGGATGATTGTCGATTCCTTAGATACCTTGTTGATCATGGACTGCAAGGAAGAGTTCACCAGAGCAAAAAAGTGGGTTCAAACCGACTTGAACTACCACTTTGACTATAGCGTCAACTTGTTTGAGACCACCATCAGAATGTTGGGTGGCCTCTTGTCAGCATTCCATTTGTCCAATGACGATGTCCTATTGGATAAAGCCGCAGACTTGGCCAATGCATTGATGGGAGGTTTCCAATCCAAGACAGGAATTCCATATTCTTCTGTTAACCTTAAAACTGGTGAGGGAATCAGAAATCATGTAGATGGTGGGGCTTCGTCCACCGCTGAGGTGGCCACCTTGCAGTTGGAGTTCAAGTATTTGTCTAAATTGACTGGTGAAGACTTGTACTGGAAAGCAGCTGAAAAAGTTATGCTGGAGTTGGACAAGAACCAGCCTTTGGATGGCTTGGTACCAATTTACGTCCAGCCAGATTCCGGAAAATACCAGGGCAAATTGATTCGTCTTGGTTCCAGAGGTGATTCCTATTACGAGTATTTGTTGAAGCTGTACTTACAAACAAACAAAAAGGAACCAATCTACTGGAAAATGTACAGAGAATCTGTTGAAGGTGTCAAGAAGCACATGTTGGGTAAGTCCAAGCCAAGTGGTTTGACATATGTTGGTGAACTCGATAGAGGCATTGGTGGGGGCTTGTCGCCTAAGATGGACCACTTGGTGTGCTTCTATGGTGGCCTTCTTGCACTCGGAGCTACTGGTGGTTTGACCTTGGCAGAAGCCCGTAAGCTTCCTACTTGGGGAGAAGAGCAAGAGAGCGACTTCAAGCTTGGTGAGGAGTTAACTTACTCATGCTACAAAATGTACCATGACGTTCAACCTACGGGATTGTCTCCTGAAATTGTGGTTTTCAACCTGGATTCGCTGAAGAGTGCTGACTTCATCATCAAGCCTTTGGACACCCATAACTTGCAGCGTCCAGAAACAGTGGAGTCTCTTTATTACTTGTATAAGTTAACTGGAGACGAGAAGTACAGAAAGTGGGGTTACGAAATCTTCCAGAACTTCGTCAAGCACACCAAGGTTACCACAGCATCTGGAATGGTGTCATATTCGTCGTTACATGATGTGACTAGCAAAGAGCCCAAGTTCAAAGATAACATGGAGTCGTTTTGGCTTGCTGAGACTTTGAAGTACTTGTATCTCTTGTTTGACGATGAGGACCTTATTCCATTGGATAAATACGTCTTCAACACCGAGGCTCATCCTTTCCCAAGATTTGACTTGGAGCCATTGTTCAAGACCGGATGGGAAAGGCTGAGCGATGATCCCAGAGAAGTGGAGAATGCAGCCAAGGTGGGAGAGCAGCAAATGAAAGAGCAGCCCAAGATCGACAAGAAGAAGATGCCCAAGGCGGTTCCAGTTGCAAAGAAGGTGGACGAGCAACTTCAGGAAGAGGTAAAGAAGGATCCGCTGATCAAGAATGAAGAGGAGAACACGAGAAAAAAGGTCGAAGAGGCGCTTAAAGAGTTGAGCAAGGAGGAAGAGAAGAACAAGAAGGAAGATAAATAGTAGTTACATGCACAAATTTAAGCATGCTATCAAGTGTTGCAGTGATTAGTATTATAAAAACAATAGTCGTGCATATTATTTTTTAGTGTGGTTTGGACTATGTTGTTGGAAACGCTCGCAAATCCTGCAGACAGTATAAAATTCGCCATGACGTAACTAAAAGTACCACTCATCTTCTGTTTAGTTTGCCAAAGAACACAATCTCAACAACTTAGCTGAACGTTCACGTCTTCGGAACAAGCATGTCGAGCGACGTATGTATCACACTTTCTGCGCTTTCCGGTGTATAGATCTTGGGTCTGGACTGCCACATTCCACCCCATTTGGAACCATCGCAGTATGGCCTATTCATGCTTACGTCACTAACCATCTATAGCTGAAAACTTCATTTGACTTGGAGTTAAACCCATTTGAAAACTCATTTGCGAAAAAGGATCTCTTGCCGCTGCTGCAGCCTCGCACCCACACTTTTCCTGACTCGGCTTCTGCCTCGGGCACCTCGACTCAATCGCTTCATACCAATAATGAGCAACTGTTGACATCTGGCGGGGATAAATCATCAACAACAGCTGTTGAGCCCGAATCCAAAACTGCTAATGCTGCTAATGCTGCTGCTTCCGTTGTAAAAGACTCCGCAGCACCGGTCTCTGCCACCTCTGGTGTTGCTAATGGAACCAGCAACAGACATAATCTCCGAATTCTGAATTTCCTGAGCTTGGACACAGAGAGACTTCCAGGCCTTACACCCCCAATCTTCACGCCAGGCGGCCGTAGACTTCCTCCGATCCAGTTTTCTCCTGGTGCTGCTCTCGGCAGCCCAGGAACTCCAGGACACATGTGGAGCAGTCTACTCAGTGCAACCAACGGGTCTCACACCGGGTCCGAGGCCAACCCACAGTTCGCAAGTATGTTAAGGAAGCTGGGACTTACACCTAACGAGTCAAATCTTCGATCGGGTCTCACCCCCAGCATCATGGCCCAACAGGGCTTCAACTTCAATCTTAACACTCCTGGAGGATTTCCTCATGGCCAGATGACACCGGGCTTGCTGAACTTGCTAGGTCTCACGTCCAGTGCACCTACTGATGTTCCAGCCAATCTGGCTGCACCAGTATATCCCGAGCATCCACTTCCTGCGGCCACGGTTCCAAAGGTCAATGAGCCAAAACCGGACCAGCCTATTCAGGAAGAAGAGGCCAGTGACGATTCTGGAGATGAAGCGGTAGTCAAGAAAGAGCAACTGGGAACTGTGAAGCGCTCAGTGTCAGAAAATGGCAGAGGTACCAAACGAGCCAAAGCTGCTCCCAAGGGCAGAGCCACCAAAAAGAAAGAGGAACTGAAAAAGTTGGCTAAGGTAAACTCGGAAGACGAGAAGAGGAAGCAGTTTTTGGAGAGAAATAGAGTTGCTGCATCGAAGTGTCGTCAAAGGAAGAAACAGCTCTTCAGCAAAATGGAATCAGAGTTGTCTTACTATTCCAATGGTTACCGTGAGTTGTCAGCACAAGTGACTCAGCTTCGAGAACAACTATTGCAGCTAAAAGGTATATTGATCAATCATCGCGATTGTCCGGGACTCGTCAACTCGGTTGGTGGATACCAGCAAATGCAAAATGTTCTTGGCCAAACAGATTATATTGCACAGGTAGCTGCTAATGCTCAGCCTAATTACACTTCGATTCCTACCACAATCCCTACCACGTTGAATTCACAGCCTGTGAAAACTGAGTCACCTGTCAACGGCGGGGTGACTAATGTTGATGTGCACCCGATGCCAGACATGAATCATGTCAATGGACAATTAAATGGACAGGTGGGAGAAATTGGAGGAGTGAGAGCGCCTCCTACTCAGGTTCCTAACTTGAATGGTTACCAGGGTGATGTGGAGACAGGTTACCAAGGGGATATTTCTCAAAATGGATTGAACGACCAAGGAGGTCCTCTCCGCTCCATTAACAGTGCGTCCAACTTACAAAACGATAAACTTAGAAATGATTCATACGGACTTCGTCCTGTGGCCAGTATGGCTGATTTGCAGAATGTTGCTCAGCAGAATGTGATCAAACACTTTGAAGTATGAGATAGAAGGGATAGAACTTATGGATGAAATATAGCAGACTGTAGGATTGGAGTGGGAAGTATGAAGATCATGTTTTTTCACAGAAGAAGTTGGTATGAATTAATGGGATCACAGGCGATGTTTCTGAATAGTTGTTCGATTTCCACAGTGTAGTATTAATTTTAACATTTTTCTCATGATTGTTGCAATTTTTGACATAAGGTTAGTGTCAATTCAGTGGTTGGGTAATGTGTACCTTACAACACATTGCCTCATTGGGTATAAACAAAGATCCGACCGGAGCCCAATAGTTCCTCTCAAAATTATTGCCGTATGGGAAAATCTAGTCCGGATAATTCATTGTCCTTCCGGCACTCTCGTGTATACTTTCATATGATGGAAATTGTCAAAGCAAACTCACCTTGCTAATCTGAGGTAGGCAAAATATCTAATGTATCTTAAAGTTCTGTCCAGCCGAAATTTCAGTTCAAGGAAACAAAAGTAAAAATCTAATTTTTGACAACTATCGGTAATCAAATCACTTTTGCCATCCTTCTTTCTGAATTACTTGCCGAGAATCTACGAATTTCTTTGGCCCCATATTTACACATTCTGCGCAGACGAGCCATTTTGAAAGTGTTCTATGTAAAGAACAAAAGTACCTCGCCAATCATAAATACACCAATTAAAATTCGAAAAGCTCCGTAATATCGACAATTTTAACATAAATCATATCTCCCAACGCGAACAAAAGTCCATATCCATCAAATCACCCGGCCATTCCCTGGATCTGCTAGGTTTTTAACTGTCTGTTGAAAGAGAAATTTGGGGTTGTGATCAAACTTCGCCAAACAAGGCACAAAAAAAAAAAACACTGCCTTGGTAACCAAACATTAAAGAGCCTGACTCTTCCAGTTCAGCTAGCAG
>Ga0160505_100382_pt1 | contig 26810 bp, 22 predicted proteins | sample DIDeMG_FD_108225 | JGI IMG/M metagenome (GOLD analysis project Ga0160505, IMG submission 108225) | Enriched chicken feces microbial communities from UW Madison campus, WI, USA - DID2874_E49_Stillage MG | ecosystem: Host-associated > Birds > Digestive system > Large intestine > Fecal ... | reverse complement strand
TTTTTTTATATTTAATTTTTTTTTTTTTTTTTTTTTTTTTTTTTTTTTTGGCTGATTGTTCCTTTTCTATTCGGCTATCTTTCAAGTGAAGGTTTGTATCTTTACGCTCTGTCGGGTATAGTGTGGGCGGATGAGGACCCTCTAAATTCTAGACTTCGTGAACTGGCTATTTAAACAAGATAAGATGTATTATATAACCTAAACTCTCATTGAAAATCAGTAGTTGAAAAATCCTCAATTTCATTAACACGTTGCTCACAGTTGAATTGAAAACAACGGAGACTTACACACCAGTTGTGATCATCCTGGCTTGCTCAAAAAGGTCTGCCAATATAATAATTATACGCTTGTTCTTTGATAACTTATTCCATTGTAATATGCGCAGTCACAACTGGGGCTTTCTGCCCTGATGGATCATGAGCCTTTTATAGTTTAGGTGGGGGACAGTAAATGTAGTTTTTATACTAGCTGGGAAATATCTGTGCCTTTCACTTTTATAACACAATGTCGTAAAACACTTGAGAGTTTTCCCTATATTGAATTTGTCGTCCAACATTGTCAGGTTCAAATTGGTTTGTTCCTTCTAAGATAAATAGCTTGGAGTACATATATCTATTATATGAATCGACGATAGTTATCAGTGTTTGCTAGTTTTAGTTATAAAAGTTGGAGGTAAAATTTTGGCTCTTACCAAAGCTGACAACAGCTCCATCTTGACGGTCATCAGCTAGTTAAAAAAATTATCGCTTGTTCCAGTCCTATGCTTTAAAATTCTTTATAAAATCAATTATTGCACCGATCACGGTGTGTATCTAGCTCTTTTATTTTTTTATTTTATTTTATTTTATTTTATTTTATTTTATTTTATTTTATTTTATTTTATTTTATTTTATTTTATTTTATTTTATTTTATTTTATTTTATTTTATTTTTTATTTTTTTTAATATCTTGCATATATTCATCAATCGCAACTTGCTCTAATGTGAGTCTACATTTGCCAGGCTCATACTCCCTGAACATGGCTGTAGAATCATTTTCAAACACTGATTTTCCTATTTATTTTCTATATCACTATTGAAGACATAGACACAAGAGATTTCCTAGGTATCTCAATTCCTTTCAGAGAAATAGATCTCGCGTAAACTAAAGCTTTCTAAGATTTTGGAAGTCTAGTTTTTCCCTCTACTAATTTAGTAACTATTCTGATCTGAAATAAATTTAAAGCATAAACTGAACTACCACGTATATGTTCGAATGTAGACAAATAAATAATTTGAAACATGATATTAAGAATAGGAGTAGCGCAAGATATAGATTTTGATCTAGAAACATATCAAGGCCAAATAATAATCTGGGAAATGGATTCACATTTAAAAAGTACTTGTGATACAAGATCCTAAAGCTGTTTTTGGCTTCAATTCTCAGTAATTAACACAAAGTCTTTTCATAACTTTCAAGTATGAGGAAAAGAGTTTTCTTCCAGCCAGTTGTTGTCCAAAATAATGACCTGTAAATAATGGCAAAATATAATCGACCGATTAAGTTTTAAATTGAATGCTAAATTAAATGAAATAATATCAGTAAGGAAGAATTAAGTTTGACATCTGAAATGGTTCCTGCTGGCAGAATTGACAGGTTTTTTTCATATATATTTGCAAAAAATAAAACAACTGTTTCTATGGTAATATGAGAGAAAAAAGAGTTTTCTATAACACTAATCAGTGTTAGGAGTTTCAATAATAACACCTTCTAAGCTTGAACTAAGGCCGACTTCAAGTATGGTGAAAGGAAAAAAAAAATACTAGACTCAGTAAAACATGAAAGTAACTATTAGTACCCCAAATCCTGTTGACATCACTCCGGTCAAAAACCTGCTGAAAGTTGTCTCGGTAGCTGTCAAAAGCGCGCATTTTCTTTTTGTTACACTATTAGAAACCTCTTTGCCATGACTTGTGATAGTACTTTCAACTCTGTCATTTGAAAGTTTCCGAGATGAATGGCCCAGAGGACCAGCTCTCTTTTCTTAATAAACATGTTCTTTGTTCCTTTCGATATATCACCAACTGTTTATACCAACGTCATGGCCAATACCATCTTCAAAAATTAAGTCAGGCCGTGTGTTATCAAGAATGCCATTTATGACATCATTGATTCAGAACATTTATTTAGAGATTTTAAGTAAAATATTTGTATTGCCGATTTTAGGTTTGTCTACATCTGACAAAGTACTAATTCGGTAGGTTCAAATAGAAGATTTGAACAGTTGCCGTATTTTTTATAAGGCGGTTGGCTGTTGTTTACACCATGGAGAAAGTCTGGCTTCCAAAGTTGTTGACATCGCCAATCACTTAGTCATTTCCATTGTTCGTTAGTCATTGTGGCATAATTTTGTTTGTCTTTTCTGGCAGTTAATAATGAATATAGGATCTGCCGATTGAGCGGCATTGTCTACAGATATTAAATGAGGCTTGGATCTGGGCCGGCAGAATCCAAGTCAAACAAGACTCAAAATGAAATTGGGAGTATTTCTTTATGATATCCGGTGTATCTATATGAGATTTTAACCGGTCTCTGTTTCGTTTATGATTTGTCTTATCATCATGATAATGTTTTTCTGTGTGGCCGTCACAAAACTTAAAGTTCTTAGTCTTGTCGTCATCGTGATCATCATACTTTTTATCCTTGTTGCGGTAGCAACCATAGTCATTGTTTTCGTATTGATAATCATTAACTTTGTCATAGTAGTCTTTTATTTTCTTCATTATGATCGTCATTTTCCTTTTTATAATTTTCATCTTCTTTACCCGCACGATCTTGTACCTTTTTTCTTCTTTCTTTCTAAATTTCTACCGCAGTCACCAATCATTCTATGTACTTGAGCCATGTCTTAAACGTCTATACTTGCTCTGAAGCTGGACCGATCTCTAAAACGATGCTTATGGTCATCAATACACACTGTTATATTATGAAAAGAAATTAGGTTCTAATTCAATGCCAAGTTATTCATAAAAAAATAGTTTATGATATTTGTCTATTGTTAACTTGAATTCTTTCCGTGCTAAAATAAAAATTAACAAGCTTTTCTGTGACATTGTTCGTCTTGAGTTTGCCATTCCTTGACCAATATTTAACAAAGTAACTAGTATAAGAGTTGCTCTTCAAGTCATACGTAGTCTTAGCATTGTTTGATAGGCTGGGTTGATATATAAAGCTTGATTTGAAGAGCAAGAATGGAAAATACCAATAAATTAAAACAAGACGTTGTAGTTTGAAATAGAAGCACTACAAGTTCCATAAATGCAGCGATGACACTAGAGAGATATTCTTTGTTTTTGTAAAGCAGAGTTTTTTCTAGAAAAGTGTTAGTTGTAACATTATAACAGTTGTTGGGTCTAATATGTATTTATTTTTTGCAAGACTTGTAACAGAAATTTGTTACTTCAGTTTACGTCTGACAGAAACAAATCGCAGCGTCATTATTGGCTTTAACAGCACTATGCATATTAGAAACACTCTTATTTATCTCGCTTATGCCCTGGAAGGTTAACGGACAACTCACCTTTGAAAAACAGCTTGGACTCCTTGCATGGTACCGACAGCTTTTTTTGCCTTTGTAGGTTGTAAATTAGTCAAACTAGTTGGAGCGACTGGCGTCAAGAGGTTTCCAGATCGGCTAACGTGCACTATGGCCATTCCAGAAATGAATATCAAAACCAATCTAAAAAGGGGTTATTTTGTGAAACAGAAATATCATGATTTCCACTCTTCGCAATTTAAATATTGACAAGCATAATTGTCAAATTACAGGGGATTATCCTATTATTAAAAAAAAATAATTAATATGAAAAGATCCAAGAAAGAACTTGAGGCAAAGCTAAGCAACATTATTCAAGCTTTATGGACTAACTGAGAGTCGAATACAGCTATTATGGTTTTGTAATAATAATAATAATAATAATAATAATAATGATAATAATATTAGCTGTCTATCATTTCTCAGGTCCGATGGTTTAGTGGTATAAATCTCGCTTAGGGTTTTCTTTGTCTGTAACTTCTCAAGTACTATGATTACTAAAGTAATTCAGTTATCGTGAAGGTCCAAATCTGTAACTGAATAGATTTGATTGAATCAAATTAAACCATGCAAGGTGGATATGCAAACTAGGGAAAATCTACAAATGTTTAACGGCAACTGCCTTTTAAATACACGCAGTTGTCACAGAACATTTATTTTTTGCTAGAACACAGTCACCAACAATTACAAGCAAGGGATCTAATATGCCATAAAAAGTGGAAAACATAATCTATTAGCAGGTACTACCCCTTGAACGTTCCTTGGAATTTTTCATTTCTCCAGTATATCCACATGCCTTACCAGCTAAATGAAGACAAAAAAGTTGTACCTTTTTGACACTGCGAGTCCAATCTTCATTCCTATTAAAAATTGTGAAACATAGGAACAGAAAGAAAACATATTAAATGAATTATTTGCAGCTAGGTAAGATACTATGGCAACCCCGGAAAGAAGTTTCCTAAAAGCATTTACTACTCGTTGTTTCTAAAAACCTAATCGTCTTCTAAAAGCTTTTACTATTCATTGTTCCTAAACAACTACGTGAACCGGAAGTTCTCAGAGTTGAATAAAAGATTGCTCTGGCAAAGGTCAATCAACTCTGATCGTACAGTAACTTTTGGTCACGTCACAAAATTGTATATCATGTGCGGCTATGATATCATTATTGTACAAATCTGGAAATATAACGTTGTTGTCATGGAAACTGACACAAAAAAGAAGTGATTGGCTGCAAATAAGACATTGCTACTTTCGTCGTTGACAAAAAAGGTATGCCTCGTTATTGGAATAGCTTGAATTGGTGAATGTTGTTACTAATTTGTCATATTACTGAAAACTACATGTAGGTCTCTGGCTACTCTTACTTTTCTTGTCCATATTCATCCCATATTGTTCAAAAATCAATCAACTCGCAGTCTTAATAGAACAAAAATCATCATGCAGTTGGGCTCTAGTTTTAATAATATTTTTTCATGCTCTTCGTTTTGGAGTCGGCTTTTTTCCAACTGATCCTATAGATTGCACCAACCCTAAAAAGGCTATTAACTTGTCGATTCGCTCCAATGCAACCCCCCCAAACCTACCATCTTCCAACTCTGACATATATCATAGCGAGCTGATAGAAAAAAAACAATAAGTAACATTAGACAAATAAATTTCAAAGGTGATTGCTATTACCAGTTTTAGACTAAGTATTTTCATGATATTATTAGAAACAGTGGGACCAAAGTCTTCATAACAGAAGGCCTAAAAGATTTGCTGAAGAGCTAATTTTGGTGTTTGTGCAGCTGTTTGGATTTGAGGAAATAGTAAGTGACCATACCAATATTTTCTTTTTTTTCAATCTGCTTTTGGACCTTATTTTCACATCTTTTTGCTTTATTTTTCTCTGTTCCTTCTTCATGTTTTGAAAATTTGACCTTTTTTCTTCTTCTTCTTCCTCTCTTCCCCCTTTGCTTTCTTTAATATCTGCATCACGCAGCCAGCATCGAAGTTCACTTAGATTACGCATTTACCTCCTATCAAAGGGTTCAATCGCCTAAAGCCCTCGGTACTCACTTTATACTAGCTTGAGCTTCATCATCAACACTAAAGTTTCTTTATTTCAAGTATCTTTCGACTCTATCAACAAGCTTTCGACAGCTTTATTTCATCATGTCTTCCGAACAACCTGCCAATGATGCAGACGTAACTGTAGAGGTCTTTGCTACAAGCACTGTATTTTTTGGCGAGAACGATAATACGGCTTCTCCTACGTCAGCCGCTGCTCCTGCCGACAGTGCGGTGGTTTCAAGCGGCAGCCCTGATGTTGGTGAGCCAACGACGACGACAGCGCCTAACGCCGAACAGAGTTCATCTGTGGAGGAGTCGCCCAGCCAACAAGGGTCTTCAGACGAGTCAAATCCAATCAACAGTCAGCCAACTACCTCGGAAAACAGTAATGTTGGTAATAATGAAAGCACTATTCAGCCTTCTGTTCCATCGGCTTCCGCAACTGACAGCGTCGTGAACCCAGAAATCAGCAACTCTGTATCCCCATCATCTGAAGCAACCCCTCAGTCTTCGATCCCCATAGTTTCGACCGATAATAGCCAACCTTCTTCGACCCCTACTTCACTATCAGACGATACTCAGCCACCCAGCACAACGGATATCTCTTCTCAAGGATCCTTTACGTCCGTGTCAGAAACCTCACAAGAGCAACAGTCGAGTTTAACGTCGCTAGCAGAGACTTCATCGACTGAATCTTTAGAAGCAGCCAGCACGGAGGTTATACCTTCTACGACGGCTCAGGCAACATCGTCCTTTGAAACCTCTAGTGAGTCTGTGAATGTGTTCTCATCTATTTCGACTGATGATTCTGCCGACACTACTGTCACATTTGTAATTACTTCTACTTCGACAGTACAGCCAACGATGACCTCCGATAGTTCTACAACTAGTAGTCAAAATATTCAAACGTCATCAATTTCTTCCACATCTTCTCTAAGCCAAACTGGTTCTAGTGCTGCTAACACAGCTGCAGCAAGTTCTAGTGGAACTTTAGTTTCTGGAACTCCTGATGATAATGGCGGTGGTCTCTCCAAGGGAGGTACCATTGGCATCGCTGTTGCTGTTCCGGTTGGTGTTATCCTCATTGCTCTTGTTCTTGGTTTCTTCCTTTGGAAGCGTCATAAGAATGCTAAAGCTGCCAAATCTCAGCGCCTGGCTGAAGTTAACGACTATTCCTTCAACCCTAACAATAGCAACACTGGTTTAAATATTCCTCCAGGTAGTGGTGGTGGTGGTGGTGGTGGTGGTGGTGCTGCCGCTTTTGCGTTTAATGGAGCAACAACAACTTCTGATGCTGGGGGCTCCAAGGCAACATCAAGCAACTATCGAGGCTGGGGTCCTACTCCTAAATCCCCTCAAATGGAGCAGATTCCGGGTGGAGCTGCTTTCCCTACCAATAGCAGGGGGGCAGGAGTTGCAACTTCAGCTGCTGCATCTGCTGCATTAGCAAGACACGGTTCATCTTCTGAGGGTGAGCAGTCTACGCACCAGCGTGGTTCGGAAGAACTCATGATTCCACCAAATTTGAATATGCCTAGTGCCAGCAATACGCATGGTGATGAGGAAAATCTTCCAGATCCTCATTCCAGCACCTACTATCCGCCATATAACCCAAATAGGCCACAACTTCAATTTTCACAGCAACATGATTTGAATGGATTTGATTTTGACGACCTTCCTCAAACCCCTTCACCAGCTGCGCGCTATTTTAACGAGGGCCGTTCTGAATCGCCCACTCAGCAGCGCCAATTACACATAAAAAATGTGGCAGCTCGCAGAGATTCACCAAAAATTGAATATAGCAGCTGGCCTGATCTGCAACACGAGAGCTCTAGTGGTACTCACGGAGTTTCTCAGAACTTTTGATTCTACTTTTTCTTCTTTGACCCTGACCTAGCTACGGAGCTGTAGTTATTGGACTATTTAAAAGAATCGAAAAAAAAAGGAGTAGGGTGAAAAATCAAAAGAAATACCAACTTTCTTCTGAACCAGGTTGGTTTTTTTCTTCTTTCAAAATTCATTGATTTCTAGCAGTAAAACATCAATATTGTTATGGAACTTCAAACCGATACATTTCAAACTTAGTGTACATTTTATTTAAACTTGACTATTCTACAAAATTCAGAACAGTCAAGTTCTGCGAGATTCTTTTAAAAGGAATCCAGGGGTAAATGCTTATCATCTAATCCCTAAAGACTAGGCTCATTTTTTTTAATATAATATTTCTAGCTACATTGAAGTATCTACCAGATTTTTAATTGCATTGCGGACTTTTGAACACTTTTGCGCCTCTAACATTGGGGTGAAGAGCCCCACATTCACTGCAAGTTTTGCTAGTGTAATATTCACCGCAAATGATAACTTTGCAGTTTGGATCTTCCCTGATTTTTGTTCATTAATTGTTTATTGAATTTGTAGCGACTCCAGTTAACGATATTTCTAGCAGTATTTTAGTTGATTTTCCACTGACTTTTAGAAGCCATCTTCTGGTAGACATATAAGTTAGTGTTGTAATTTTCGCAAGCCCTCTTTGTTATCTTTTTGGTGAAATTCATCAACCAGATTTCGAATTCGACGCTAAATTCTTCTCGTTTTTTTTGTGCCTGGATCTTTGTTTATGCTTGATTTATGATCAGGACCATTTGAATGTTGTATCACTCCGCAGCTGTAGCAACCCATTGAGCTCGTTGATATTTCCCGTCGTGAGACAAAGATCTTAGCTACATGTCGTGACTGCAATGGTCCTGGACTAATAATATTTATTAATCTGTTTATTGCCCCAGTATCTAAAAATTACAAAATAAAAAGTTTAATAAAATAATAGCAATATAAAACAAGACATTTAATTCTGGAACACCCTCCTCCGCGAGGCTGATCAAGTAGTCATCTAAACTGATATTTGGTATCTCGACATTCGATAGTGCCAAACTCTTCATGGACTCGGCTCCTGTACCAAAGAGAATCCTTCGCAATCGCCACGACAGTCCGATGGCCGAGTAGGAGGGCAGATTGGTAAAACCTCGACAAGATGTGCTGTTAAGCTAACTATCTAGTCCTGGCGTAAAAAGCACTGGCCGAACATTCTAGGACCTCTCGACAGTTAAATTTAGATAAATATTTTAAATAAAGGTTGTTATTGTTTTTTGTACAAACCAGATGATGGTTTGAATGTGCATATGATTTAATAGCTTTGAAAAACAGGAAACGGTACTGGGATACCTTTGAGGGCCCATACCCCCCAGTTTTCTTGTTAGTGAGACCCCCTTTACGTCGTTGATACAGGGGCAGTGAGGTCACGCGCCACTCGATCAAGGGTACTGTCAAAATGAGCTTTTATTGCCACCGCTTGTCAGGCGCCAACTGCGAGATGGCCCGCACACAGCCCGTAATCTAAGTTAATGATCTCATCTCCACGTGGAGGGGCGTGTGAGAAAGGGAAGAAGTTTAAACCATCTACTCTTTTTGTTCAGTTTGCTTATACTGGTTCCTATTATCCGGTTCTCCTTTGCTATAACTCTCTAGTGCACAACAACCGACTACTGTTATACACGTGAGTGTCTACTGACTGTTCTGCACTGTTGCATTGCCAGTCCATACGGTTGGTTTTCCGTCATCCTCCTCGTTTTGCTTTATGGTGTTGGATCAGACATGAATGCAAGAATTACCTTTTGACAATTTGTAGCCTATAGTCTGGGCCATATGGGTCAAAAAATCCCAAATCAAGGCGTGCCTTTATAAATTCTAGTGCAAGTTTTACCCGCTTTTGATACCCATATAATGTAATTCACGTGAGCAAACAACCTTGACAGTTTTTTATTGAAACTTTTAAACTTGTTTTTATATTACTTTTTATACTGTTTTCTGTTTTCATTCCTTTGATAAATAGAATGCTATTTGTTTGAAGATCGATTTAATTTCTCTTTTTTCTTCTTTTTTTTTTCTTTCTTCTTCTGTATTATACTCTCGCATTCCTTTCTGGGCTTTTATAGACAACGACGCAAATTTTCATATTCTGTTCTGCTTTTCAAAGCCCAGCAGAACTAAATTAACGTCGCTTCCCTACTCAGTTAGATTGTTTATCGGCTTTTCACAAACACCGACAAACACCAGGAAGTCTCAGCAACAACAGATAATATAAACCTTTGGACGGCTCTGTTTGTTTGCCATCTATTCCTTTTAGATATTAGAAATCACGAACATTTCACTAGCATTAGCAGACCCATCAAATATCGCTGTCTTAATCTTCTTTTTTTCTACACCTCGATTTCATAATTTACGCAAATCTCTCAAATATCACCATGAAGAAGATCTTAGCGTTATTGTGGTTGTTCACTCTAACGCAAGCTTTGAGTCTAAACGTTTGGTCTCAGTTAGTTCCATCCATTGATATTAAACAGATTCCTTTCAAATGGCCGTTGAGGTCATCATCATCGGAAACTGTACCAGCGGCAGCTGCAGGAGTGGATCCCTCACTAGTGCAGGTTCTGGAAGAAGCCGCTAACAAAAAGCTGCATGGAAAGTTTCTACATATAACAGATTTTCATCCAGATCCATACTACAAGGTCAACACCAGCACAGATGAGAATTGTCATTGGGGAAAAAGAGACTATCCAGATACTGGATACTACGGCCACCCAAGCAGTGGCTGTGATGCGCCCATGTCTCTCATTGATGCAACCTTTGAGTGGATTGAGGACAATCTCAAGGGGGAGATTGACTTCATTATCTGGACCGGTGACAACGCCCGTCATGACAACGACCACAAGCTGCCACGCTCGGAAAAAGTAATTGCGGAACTTAACGAGCTCATGGTCCAGAAGTTCACCCAGGTGTTTGGTTCAAACGATCCGCGCAAAGCTTTTGATATTCCAATTATTCCTTCTGTCGGTAACAACGATGTGTATCCGCACAACCTTTTCGGAAGGGGCCCTAATGCTCAGACTAAAAGACTTTATCAGCAATGGCGCTCAATGGTGCCGGAGGAGCAGGTCCACGTTTTTGACCGTGGCGTCAGCTTCATGGTCGAGGCCATCCCAGGCAAGCTTGCTGTGCTTTCTCTTAATACTCTTTATTGGTTCAAGTCTAATAACCTTGTGGACGGGTGCGACGACAAGAAGGATCCTGGACATTTACAGTTTCGCTGGCTCGCTATTGTTTTGCGTGAACTGCGTCGCCGCAACATGAAAGTCTGGCTCAGTGGCCATGTGCCTCCCAGCCCTAAAGTCTTTGATCCAACGTGTCTTGACCGGTTTTCGGCTTGGCTTTATGCCTACCGAGACATCATTGTTGGTGGTGTATATGGACATATGAATGTTGACCACTTTCTTCTCCACGATTCTTTAGTTGAAAAGAGTAAGTCACCCGATCAGTCTGAGGATGCGTATCTGAGGGAATACATTGACTTTGACGACGGAAAAGCCGCGATTTTTGGTAAAGTAGACTATCTGCAAGACCTACGCAATCTCTACAGCCAAGTCAGAGAAGATTGGTCTCGTTATGCAGTATCCTACGTCAGCCCTAGTGTTATCCCCACATATCTTCCTGCACTTCGTGTCTGGGAATACAATACCACTGGCATCAACGACATTGAAGTCAACACCCAGGAATTCCGCCCTTGGTCAGAGGTCTTCCGCGAAGTCGAGCTTGAGTTTGATGCAGCATTAAGTGAAATTGACGATGACGACCTGGTGGACTACGAAGAACTCGAAGAACAGGATATGCTTCTGGTTGACTATGATCTCTCTGATGCAGGAAAGAAAAAGAAACACAAGAAGAAGAAGAAGAATAAGAAGAAGAAGGGTGGTCATGACCCAACTTGGCCCCCCAAATTCCCCAACGTTGAAACAGGACCCGCCTACACGCCGCAAACCTTCACGCCCACCAAGTACACACAATACTTTTTAAATCTGACTGATTCTAATTCTGAGAGCGCACCATTCAACTTTGATGTCGAGTATACCACTGAGGATGAGCCGTATTACCTTGACAATTTACTTGTCTCTAGTTGGGTCAAGCTTGCGCGCAAACTGGGTGCCGGTCTCCTGTCAAGCGGAACCAATGATAGCCAAGATAAGGTTTTGGATCCAGAAGATAGCAGTGAGGTGCATCGCGCTTGGAAGGCTTTTGTGAAATACTTCTTTGTGAGTAGTGGCTTTGAAGAATCTTCCAATTAAATAAATGTATAAAGCAGCTTGTTATTGTTTTTTTTTTTTTTTTTTTTTTTTGTTTTTTATATTATTTAAATTTTACACCTACATATTTTTTAAATTAAGGCTAAATTATTAATTATTAAACCAGTATAATTGTCTTGATCTGTTTTCTGTCCTCACTAATACCGACTCATATTTCGTGGTAGTAGCATTAACCCCATTGCTTGTGTTGTTTTGTTAGGAGCGCCCACAAGCCTTTTTTTTTCTTGTTTAGGTGAAGAAAAATAAATGTTTAACTTAAACTAGGGTAACAGGATTATAATCACCCTCCTCGGCGGAAGATTCAGTAGGGGGGTTATTATCCTGAGTCTTTCCAAAATCAAGGGTGCTGGCAGAGTACGGGATGCTGCAATTTTTGGATGACAAGGGAGGGAAGAATGTGCGCTGTGTAAAAAAAAAAGGGCAGGTTAGAAAAGGTTGGTTTGAACCAAGACTGAAAAAAGCGTAGCCGCATAGCGAAAAGCCAAAAAAAAAAAAAAACTTACATAGGAAGCGTAGGCAATGACACTGCCGAGTAGTGCACCAGCCATAACATCAGTAGGATGATGTCTATAGTCCTCCTATTTACCAAATAAGTTAGGGGCCTAGAATACACAAAACCAAAATATCAGGAATAATACTCACAGTTCGGCTAATAGCAATGTAAGAAGCAATCAAGAGAGGGCTTACTTTTTGTTAGTTAAATACTTCACGCCACGCAATAAAATGAACAAACAAAAAAAGAAACTACTTACAGAACAGCGAGAAAGAGCTTGTAAGTGTGATTGCCAGGCTTGAAAGCAGATGTTTGTCCGCAGATCCAAAGAGACAAAAACAAGAATGCAGCGAAGCTGGCTGAAGTATGGCCCGAAGGTGCACTCTTGAACCCATCTTCCAAAACTTTAACATTTGTTGATGTACAAACTGCGATTGACACATACTCATGCATTGGGGTTCCAGGAGCAGGTAAGCATCTCGCAAGCAGATCGGGGCGGGGTCTGCCAATCAAAAGCTTCAGAAAATTAGTAATAAAGCCATTGAACGCGAATGTAGTAGCTAGGCCCAATAAGGAGACATGTAAAAGATGGAATCCCTGGGTTTCTTCGTGTCTCTGGCTGAGCAAGGACGCAGCAGTGATAGTGATACCAGGAACAATAATGGCCAAAAGCTAGAATATTCAGAATTAGAACTTTGTAACTGTATTTAGTTTTATTGAAAAAACTTTGAATGACTTACCAGGCAAGCAGAGCTGCTAATCCTTTCAATCTCAGCGAAAGGATGTTGCAAACTTTTGTCATCAAGCATGAATAATTGATGAAAAGGGTGTTTGTGTTCAAGAATAAAGTAAAGAACAAGGACCAAAGCAACTGTAATCCAGTCTGAGATGTGGTGTCGGTGGCATCTCATCAGCAAACTGTTGCGGAACGGCGAATTCTGTGGTCGGGACATGGTTCAGTGTTTTGCTCTTCAATGGTGGTGTTCAGTGATTGCAAGATATTGCTAGAGGGAGTAGGACGGAAAAACTATAAAGCAGTGTCAACTTTTTCAAGCGCCTGGATCTTGATCTAGCTACAATTAAGTATAGTTGTAAGGAAAAAAAAGGTCTCTTGAAATGCTGTTAGACAGTTGTTGAATTGCCTTGAATTTGGAATTGGAATGGAGAACGAGAAGAGTTTAAAAGGTTGGAAAAGATTTGAAAAAAATCTGGAAAAAAAAAAAGTTAAAAAACAAAAAAGACAAAGACCATATCTAATTCCTAACACGGATAAACGTGATGAACCCAAATAAACTCTTCAAACCTTTTGAAATGGCGATAGATATAAGACTAATCAATATGATAGCAAGTTCGACCCAAGGCATCACCAGACTTAGAAACCACTAAGCTATTAAACAAGCGGGGCAGACATCAGGCAATCGAGAAGTGCTTGCACCTGGACTAAAAGCTGATCATGTAAACCATATCATGATGGCAAGCAACACCTAACGAGAATAACTAGCATTCATGGGCTACAACCTCCAAGTCAAAGCATCACTCAGCCGAGGACCAGTGTGAATGGAGGTTTTCTCGAGATGGTTTTTTATGCTTATGAAAATTGATCTGAAATGGAGAAACATATGGTGGCACGCGAATCATTGACTTCCTACCACCAAAGAAATCGCACACCAGAATGGGGTTGGGGACTCTATTAGGGAATGCAAGGCTGAAGAACACCAAAGTCGGCAAGAATGGATCGACTGAGGGTTGAGTTTTTGATTTGTATTTGTTTATATAAGCACAATAAGCTGATAATCTATCTACCAGTGTGGTTATAGATAAACATAATTATTGGTGAAATACTGATACAAAAGAAGAAACAAAAGATGATGTGAATTGAGCCTTCAGGACAAATATTTGTTTTTTTTAAATATGAAATTAAACTTGTGACTTAAACTAAATCACTGGCTTAATTTTGAGAAACAACACATTGACAATGTTGTTGTTTTGCGATTGCTCTTTTCACTTGGTGTAATGGTCATTCCATCAGTAAAAGTTGAAGTTGGCTCGTTTGATTTTTATTTAATTTCTATTCATACTTGAATTAAACAAACTGACATCACCATTGATCAACAATCAGCTGGAATAATGTCTCCCTTTCAATTCAAATTCAAGGATAAACATCCGCAAAACATCCTCAAGGATACAAGAAAACTTTTAGGCAACAAGACTAATACAGTTCATGTTGAGGTAAGTTCAAACTTGATCAACTTTCAACCGGGCGTACCTAACATTTTATAACGAGAAAAAGACCAATACGAATTCTAAGCAGAAACCTCAGTCACCATTTAATGAAATTGAGCAACATGATTCAGATATGTCTTTTTTCATAGGATCGCCAGCAGCTGAGTCGACTAGCCATGTATTCAACGACACGAAAGATGAAAACCAGATAGAAGCAGATGAAAAATTCAATAATCTACTTCTAGATCAAGATGACTTCTTTTTAGGAAAACCGCTGGAAGTCAATACTGGTAGCAATATAGCTTCCCGTTCTAGTGAAACTTATGAAAAAAGTTCTAAACAACCTCTCAAAACAGCAAAAGTTAGACACGTTTCATATGATTATGAAGTAGAAGATACAGGAGATCTTGAGATTGTTGAAATTCAAGAAACCGAAAAGTTGACCAAACCAAATAAAGTTGGGTTGTCCGTAGCTTATCCCACCAAAAATACAGCTGTAAGAGCTCGAACTATGACCAACCGGCCGGTGAAATACAGAAAGCTGGATTTGGATTCTATATCTAAAACATCTGTCTCAGATATGGATAAACTAATCGAGCAGCAGCTCTTAGCCGCACTCAGCACCCAAAGATCAGAGATACAAAGACTTCAGGCTCAGCTCAACTCATACATCAAAAAATACGACCAGAGCGAATTTCAATTAGCCAATACTTTAGAAAGTTTGAAACAGCTTCAAAAGAAAGTAGACCACCAAAAGTTGTTGCAATCTGAAATAGACCAAGAATTTTCAAAGCTCTCAGAGATCAAAGCTGGGTATTCAGACCAAATTCGGGCACTAAAAGCTGAAAAAGAAGCATTGCAAAAGCAGATTGATACCTTAAAATATGATACCTCGAGTGCTCATTCTTCATACAAGGAACTTGATGAAAAAGTTCGCAACATTTCTCACGAAATCAGAACTGGTAAGTCTCCTATCGCCCCACAGTTTTTGTAGCATGTTTTAACGAAAGAATAGTCTCTGATGAAAACCTGACAAAATCAGCAAAACTAACAGAAATCGAAAAGTTGCTTGTCAGTGAACGTGAAAAGTCTCAGTTTTTGTTCGAAGAGCTTTCCATGCTAAAACCGCTTCTATATGAAAAACTTAACAACTTTGAGCCTGTCTCGAATGAAATTAAGTCTAAAGTAGACTCGCTCGAAAAGTATTTTTTTTATCACTCTTGGATTTATTCACTTCTTGTGCTAACCATCTAGAATCATACAAGCAAATATGAATGATCTGAAGAGATCTAGCTCATTCATAAAAAAGGGGTTCTCCTCTCAATTGGAGTACATAATTGTTTTTTTTTATATCTATTTTGATGTGTTCACTAACCTATAACAGGGACAATGTAACATCCAGTGAAATTTTTAAAAAAAAGTTAGAAGCCTTAGAATTGGCTCTTGTCAATCAAATTCAGTCATTAACGGGGCCTTTTAAAACGTCTTTGAGTCAGCAATATGAAAAAATCTCGGATAAAATAGAGTTAGTATTTCTGATTAAAGATTCTTTGATGGAAGAAATGCAGAAAACAGACGTCAAATCAGAAGAAGTTTCAAGAAAATTTGCTGAGAAACAACACGAAATAGAGTCTAAACTTCGGTTTGTTCATGATATTTGCACTAACCTAAAAACGCAAAGAATACAAGAAGCTGAAGAAAAGCGAGATCAATTTCGGGAAATGACCAAGCAGGTTAATTCCTTATCAGAATTGGCACAACATACTCAGGTATGAAATTCAAGAATTTTTCTGAATGATTCTAACATATGCAGGCCGAGCTTGTTATTGCAAACGAAAGGTTATTGGTTCAAGCTGAAGAAGCTAAGACAACTCAAGCAACAGTAAGGATATTTATCTTTTTTTATTATTGCACTTCCTAACAACATACAGATTCGCGATAAAATGTCTAGAGAATACATCCTCAAAGAACTGGAACTTCATCGCTCTTTTGAAGCAGAGAAAGCTGGTATTAATACCACGTTTGCTTCAAGAATTAAAGTTGTTGAAGATGATAACATTGAATTGAAGAAAACCTGTGCTACTATTAGTGAAAATCTAGAGAAAAAGGTAAATAAGTTAAATTATTTGTGGTTTGATCACTAACTGACGCAAACTATAGACCACTGAGCTCTCCAGGTTAACGCAGGTTGAATCAATGTATCAAACTCTCAAAAATGACTTCTCAGCGCTTACGCAGGTTTTGGAAGAAAAAGAATCTTATGTTGCTGCCCTGGAGGATAAGCTACGAGAAGCTGATTACGAGGTAAGCTATATCTATTCGTTGAGTTCATAACGGCTTTGCTAACATTCATCACAGCAACTCTTGAGAGGTAAAGGGTCTCATCAGAATAATCTTCCACAGTTGAGCCTGAAAACTCAAGCAAAACGATTACTTGTCACGAGCGACATTTCATTTCTCGAGCGTGGTGAACAAGATATTGCTGATGTATACAACCCCTCATCGATACTACCAAATTTGAACTCAGTCGAGCTGGATCCTCTACCAATAACTCCACCTAATCAAAAAATTCCTGTTAACCCTTCTCCATGTAAGCTTATGACACCAAGCATCTCAAATACTCATATCTCCAAACCAACTGAAAAGAGCCCTCCAAGCAGCAATCTATTGGCTACCAGCTCGAGTGTAATTGCCCTTCCCCCGAATCCCAGTTCAACTTTCGTAAAACTCAGGCCAAAAAAGAAAAGCATTGCAAAAAAGTGATATGAGCGGTGTTTCTAACATGCTCTGAAGAAATGTTGTTGATAGCTAGTCCTGAGAAGGTCCTATTTTTGAAATGTGAATTGGTATATTGAAAGTCTATATAATGAAGTTTGAAAAAAAAAAAAATCAAAATCTTGAAAACAAGAATTTTGTTCCTGACTCCCAACTCCCGCATCATAGTCCCCACCCTTTAATCGCGATACATAAAGATGTCAACCTATGAAGGTAATCACAGCTCTCGCAACTTTGACTAATAATTTTTGTTGTTAACAATGTATGATAGGCTCTGATACTATTCGAATTTTGTTGACTACCGACAACCATGTTGGGTACAACGAATCAGACCCCATTCGAGGGCAAGACTCAGCACGCACATTCAGAGAAGCAATGGAAATTGCACGCAATCGTGAGGTATCTACAACTCAATACGAACATTATCTTATAAATCATTTTCACTGACAATAATTTCTAGGTTGACATGATTCTTCAAGGTGGCGATCTGTTTCACATCAACAAGCCTACGCGTAAATCAATGTATGACGTTATTACAGCAGTGAGGACGGCATGCTATGGCGACAAACCCTGCGAGTTAGAGCTGTTAAACGAAGTTGATCTCGGTTTGGAAAAGGAGTATGTTTTTATATGAGATATCCTCCTTTCATTTTTTCTAATTCTTTGATTGATACTAGATTAAACCACATCAATTATGAGGATCCAAATATCAATGTGGCCATCCCATTTTTTGGTATAAGCGGAAATCATGATGATGCAGCAGGCGTATGTACAACACAATATTTTTCTTTTTTTTTAATTTTTTTTTTTTTTTTTTGAGAACTAACTAATTGATTATTCAATAGGACTCGCTTCTATCACCTATGGATGTTCTTGCAGCGACTGGACTGATTAACCATTTTGGCCAAGTTCCTGAAAGCGACAATATTACGGTTTCGCCGATTCTACTAAAGAAGGGTAATACTAAGCTAGCTCTTTACGGTCTGGCTAATGTCAGAGATGAGCGCTTATTCAGAACTTTTAGGGAAGGTCAGGTCAAATTCTTGCGTCCTGAGGGCGCCCAGGAAGAATGGTTCAACCTGATGGCAGTTCATCAAAACCAGTACGAGCATCCCCACTGATTTTTGTTGATTAATGTTTTTTTTTTCCCGTTTGCTGACTGTGTGGTTTCATTGTTTAGTGTTGCCCATACTGAGACAAGTTATCTGCCAGAAACCTTCTTGCCCGACTTTTTAGATTTCATTCTTTGGGGTCATGAACATGACTGTATCACAGAACCGTCTAAAAATCCAGAGACTGAATTTCACGTGTTTCAACCAGGTAGTTCCGTGGCAACCAGCCTGATTGAGGGTGAAGCCCTTCCAAAGTAAGTTTGCTTCTACATAATTATCCTGGTCATAAGCACTAACGACATGCACATAGGCATATCGCTATTCTTTCGGTTACAGGCAAGACTTTCAAGTTGGAAAAGATTAGACTGAAGACTGTTCGGCCGTTTGTGATAAAGTCGGTCAGTTTGCAAGACGACTCAGGCATCAAGCCGCACCCCTCTCAAAAAGGAGAAATCTCGAAATGGCTCACCAGACAGGTATGTTGTGCGTATCTTGAGATTTAATATTTTACAAGCTTTCTTCTAATATCTACCAAGGTTGAATCATTGATTGCGACGGCGAGAAAGGACTGGCTAGAAGCTCAGGATGGCCCTGTGGCAGAAGAAGATATTCCGCTACCTTTGATCCGGCTTAAAGTTGAATATACAGGTGGATATGAAGTCGAAAATCCGAGACGATTCTCAAACCGCTTTGTTGGAAAGGTTGCCAACGTCAATGATGTTGTTCACTTTCACAAGCGCCGTGCCGCGGCCACTACAGGCAAAATTAAACTCGCACAGGTTAATAATAACTCACTGAGCTCAGACTCTGGTTCTCTGGACAATATCAAGGTACAAGTTCTGGTGGAAGAATATTTGAAAGACTCCCTCCTGGAGCTATTGCCAGAAAATGGTATGGGTGAAGCGATTAGTAACTTTGTGGACAAGGATGAAAAGCAGGCCGTGAAATCGTATGTTGCATTGTCAGAATTTTACAATATTCACGTTTTAACAATTGTTACAGATTTGTTGATGAATCTCTTGACATTCAAGTCAATTCTTTGCTCAAACTTGGAGATATTGACGAGAATACTCTCGTTAAAGCTGTAAGTGGTTGTTGTTGTTTTTTTGTTGTTGTTTTTTTAGAAAAAAGAAAAAACCAGTATGTTGGTGCGGTTGTACTAACTTAATTACAGATGAAAAAAGCAAAAATCGACCTTTCGAATGGGACTCAGAGGAAATCATTTTCTCATAAAGCTTCAATGCCTAGAAATGCAGCATCTCGACCGACTTCGACTGTTTCTCATCTTCAGTCAGCCGGTCCACCTCGTTTGGCTTCTTCTAGCCGGAGTATGGCCAATATCCGGTCTACAACTGGAAAAAACACATCAAATGATGGTTTTGGTGAAGTTATTGGATTTTTAGATACAATTGTTGATGACTCCGAATCTTCGACTACTCCCTCAAGTAAGAAAAGTAGACGAACAACAAAAGAACCAGCAACAACAAGAGGCCGAAATGCCTCAAGAGGCCGAGGCTCTAAGCTGAGCAAGGTTACTTATGCTGAAAGTGAGGATGATGATGAAGAGGAGCCTATTGTGGACGACAATGATGATGATGACGACTTTGAAGATAACGATGATATAGATATTATCGATACGCCAGTTCCTAAACTAACCCGCAAGTCGCATACCACAGCGTCCACTACCACCAAACGAAAGAAAGCAGGTGTTGCTTTAGAGCCTACTAAACCCTCTACCCCTGTGAGCTCCAGAATCCCTTGGCACCATGAGGAACCCGCAGCCAAACCAGCCCGCACGTCTCGTGCTACTAAGGCTTCACCGGCGCCAACACCCCGAAAAACTTCTTCCCGCACTACAAGGGCCACGAAACCAGCAGCGGCACCAAAAATGAAACAAACGTCGCTATCAAGATCTGGCTTTGATCTCATCCCAGCCAGCGCTGATCCAATGGTAAGTAATTACTATATCTATTTTTGTTTGACCATTTATTAACTATTTTGTTTAGGACCTTGATGAAGATGAAGACGATGGCTTTTAGAGCCTTTTTTTTTGTTTTGTTCACAAAGCTCTCAATTGCTATGCATTTTTCCGCGTCATATATATTCCGCGCTAGATTTGTTGATTATATTTGCGTCAATATTAATTTTTTTTTTAATGAATTGGAGTGTTCTGAGCTGGTTCAACTGAGGCCTATGAACATAGAATCAAAAAAATGAAATGAAATAGAATAAGAAATCCTTCTACGGTCGTTTGGTATTATATAATTCATTCATAGAGACGCAACGTGCAAAGAGCAGCGAAGAATTCCGTCAGAAAGACCAGGTTTTAAAGTAGAAATGAAAATAACGCTACAGTTTTCACAAACGGGAAACAGAATTTTATGATTTACTAGCAAACTTGTAAGTACAAGTAAATTTTACCACATCGTTTGATATTTAGTCCAGCATATACTGGCTTCCGTTGTTGCTATTAAGGCCTGTTTTTAAGGATCAGTACTACGCTAACGTTTTTTTTTAAATTTTTTTGGGTGTGTTATCTCGGTTGATACCCTTACTGTTCTCGCCAAATGTTTAACGGTTGTCCACTGCGTTACCTTTTTTTTTCCCCAGAAGTCCCAAGGGTGGTTGTTGATTATCGGCGGTCACAGGCACCTGTGGACCAAAACGAAAAGGTCCAACGAGACTTTTTTTTATTTTGTTCGGGAAAACCACCGAGAAATCCCGGGCATGGACCAATAGCAGCGCATGCATAGCCAACCATTATTGTGTCTTGTATACATGTATAATCTATAGACATATTCATGGACATATTCATGGAAATATTCATGGAAATATTCATGGACATAAATGGATTTTTTTTCAGCGCACGTGAGCGCTTCCCGTTTTTGATCTCCCGCCGTGCGCCCTCATAGAGTTTTTGAGTTTCTCGACGCCAGTACGTTTGGGATAATAGTGCGTTTCTTATTATGATTTTCTCCTGCTGCCCCGGAAAATTTTTTTGAAAAAAAAAAAAAAAAGATTGAACCTGATTTATTTCCTACTCCAAAAAAAAAAATTTTTTTATTCTTTTTTATTTACTTCACCTTATTTATTTTCACTATTCCAAAACTTCATATATAGAGCATTTAGCTCAACGACACATTTTATTTTCCCCTACCCGCTACCCTTTTATTCTATTATGCGCAAGTCTCATGTTTTTGTCGGGTCGTCGCACCCGGAGCTCGGCAAGCTGATCTGCGACCGTCTTGGTGTTGAGCCCGGCCCTTGCACGCTACGCAAGTTTGCTAATGGCGAGACTTCTATCGAGATTGGTGTTTCAGTACGTGATGAGGATGTGTATATTGTGCAGAGTGGCTCAGACTCAATCAATGATCATATTATGGAGCTGCTCATCTTTATCTCTGGCTGCCGCAGTGGCTCTGCCAACAAGATCACCGCCGTGATCCCCAGCTTTCCCTACTCCAAGCAGTCCAAGATGAAGAAGCACCGTGGTGCCATCACCGCGCGCATGCTGGCCAACCTTTTGACCATGGCTGGTGCCGACCATGTCATCACCGTGGATTTGCACGCCTCCCAGATGCAAGGGTTTTTCACCAAGCCCGTTGATAACCTGTACGCGGGACCCTTGTTGGCGCGCTGGATCCGCCAAAATATCCCCGATTACGCCGAGAATGCCGTCATGGTTTCCAAAAACCCCGGTGGCACCAAGCGGGTTACGGCGTTGGCGGATGCCCTTAAAGTCAACTTTGCCATGATCCACACCGATAGACGCCGTAAAAAGAACATCAAGAAGCTTGCTGCTGCCGCTAAACTGGAGGCCGCGGATAAGGCATCATCATCGTCATCATCAGCAACAACAGAAGAACAGGAAGAGACAGAAGCTAGTGCCACCGCTTCCATCGCATCAGCAACCCCATCGACCGAGGGCGTGCATGTTGGCCGCGTGGTGCAGGGCCACGTTGTTGACGCCAATTTCCCCGAGCCCGAGGCGTTGGACCTCAGCTCTGAGGCGCACGCGGCCGCCGACAGCGTTGCTCACGGCGAGGCGCTTGGCGGCACCGTCAACGTCGACATTAGCGACGACGACGAGGAGGACCCCCAGGTCGCCAAGCTCGAGAAGCTCATCACGCTTGTGGGCGACGTGCGCGACAAGACCGCTGTGCTGCTCGATGACATGGTTGATCGTGCGGGCTCCTTCATCGCGGCCGCGGAGCACTGTGTCTACAACTGCGGTGCCCGCGCCGTCATTGTTATCGCCACCCACGGTATTTTTTCGGGTAACGCCCTGGACGAATTGGAGAAATCTCCCTGTGTGGACAAGATTGTGGTAACCAACACGTACCCCATTGCGGCGGATAAACTCGCCAAATGCCGCAAGCTTACCGTCATTGATATTTCGCCCATTTTGGCCGAGTGTATTAGAAGAAACCATCACGGTGAAAGTATATCGGCTTTATTTGAGCAATTGGCTATTTTATAAGTTAACTGCCTTATGCCCCCCATCTCTGTTTTTTTATTTTTTTATAGATACTACAACCAAAAAAACAAAAAATTTTGCAAGTAAATTATTGGATCTTTGAATTTTTTTTCTTTTTCTTTTTCAATTAAAATAAATATGTATATAGTTTTTATGTCAAACGAGAGGGTAATGATTTATTCGGTAGTTGTGGCCACGGGTGCGGCGACGCTTGCGTTGCGGATGCTTTTCGCCGCCGCGGCATCCACCTGAGCAGCAAGCTTTTCGCTACTATCACTACTACGCAAGTTAACGGGGATGAATTTTTTGGGCATAGAGATTCGGGTAAACCGGGACTTGAAGCACGAGGTGACCAAGTCCATGTCCAAATGTCTTGTCAGCGCAATTCTTGGAATGCATGAAATGCAGTGCTTGGAGTCGAGTTGCACATCAAGCGGGTTTTGCGTGTTGCATCCCGGTGAAATTGACAGCCGGATCGAGTGTTTCTTATCTTCAGTCTCGTACAGTTCAAACGACAGCTGCGTCAGATAATCGAGCTCGGGAAGGTTGTTGCGCGCAATCTTTGTCGGAATCTGGGATTCGTAAATGACATTCAGAAGGGTGTAAATGTGTGATTCCTTGGTGAAATAAAAGACAGATGCAGCTCCACCAGGCTCAATCTTCTTCATGTCTTCAATATTAGACAGAATTTGCTTCACAAGAGGAAGCGATGTCAACAGTCCAATATCTAGCTTCTCACTTGCCTCTATGCCGTATTCCTGGGGACAAATGAAATCAAATAGAATCTTGGACAGTCTGTACAGCTCGCGGAGGTTGGCGTACTCGGGTGCGTCAAACACACCGCCAGACTTAGTACGCGTGTGGTGAGGTTGTGAGGGTGTGCTACCAAGAGTGCTGGTAGATGAAGTACCAGGGGCAGGCTCAGGAGTTGGGCTGACGCTCATATTGTTGTTGCTGCTGCCGACACTGCTAGTGGGGCTCCCACTTCCATTAAAGTGGCTTTTAAACAGCGCATGCGGAGACTTGAAGCTGGGGATTGGCTGTTTAGGCGGTTCGATATCGCTAATCTCCGGGTCAGGGAGGAAAATATTCTCCAAGAATTGGCGATTATGAAGACCATCATACTTCATAGTATCATAAAGTTCCGAAATTTTGGAAGGGTCGACTTTCTCAACAGTTACAAACTCCTTGAACAGTTTGTCCCAACGCTCTCTGAACAAGACTGGGTCTTCGTTACAGCACCATCTGGACTGAAACTTGGACACGTCTTTGTGGGCATAGTTATATTCAAGAATTTTGCGGTGGTAATTCATGAGCTCTACAACGCGAGAAAGAACAATGAAGGGCTCGGGAAGCTTGCTAGGCCAAGTAAACTGAGAAGGAGGCTCAAGACCCTTTCTAAGAAGTGGTTTCAGCTTCTTCTTGACTTTATCCATCAGGTCTTTAGCAGCGTTGCTATCATCCAAAAGATCCTTTCTGACAATTAAAGATTCCTCAGGAATATCTTTATAATCAAGGTAGGCAGAAGCCCAGATCTTGGCTGAGGCAACAACACGGCGCTCAGAACTGGTGTAAATCTGAATATTTTTGAGCAAATTTTTGTTCAAGAGCAGAGCCTCCTGACGCATCTGATCACCCAAATCCAAGGCCTGGTAGCGAGCAGAATGAGTAGGCTCACCGCCCCACTTGATGATAAGCTGAACCTTTTCAACAGTAATGGAGCCATCTTCTTCTGTATGGAGGACAGGCTTGAGCTGAACCTTGGTGCCAGGGAAATCCTTTTTCTTTTCAAGGGCAAGTCTCAAAACCGCGAGCTTTTCAGGATCTTCAACTTTATTGGCCTGGGCAAGACAAGTAGTCTGAAGAACAGTGTTCAAATCTACCTTCTCACGAATAATGACCTCTTCTTTATGACCTCTTAGCAAGTCAATAAACAACTGTGACTTGAAGGAGAATTTGAACTTCTGTTTGGGGGTACGATCGGCGTGGCGGATGACACAGACCTGTCCCTTGAGCATCCATTTCTGTTGTTTTTCCTCAGTAGACGCAACGGTGAGGCTTTCCTTGTTTCGCTTGCTACGATCCTTCTTGGCCTGCAAGAACAATTGTCGCAAGATCCGTGCGCAGTTGTCGTAGTAATCCTTGTTGTCTTTGACAAACGAAAAGCCATTAACATCAATAACATATGATTTTCCGTTAACTCTGAGTAGATCAAAACCACAAATTGTCTGTTCAAAGACTTCAGAAATTTTAGATGCAATCTTGACCTCTTCTTCGGTCAACTTAGTGACAAATCTTATCTCCTTGCCGTAGGTGTTTCGGCGGACAATACCGTCAACAACAGGAGACTTGCGCGTTTCAGCATGGCAATAGTGTTTGCCCACTGTGTATGCCTTGACATCTTCAAAGTTGTCTGTGTCCATGAATTTTTCGTAAATGTAAGAGCCATTGGTGCGTGGGGTAACCAAATCGGGGTCGTACTCAGATGACTTGTTTCCCACCTTGCGGAACAAGCGGCGGCCACCGCCACCAGCACTGGAATGGTAGTAAACGTACACATTGTGGTCTTCGCCATCAACTGGCTTCTCAACGAACGGCTTTGTAATTGAAGTACCGTCCTCAAGACGAAGGGTATCCTGGTCGACCATCTCAAACTTTAGCTCTGGCTCATAGGAAACATTGACGCCATGGGACTTGAGCTTTTCACGCAGCTTTTCCTCGACTCTAGGGCCGCCATCACGGGAGATCACAATACGCTCAGGCGTGGGCACGCCGTTAGCCTGGAGTAGACGCAGAACAATACGACGGTCCCAAAGACCCTTCTGAATCTCAAGATCGTTCACCACATATGGCTTGCGGAGTTCAACATAGTCAATGGCTTTCTGAAGAGGGAACCCTGTCGAAAAAAATGAAATCAGAAAGTCGCAGGTTGGCCAATTCTCAATAGCTAGAAAATAAAAAGTTAGGAATCAAAACAAGGGACCAAAAATAAAGTTTTTCGCGATGACTTCGGTGACACATTGCGGCCGTCAAAAAAAAAATTTTTTTCTTCGGCTGCAACGAAGGAGATGTCCTGGATCTTGTGACCGTGATCCAGGCCCTTTCACCAAAAAGCGCAAGAAAAAAAGAGAGAGAGAAAAAAAAAAAAGGGGGTGCAACAGCTACTTACATTCGTCAAGAATGACCTTATCGCCAAAAATAACAGTTTCAAATTCGCCATGTTCAATGAGTTTGTTTAAAATGTGTTTACAGGGCTTGCTGCGCGCCTTTGAGTCCATGGCGCAGACACCGATCTTGCCAATTTTCGGCAGCGAGCTGATATCAAAGTTGGGGGCGGATGTGGAGGAGCCCGAGAGCTGAGGCGCGGACAACGAAGGCAGCGATATAGCGGGCACATCGTGGTTGCTTGGTGGGACGGACGACGGCGACGAGGAGAGCGTAGGCGACATCTGGTGCGAGGTAGATTGACTAAACACGGATCGCAAAGAGTTGACGGAGGATGCAATGAGCGAAGGCGAGCTCGCGATCTCACTTGTGTGCGAAGGGATGTCTATTGACGGGGAAGGTGTTGGGTGTTCGAGGGAGTTGGCGGGCGGGTGGCCGGCAGACTGGGACCTGACAGAGGATATGGAAGTATACGAGGGCCTGGAGGGAGCTCGTTGCTGTTGGAATTGGTTCTGATTTTGCATGGGAATAAGGAATGGTTAAATATATATAAATATATAATAGAGGCTGAGTAGGAGAAAAGGAAGAATGAGTTAATTGTTTTATTTTTTTTTTTTTTGAATTTTATTTTTTATTTTTTTTGTTTTTTTTTTTTTTTTTTGTTTTTTTGACCTCCCAAAAGTGTCTTGTTCCTTCCTTTTTTTTTTTTTTTGTTCTTCTTCTTTCTTCCTTTTTTTTCCCCGTTAAC
>Ga0160505_100381_pt1 | contig 26841 bp, 14 predicted proteins | sample DIDeMG_FD_108225 | JGI IMG/M metagenome (GOLD analysis project Ga0160505, IMG submission 108225) | Enriched chicken feces microbial communities from UW Madison campus, WI, USA - DID2874_E49_Stillage MG | ecosystem: Host-associated > Birds > Digestive system > Large intestine > Fecal ... | reverse complement strand
GATTTGATAGAAATTCAGCAATTTGCATTTTCATACAACCTCCATTTTGAGTGGATCATTAGCAGCAGAGTTTGACAGCAGAAGAGATGTTGATGATTCCTTCAGTGGTGGAGGAGAATCGCACACGAACGGATGCTTAAGAGCTTCCAGAGGCGTAAGTCTCTCAAGCGGATTAAGGTTAAGCACTTTCGTAAGAAAGTCAACTAGATGGCCTCGATCCTTATACTCCTTGTCGATCATAATCTGAGTCATCTTGCGCGATGGCATTTTGTAGTTCATGATAATTTCCTTTAGAAGTTTGTGGTTGAAGTAGTTCTTGTTGGGCTGTTCTGCCTTTGAAAGGTCTTCCCTTCCGTTCGAAGAACGCACGAATTCCAAATACTCCTCGTGGCTTTTCAATTTGTAAGTGGCTTTTGCGCTAGGATCAGCAGCTGGAATTTTGTTGAAATAGTTAAGGGAGTTACGGCCAACTTCGATCATATGTCTAGGCGGGTTACCTAACATGTCCACAATCTTGAAGATTTGATTGTATTCCAGGGATCCTGGAAACATTGGTAATCCCAAGAACAACTCTCCCACAATACATCCAAGTGACCACATGTCGATCAGTTCCGTATAAGGCAAGCCCAAAATTACTTCAGGAGAACGGTAGAATCGAGATTGAATGTATGAGTAGATAGTTCGCCTCGTGAAGCAAGCGCTTCCAAAGTCTATCACCTTGATTTCGGGTTTGTCTGGCTGGCAGAGCAAGATATTTTCCGGTTTTAGATCACAATGGATCACCTGAAAGTTCTTAAGCTGAGCACAAGCATCTAAAAGCTGCCGCGTGAGTGACTTGACTAACTTCATTGAGAGTCCATGGAACTGATTCTGCTTGATAAGTTCGTACAAATTCAGAGCCAAGATCTCGAACACAAGACATAGATGCTCACGATGCATAAATGTGTCTAAAAGACGAATGAAGCTGTTACTGCGGCTGTTCTGGTTTAAGAACTCCAACAATTTCACTTCAGAGATGGACTGATTCAAGTAGGCAGGCTTAGATTTAACCACCTTGACGGCAACCATCAGTTGGTTGGCTAAATTCTGGCACTTGACAACCTGACCGAAAGTGCCTGAGCCCAAGAGATCGAGAACGACGTATTTTCTACCCTCCTCTTGACCCAAGATATCGTTGACATAAAGAATGTAATCGCTGTCTTCATTGTCACAACCATTGTTGAACTTAGGTTCAGACGGCTTCGTCAAGACACGCTTGGGATTGGTAGTTTTCAGGTATCTGAACTTCTGCGGCTGACACATGGCGTACAGCTCGGTCAAGTACACGGAGAGGGCATTGACCGGCAGGATATGCATCAGGTTAACAGAGCGACGTCTATACTTCGGTTGATGATGAGTACGCGGGTTCAAGTCACTCTTACTGTTCACTCGGATGGCCCTCGGCACTCTTCTAATTGGCAGCTGGGGCACAGGAGCAGAATAGTACGGAGTTGCACTTGGACTCTGGCCAACACGAGCATTAAGATATTGAGATGCTAGGGACGATTGCTGGTAAGCAGATGCACCAATTGCAACTGACGAGCGTCGACCCACAGGCGGCCTGGGGGCCGTAGCACTAGCATTAGGAAACTGGCCCGGAGCCAAATGGGGCGGGAGAACCTGACCTGGAGCGGCAGCAGCAGCCACCGCATCGCCCTGAAAAGGGTTATTGTACGGGTTAAACATAGAGCCGTCCACAGCGGCTGACATTCTGCGGTCAGGAAACTGGTTGAGCAGCACTTCCTGGTTGGTATAGTAGTGATTGAAAGGGTTGTCCGATCTCGTTGGAGGATGGATATAGGCCTGTGAGGAAGACTGCTGATTGGCATTCTCGTAGGTTGTGGGGAGCTGGTTGGCAAAAGACTGTTTCCGGGAGCCGAGAAGCGCCATTTGTTGCGTGGAAAGCTGGTGATTCGGTTTCATGCCCAGCAGTCCAGCATACCAGGGGTTTCGGAACCCAGGCATCAGGCCCGGGCTTTGCAGCAGCAGCAGCAGCAGCAGCAGTGCCATGTTTTCATTACCATCGGGCAGCGTGTGGTCCAGCGCCTGAGACTTCAGCCCCCACGAATTGGAAGAAGCGTCGTGGCGGTTGTACGGGTAGTTAAAGGACATGGAGAAGTGGGTTCTATAGCTTTGATTCTCAAATAACGCGGGAGTAGAATGAGTTGGGGCGACAAGCAGCAAGAGGACTAGACCATGAAAATTGGGTGGATCGATAGCAGGGCGGTGCTGTGGAGTAGATACAAAAGGTGGAGGTTAGCAAGAGTAAGTAATCGAAACTTGGAAGTCCTGCAGGATGCCATGGAATCATTTGATCAGGTGGGGAGGGACCCGAAAACGTTGGGGTTGGGTGGGTGGCAAAAAGAGCAAGTCCAGCAAGGTCCGTGGAGGTGGAAAGTACCGTATTTATATAGTTTGGGTTTTTAGTGTGTTAGATGTTGATGCAAATACATGGATGAATTGAATGGATAACCTCCACTGTCCTGCAGGAAGTCGTTGGGCGAGTGACGAAGGAAATGGAGGAGGTGGTCAATATGGAGGAGGTTTTATTTGGTGTGGATTTGATTTGAATTGACTAAATGAAGTAGTATGATTTTGATTTTTTAGGAAGTTTTCAGGAGATCATGGGGGTTTTGACGTAATAGAGAATTTTCCAGATTTCGTCTTTTTTTTTGGGCGTCTTCAGGATGTTTGTATGGATCTTAGTAGTTGAAGTTTCAGCCTGGAGTGTTGAAGAGATTTTGACGGAATTGGGTGTTTCAAATAGAAATAGGGTGAAGAGAGAAAAAGTGAAAAAAAAAAGACAAAAATTTACTTTTCGGTATTCCATATATTAATCATTTCAATAATTTCTCTTTAAGTGACAGAAAATAGAGGTTTAGTTAGTGTGGAAACATTGTGACAAGTAGTAGGAGAAAATGAGGAAAGAAAGAGAGGAAGTGATTGATCAACAATAGAAGAGATGGCTTAAGATGTCTTCTAGAAATGAAATCAGAATAAAAATATCAATGATATCAAATTGGCTAGGTAAATGGATAATTGAAATCAAATGTTAAAACTCACACTGAAAACTAATCGTTCCTAAGAGCTACAAGGGGTACTCAAAGTAGTTGATATAACACCATACAGACAAGGTTTGATAAACTTCTCTATTCAACAGAACCTCATGCTACGGAATTTCCTGTGGAACAATCAGGCATTTTCATATATCAAATCAGAATCATCATGATTCGAATATGTACTTTCATGTTTATCGCTTTATATATTCATCTGTTTCATGAAAAGTCACACTGATCTTCTATCTCGTCTCCTTTTCTCCATGGAAGGAGTTAATTTTCAATGTACTAATTGAATCTTCTGATTGATGAGTCTACTAATGGGGAACTTCGCCAAAACTCTTCTTGGGAAAATGAGACCTAAATCATTGCTAGAGTGGAGAAGGTAAGAAAATTTACCCATTAATTACCGTCGAAATCCTTTTCAGGTCATCACTATAACCTTTCTATTGAACCTATCATTAAGCAACGCTATTGAATACTACCATTGGAAATTTCCAATCAGAAATATACTATGAATATCACCGATTGAAGCTACCAATGAAATCTAACCCCATGAGATCAACCGACTATCTTGAACTATAAATTCTCTAATTCCCCCCAAATTCTTTATTTCTTATTTCCCTTCTCTCTATTCGCCTTCCACCTGGTCCATCCTGCTCACAATCTGCATCCGAGATCTAATTCTAGCACTTATAGCCAAATCATTATTCTTGAAGACTTTAACTCTCCCAAATCCCCAAAATTCTCATTTAGGTTTCTTCTCAAATAATGGTTATATACCCATTTCATCATTCTATTTTCTTTTCCCTTTTTCCTCTTCATTCCCCTCTCTTTTCATCTTCGCTTCCCATTTCTTCCATCATCCTCCACTCCTCCATTTTGCAACCTCGCGCACATGAAGATATCTTCCCCACTATAAATACTTTGCTTCCCCCACATCTCCTGTCTAAATGTACTGGCGTCTTTTGCAACCAATGTCTTCTCGTTCGTGTCAAACGGCCCGTGGAAGGCTCCAATTGACCACTTCACATCTCCTGGCGGCTTTTGGTGGTTTAAAGCCTCATGGGAAAAACTTCTCCTCGGCCCAGGTCGGTCCAAAATACACTCAAGAATATCAGAACTACGGCGTTGATAGTTCAGAAAAAAAAGTCATTTCTTACTTCCACGATGTGCCGCTCGCATTGGACCCAGAAAATAGAACCGCATCCATGGTAGTGGAGGTTCCACGGTGGCTGAATGCCAAGTTTGAGATCAACACTAAACTTCCAGGAAACCCTATCGTTCAGGATGTCAAGAAGGGCAAAGTGCGGTTCGTTCGTAACTTGTTTCCTTATCATGGCTACATTCACAATTATGGCGCTTTCCCACAGACATGGGAAGATCCAACAGTGAAACACGATGTAGATGACTTGTATGGAGATGGTGATCCACTAGATGTGTGTGAAATCGGTTCCGAGGTTCTTGCCACGGGAACCGTCAAAACAGTGCGTATTTTGGGTTCCTTGGCACTTGTGGATGATGGCGAGTTGGACTGGAAGGTGATTGTAGTGAATGTGGAGGACGAATTGGCCAACGAGGTATTTGATATTCACGATGTGTTTGTCAAATGTCCAGGCCTCTTGGAGTCAACCCGTCAGTGGTTCCGTGACTATAAACTTCCTGATGGCAAGCCGCAGAATAAGTTTGCTTTGAGCGGGGCATACAGAAACCTGAAAGAGACCATGGAGACAATCTTAGAGTGCCATGAGGCGTGGCGCACGTTGGTGGAGGGCAAGTCGAGTGCCGAGGGCTTCGCTATTGACAACGTGACGCTAGCAGATACTCCAGGATACACGCAGTCGTTTCATTTCAACGATGCTGTGTTGGGAGCAGTGGTGGAGCCTGATGCGCCCATTCCAGCAGATATTTCAGGTAGTCATTACTGTTCAAAGTAGGGCATTGAAGAAGTAGTACATTATTTGACTACTGACTAAAGTGTTATATTGCTCGGTTCCAAAACTCTAAGGCCGGAATTTAGAATTGAAGAGCGCCAGGATACATGAGTATATGGAGAGGGAAATGTGGAGGACAGAGTACCGGATCAGATTAATCACCTGTTCCAGATGCATTAATTAACACTGGGGGTGTCAGTTCGAAACTGGTGGATGCTCAACGATGTATTGTTCCAAGTCTCGTCTTATACATAGTTTCACGTTTTGCATGGTCAACGAACAACAAAACCACATCAGGAACGAGGCAGAACAAAGTTTATAAGAAAAAGCTACAATCAACAAACAAGAATTTTCGAATAAACCTGAATAATTAATATCAAATATAATATGCATAAAGTTATGGCTATACTATCACAACCTTCACCTCTTCCCATAGTGTGCATACCAAAACATCGAAAACTTAACTTGACCTACCTAAACATTTCAACATCCAGAAAGACCATGGAAACGCCGTCCACGGAGCTCAGAAAGCCACTCAGGCCAATGGAGCAGACCAGTCAATGGACTTATGCGTCGGCATTGACGCTTTTGCAAACAGAACCTGAAGACTATATCTCAGATGCCTTGGATGAGTTTTTGATTCACAGTACCGACGTTTTGACGTCGCCAGAACCGTTTTCTAGTACGGAAAACGACAAGACCATCGCTGGGTCTACGAAGGAATTTACTTTGCGTGGTGTTTTGTACACGGATGTTACTCATTCCAATATCCAGATGGCCACTAAAATCGCTGGCCAATGCAAGACAAACGTGTTGGAAACGCTTCGAATCATCGTCCAGACCAAGGTTAGAATTCCTGAATTTGAACCTTTGAGTCAAAACACGGAGCTTAGCTCGAGATTGCCGGATGATGCGGCCATTACTGCCGAAAAGGCAAGGATGTACCAGTATACTGCTGCACTTCTTAAAGAGAGAAGAACGGTGGTTGCACTTGCATCCGAGTGCTTTAATAACCGCTTCAACATTAAATACTCGTCAACAGTGCGCAGTTTAGGTCAGTCTTTAGTTGTGTCGTCAAAATATGTGATTTCCACCATTGAGACCTTGGATGCACTTATTTCAGAATTGGGTAAGCCCTATGATTCTGACAGTGACTTGGAAGAGCTCATCATTTCAGAAAAATTGCTCCTTGCCGTGGACTTGCTCAAGCTCTTGTGTGACGTATACGTATTGATTAATACTCGAGATAAGGCGGTGGTGGAGAAATGGTTCCAGGTTATGCAAAAGAGCAACTTTGCCTTTTCAATTGCCCCCTACATCGGTCAGTCAGAGTCTTTCACGTTAGTTCAGGCTCTCGTCACCATATTATCCTTGCAGCTCATGCACTTGACATACGATTTTGGTCATCCTGTGGAATCGCTGTACTTGGAAGACGGTAAGGTGTTTTCCGTTGTAAACGACGCCATCACCGGGTCAAACTCTAACTCTATCATCCGCTACGCATGGCTCATTCTTCTGTACAAGAAGTCAATCATACTAGAAGATGTTCCTCAATCGCAAGAATCTTTCCTTGCGGTGGTTAGCGTCAAGCAGACGGAAACGACCTTGTCTTTTCTTCAGAAAAACGTCGAGGCTGCTCCTGTCTTCCTGGAAATGCGTGCTCTTGCCTCTTTTCTCAAGTTCGATGATGTTTTCTCTGTCACGCTTTGCGATTTAATCACCGTGGCCTTGCCTTTGGTTAATATGACTCCCGAAATCGCCTCAAACATCTCAAAGGTGCTAATAGCAGCCCCGAATAGTTCCATAGAGAAGTTTTTTTCGGACCTGTTTGCGCAGAGTGCTATTGTGCTTGCTAGAGCAAAATTTCCCATGATGATTTCTCCGTTCCTTAATCTTGCATCCGTCAACGGAAACTTTGCCTTGCATGAATTGGCGGAGTTGAAGTCATACATTTCGCTTTTTGACACTGAGGAATTTGGAAGGAAATACGATATCGACCTGGAAAACACTGATCTCGTCAAGGTTACCGAAATGATTGATCTTTATCCTCCATATGAAATCAACCACAAGTTATCGTTCCTTATCAACGTGGGAACCAAGGCTAAGTTGATTGCTACTGGAGATGATTCGAAGGTTCTTGTGACCTTCCTCCACAACTATAACGGATGGGCATTCCTAGGGAGAGTTTTGCAGAACATTTCCAAGGTGTTTGACATTTCCGACGACGAAAAGCTCAGCTTGCTCATTGATATGATTGACTTGCTTGCAAGTGTGAGTGAGCGTGGCTCGCCCGATGAGCTATCAGCAGTTTTGGAGTATATGTCCGCATACACAGATGATTCGGATATTGTTGATGTGCTATTCCGTCTCTTCGAGCAAGGTTTGCACAACAGAAGTGTGGAATTACTGGGAAAGCTTCTCAAAGTGTTTTCATTCTTGATGCCTGTGATCTCCAGTAGAGTTTGGCCATATTTGACCACGTCATCTCTCCTTTCCAATAAAGGAAAGGAAGGCTTCCTGTCGATCTTGTTTGGCTCCATTGAGATGATCAGAGGAGAGTACAGCTTCACTACTAACTTGATCAAGTTTGTCTTCGCACTATCCGAGAACTGTTTGTCTGTTCATAATGATTACCCAATAGACTCCAAGGGGGAGACGCTCACTCGGTTCATCGACCACCTTTTGATTGTTTTTGAGAGCTACAACACTTGCAAGTTCAACGAGGGTTTCCAAAAGTTCGAAATGGGTGTATTGGTTTTAGATGTTTTCAGACAAACTTTGGAGACAATCCACTGCATAGACTCTAACATACCTGCTAATGAGAAACCAACCAAAGTGTTTGCTCGTGCTTCAGAAAGAATTCTTGAGGCTTTCTTGTTCACAGATGCCACAACCACGAGATCTGCGTCGTCTATTCTCGCTATGGTCGACTCATTGGCTTCTTCCTCAAATTACTACGAGATCAGAGATGTTTCTGGATACTTTTCTGGCTTATGGATCACATCTGCATTATCGTTCTCGAAGCTCCTCGTCACCATCAGACTGTCTATCAAGGCTCCTCCAAGTCTTTATGAAAAAGAGTTATTCGCGAAGTTGCCACAACTTATTCAAATTTACTCTCGTGGTGGTTCAATCAGAAAGCCTGTGCTTGACTTGATTTCGGCATTAACTAGTGGAACCTGGGACAAAGAGCCCATGCCTTCAATGCTATCACATCTTGGTAGAGATAATTCTCGTGTATTTTTGCACTCATTGGCTGTCGATTTGGCCAACGCATTCGACGACTATGCAATCAAGATCTCCATTTACGACCTTCTTTGTGCCATCATGGAGGCTAACCAGCAGGGTCTCGCAGTGCTTTTCATCAGCGGCAGAGATGTGTTTGGTGAATTCTCGAAAGACAAGAAAGATCAAGACTCGAAGGTAGTGTCTTTACTCTCAATCTTGAAGAAGAACGTGAACGAAATCAAATATTACCCGGATATCGTTACGGTCCACCTTCTCGATGCAATTGCGTTGGCATTCAACTCATGGACTACTGCTAGGGATGATGAGAGTGATGTTGCATTTGTCAAGGAGTTGGTCTCAATGTTAGAAAAATTCCAGAAGCAGGACACTAAAAGTGAAAGCTCTGACTTAATCTTTTCTGCCTACCAATGCAAATTGTATGCTAAAGTGGCTGAGATTCTTTCCTTGATTTTATTTTCCACCAAGAATGACCAGTGCAAGGATGCGATCACTGCGTTGTTCACCAAGAGTGAATTTTTGAACAAGTTGCCTCTGTTCTTTACAATCAAGAACTACGAAACGTCACTTTATGAGCAGGTTGGTTCGGAATTTGAAGCTGCATTCCCAAGAAACAAGCTTTCACAGTTTTCCGTTGCACTTCAGAAGAGAAACAGATTTGGAATTGGTGCAGTCTACGATCTCCTCTTGATGGATCCTCTCTTTAGAGCTAACCCGAAATGGGTGGAAATCAAGGACCGTGTGATACAGTCTAGTGCCAACATTCAATACTATGCTTCTCAAGTGGCCCTATCCAAGTCTCTTGGTGCTCTTGTCACCACTTACTGTCGTAAGGCACTGGAGAAAATTGGTTCGGGATTCTTTGAGTTTGCTGCACAATTGTTGACCATCCAGGAGCCAGAGGATGAATTCACTAGGAATTTCATCGCTCAACAGTATTCTGAGAGAATAGAACTCTCATTTTTGATTGCATATACTATCAATGGCCTTGATTCGTGCAAGAAAGACCCCGCCATTGCATTGAACATCATAGAGGCATGTGGAGACCTCCTCTCGTTTAAGACCTTATCCTTACAGAAAACACAGAAGCAATTCAATAGCAAATCTTTGCTTCGCCTCATTTACGTCACACTTTCAATTTTGAAGGAAGATTCTCAACTCATTCTTTCCAAATTTAGCGTTCTTCGCAATCTTTTCGATTGTGTGATTGCTAAGGGTTGCAAGAATATCATCATAGAGCTTCAAAATGATGTTTATCTCTCACGAACTGACAAGAAGCACGTGTCCACTAATTTCGGTGACCGATTGGACGACTTGAAGTTAATTTTCACAATTTTGAAATCCTACATTGCTTTCAAGATATCACCTTCGCTTCAGGAAGAACTTGCACATTGTCTCGCTGATAATGGAACTGTGGAAATCATGCTTAGCCTTTATTCATTCTCTCATTTGATATTGGTCAACGAAGAGCCCATTTTCGCCCAATTGAGTTTGATGTTCATTCAGCAGCTTTTGTCTGTGGAAGTTTTCGCCAGTAAACTTTTCGACTCGAATTTGTTCATTGTGATCCGTGAAAGTGTCATATCAATTCCTCTCCGCAAGGGTGGAATCACAGTGGAGAACGCTCCTCAGATTCACAGAAATTGGGCTAATGGAATTTTGCCTATTTTGGTCGGAACTTTGGCCAGAGCAGGTAACCACAAGGAAGTGTTTTTGACACTTCATGCATTCGCAAAGCAGATTGAGTCTTGTATTGATAATTGGTCCAGGGATTCGTCGTCATTACGAATCTCGTCATCTGCAACTTGGGAAACCACCCAACTTTTGTTTATCTACCGTTTCTTGGACTCGATGTTGAAAGCAGACGGATTGGCTACACCAGGACCAACAGAGGTGGACATTCCACTTTTGCCGGGTTTTGACACGCAGCAGAAACGCGATGATTTCGTTGATTACATCAACAACTTGCTCAAACATCCCAAGTTTCTCTCGTCACGTATTGTCGCAAGTACTCCGGAAGAGGCTGCTCTTCTTGATGCTGGAGACAGTGGAGCGCAAACTTTGGTGAAGAGCATCATTGAGGATATAGGGGAGCTCAAAGAATTTCTCAACTGAGCCTAATAAAAGATCATGTCAACACAATTACTTTATTTGTCAACTTCATTCGTTCTCTGTTGTCTACTACATTCATCTGCATCAAATTTATCATTTGTTAACTTCCTATGATTCTTCTACCAATTTTCAAGCCTATTCTCCGTTCTACATCCTGCGAGCTGTTTTCTTCCTTTTCTTCGTGTGACTTTCTTCTCGCAAATTTCTGTCACTTATACGTCTCGTTTAACTACATACTTCCTGCTTCGTGTTTCGCGACGAGCCCAACGAAAGTCAGTTTCCACTATTTACTGTCACCTTCTTCACTCATCTTCTATGTCGTTCTACGTCTCTGCTCCTGGAAAGGTGATTCTCTTCGGTGAGCATTCCGCTGTTTATGGGAAACCTGCCATCGCAGCCGCATTGAGTCTTCGAGCATACCTTTTGGTCGTACCCAGCGAGAAAAGTGACGAAATCGTGTTAGAATTCCCAGATATCCAGTTAAAACACAAATGGAACCTTAGTGACATTCCATGGGAGCTCATAAATGAACATCTTACCAAAAAGGATGGAAAACCCGACGTTACAGAAGAACTTGTGCCAGAAATTTTGGATCAGTTGGCGGATTTACTCGCTGACACGGAAAACAACCTCCATTACATTGCTTGTCGGTGTTTTCTCTACCTCTATGTGAACTTATGTGGACCCGAGACCCCAGGTTGTCATTTCTGTATTCGTCTGACGCTTCCAATTGGTGCTGGCCTCGGATCTTCTGCATCCACAGCTGTTTGTCTTTCAACAGCATTAGCCAAGCTCGGGGGCCACTTGACGTCTCCTGAACTCAAACTTAATGATAAACACCTTCGCAAGGATACACCAGATGCCAACTTCATTGATTCTTGGTCGCTCATGGGTGAAAAATGTTTCCATGGAAATCCTTCTGGAATCGACAATGCAGTGGCTACTCATGGAGGAGCTGTGTTGTATCAGCGCATGAAGGGTCCTGGAAACCCATCTGTTCGTACCAGTGTACGTAACTTTTCTGCCTTGAAGTTGTTGTTGACCAACACTAAGGTTCCAAGAAGCACGGCTGAATTAGTGGGGGGAGTCGCTCAAATAAATACCCTATTTCCCAAGATCTCAGAGTCAATTTTAGATGCCATGGAACATGTGTCCAACGATGCATACCAGCTCATGGTACAGCCATTTTTTGACAAATCTGAGCTTTCAGCCTTGGTGAATATTAACCATGGTCTTTTGGTGGCCCTTGGCGTGTCTCACCCTAGCTTGGAGAAAATCAAGATTATTGCTGATTTACACAAAATTGGCGCAACAAAGTTGACAGGAGCAGGCGGTGGAGGCTGTGCTATCACGTTGTTGAATGAAAACGTTGGCGAAGATGAGTTAGCTGCTGTTGAGAAGGAATTTGAACAGAATGGTTTCGAAACATTTACCACTATGTTAGGAGGAAAGGGTGTGGGATTGTTGGAGGGAGAAGGAGACATGTTTTCTACTGAGAAACTTGCCGGGTTTCAAGATAGAGACGAAATTGAAGCTGCAGTGGGAGCTTCCACGTTGGACGGTTGGAGATTCTGGTAGATTTGAAGAAGATGCAAGCCAAAATCGAATAAAACTATGGCACTTGGAACGGGTCCAGAACTGAAAATCTACGGTCTGAAAACCAGAGTTAAATTAGAAAAGTCTGGGGAGAATCCTTTGTAAGAGGATAATCCAGCAAATATCTACATCTTAAAAGTAGAGCATCAAGCTTAATAGAATAATACTTACAAATGCATCTTGCAATACGAATCTTCATTAGTTATATACATGTCTAGATTCCTCTGTTAAACTCCACATTGACAATCTCCTCCCCGTTCTTGTCCTTCAAGCCATGAAACTTTTCTTCCATAGATGCAGCAGGCAAAACTCTACGCTGTGGAAACACTGCCAATGCAAACGGCAAGGCAACCAAAGAAGTGCCGAAGATCAAGCCGATGTTGACTAAAGTCTCTACAAATTTTGACTTTCCCTTGAGAAGTCTTGTTTTCTGCAACTTGACAAGCATTAAGGGAGGCAACACCATGATAGGGGTGGCGTTAATGACTCTGCTAGCGGCTGTTTCTCCCACAGCATACAAAGCCGCCTTTTTCGACGAACCCAATTCATCGCCGTTCTTGTCGAATACAGTGATTCCGTGTTTGAGCTCTTCACTGCGCATCAAGAAGACGTTGGCAACTCCCGCAGAAACAACAGCTGCAAATGGCACCAAACGGCCCAAGATCATTCTAGTGTTTGGTTGTAATGATTTCAACCGAGGAACAATTGAGTTGAGTCCCAAAGCTACCGAACATGACGCAGAAACTGCCAATGCATAGTTGGTAGCGATCTGCTTGGTGGTCAACGGGTGCGACTTGTTGGCATTAGAAATGTTGATGGCCACATTCAACAGCTGGTTGGCAATCTGCCAGAACAATGTACCTGCCGTTCCCAAGCCCGGGGTAAGCATACCGGCGGTGACTACCAAGTTAGACAAGACGCATGAACTCATGCGGAATGGCAAGAAGACGGTCTCACCGGTGTCTGGATGCAAGGTGGAGTCAAGTATCTTCTTGGACTTCCACAACTGCGGCGTCATGGCGGGAATGGTGCCGTTCTTGTAGTCCCAGATAAGACGTTTGGCGTTCTCAATATCTTTGCTTGAGTTCAACAACATCGTGGGGTCCGAGATGTCTGCGCAGTGACGAACTCGACCGAAATAGGTGTTCAAATCATACTTAGAGGCCGGAAGGGGAACGGGTCCGGGGATAGCTGAGGCCATGGTGGTGACTAACTGGTAAGATTTGGTTGAGAGTAGGTTGAGATTTTTTTTATTCGCAGGATATGAGGAGAATGGTGGGGAAGAGCAACCTGAGCAATAGAGAAGAGTGGCGAAAGAGTGACTGGAGGAGAGACCCTGAAGGCAAAAAAAATAGGAAGAGAAACCCGTGAGGAAACGTCAGTATTTATACTTTTGGGTGGGGTTGATGCCACTTAGTCTATCTATTGGATCTATAGGTGCAGTCTTGCTTGGGAAGGTGAAGGTTTTGGAAGTGAAGATGGGATTCCAAGAGGTATTCTGGAACGAATAATTTCATGGGGAAAATTCAGTAGTTTTCGGGACGAAATGATTGAATTCTACTATTTCTTTTCTTTGAAAGAAAAGAATGGGTAGTGATGTTGTTGGTGGTGCGGTGACTAATAATTGATTATCGAAGATAGTTAACGATCGGAATGAGAAAATCGTCATCATATGCTAATAGAGAGATTTTAATATTCATCAAGACTTCAGGTCATGTTTATGTATATATGTAACTGTAATTTGGAGTAACTCCTCATGTTGAACCAATTTCTTTCTTGACCTGATATCCAGCCTTAGATATCTTCATCTCCTGCACACCAAACCAACTTCTTCATCACTTCTCCATGGTAGTATTGGCTATAGGTGTGGATATCGTGAGGATCTCGCGAATCTCGCGTCTTTTAGATAAAAGCAAACTGCGATTCCTACAACGGGTGCTACATCCCTCCGAAATTGAGGTTTACTCTAAACTTCACGGAAATAGAAAGGCACAATATGTAGCTGGTAGTTGGGCTGCTAAGGAGGCAGTCTTCAAGACACTCGACCAATCAGCACAGAGAAGCTTTCAGTTTAGAAATTGGTATAGGTTTTCTCAAGAAAAAAGGCCTTTTATTGGCGTTGATGGTTGGGATAAGAGCGAAGAGTTCCATCTAAGCATATCTCATGATGAAGATATGTTAATAGCGACGGTATTGAGACAGAGGCTAAGCAAATAGGTAATGGATAGAATAAGTTAGAAAGTTGTTCAGAGACTAGTAGAAGAAGGTAGAGTCATAGAAATGCAATGATACATGAGTCTGAATGATCGAACGCTCCTTAAAAGATATACCTCTATTGACATGATACACATTGCTATTGTTACATACTCCTACATTCAGTCCTTAACGTCTGTATTCTATATTATCCCCTTATTCCCACTCAACAGTGGCTGGAGGCTTGGAGGTAATGTCGTAGGTGACACGGGCAACACCGTCCACCTCGTTGACAATTCTCGAAGCAACCTTCTTCAAGAAAGCAGCCTCAAAAACAAACCAGTCAGCAGTCATGAAGTCCACAGTCTCAATGGCTCTCAAAGCAATCACCTGCTCGTAGGTTCTCTGGTCTCCCATAACACCCACAGACTTAACAGGCAACAAAGCAGCGAAAGCCTGGGAAATCTGTCTGTACAAACCAGCCTTCTTGATTTCCTCAATAAAGATGGCATCAGCCTCTCTGGCAATCTTAACCTGCTCCTTGGTGACCTCACCCAAAACTCTAATGGCCAAACCTGGTCCTGGGAATGGGTGTCTCCACACCAAGTCAGTTGGAACGCCCAAAAGCTCACCCAAGTGACGAACCTCGTCCTTGAACAACTCTCTCAAAGGCTCAATCAACTTCAACTTCATGTTGTCCAACAAACCACCAACGTTGTGGTGGGTCTTGATGGTCTGAGATGGACCCTTGAAAGAGATGGACTCGATCACATCTGGGTACAAAGTACCCTGCAACAAGTACTCGATCTCTTGACCAGAAGCAGGCTTGATCTTGGCAGCCTCATCCTCGAAGACGTGGATGAAAGTGTTACCAATGATCTTTCTCTTCTTCTCTGGGTCAGTGATACCCTTCAATCTGCCCAAGAACAACTCGGAGGCGTCCACAACGGTCAAGTTGATACCCAAACCCTCAGTCAAGGTCTTGTAGACAGTCTCGGTCTCGTTCTTTCTCATGACACCGTTGTCAACGTAGATAGCGTGGAAACGGTCACCAATAGCCTCTTGCATGATCTTGGCACCGACGGTGGAGTCAACACCACCGGAAACGGCACCAATGACCTCAGCAGTTGGGCCAACCAACTTCTTGATTCTGGCAATCTCAGTGTCGACGAAGTTCTCCATGGACCAGTTGGTGTTAGCCTTACAGATGTCCACGGCGAAGTTCTTCAACAAGGTCTTACCGTTAACGGAGTGGGTCACCTCTGGGTGGAACTGGATACCGTAAATTGGGTCCTTCTCGTGAGCAATGGCACAGAATGGAGAGTTCTCTGAGGTGGCCACGGTCTTGAATCCAGTTGGCAAGGCGTGCAACTTGTCTCCGTGAGACATCCACACCTGCGAGTGGTCCACGCCGTTGAAAAGAGGACATAACTTGTCCTCGACGTTCAAAGTAGCAGGACCGTACTCTCTCTTGTCACCACGACCGACACCCTTACCGTTGATCCAAGCCAACTCTTGCATACCATAACAGATACCCAAGATAGGAACATTCAACTTGAAGATGTCGTGGTCCACGTGAGGGGCATCCTCGGCGTACACGGAGTAAGGTCCACCGGACAAGATGATACCCTTAGGGGTCCAAGACAAGTCGGCAATTTTCTGGGTGCATGGGAGCATCTCAGCGTAGACATTGAATTCTCTCAATCTTCTGGTGATCAAGTGGGAGTATTGCGAGCCAAAGTCCAACACAAGAATTGTGTCGAAAACTTTGGAAACCTCGATAGGGACGTCTTCAGCAGCAGTAGACATTTTGCGGTTACAGGTAGCGAATTGCCCAAAAACCAGACTGGAAGTAGGTGCGAGATGCGATATATATACTTTTTTTTTTCTTCTCACTGGGGCATCGGTCTGTCCTGCAGGATGAGGATCGAGTCATAGAATCGGGAAATGATTACGAGTAGGAGGGGTTTTTGGAATGTTTGATGTCAAAAAAGACATCGAGTGTTATGGAGACTTATAGCCCCCTTATATATTTGAATTCGGATAAAAAACGTTGTTGAAGCTTCTGATTTAGTGGAGGAAAGAGTGGAATGTTTTACTCTGCACCGCGGAATGCCGCGGGGATTCTAATATCAGTGTCAATTTTGCACCCAAACCGAGTCAGACGCACAAACCCTATCTAATCAGCATCGGGATCTCCACTGGCCATTCATTCCAATCCGGGAAAAAAACAAACTAAAGAATAGATTGACTGTCATTACTACGTGAATATGAGGTCGCTACCTCCACCTCGAAGAACACGAAAACGCAATTGGCGTAGATTTAAGAGATTTGTGAGACTGTTCTTCACCAAGACATACTGGAGGCCAGAGTTACAGAAAAGCAATACAGTGACGAGCATGAATCGGCCAGGATTTATTTCCACTACTTGGCAGGGAGCTCGCATGATGGGAAGCATGGCACGTACGCGAAGCACGGTTATATTTGGGCTGGTTTGAACTGGGATATGTGAAGTTAAAAGAAAGAGGCAGTGAATTTTGTGTTGTAATGGCTATTTCGATATGGTAAGTCCTTGAAATGGTATTCTCTTTGTCTTCAATTGATTGAGTGTGCCCTATTGACTTCTGATTGGATCTGGTAGGGGGAAATCGAAAGTCTTTTGGGCTTTGGTGAAGGGTTTCTTCTCATCTGGAATATATCATCTGGATTGTTCCAACTTTCATCAGGATCGCCTTTAGTCATTTACCTTCCTATTTTACACTGTTTATTCCTTCTCGGCGCCCTCTCTTCTCACGGGTTCCTTGGTTATGCCTTTTGTTTCATTGTCTATTTTTCCTGTAATGTTCGGCAGCCAATTTTATCCTCATCCACTTGAATTGTCATTCTCTTTTACTTAACTATTTTCTCTTTTCTTCTCTTTTCCTCTCTTTTAGTCCCATGTATTTGTCTTTTTATGATTACTTCGTCATTTTTTTTTTCTTTTCTTCTTCATTCTTTTACCTTCCCCCTCGCCTCTTTCTGTCCCCATTCGCAGCCAATATCAACCAACATCTCTAAGTGCAAAACACCATCAGAACTTCCAGCAAAAAGCTCCACCTGATCCACATTTAACCATTCATATGCTATTATCTATTTCTCGTTTCTCACTTTTTAAATCTCTCCATTCCCACGATTTCCCCATTTCGTCCCTCCAAATCTCATCGCTCTCCAATTCTCACCATCTTCCTACACACTCTTCTCATCTCATTTTTCTCATCTCATCTCTTCACTGTCAAAATGTCTGAGTCCCAGGTCAAGGTCAGCTTCTTCACCAAGGAAGACGATGAGTCACTCCATACATCAGACGCTCCGTTGTTTGTGCCCGTATCCTTGAAAAGATACGGTCTCTCCGAGGTGGTCAACCATCTCTTAAAGACAGAAACTCCAGTGCCATTTGACTTTCTTATTGACGGTGTTTTGTTACGTTCATCCGTCGACGAGTACTTGCTTAAGAACGGTTTATCTTCTGAAACTTTCTTGAACATCGAGTATGCTCGTGCAGTGCTTCCTCCATCGTTTTTGGCCTCATTTAATGATGAAGATTGGGTGTCTTCTCTCGACACTATCAGTGCCACATCTGAAGCTGTTCTGGCTGTCCGTGGTGCCGTCAATGTTGCTCCACAGATCCTTGCGGGCTCCTACGACGGAATTGTCAGAACTTACAACATGTCTGGCCAGGTTGAGAAGCAGTATGTGGGCCATCTGGGTCCTGTGAGAAGTGTGAAATGGGTTTATACCCACCGTATAGTTTCTGCCGGTAACGACAGACAAATCCGTTTGTGGAAGACAAGCAATGCCGAAACCGAAGTGGAAGACGATGATGATGAACCTGAATTGGCAAAGACTTTGGCAATTCTTGAGTATCACAAGGCTCCAGTAGTGGATCTTGACGTCAACCAAACTTCCCACAGAATTTTGTCGGCGGGAGGTGATAATGTGGTTGGTTTGTGGTCCACTGTTCCAAAGGACATGACGGTGGTTGAACCATACGGAGGAGAAACAGCCGGAGCATCTTCAGCATCGAAAAAGAGAAGAAAGATGGCATTGCAAGACTCTGGAATTAAGCACAGAGCACCATTGGCATTGTTGGAGAGCCATACGCAGCCGGTAGAGGGTGTGATTTTCGATAAGTTCGACTCCTCCGTGGCCTACTCGGTATCTCAGGATCACACCATCAAAACTTGGGATTTGGTGACTTCTCGCTGTGTGGACACAAGATCGACAGGATATTCGCTTCTCTCTGTTCTCCAATTGCCAGATGTTAACCTTATTGCCTCTGGATCTTCTGCTAGACACATCAACTTGCATGATCCAAGAATACAAGCTGGAGCCACCGAGAAGCACATCACCAAGCTTTCTGGTCACTCCAACTTCGTGGTGGACCTTTCTGTGTGTCCAACCAACGGAAAAATGTTTGCATCTGCCTCTCACGACGGAACTGTGAAGGTCTGGGACGTGAGATCGGAAAAACCCTTGTACACTATTTCTCGTGAAAGTGGTGGAAAGGACAAGGTGTTTGGCGTTTCTTGGGACAAGGAAATTGGAATTGTCAGTGGTGGAGAGGACAAGAAAGTGCAGATCAACAAGGGCGACAACATCGCCAACTAGCATGTAACATAGGGAATGAAGATGACTAGAGAATAAGACTGTAGATACCTCAATACGAATTATCTTAGTACTAATAACTTTAGATACACTATTTACATGTTCTTTGGTTCTCTTTCTGAGCACTTGTCCACATGGAAAGTCCGTAGTAGCCCTGCCATAAACTCTCTTTGTCGGTGATGTAGCCTAGAACTCCGTCGTGACAATACTTGGAAGATGGCTCCTCCAAAGTATTCAAAGTGTTAAGATCGTTCCAGCCAATCTTCTTGCGGACCTGAGCAAACTCTGAAGCGTTGAGCTCCACCTGTGCTGCCGTGCCATACTTGAGCGGGCCCACATTGATCCAGTAGCCATTTTTGACTGATGACCTGGTCAGTGGAGTGGTGAGCTGGTTGATCACGTCTATGTAGTCGATAAGATTCTCTGCTGTGTCCATGAAAAATACGGAGACCACCACCACGTTTTTAAATTTGCGATCTTCTGGGATAGAGAAATAGCGAAAGTCGTCAAGAATAACATGGAGGTTTTCTGGCTTCTGTACCCCATTCGGTATTTCCACCAGTCTGAACTGCGACTCGGTCTTGGTAAAGTTGGAGCATGTGTGAATATATGGCGACAACGTGTGTGTTTCGCTGTAGACAGTGTCGTCGGGACCTTTCAGCTTCTCGTAGAGAAACCGATGGCATGCATGCATAAGTCCAGAGAATTCAACGGCATATACGGCGCCATAGTCACGATGAAGCGCTACCTCGTGCGCCACACGGCCCAACCCAGATCCCGGAAGCACCACGCATGTGTCTTGTGCCTCTTCAGCCGGCACTATCTTGTCCAAATGGTCTCTTATGTAGTCAAGCATGGGATTGATCTCCGTGGCACCAACAGCCGACCAGTCACGAACAAAATGGCCCAATGCCTCCACGACACGGTAATTCGATGATGAGGTATTCTGTGTTGGTGCCCTCTGAACGCCAAAGTCCCTGTAGGAGAAGCCGTAGCGAGCCTTTGTGACTTCGATGATTTGATTGAACACCGCCTGGTTTTTTGTAATGTGGGCATCAATTTTCTTGAGTTTTTTCGAGTATCCCACTTCCTCACAGAGCTTCTGCTGTCTCCACAGCATCATTTTGAAGAGCTTACGTCTCCGTTCGTTGTAATTTTTGGAATTGACTTGGTAAGCGTCTAAGGACCTGAGAGCACTGACAAGCTCAGATTTGGACGAGTCCAGCAAGGCGGAATCAGCTGTGGGCGAAGCTTCGCCACTGAAGAAGCGGCCCGGATCGCCAGAACCCACAAAATGGAAGCCACGGCGTGGTATCCGCTGGTACCACTGTTGGAGGGCCATCACCGAGCGACGAAAAGCTTGAGAGCGGGAAAACATGTTGGAGGCCACAAACACCGCCGCCAATAGGGGAACTTGGGAGTTTGCAGGGGTGAGCAACGATAGAACACAGTAGACGCCGGCAAACGAAGCAACCGAGAGGAATACTACCTGACGATCAGAAACAAGTTGGTCCATAGGTGTACAGGAAATGATCTGAGAGAAGATAAGTCCCGGAGAAAGGAGGGATGAGGGATGGAAGAGACGGAAAAAAAGAGGACGAAGTGAGGAAATAAATGAAGTGGATGGTTGGGAAAAGTTGGTTGCACGAGGAATACTTACGTGGAGGAGTTCTGGATTTTCACTTGGATCTGGTGATGGAGGAACCTTCGAGGTTATGAGAGATTGACTATAGTGCAGTGGAGGAAAATCAACTTAAAAGTTTAGGAAAGGTGATATGGTAAAGAGGGCATTTCAGAAATCAATAAATATAGAACTGAAAAACCTCTACAACATGCTTCACTATGTGAGAGCACAAGTCTATTGAATACGCAGACAGAGGATGTGAACAGTTCGAATTTATCAGAAAAATATGGAGATATGAGATTAAGAGCAAGTTCTACATTAACGCAGCAAAATTCATACTCCAGGAAGCAAATTTATACTTAAATAGCAGAAGCTACACAGTAGTAGAGGAATTGACATTACATTGGCGGAATTAACACTATAGTGACAGAGTACTCGGTTGAATTCCAAACTTCCTACTCTCTCGGGCAGGTTCTCCTCTGCATTCAGTATACGGTGCACTCTCTGACCCGGTTGCACCCATTTCCAATGCTTACAAAATCTAGATCTTTTCGGATTCTCTCTATATTGGCGTTTGCTTTTGGCCCTGGAGTAACTTTTCATATAATTTATTAACAATTTGAACCTCCTGAAACATTTTTAGCTCAATATTCGAAGCATTGTCTCTAGACGAAACCTTCTCAGCACATTTGATCTTTTATTACTTTAGACCGTGATATGAAACCAAGCATAGCTTGAGGTGAAGCTCATTAATAAACAGGCTGTATCCAGCTCCTTACTAACTCGATGTTTGCCGATTGATGATCATTCGCAGCCTCCTTTCTTTGTAGATGTTCGCCGATTGTAGATCTGTTCAAGCTGTACTTCGTTTGCCGACTTTTCTTTGCCCGCTGGATGACTATGATACTGCCACAGCGGGCTATAAGTATGTAGAGATGGTTCCAGTGAACTCTCCTAAAAAATGCTTTTGATTCTTTATTTATTTGCATTCACTTATGCATACTTGCGAATGGATCTTTCCAAGGTACCAGATTCGCATGTCTCAAAAAGAGATGGAGTAAGGGGAGCGATTTCGACAAGAAACTCCCTTTATACAGCCCAATTCAAGGTTGGTTCTAGGAAAGATGAAGTTAGAGTATCGCTTCTCTCTCAACTGAATGAATTGTGGTTTCCCCATCCGAGGTGCAACAGCATTACTTTCATTGAAGACCATATAGAACGCAGAGAGTGGGTAGAGTGTTTTGAATATGGAACTTTCGATCCGAAGCACCTGTCCACATTCAGGCTGTCTAATACATCCTTCGAATCTTGGTGGAATGACGATCTTGCGGAAGGATACATTGGAACAGATGTGGTCCAGTTCGGAGATAAATCACTCAATATAACTTTTGGTGTAGGGTATCGTACTGATACTGTTGGCCAACTTGGTTTGGGGTTTCAACATGACTCGTCGGCTCATTCCAATTTTACCAGCTTTGGAGAAATGTTGGTTAAGAATGGTTACATATTGCGAAATGCTTATTCTCTTCAATTGGGTGCAAACAATGCCTCTGAAGGTGTCCTAATGTATGGAGCTGTGGATCACAGTAAATATGACGGCACCCTCCAGAAAATTAAAATGGTCAATGCTAGCGCAGACGGAAATTTTGATGCGATCCTGATCAACTTCGATGGTATTCTGTATTCAGATGGTTGGAATTTTTCGAACTGTGCTGTAATCCTTGAAATCACACGTCCTGGGCTGGTACTTCCCTTTCCAGTAGTTAAGAAAATAGCAGAATTACTCCACGGTTACGAGTGGCTGGATTCCAGGTATCGTGTTCCTTGCTTTAATTTGGAACTGACAGATGTTATCCGCTTTTATTTTAGTGGCATTGAGCTTCAAGTGCCTATCAGAGATTTAATTACTCAACACGTGTTTAATTGCTGGCTTTCAATTGAATATATCAGCTCAGGTCCGTACTTACTTGGTCAGGACATTTTGAAAAGTGCATACCTTGTTGTTGATTTGGAGGGTAGAGAAGTTGCGTTGGCGCAGGTAAATTCCACTTCCAACAATGAAAATATAGAGGAAATCGGGAGCACGGTCCCTCTGGCATTAGAGGCACCATTATACTCGTACACTGAGGCTCGAGATAAGTATTATCGGTATTCCACTCATACTTTTCAAGATAACAAGAAGACCCGGTCTGGACCAACCTATTCAATGAACACTAGTCCTTTAACACAAGACGCAGGTGGAACAAAATATGTTCAAACCGCTATTGAGAAGACCTGGGAAACTGAGAAAACAGAATTGACCACAAGTACATGGACTATTACTGAGTATTTCTCTTCTATGCTTAAAGCAACACGAACTTATACTCACACTACCACTGATGATTTGGGGTCAGAAGTTGTTTCGACAAGTACCTACGAGTATTCATCTTTGACTTATACAAAGACTGAATGGAAGACATACACTGGGACGGAGACTTATTTAACAACGGCTGTTATTTGGGGGGCGCCTCGACGGGAAGACTTTTCTAGCAAATCCAGCAATCCTGGTGTGGTGGTCAAGTACCTGCCATCTTTTATGTTTCTATTCTTGTTAGCGCTTTTATAGTTTTGACATTTTTTTTGCCGTTTTCTTTCTCCTGGGTTGTATGATTGAAAATCGATACTCATAGGAAGTCAGCTATCCTAGTGTTGGGATTGTCCATAATGTTTCTGGAGTTTAACTTGATATTACCATGGTTTTGTTTTCGATGATGTAAGTTCTAATACGGGAATTATTTTCACTGCAAGAACAGAACATCAGTTGCTGGATAATTGACCAATTTTGATTCTCAGATAAAGATGCTTTCGATCAATTAGCATCATAAACCTAGCCTAACCCTTTCTATATAAAATTGTGCCTTATTGTTTATTATTACCATAATCCAATTGGTAGTAACTAGTGTACTGCGCCCTGTTCTCCTGTTAGGTGACACTGATCAAACGTCTGTGTTCTTGACGTTTCCTGTTGCCAGAAATGTTCATTAAAATGCATCCAAATTCAACAGTATCATGTACTCAGTTATTCTTGTAGAATTTCAGGGTGAAAACCATGATATGGTTGCGAGGTTGCAATATACTGTTGTTGTGTATCATTTCATTCACACGTAATCAAGTCTATGGGATACATGCTTGTGAAGAAGAGAAAAATGTGCACTGAATGCAATCTCTCTACAAGAAGATGAGCTACTGGTAGATCTCTGGAAGGCATTTTGTATCGTTCCTAATAGATTGAAAGATCGATTTCTCTGATCATACAGCAGTATGGCTTACAGATCTACTGAACGATGTAAAACATTCTCCGGTGGCGACTACTATGGATTCCCCAATGTACATGTAGCTGATTCAGATCAATCCATTTCGCCCCGCAGTTTCTAATTTGGAACCATTGAGATGGGGAATCTAAGGATGGACATATAGTGAATGAAGAATTGGAAAATAATCTGCGCAACATCGCGACCTCGGTGAAGACTTACAAGCTGTCAAAATATATATCTATCGAGCTAGCTGTGTATTGTATCTCGGTTTAGCCTTTTCTTCCCCCTTTTCTTCCATTTCGGTCTTCTCTTCTATGTCAATCTGCTCTTCGATAGCGGTCTATTCTCCAATTTCGGTCTTCTGCACTTGGCAAAATATTATTAGACAAGCTCATCTCTTTACACCATAGTCGCGGGTGCTATGATAATCCAGACATTGCGGTCCCAACATCCAAAAATACTCTCCTCGAGAAACCCAGGAGCTTGGAGAAATCTGGCTGGTGTGTCTTGTAGCTCAATTAGGTAGCCACCTGCTACCCATCGGTGCAGGCTACTCCACATAACCATCCATATATAATCTTCCCAATCTTTCGTCATCTCTAGGTACTCAATCCAAAATGGAGTTGTGCCAGATCCTCTACTCCGATGAATACAAGGACACCATGTCCGCATTGCGAGATCACCTCCAGAATAAAATCTACACCGAGGAAGCTCTCCAACTAACTGAAGAGGCTCTTGAGCTTTTAGCTTCCCACTACACCACATGGCAATACCGCTACACTATCATTAAGCACCTTAAGAAGGATTTGTTTGAGGAGTTGGACTGGTGCGAGTTGGTGGCGCTCGAAAACGAGAAGAACTATCAGATCTGGAATTATCGCCAACGCATCATCGACGACATCTTAGCTGATGAGGAAACGGCATCCAAATTCGACTACAAGCGGGAATTGCCGATTTTGCGCATGATGCTTCAGCAAGACTCCAAAAACCATCACGTTTGGTCGTACCGCAAGTGGTTTGTGGAAAAGTTCGGGCTTTTCGACAATGCATCGGAAATTGAGTTTGTCACTGGAGCAATTGATGCCGATTTAAGAAACAATAGTGCATGGACTCATCGATTCTTTCTTCGGGCCAAAGGTTCGGGCTTTGACACTGGCTTTGATGACGAGGTACAGTTTTGTCAGTCCCGGATCGACGTTTGTCCCCAGAATCCATCGAGTTGGAACTACTTGGTTGGTATGTATGCTCGGAGCGAACGCAAGTTGGGTGAGTTGAAGGAATTTTGTGAGAAGTATGGCGACGTGACCCAGGATAAGATTGCCAGTTCATTTGCAGTCGAGACGATGGCGAAAATTGCTGTAGAGGAGAAAAACGGTGATCGAGCTCGCCAGTTGTATGAGATGTTGGCTGAAAAATACGATCCCATTCGGGCCAATTACTGGAGATATATGAAAGAGAGAGTTTAGATAATGGAGAAAGCGTGGGATTATCTACAATTACTATCAATGATCATATCTGATACTCAAATGGAGATAGTCTTGGACCATACCAATTGATAGGACTAGTCGTTTCATCTGTTATATCCTTGGGGATATTCAATTAATAAGCTGGATTTTTGGTTTTTTTGAGCAAATGGATGGATAGACCAGGCAATTAGGCATTTTGAGGCTTGGTGATCCATGCTACTGGAGACTATGATCTCGACTTTGAGCCAGCATGGAACTAAACAATGTACCTTAAATGATATTAGGGGGTATTCTTGTGGATCTGTATACTTGACACGATAAGTGACAGAAAGTTGCCAAAAAGGAGACTAATCAGTTTGAATCTTTGCTACAGAACCCAGACAACCACCATATAAATGATTTCAACTTTCATGGTGCTTGATAATGCACTGTAATAAATATAGGGCCAACGGTATAATTCAATGAATATACATAAGAAGTGCATCATCAAGACGATAGTGAAACAACCGAATGGATAACCAGAATAAGACACACTAGAATCTTTGATGGCTGTGCAAGATGGTGTCAGACTTGTCTTACGACCAAAGTTCATGTTAAGACTAAACCTGAAGACTAGATTAAGAACTAACACAAGGAGGAAAGAAGAGAATATACTATTCATTTATTAATGAACAATGAATAGACCATTTGAGGATAAAATCACCAGAAGTAAGACATCATTGACCCTTTGAATAGAATACCATGATTTTCCAGTTGCCAAAATAGACTTAAACTTGATATCCATGAACAAAATTGACAAGAAATGTCGAAATCAAAAGGGGGGAAATCTCTACAGTCCCAATACATTCAGCCACTAAGACTCCACATACTCCTATCCTCAATGCATCTTCCCCGTCTTTCTTATCTCTCCCTTACGATCTTTATGATTATCTAGGATCACTTCAGCCTCCATCCTCTCCATATTCTCTGTACTCTCTATCCTATCTTCCGTATTTCCTTATCTTTCCCCTTATCTTGTCACCTGGACCTGCCTCTCCACTGATTGGCACCAACCCCATGTCGTCTAGAAGCATACACACGTATACGTGGCCCGCTCGTAACTAAGTGCATGAGGATTAGCTTCTGCCGTTCGGCAATATTTTTTTATCAACTAAAGGAGACATTGCTACCACATTTTGGGGATGGACACGGATACTCTAACCCTAAGAAAAGCAATGCACTTAAAGGAAACTTTAAATTATGAAGTTAGATCAGTGGGCCCATGTTAGCGATGAAACGCGGACAATTTCTACATTTGGCGGTGACAATAGGGCTTATAGACTCTGGGTGAATCAAATGATGAGATTCACCTCTATTGTTTCTAATAAACGTCAAGAATTAGCGACAAAGTTGGCGTCCACCAAACATGAAATACCTACATGCATGATATGAGCCCTGGTATACTTTTGAGGAGGATAAAGAAACTGAGTCTAGAATGAAGACTAAAAGTAAAAACAAAAGGTGTTAGAAACCACAATGACGTAGAACACACTAAAAAAAAGGGAAATATCAATAAAAAAGAATGGACGAGTCCGGAGTCGAACCGGAGACCTTTCGCATGCTAAGCGAACGCGCTACCAACTACGCCACACGCCCTTG
>Ga0160505_100380_pt1 | contig 26852 bp, 17 predicted proteins | sample DIDeMG_FD_108225 | JGI IMG/M metagenome (GOLD analysis project Ga0160505, IMG submission 108225) | Enriched chicken feces microbial communities from UW Madison campus, WI, USA - DID2874_E49_Stillage MG | ecosystem: Host-associated > Birds > Digestive system > Large intestine > Fecal ... | reverse complement strand
TCCGCGAATGCCCTCTCTTGGATCGCCTGTTTAAACCTACTCACCTAAAGTGAAATAAAAATATACACCCCTATGTCAGTCAAGACAGTCACCACATTCACGACTGCCATACCATCCACGGTGGAGTTGCTAGAGGTCAAGCTCGCTGAGACGCTTAATTTCTACCTAAACTACCTTGAGCGAATTCCGGGAGGCCTGATTATTCAAAGATATATTCGTTCTTCTTACAGAGATGACCCCATTCGTTCTGTATTTGAGTTTGCCTTGTTCCTCTTTGCGGTGCACTACTTCTTGTCATCCAAGAAGAAGGAGAACAAGTCAGAATTGGTCAAGTTCTCCAAGAAGGAAATCGATGATTTGGTGGAAGAATGGGAACCTGCTCCATTAGTGGATGAAGTGACCGAGTTAGAACATTGGCGGTTGGCTGAAAATCACGTCAAGGGAAAGAATGGTGCCCATATCGAGCTTGTACAGCACCCAGAATACGGTAAGGTGGTCAATTTGTCGAGTCTTGATTTTCTCAATCTCAACGGAAACAGCGACTTGGATGCGGCCGCCAGACTGACCATTGCATCATCTGGTGTCGGTGCATGTGGTCCGCCAAACTTCTACGGTACTCAGGACGTGCATGTGAGATTGGAAGAGGACTTGGCCCGTTATTTGGGAAGTGAGCAGGCCATTTTGTATGGACAGGACTTTGTTACAGCTGGCTCGGTTATTCCGGCATTCTTGAAAAGAGGTGACTTGGCAGTGGTGGATTCGGGCGTCAGCTTGGCTATCCAGAAGGCTTTGATTGTCAGTCGTTGTGACATTGAGTGGTTTGACCATAATGATATGGAACACTTGGACCAGATCTTGAGTGAGTTGAAGCCTATGTTGAGCAAGCAGAAATTGCGCAGAAGATTTATTGTGACTGAAGCTATGTTTGCCTACAGTGGTGACATTGCTAATTTGCCTGAAATTGTGGAGTTGAAGAACAAGTATAAGTATAGATTGTTCGTGGACGAGACTTTGTCGATTGGTACCTTAGGTAAGAGCGGAAGAGGTATCACCGAGCATTTTGGAATCTCCAGAGATGAGATTTCCATTACCATTGGAAGTTTGGCAAATGCTTTCGCGTCTTCTGGAGGTTTCTGTGTGGGTGTCAGACCCATGGTTCACCACCAGAGAATCAATTCCATTGCTTATGTGTTCAGTGCTGCTTTACCTCCATACTCTGCCAAGGTTGTCTCTGAGACCATAAAGTTGATCACTGAATCTGAGAACTCCGACGGACAATCTGCCATTATCTCTGCTTTGCAAGAAAAGGTGAAATACACTTATGAGAAATTGACCAAGAAGTTTACCCATTCTAAGTACTTGACGGTTAAATCGTGCCTGGACTCGCCCATCATTCATTTGGGCTTCACTGACGCGTTCAGAGAGAAGTTGGACTTGCCTCCTATGTATGGTAACTCCACCTTCCTCACCAAAGGACGTCCAGAACGCAAATTGAACAAGTTCAGCCACCACTACAACGTGGAGTGCTACATCATGCAGAAGATTATCAACACGCTTCTCGTACAACAGCATACATTAATCAACAGAACCCGTATCGTTTACGAGCAAGAGAACTTACCAGTGGAGAGCCCCAGATTGTTAATTCACATCAACAGTGGAGTTTCTCATGAGGAGTTGAACGCGGTAATTTCCGCATTGCCAACCGTGGTCAACGAAGTATGCTCCAGGCTCAAAGGACCTGCCGATCTCTTTACATTAGAAAATGAGTTGATGACGCTCTGAGTGCCTGGACTCCGCTACCCAGAGTACCGCCTCTTGTTACTTATATGCGCTATTTAATTTCCCTTAATTCACAATCATTCATCCGTTCACTTTGCCATGCGGCTTCGGGCTTCCTTGGCAATAGACCTGGCTTCTCCCACGTCGTGTGCATTATTGAGGCTGAACTCTTTGGCTAATTCATAGGCTTCCTCGTAGCGACGATTCTCTAGGGCATTCCTGGCGAGCCACAACCTTGCCTTGGATGTTTCGTCGGTGATTCCCCAGTCGAACTCTTGCTCAAAACAAATACGCATGTACCGGTATGTCTCTTTTGACCGTCCTAGCTTCTCTGAAATCGTGGCCAATTTGTAACATATATGGGGCTCCACACTTAAATATTCGTCTGATTGGTCTTCCGAGGCTCGACTGAGCCCATCAATTGCAAATGCTTTTTCAAAAGATCGGAGTGCCTCTTCTAATTTATCGATTTTCTCATAGCAGTTTCCAATCGCCTGCCACATACGTTTATCCGTAGGCTGTAAGTTTGTAGCACGCTGATAGTAATACAAAGCGTAGAGATGCATGTCGAGCACCTCATATGTTTGACCCAATCCATACCACGCTCTGAAGTCCTTGGCGTTGATATCCACTGCCCTTCTGTAAGATTCGATGGCTGCATGGGAGTTTTTGAGTTCCACAAACTCGTGGCCCATCAAAGTCCATGCACTAAGACAGTTTTTGTTAAGCGTGAGTGCTCTTTTATAATACATGATGGACTTGTCATGTTCACCTTTCATGGAGTGGTAATTTGCGATAATGCAACATGTTTCTGACCGAAACTTATCAATCTGAGAAGCAAATTGTGCAAGAAATGAGAGCTTGGACTTCTTTTCCATAACATAGAGCATGTTTGAGTATGTGTCGAGGTCATCAAGACGCATGGGATCGGTCATAAGGATTTCATCAAAAATGGACTCGGCCTGAAAGTAGTCGAGGCCGTGGTATGCTGCGAGGAACTTCTGGACCTTCAAAAACGTGAATGTAGGGAACATTTCGAGCAGCGCCGCTAGCTTTTCTGTAAATTGTGGCAGTCGTTGGTAGAACTCCTGAAGCATGACGATTTCAAAGAACAGAAACATGAAGTTGTTTGCCAATTGCGGGCGTGTGGTGCGGAGTTGATCGACAAAGATCATAGCCTCATCAAATCCAGTGAATGTCGAGAGCAATTCTTGCCAGCAACTCCAATTGTAGGGGAAAATCAGAAGTGATAGAAGCAAGCTCGCTTGTGCCAACTTAAATTTCTTCTTTTTCGCATAGATCATTCCCACCAAGTAATGAAGAAACCCATTAGGTTTAGATCCATTGGCATGATACTGTTCAGCCTCAGAAACGACTTTTCCCAACTTGTCATCGAGTTCACCTTCAACATCGACTCCGTTTTCAGCTCCGTTGCCTACGCTTTCCTTTGAGACATTCACAAAGCCGCTTTTCTCGCCAGACGTTTTCTTATCTATGCTCAAGTACACAGCATACAACCTTAGGAACACTGCATTCCCGCTTCGAGCATCCTTGAGCGTATACGCGGCACGGTCAAATTCTTTACAACTGAAGTAAGTCTTCGCTAGCATGAAACTAAACTGGTCGTGCTTCTCGTCGTCATCTAGTTGTGGATTTGGATAGTCAAATGGGTCTGAGATAGGAGCGAGGCCATTCAAGGCCTCTGCGCACCATTTGGCAGCATAAACCAAATTGACATTGGAGAGTGCAACAGACGCTTCGTATAATCGAAGTCGTAATTCCTTCACGTCTGTCATACGATGTTCTTTCTGTATTGGTTATAGGGTAGGTTTTGTTGATGTAGCCAAACTTACACCCGTACACCAAACAGATAGATGGTTTCCAAAACCTATTGATCTAACTAACTTTCAATTTGAAAAAGGTTGCCATGGTGAACGCCGACATCACATTTTTGCAGAATAATGCCGATAAGGCTCGAAAATCACTAGCGAGCGTTGAGGAATTGGTGGCAACAACTAAAAAAGTCGTGGAATATGGGCTGGTAGATTCGACTAACATCAAGCAGCTTCAGAAGGAAGTGCTTTTGGACTCGTTTGCCGTGAAAAAATTCCATCGGGACTACAAGGAGTGGGAAAACAGCACTCGCAATAAGTTTGTTGATGGCCAGATCAAGGCATACAACAAGAAATACGCCCAAATCTCCAGGCTTCATGGTCAAAGTTCAAGCTTGGAAGATACGCTTCGAGAACTTCAAACTACCATCAAACTCCCGAAGTTTGAGTTTTCTATACAGACATTGGAGCAATATGAAGGCGGTAGGCTACTTGAACATGTGGAAAAAGACGCCAATGGCGAGTACCCTCGACGTGTCAGCAGTGAGCAGGTGTTTTCTCTAGATCCCAACTCCCCACTTCCCCATCCATCGTACCGGGAATTTAACGAGTTAGTGAACATCGAGTACAGGTTAAGGATTCAGTTACAGATAAAGTACGAGGTTTTGCTTCGAATTAAGGCCAGCTTGGCCGCTAAGAATTCTCAATGGGCAACCAGAGATTCTACCTTGAATAAATTCATCACACAAGACTTACCTGAGGTGATTCTGGAGGTGAAAAAAATCAAGACGAGTGAGTATGAGGATTTGAAGTATTACGAGGAGGATTACGACATGGAAGAGCAAGGAAGTGACGCCGAGGAGAAGGAGGAAAAGGAAACTGATGAAATTGACAATGACGAGGGTGAAAAGAATGAAGGTGAAGAAGAAAATGAGCCTAACGTGCGCGAGGAAACTGTTTATAAACGCAATGAAGAAATCCGCCATGAGGAGAGTGCTGGGGAGGGGGAAAACATTCGAGAAGGAGAAGAGATCGAGGACAATGAGGCAGATAAGGTTCCAGACAATCATGAAGGACAAGAAGTTGAAGGAAATCTCCGACACGAAGAAGAACTCGATCAAGTTATAAATGATGACGATCGTAACGTTTCCACTGAAGAGTCCACCCCAATCCCTACATCTGCAGAAGACATGATTCTCGATTAAACTACACCTAATATATCCGTTTATCCTATTAATACATGCTAAGACTCGACCTTGGCAGCAGCAGGCGAAGCAGTCGCTTCGTCTCCCTTAAAGATATAGTTGAACACCTGTGCTGGCGAATCACCAGCATTTCTTCTGTAGTTGACTATCCGGATTAGCTGGTAGCCGGCAACACCGCCAAGGAAGAAGTTGACACTGGCCAACAAGTAATTCTTGGGTCTAATGACAAATCCTGCCCATCTAGTCCAGATGGCTCCCGTACAAAACAATGCCAACTGCTGGGTTCCACTAAGCTTCTCCACTGGTCTTTGGATATCACTCAAACCAGCAATCACCAAACTCCACTTGAACACAGGCGCCCAGAAGTGGACAGTTCTTGGGCCGGTTTCTGAATTGAGAAAACGTTGGAACTTCGAGGCGTGCTGTGCAGAGGCGGCCATTTTCTTCTTGTAAGTAGTAACTTTGCTTCGGAGGTCTTGCTTCCATTTTTTGGGGCTGCTAGACACAGGAAAGGTGGGGGCCACATCCTGTGTCTAGTCAATAATGACAATCGATTCACTCTTAATCTGGGAAGAAGTTAAGTCATTGGGGAAAGGAAAACGGGGATAGATACTTGTCAAATTAGTCAGTGAAAATTGGTGGACAGAATTCAATAATTGACTCTTGAGAATTAGAATTTTGTTGTTCGATCGTCGCATGTGATCAACTTGAACAACTTCATATGTTAGTCATCCATGTATGATTTCCGCACCGAATTCTGGTTAGTGATTTCCACCCATTATCTGGATGCGCATACATTATTCTCTTAGAAGGATTGGCCAATGATTGTGTTCAGTATAGAAATCATTCGGAATACACCATTAGAGTGAATGCCAGGAAGTTAAGATTCCAATAATACTGCTTTTCCAAAATGAATGCAAATATTGGATAAAATTTTGGTGTAATTCTTTCACTCCAATTCTTATCAAATGTAAGAACCTTGCTTGCACAAGTTGTAGAATATCAGCTTGGGGTCCTTCAACAAATTCTCTGGAGTATCAAACTCCCTAACTCTACCCTCCTCTAACGCGAGAATCCGATCACAGTCCATCACCGTATCAAGTCGGTGTGCAATTGTGATAATGGTCTTTTGCTTAAACTCCTGGCGAATCGTGGACTGAATAATCTTGTCTGTCTGGATGTCCACGGCAGCAGTGGCTTCATCAAGCATAAGTACTTGCGAAGGGTTTAGAAGTGCACGGCTTAAACACATGAGTTGACGTTGCCCCGCAGAGAAATTGGATCCTCCCTCATTCACCTTACTATCGAGACCTTGGCCCCCATGGAGAGTTTCCACGGTGTGCTTAAGGTTCAGATGATCCAAAACCTGCCAGAGCCGTTCATCACTGTACTCATCAAACGGATCCAAATTTTGTCTGATAGTGCCCTCGAAAAGGTGTGAATCTTGTGGGATAATACTCAAATTGTGACGCAAGTCAAAAAGACGAAGCTTGGTCACGTCTATATCGTCAATCTGAATGCTGCCCAGGGTAGGTGGAATCATGCGGAATATTGCAAGGACCAACGAGCTTTTACCTGCTCCGGTCCTTCCCACTACTCCCACTTTCTCCCCTGCCTTCACACTGATGGTGATGTTCTTAAGAACTGGATCCAAATTCTTTGCGTATTGCGTAGAATAGTTCTCCAACTCGATTCTTCCGTGAGCTGGCCACTCTTTAGGTGGTGTGATATAATCGTACTCTTCAGTCTCCTCTGTTGGGAGATTACAGTACTCAAAACATCTTTCAACAGAAACAATATTGGCCTCCACCTCAGCAGACATTCTCACCATGGTCTTCAAGGAATCCGTGATTTGCAATGCATAACTCATAGCAAAACCCGCCATTCCAGCACTCACAGGCGACGCCGTCGTAGACTTGTAGATCAACAACGATGATGATGTCCAGATGATAATTGACCCAATGAATTGGAGCCTCACGGAAAGCCATCTGTTAATTGATCTTAACATATACAAGCTTCGGAGGTTGAAGTCAACATTGGCATTGTTCATGTAGATGAATCTATCATTTTGCCGATAAGACGTGATGGTCTCCACTCCAGTCAAACTCTCTTGCAAATGGGCAAAGATAGGTGACCTAGAAATAGATACCATTCTCTTCAACTCTCGCTGCACGCAAATATAGTACTTTTGGTAGTAGCCGTAAACAAATAGCAAGAATAAAACCACAACAAGAAACATTGGAATGGCCATGCCAACCACAGCAAATGTCATTACTGTTTTAAGAATAGTCCCCATAAACATGTTGAATGAGCGAGGAAGTGCATCGTCAACCTTGTTGATATCATTGCTGAATCTGTTCATGATTCTACCCACGGGAGTTCTTTCGAAAAAGTTCATAGGTGCCTTCATGATTCTTCTTGCCATTCTTTCGTGCACAATACGACCACCTCTGATTCCCAAAAATATCCAGAAAAGGATACCTTTGAGAGCATTGAGCACACTGGTGCTGAAACCAAGAAGCGCAAACACGCTGATGTACCGAATAGCTTCACTATTATCGCCAATTTCGGCATTTTTCTCTGCCCATTTCTTAAGCCAGTAGTTATTCAAGATCGAAGCTAATGTTGCAATCACATTTAATATCACCCATGCAATTACTCCCGTAATTGAGCATGCCCTGACGTACTCCAAATAAACTTCCCATTTGACCTTTCCCTTTGCAGAAACTTCAACAGTTGGACCTGTTCGATTATTTGAGAGATTCTTCCGGAATGGATCCCAATCAAATGTCGCAAGACTTGCCCTCCTGAAAGCCTCAACAGGAACTGTAATAATACTCGGGTCCGGTGTAATATTCAGGTCTGACAAGTAATCTGGAGCTGGAGACTTTGATGCGTCTCTAACCTGTGATTGTCCAGATTCATCTAGCAACTCATTGAGTTTTGGATGTAATTTGCTTGCACAAATGTCCCAATATGACCCTTCTTCAACTATAGCTCCCTTCTCGAATAAGTATATTTTGTCGGCCTTTTCGAGAACCAATATATTATTGGTTGCCAATACGATTGTCTTGGAAGCAAGAAGTCCGGTTTTGCTCAAAACATTGGCAATGATATTTTTCCCAACGTGGCTGTCAACTGCACTCAAGACATCATCTAACAAGTATACGTCTGCACGGGCATAAACAGCTCTGGCCAATGCCAAACGTGCCTTTTGGCCTCCTGAGAGAGAAATACCTTTTTCGCCAACTTGGGTAGCATCTCCATCTGGTAAAATTTTCAAGTCCGGCAAAAGCTGACAAGCTTCAATTGTGCGATTGTAGAAATCTTCCTCAAACTTATAGCCAAAAGTAATGTTTTCTCGGACAGAAGCATTCATAATCCATGGATTCTGCGAGCAATAAGCAACCGTGCCGTGGATCTGGATGGGGGAAGGCTTGGAAGATGGAAATTTTGAATCGAGGGCGTCGAGTTGTCCATTGATGGAAGAAAGAAGCGAAGACTTTCCTGAACCAACCTTTCCCACCACACAAATAAAGTCACCCTTATTGGCAACTATATTGACATTCTTGAGTGCACAGTGAAATGCTGTAAAGTCCATATCTTCTGTGACTTCCGGCACATGTGGGTGGTCCCAGAAGAAGGAAATATTGTGAAGACGAAGTGCCTCGGTGTCGTCAGAAGATTTGATCTGCACCAAATCCGAGTCTGTCTCTGAAGCCAACAAAAATGAAGCAATTCTGTCAAGGGCTACTGATGCCTCGGTGATGTAATTGATCACAAATGGCAACTGTAAAATAGGTCTGGAAAGAATGTTCAATAATGCAAGTGCTGGGAACACAATATCCGAAGTCAAAGGAGTCTTCAGGAAATAGGCGAATGAAGAAAAAGTAGCAAAGGAAACAAGAAAAGGTAAAGTCACCCAGATTAAGTTGCCGATCTGGTTGATCCCTCTGATTTTGCGCAAATTCTTGAGTTCTTTATTGTTTCTAGCATCAAGCAACCGATTCAACATAGGAGTCTCCCAAGCATATAGTTTGATTGATTTCATGGAAACTAGAATCTCATTGGTAATTCTATTTCTGTTATCCTTTAACTTCATCTGGACCTTATTAAGACGCTTCAGAAATCTCACAATGATCGTATTGATAGGCATTATTATAATGATGGCTGCAACACCCGCAAAAGCTGCTTTTCCTAGAATTTGATACAAGGAAAAAATGCAAAGTGCCAATTCGGTAGGAGCAATGATGACCGTGCTAATTTCCTGTGCACATGTCTGAATTCTAGGAGCATCAATGGAGATGAGATTGACAATATCACCAGTGGATCTCTGAGATCTTGAGTGAGAAGAAAGCTTAAGACTTTTCTGGAAAATGAGCGATGTCAATGACGATCGGCATCCCAAGCCTACTTTCAATACTCTCAAGACGTACTGGTTGTTCAAAGCAGTTTGAAGAATAGTGACACCAAACATGGAGAAACTGATTAAAATACCCTTGAGAACAGGCACATTTTTGTCATTAAGTCTATCTCCAATGAAAATAATAAGTAGACGCAACAATTGAGGCTGGACAAAACTAAGAAGCGAGTCACTGGCTTCGTATAAGAATGATACTAGCGCCAAGGGCCCAAAAGCCCTGATGAGAGAGATAACAAGACGTCTTTTCGTCTTCTTCTTGTTTGGATCATTCCAGTATTTCTGGAGCGTTTTGGTGAACTTTTCTGTTGCCAAATGAGATGGAGCCGGAGGCAAATCGTCCGCGACCAACGTCTGGTTCCGATATGAGTTAGTGATTAGTGTGTTCATCCATGTAAATGTAAACTTTGCAATAAAATTGGGTTTGGTAAGCAAAGGTTTGAGAGTTTCCGACTTAGAATATTCCAAAACTAGCAGATGTGTAGGCTTCCACAATCTGGAGGAATTCTCAAATACGAAAATTGCACAAGATGCCAAAACAGCACACAATTCTAGCAATGGAGCCAGCGGTGAGAGAAACACGGGCCATCTGGTATAGTGATCTTGAACTAGAATGGCAAGTTCTAATATTGTCAAAATTGGCCAGAAACAGAGCAAAACTCCCAGAGCCACCGGCGAAGTGGCAGTTTCAATGAAATGCAATGGAGCTATTATCACAAAACTCACAATTGTTAAGGTACAAAACGGAATGAACTTATGGTCTGCGTATCGTTCGTATATGCTGAGTGAAGCAATCAATGCTACCAACATCAAGTTGTGCAATATTACCAAAGTGCACCGTAGATAATGAGCCAAACCGGTATTTTTCGGCGAAAGTGGACCATAAAGTGGTTTCTTTCTGTAACTTGCTAATTGTATAAGTCCCACCGCAGCCATAGATGCTGAAAATACAAAGACAACATTGGTCAAGAAACATGGATTGAATGCATTTTCCGAGGATGGTGCAAGAGGGTGCCATAAGGCTCTTGGACCACATGTTAGCGGCGGTCTCGGGTAAACCATGTTGCTTGAGAAGATTCAATGGCGTTGAATGTGTCAAATTGAAGGTGATGCATACCCGTGACCTTTGGTCACGTGCGATAATAGTGTAGGGAGCTCAAGAAGGTAAGACGTTTTAGGGAAAAGAGAGGTTTCATGGGAAAAAGGAAGCTTTTCAGAGGTAAGGCTATTAAATGGATTTTTGTTGTTGAAATAATAGTATTACATCGCTTGGTTTTATAAGTGGTGTATTGAGCTGCAGGTGAAGTATTGGTAGATATTATGATACCTACAAAGAAGAGACGAGTATGTAGAGGTATGGGTAATTGAAGTGTTACCTAGGTGTTAGTGTAGTGTAAATACTATTGAGTTTGAAGTTCACCTTAAACTTTAAATTTTTTATGCTGAATTTGAGAATGTGGAACCATTCCCATATCTGTAAAATAGTTAGTATTAGTGCGATTTTTGGAATCATATGGGAAATACCATGAAGTGATGATGCGAACACCATGTAATCGGCGACAATATCGTCCTTAAATCTTGGGTAGAATTGCAGACGATCAGTTCAAGTGAAAGGATCAAGAATCCAAAACTAAAGGCATCAATTTCAAGACATAAAGAGCTGGCAGTTGAACAGATCTTCCAGTGGTCAAGAGCATGACTAGTCCATGAACCAAGGTACTGATTACCAGCATCTTTTCCAAGTTAAGCAGTAGATCCAACAATTATAACAAATCCTATAAATCACAAATCACAAATCACAAATCACGAAGACTACATTTAAAAATAACATCATGGGATTCTTTTCCAAACTTATCCCTACAACTACAATACTATTCGCAACCAAATACCACGCAATATTACCACCCACCAATAATAACCACCATAGAATATTTTCCACTCATTATCCATGGAAGAAATACCCAGGATGTAGGAATTCCTATTCTTATACTTAGTATATTAACTTACATAAAATGTCGGGCTTTAACTTCCGACAGCCATCCCAATCAATCCATCTGAAAACCCTGACCAAATTGACCCATTTAGGTCCCTCCAATCCAACCCATCCCACATCAACTGATCTGAGACCCCCTCCTCCATAAATCCGAATACACTCCTTCCACATGGGCTAACGGATGCAATCCGCATCCATACATCTTGGATCATGGTGGAAAATCATTCAACCTTTACTTTGGTCCTCTGTGATTGGTTCCCAGAATCTGGGGAAACTGATGGCATGGAATCCCTGTCCTGCAGGAACATGAAAAACCTCTTCAAATAAAAACAAACAGCCCAAAACAGAGAAAATCTTCAACCGAATAATTTGGGCTCCAAAGCATGGTAAGCGACTAGATCCCACAAATCAGTTTTTGCCCATTGAAACAACGCAACAGGCGCAATGGCGGAATGAAGTCTCGGAGAAAAAACTCGGGGTTCTGTTTGTCCCGAGGCTTCACGTGCCGGAGAAAAACCGGTGATCGGCCCCGAGACCGCTCAGCCAATGGTGCGCGAGGAATTCGCGGTGCCGGAGTTGGACTTTTGGAGCATTCTTCCATTTTCGAGGGTATTTCCGAGGGTAGTTGCCGGGTAGCGACCTGGAGGTATCGGTACAGAAAGATTAAAAAAAGGATATATTTGAATTCGAATTTTACAGTTCTGAAAATAAATTTGAAATCTTAACATTATTCTCATTACAATCTATTTTTCAAAATCTCAAAATTCCTAATAATACCTCCTTTGCATCTATCCCTCTTCATTTCCCCAGTCTATCCACTTTCTTGCATATAAGCCATTATTTCCCCCGGTTCTGCCCTTACAAATTTCCTCGCTTTAATTGGCTGTAAATCAACGAGTCCCTCCATCTTCAAGGAGTATATATATCTCCAAAATCTCGCGCAGTTCGTCCACTTCTTTCTCCTTTTTTTTCTTCTCTCCACCAGAATGCTTTCTGCCTCCAGAAGATCTATGGCTAAGGTGCCACGCTCCGTTCGTGGGCTCGCTACCGCCGGCCTTACCAGAGACTCGAAGGTCCACCAAAACTTGTTGGAGGACTACTCTTATATTCAATACAAGAAGCACTTGGAGAACGTCAACATCGTCAAGGAAAGATTGAACAGACCATTGACTTACGCCGAGAAGTTGTTGTACGGTCACTTGGACGACCCTCACGGACAAGACATTGAGAGAGGTGTCTCTTACTTGAAGTTGAGACCTGACAGAGTTGCTTGTCAGGATGCCACCGCTCAGATGGCTATCTTGCAGTTCATGTCTGCTGGTATGCCTCAGGTTGCTACCCCATCCACCGTTCACTGTGACCACTTGATTCAGGCCCAGGTTGGTGGTGCTAAGGATTTGGCTAGAGCCATTGACTTGAACAAGGAGGTTTACGACTTCTTGGCCTCCGCATGTGCCAAGTACAACTTGGGTTTCTGGAAGCCAGGTTCCGGTATCATTCACCAGATTGTGTTGGAGAACTACGCTTTCCCAGGTGCTTTGTTGATTGGTACTGACTCCCACACTCCAAACGCTGGTGGTTTGGGTCAGTTGGCTATTGGTGTCGGTGGTGCTGATGCCGTCGATGTCATGGCCGGTTTGCCATGGGAGTTGAAGGCTCCAAAGATTATCGGTGTTAAGTTGACCGGTAAGATGTCTGGTTGGACCTCTCCAAAGGATATCATCTTGAAGTTGGCTGGTATTACTACCGTCAAGGGTGGTACCGGTGCCATTGTCGAATACTTCGGTGACGGTGTTGACACCTTCTCTTGTACCGGTATGGGTACTATCTGTAACATGGGTGCCGAGATTGGTGCCACCACCTCTGTGTTCCCATTCAACCCATCCATGGTTGAGTACTTGAACGCTACCGGCAGAAGCGATATCGGTAAGTTCGCTGAGTTGTACCAGAAGGACTTCTTGTCTGCTGACGAGGGCTGTGAGTACGACCAGATTATCGAGATTGACTTGAACACTTTGGAGCCTCACATTAACGGTCCATTCACCCCAGATTTGGCTACCCCAGTCTCCAAGATGAAGGAGACCGCCATTGCCAACGGCTGGCCATTGGAGGTCAAGGTCGGTTTGATCGGTTCTTGTACCAACTCCTCTTACGAGGACATGTCTCGTGCTGCTTCCATCATCACCGACGCTGGTGAGCACGGATTGAAGGCCAAGTCCATCTACACTGTCTCTCCAGGTTCCGAGCAGGTTAGAGCCACCATTGCCAGAGACGGCCAGTTGAAGACCTTCGAGGACTTCGGTGGTGTCGTTATGGCTAACGCCTGTGGTCCATGTATCGGTCAATGGGACAGACGTGACATCAAGAAGGGTGACAAGAACACCATTGTCTCTTCTTTCAACAGAAACTTCACCTCCAGAAACGACGGTAACCCAGCTACCCACGCTTTCGTTGCTTCTCCAGAGATGACCACTGCTTATGCCATTGCCGGTGACTTGGGTTTCAACCCAATTACTGACACCTTGAAGGACGCTAACGGAAAGGAGTTCAAGTTGAAGGAGCCAACTGGTGTTGGTTTGCCACCAAACGGTTACGACCCAGGTGAAAACACTTACCAGGCTCCACCTGCCGACAGAGCCTCTGTTGAGGTTGTCATTGCCCCAACCTCCGACAGATTGCAGAAGTTGACTCCTTTCAAGCCATGGGACGGTAAGGACGCCGAGGGTTTGCCAATCTTGATCAAGGCTGTTGGTAAGACCACCACTGACCATATCTCTATGGCCGGTCCATGGTTGAAGTACCGTGGACACTTGCAGAACATTTCTAACAACTACATGATTGGTGCTATCAACGCTGAGAACGGTGAGGCTAACAACGTCAAGAACCTCTACACTGGTGAGTACAACGGTGTCCCAGACACTGCTGCTGCCTACAGAGACGCTGGCCACAGATGGGTTGTCATTGGTGATGAGAACTTCGGTGAGGGTTCTTCCAGAGAGCACGCTGCTTTGGAGCCAAGATTCTTGGGTGGTTTCGCTATCATTACCAAGTCCTTCGCTCGTATTCACGAGACCAACTTGAAGAAGCAGGGTTTGTTGCCATTGAACTTTGTCAACGTCGCTGACTACGACAAGATCAACCCAGAGGACACCGTTGACCTTCTCGGTTTGACCACTCTTGCCCCAGGTAAGAACGTCACCTTGAGAGTCCACCCTAAGGATGGCTCTCCAGCTTGGGATGCTGAGTTGTCCCACACTTACAACTCTGAGCAGATCGAGTGGTTCAAGTACGGTTCTGCTTTGAACAAGATGGCCAGCGCTTAAGCTGACATATAACGTAGTCTTTAACGCCTATAATTTATTGCTTATTCATTGATACAATGTGTAGATCATTAGGAACAACCGGAGTTTACTGGTAAAGCTAGGAGTGGATTTAGTAGCCTTCCAGCTGACAAAAAAAAGAAAAAGAACGTAGCCCGACGCGGGGGTCGAACCCGCAACCTTGTGATTAAAAGTCACACGCTCTAGCCATTGAGCTAGCCAGGCAAACTTAATAAAAATTGTCCTTTCTGGAATATGATCGAAAAGCAAATATTTTATGTGGCGAGAAAAGGGAGAATTATTGATTCTAATTGAGATATCAACATTCCACAGCACTCTAGGAGGAATTGACATTCGTCTTGACAGCAATAGAGATCCTCTACTGTCTTCGGGTATTTGTATTCGGGTTCCTGAATATGTGATGCAACCTTGTGATACAGAGCCAATAAGGTTTCAAGAAATAGAGTCAGCGCTTACAACAGCAGGTGTCAATATGCTGATGACAGTTCGAGATCAGTTAGAATTGTCAGACAAACGTACACCAGGAGTGATAATCTTACGTAAGTTGATGATGAAAGTATACAACAGCCCATGATACTCGTCTTGCTCTCACCTAACCTTGACTCATAACTTACTTTCCGTATCCTCGCAGACAATGGACAAGCCAGACCAACGATGATAACTCAAATCTTCCCAATTTCCACTTCCGCATAATCTCGGTATTATTTTCGAGCATATCAATGACGACTGTGGAGGTTAAGGACAATGAAGTCAATAGAAACACATAAATAATATCCATTAATCACAGAATAAGAGTTTTGCAACTAGAGAGAAAACGTTACTTCTATCTTCACAGGAATCCTGCCCGCATCGGAAAACACCCACCAGTTTTCCGAAACGACATGTCCTAAAGTGACAGGCCAAGCTAAGCCGGTAACTCAAATATCATATGAAATTACAACATCATTAGTTGTTCAAGTGTGACATCTTAGACATTTTGACCTTTCTTTGTTATGTAAAACAGTTGTTCAACTTCGTAATCTGAGCCACAATTTACGCTATTCTCTGCAGGTGGGATCCATAACTACAAGTGGATTCTTTTGATAATTTTCAAGTCAGGTCAAATTTTCATTTATTCTTCATGACTCAATTGAAAAAACCAAACTTCATTGTCATTGTAGCCGACGATTTGGGTTTCACTGATACTTCTCCATTTGGTGGAGAAATCGACACTCCCAATTTAGACAGGTTAGCTAAGAATGGACTCAGATTCACTGATTTTCATACGGCTTCTGCATGTTCTCCGACAAGATCGATGCTTCTTTCAGGAACAGACAACCACATCGCCGGGTTGGGGCAGATGGCGGAATTTGCAAGAAGAATTCCAGAAAGATTTGCTGGAAAACCAGGTTACGAAGGCTACTTGAACTTCAGAGTGGCTGCACTTCCTGAAATTTTACAGGATGCTGGTTATTACAATTTTCTTAGTGGAAAGTGGCATTTGGGATTCACCGAAGAGTACTGGCCATCTAAGAGAGGCTTTGAGAAGACCTTTACTTTGTTGCCTGGAGCTGGTAACCACTATAAGTACTTTCCTCTTGATGAAAAGACAGGAGACACCATTCAGTTTATGAAGCCACTCTTCGAGGAAAATGGCAAATCCTTGAATCCTTTTGACTTGCCTGACGATTACTATAGCACCAATTACTTTACCAACAAGTTCCTCGAGTACTTGCAAGATGATTCGCGTGATGGTAGACCATTCTTTGGTTTCTTGACGTACACCGCTCCACATTGGCCCTTCCAGGCACATGAAGAAGTTATAGCCAAGTACAAGGGCAAATACGACAACGGACCAGCCAAGTTGAGACAGCAGAGATTGGCTAATGCAGTTAAGAAAGGACTTATCCCAGATGGAGTGACTCCTCACAAGGTGGAGACGCAGAGAGAGAAGATCTGGGCAGATTTGACAGACGAGGAAAAGAGAATCGAAGCGAGGATCATGGAAATTTATGCAGCTATGGTGGACATTTTGGATCAGAATATTGGACGAGTGCTTGACCAATTGGAAAAGGATAACGAGTTGGAAAACACCTTTATTCTTTTCATGTCTGATAATGGTGCCGAGGGCATGATGATGGAAGCATTGCCACTCACCAATGAAAATTTCGAAACAAATATCGAAAAGTACTATGATAACACATTCTCTAATATTGGAAAAGCAAACAGTTTTGTGTGGTATTCCGACCAATGGGCTCAGGCTGCTACCGCTCCAGCATACATGTACAAGATGTGGGCAAGTGAAGGAGGTATCCGATGTCCTCTTATTGTCCATTATCCACAGTTGATCAAAGATAGAGGTTCCGTCAGACACGGCTTCAACACCGTTATGGATATCTTGCCTACTATTCTTGATGTTGCAGGAGTGGCACATCCTGGTGAGAACTTTAGAGACAGAAAGGTTGTTTTACCAAGAGGTAAGTCGTGGAAGAAGTATTTGGCGGGAGATGCCGAATACGTTCACGATGAGGAAACCGTGACAGGATGGGAGCTTTTCGCCCAGCAGGCGATCCGTAAAGGAAAGTACAAGGCACTTTACATTCCTAAGCCTATGGGACCAGACAAGTGGCAGCTTTTCAACCTTGAGAAAGATCCTGGTGAGACAACAGATATTTCAGAGGAGGATCCGGACAGATTAAAGCAGATGGTGGATTACTGGGCCGAATACGTAGCAGAAACGGGACTTGTCGAGTGTGCTGATGTGTTTTACAAGCATATGGATGCAGAGTACAATCCTATTGTGATTGAGGATTAAAATATAGAGCGAATGGACGATAGTTGAAACCTGGAACATCTAGAGGGTCTCATTCAAGAAACGAGTCAAACGCACCATTGCGAAGTAGTCCTTTTCTTTGAGATCGGTAATTGATGGTTTTTTGCCAGCCTTTAGAGATTTGCTGATAGTTGCACTCGCTGAGTCTTCGAAGAAAAAGAACCCATCGTGGACTCCTAAAGGTTCAACGTAAGCAGATAAGTTTGCCTGGCCCTCGATATTTCTGCGCTCGAACTCATAGTTTTCTGTCTTGAAAGTGCGCTCAGAATCTCCGTACTTGACAGTGTCCCAAGGTAAATCCAAGGCGAACTTGGCCCATCTCAAAATATCAGTTCGGAAGCTTTCGTCCTCACCCAAAACCAAGAAAATGTCACAGTCTGGACTTGAAAATGTTGTAATGTCCGACCAGTCCGATCTCAACATGGGGAACTTACCTCCCGGAGAGGTAACCAAGGAATTAAGATCCTCAGTTCCAACAATTTGTTTCAATTCATACACATTGGAAACCAACGAGTGATGGATCATGTCATATTTCTCATTATCAACCCAAGAGTTACCCTTGACAAAGTCAGAGGGAAGGAGATGCAATTTCACCCAAGGACTGATTAAAAGGAGCTGTCTAGGATATACAAGAGGAGACTTGGATAATGTTTTCAAGTACTGAGTGTATGCGATGGAGAGGTGTCCACCAGCTGAGTCACCCATGAGAAGAATGTTTGAAGAACCTTCTGAGACAAGCTTACTGTAAGTATCATGAAGTTGGTACAACTGAGTGGGTAAAGTGTGGCCACGAGACGCAAGCTTGTAGTCCAAGAATAGAATGGAAGTCTTCTTTTGTTTGTCTGTATCCAAAAGATGATAAACTGACATCAACGAAACAATCTGAGATGGAGAAGTTTGTATAAAATAACCTCCGCCATGGGAGTAAATAATCACCGGGTCTGTAAGCTTTCTGTCTGGCTGTTTAACAAGCCAAATGGAATTGGCATCGTATTGCTCTCCCCAGCCCGGAATATTCTTTACAAGCCGTGGATTCTGTAAAGGTACAATTTTCCGAATTAACGTAGAGTTGGAGAAAGGTATAACCCATTTTCCGTTTGAAACTCCAACAGCCAATGCCGTGCTGAAGATCTTTAGTTTGAGGGCATTTCTTAGACTGTTTCTATAGCGTCTATACTTGAGGCCACCGAAAAAATATTGGATGACTAGCCAAAGAAGTGACGGAGGAAGAGTAAGCAAATGTCTTATAAGTTTCCAACCCATTAAGGAGAATAGGAATGGTAATTTTAGAGGGGAAACAATGGATTTTATAGAATTTCGCAGCCAGAATGTGAAAAGTGATGCACGTGAGAGCGCACCCCGCAAATGACGTTTTGTAAAAGGAATGGAATATTGAGTCAAAGAAATGAGATAGATGGGAATTGAATTAGTTTTCAAGGTTAATAGTGAGTAGAAGATTTTGATTCTCAAAGTTTTTTGAAGAAAAGAAGACATGAAGACGATATCATAGAGTTTATTTCGTTAGGAATCTTGCAGGTGGAGTATCTCCGTTATCTCCAGACAATCCGAATAGAGGAATTGTTGGTAAGGTACAAGATACAAGACTACGTAAAGATTCGACTGTTAAGGTAGATGAAAGAAAGGCAAATATTTAGGGACATATACTTTAGGTACATGAATATTTATGTCAAGACTCAAAACATCCTAGAAGTGTTAAGCATGAATGAGAAACGAAAGGCCGCTTATTGGGGCTAATTCTAAGAGCCCAGGATCGAAAATTAAGTGAAAATGAGAGCAATACCTTGTATGAAAATTGCACAATTAGAGTGTGTTGGAGTGAGTGTACTGTTTAATTGCCAGAAGTTCTTGGATAACAATAACTTCAACAAAAACAAAAACATCAATCCACTAAATTTGAAGTAGTACCTTCAATCAGAGATACTGAGGTATAAGGTTTCATACGAGACGCTCAATCAAAAACACTAGTTATATCCTTTCTTTCTCTCAAAGCTATAAAGTGAATGATGCTTGAAACTCTCACAGCACTAAAAATCCCGATATTTTTAACAATTACATAAGCATCTTAGCGATTGGCAAGATGATTATGGCAAGAGGTTCATGATACATTGAATATTGAATTTGTCACTTCCCTATTCTTACGTTCGGCGACTAAATGATCTATCTCTTGGACAACTTTGAACACATTGAAGTGGCACCCTGATGAATGATGTTGTCAAGACCACCTATACCGTACGGTGAACATCTGGCAAATACTTCTAGGGTAGTTTACAGGATCCCATCTGATTGGCACCATAACTTATTAACTCCATTCCAACATCATCGGACTAACCAGAGCCTTGAATGGACTAGACAAGTATTGTCTCATTCAACAAATGCAGTATAATCACTACATGGTAAAATGTTGCAGTTAGGTTCTAACCAAACTGCCCTGACCAAATTACTAGAACCAAAATGTCCTACTTAACTAGTTTGGGACATCGATCTCATCTCCTTTCAAGTCCATTGCATTTTTCATCCTCTTCGCATCCCAAATATCTTCTTGGCCAGGTCTCTGATCTTCCAGTACGATCCTGTATTCCCTTAAAATTTTCCTGTCCAATCCCATATTCTCCTGTTCAGTCCCATATTTTCCTGTGTCTATTTTATTTTTTTCCTGTCCTCAATGTAGGTTCCTGTCTAAGAGAAATGCCGAGATCCCACTCTGCCTGCCACCTGTGCAGTGCTCATTGAATGTGACTGCGAAAAGACCAAATAATCGAAATTAATCTTACCATTCAGAGACAAAACCACAAGTATCCCAAAAGAAACCTTCAAGATTCTAGATTGTAGACCACAAATTTGTCATGTCAACCCCCAATTCCCTCAATCCCCCCACTGTAGCCCCCACATGATCCTTATCTCTGACTGGTCAATTCCCCACGTGATGGAGTCAAATTTTTCAAGCAATCAAATTATTCTTGATTCTTTCAACTACTTTTCTTTTCAATGTCTCAAGAATTGACTCACCCCTCCATCAAAGATGGCTGGTTCGCCGAAATCTCCGACACCATGTGGCCTGGCTCCGCCATGTCCTTGAAGGTCGAAAAGGTGTTGTATGCTGGAAAGTCCAAGTATCAGGACGTTTTGGTGTTCAAGTCCACCAACTGGGGAAATGTGTTGGTGTTGGACAACTGTATTCAGGTCACCGAGAGAGATGAATACTCCTACCAGGAGATGATCACTCACTTGGCCATGAACTCCCACCCAAACCCAAAGAAGGCTTTGGTGATCGGTGGAGGTGACGGTGGTGTCTTGAGAGAGATGTTGAAGCACTCTTCCATTGAGGAGGCTTGGTTGTGTGACATTGACGAGGCTGTCATTGAGGTGTCCAAGAAGTACTTGCCAGGCATGTCCAAGTCCTACGACGACCCAAGAACCAAGGTTCACATTGGTGATGGTTTCAAGTTCTTGGAGGACTACAAGAACACCTTTGACGTCATTGTCACCGACTCCTCCGACCCTGAGGGACCTGCTGAGTCTTTGTTCCAGAAACCATACTTCGAGTTGTTGAAGGGTGCTTTGACTGAGAACGGTGTCATCACCACTCAGGCTGAGAGTATCTGGTTGCACATGGACATCATCTCCAAGTTGAAGGCTGACTGCAAGCAGATTTTCCCAGTTGCTGAGTACGCTTACACCTCGATTCCAACTTATCCATCTGGTACCATTGGTTTCATGGTGTGCAGCAAGAACCCTGATGCTAACGTCAAGAAGCCATTGAGATACGAATGGGACGACGAATACGTGTCGGAGAACTTGAAGTACTACAACGACAAGGTTCACGAGGCTTCTTTTGTGTTGCCACAGTGGGCTGACAAAATTTTGAACAAGCAATGACATCGCATCACGTAGATATTATGTGATGACTTACGATGTTATGATAAATTTTCGGTTATGGGTTCTATAGGTGTGTAGCGACGAGTTTCTGAAGCCAGAAACTGAAGAAATTGCTTGTTCAGTGACTTGTAGGGAATAGAAAGTAGAATCACAGGGCAATCTTGGCCCTGGTAATAATTAGCAGAAGAGGGTTCCACACTTAATATTATTCGATCCATACTGCCCTGAAGCGGCCTCGTCTTATCTGATAACTCTAACAACAGGAACGTTTAACTTTATTCAGGAATAATAGTTCTAAGCCTTGAAGCCAAAAGTACTTGGTTCCCACTTGATTTTTTTTATTTTATTTGTATGAGGAGTAAATTCAACATGAAGCGTGACTGGCTCATTGTCATTAGATGCAAACTGATATTGTTCTGCTTTGTTCAATGATACTGCCAAACCACTTCAAACTCAGAATCATAATTACGTTTTACATCTTTAAAGTCTGAATGCCTCAAAATCTTCTTGAGGTCTTCCCCATGGAGGTCATCGACATTGTTCTTATGTTTCTGTCTAAAAGAACATTGGCAACCCTCTACGATGGATTATCAGATGAGTCAGTGCTCAAGCCACTTGTGCTCTCCAGAATGTTCAAACACATGAAAGTTGATAATTTGGAGCAACTAATCGAAGCAGCAAGTCTTGATGCTCGTGTTGGAACGATGCATTTGGAATACAAGGACGAGTATCTTTCATTTTTCCAAGAGAATCCAACTTTCACGTCTTGTATATCCGATATTAAGCTTACGCTACCAGGTCCTTGTGACTATACGGTTTTCAATAAGATCCCGCTTAAAAATGTTTCACATGTTGAGCTCAAAGGAGTGAAATCATTCGACCCATCTCGTGCTCCACGCAATTTAAAGCTGATAAATTTATTTTTTGATTTGCACCCAATCCCAATGAAGATGGAGGGGTGGCCGCCTTATTTGTCGTCCTTAGTTATCCAGGGCCATAATAACTTGACTCTTATTGAGCTTCCCAAGGGTCTTAAAGAACTTACGTGCAGTAATCTGCAAGGATTATGGAACCAATTCCCTTCAGGTCTTGAGATATTAGAATTGATCCTGATCCCATTCCAGAATCAGAGGTTTCCGAATTCTATTAAGGAGTTGCTGATCGATTGCCGCACTGATGATGTTGGCAAACTATTGGGAAGATTACCGTCGAAGTTGAAAAAGTTAAGTTTGACAACTACTCTCTATGGTATGATATCATCTTTCGAGTGTCCCGATTCAGTCGAGATTCTAGAAATTAAGCACTGTATTATTGAGAATCTTGGGGATTTCAAGCTTCCCAAGTCGCTCGTAAAATTCATCTTGACAGATAACAAGATCCTGAATTTGCAAGACGTGAAGTATCCAGAGTCCCTTCAAGTACTCAATTTGAATTCCAATGGGTTAAGAACGCTTCATAATGTAGATTTACCCAAGCAGCTTCGTGAATTGTACGTGGCAGACAATTACTTCACCAGTTTGGAAGGAGTTACCTTTCCCGAGTTGGAAATCCTTGACATCACAACCAACTCTGTCGTGGAGATCAAGAGTATGAAAAATGCCATACTTCCGCCCACACTCAAGGTTTTAAAAGCAGGCGGGCACTGCATTGGAGACTATGAATAAACCACTTTTCCGAAAGGCTTGAAAGAATTGGAAATCACCATCGATGGAGATTCGCAAGATATATCTTTCCCAAATGAGTTGGAGAGCCTTTAGCTAGTAGCGTCAACATATGGCACATCCCAGTGTTCTCGAATTGACTTACCTGAAACATTATTGAAGCTTGAAATAAGAAGCGGGAAATTCACTGAAGTCAAGTGGAAGGTTCCCTTCTTGCAAAAATTGACTTTGAAAAACTGCGAAGGTCGAGTAAAAGTACCACTATCTGTCAGCCATCTAACTGTTTATCACCGCAATGGGAAACGTCTAGAAGGATTAGAGGTATCTCAAGAGTTAGATGAATGTGATATCGTTTGATAAAGAGACAAGTGTTTAGAAGGGAGAAGGGTTCTTGTTGACACGTAATTGAAACGTTATCAATCGAACAGCGATCTCGTATAAGTCCATTGAATACTTTATGACTCTACCATGACTCTCGCATTGTGAAAGTCCTAGAAAGTCTAAATTCAATCATCGCCCTCTTAGTCTGAAGTGGGAATGCATAGAAAGACATTCCACACATAATCAGTTTTAGATCGTGCAGAATGAATACTTCGGCTGTTAACTGAATGCATTTCATCAACAAAAAATGCTATAACCTCCAGAAACTTCTGATAGGTCTTAGTGCTCACATGTGATTAACTGGTTTAATTCTGTCTGTATTTATTTAATTTTCAAATTGAAGCTCATGAATCCAATAACACAAGTCTAAGACACAAGGATATCGCAACAATCACCCGTGGTACGGTGGTGCTGGAGGTATGCGAATAACTGAACCAGAGAGTTGTAGACCACTAGACAAGTCACATATTTGTTGACATGTAGATGGCCTCTCCACGACCAAGCAAATTGATCTGTTTGGTACTGGAATTAACACTTCCCCTGCATCACTGGCTGGAAATTACCTTTCCGGTAACAAACCAAGAACCCTTTGGAAATCTTAGCTCTCCCTACCATGTCTGAAATTTTCATTGACATTTTAACCCTAGGTGTCATTGATATTGTTCTCTTTTTATGCAAGAAAGCATTGACAACATTCTACGATGGGTATTTCGAAGAGTAGACAACTTGTACTTTCCAGAATGTACAAACACATGAAAGTTGAGAAGTTGTGACTCCTAATCCAGCCGCATGTCTTAATGCTCACGTTGCTAAGATGGAATGGAATTTTCTGGCGGGGAATCCCCCCCTTTCTTCGATAAAACCCAATTGTTCACTTCTAGTATCTCCAATGTGAAGCTCACCCTTCAAGCTCCTTAAGACTATTCAAAATTCCAAGTGATCCCATTTACAACTATTTCACATGTCGAACTTAAAGAATTATAATCTTTCATACCAAGATTGGAAAAACTTCTAGGTTGATCATGTTGCACGAAATACTTTGGGCTCTGTAAACTTCAAAACACAAGAGGGTTATCTAAAGGTCTAGTTGTTATTTGCTTACTTTAATTTAATTTTCCTTTCATTATATGTTTTTTTGTTCAACGACTCTTTTACTTAGGATTTGAAATTGTTTATTCTAGGGAAAATGTACGTTGGTGTTGTTCCGAGAACTCATTACCCATGGCATACTTGGCAAAAATGATTTGCAACACGATAGAAAGGAAATTCTCAACTTCCAAAAAAACTTCCTTCTTCATTTTTTTTGTACTCTCTCTATCAGTTCAACGTTCAAAATACAATAGATTCACTTTTATATGGTTATACTCTATTCATGACCCATTTGATAATCGCAGAATATTCATACTCTCTAAAAAATCCCTTAAGAATCAGATCGCTTTTTTTTTTTAAGATCGCTTTTCCATTTTCATCTCTTGAATTTTTCATTTCATTATTTCTTACCCCATCACTTGTCTCGTCCATTCTTGTACAAATAAATGCTACATACTCATTTATCTCACCAATGACAATTTCAACCTACACCACTGCTTCACAAAAACTACTTTCTCATTCCTTTCTCAAATCTACTTGAATTCCAAATCTTTAACCTACCTCTTGTCTTTTCCCTGATCCGTTGTATCAAAATATCCAAGTATCCATCGTCAACTTCATCACGATCTCCCTGCATCCAACGCTTCGTTTGTAAATAAACAACTACTCTTCTTCATGGACGATCAGGACTTTTCTCAGTTGCCGCTAGAAGATAAGTTGGCCCATAAAGTATGGAAGGTCCGTTTGGAAGGCTACAATTCTGCCGCTGACCAGTTTGCAAACCTGAGAAATTCCAATGATCCAGTGTTTTCTCCATTCAATTCCAGACCTGATCTAGTCAAGGGTATGGTAACAGACTCGAACGTGGTGGCACAGGAGGCGGGATTACAGGCATTGGTTAGCTATTTACAGTATGGTGGAACTGCCTCCAACGCGAATAAATTGAAAAATGCCGGTGTTATATCTTCATTATGTGAGAAAGGATTATCTTCAAGTCGAGCGGGAACAAAAACAAAGGCTGTGGACGCGTTGCTCAATTTCACAGAAATTCTAGATGGTGGTGAACCAGTAGTGGAAGCTATTCTTCCGTTTTTTGATAACAGACTCCCCAAATTGGTTGCGGGATGTGTCAATGCCGTTTCCCAGATGGTGGAGCAGTTTGGTTGCGGTGTGGTGTCGCCCAAAAGCGTGATTTCCAAGTTGCCAAAGCTCTTTGCTCACGCAGATAGGAACGTGCGAGCAGAAACAACAAAGTTGACCGTCGAAATATACAAATGGATGGGCGATGGGCTTACTACTGTCTTGTTTGCAGATTTGAAACCGATTCAGCAGAAGGACTTGACTGCTGAATTTGAGAAGGTGAAGGGATCAAAGCCAGAGCAGAAACGCCTCACTAGGTCTCAGCAGCAGACGTTGGAGGCTCAAAACGCCAACGCTGATCAAGATGGCGACATAGAAATGGAGGATTCCGGATCAGGAGAACCAGCTGCGGAATTTGATCCGTTTGACATGTTGGAGCCCGTGGATGTGCTTTCGAAGCTTCCTGGAGACTTGACCTCGCGCATGGGGTCTGCCAAGTGGAAAGATAGAAAGGATGCATTGGATGAGGTTCACGAAGTCTTGTCTAAAGCTCCAAAGCTTGCGGCCGCAGACTACACAGACTTGGTACGGTTGTTTGCCAAATGCATGAAGGATGCAAATATCCAGGTGGTGCAGTTGGCAGCCAATGGAATCGAATTTCTCTCTAAGGGTCTTAAAAGTGGTTTCCACCGCTATCAGAACTTGGTGGTTGGACCACTCATTGAGCGGAGCAAGGAAAAGAAGCCTGCCGTGGCTGAAGCATTGGCTAACGCATTGGACTCGATATTCATCAACTCCAGTCTTGCCGATGTCCTCGATGAAACGATTAATGGAATGAAGCACAAGACGCCGCAGGTGAAGATCTCTGCCACGAACTATCTTCAAAGATGTTTGTCAACCACTACACTTGCACCTAATACTACCCAAATAGATTCCATAATGGAAGCGGGTGTGAAACTCTTGACAGATTCACTGGAGCCCATCAGACAGGCTGCAACTGAAATGGTGGGCACATTGATGAAGATCACCGGAGAAAGAGAACTCAAGTCTTTCCTTGAGAAGATCGACGACAATAGAAATGCGAAGGTGAAGGCTGTTTACGAGAATGCGGTAGTTAAGTGCCGTTCGCTGTCAAGTTCGAATCCTCCAAGTGTCCCGACATCGGGTACCAAACTGAATGGCCAAAAGCCACCCACCAGACTCGCAGGTGCACCCGTCTTGAAGAAGCCAACGGCACCGCAGTCAATACCCACAAAGAGGACTGCCACTTCGCCTGCGAAACGTGCTGAGGGAGCAAGCAAGTTGCCTCCCTCAAGAAATTTCACGGGACGACTGCTTATATCTCCTGCCAATAATGTTGCG
>Ga0160505_100379_pt1 | contig 26943 bp, 21 predicted proteins | sample DIDeMG_FD_108225 | JGI IMG/M metagenome (GOLD analysis project Ga0160505, IMG submission 108225) | Enriched chicken feces microbial communities from UW Madison campus, WI, USA - DID2874_E49_Stillage MG | ecosystem: Host-associated > Birds > Digestive system > Large intestine > Fecal ... | reverse complement strand
AATAATAATAATAATAATAATAATAATAATAATAATAATAATAATAATAATAATAATAATAATAATAATAATAATAATAATAATAATAATAATAATAATAATAATAATAATAATAATAATACTTCTACTCTACGTTCTTGTAACCATCGGCAATCACTTTGGCGTACTCCTCGTTCTTATGCGGTAGCAAATTAAGCACAAATGCGGTGTAATCCCAGGTTCGTTTGTCAATATCGGTACGAATCAAGCGCGCATGAAGCTTCTCAGACAGCTGCTTAATGTATCGCTCCTTATCCACCAACGGCGCCAAGAACCGGAAGATACTCTTGAACTCGGCTGACTCAACGTTTTCATCTGCACAGAGCGTGGAAAAGATGTCGATAAAACTGTTGTAGATTGCATTATCCTTGGTTGAGAGCTCCAGGAAAAACATCTTGGCCAGATCAGCTATCCGTTTATCGGGGTCTTCCAAGCACTTGGCCATCTCACTGAGCTGCTCTTTAACCTTGACCTGGCCCGCCAGAATCAAAAATGTCAGCGTCATTAGACATGTGCGTTGCACCATGGGAGTCTGGTCATGGAGTCGTTTGTAAAGGAAGTCTGTGTTATCATCCATAATGTGGTTAAACGACACGGCAATATCGCCGAGCGCAAGCACTGCGTTTGAGCGAATCACGGGGTCGTCAAACCGGTCCAACATAGTCATCAGAATCGGCAGGTTGTCCTCACAGTACTTGGAGGAAACACACATGAACTTGGCCAGACACAACATTCCTGCAATGTTTATGACATTGCTACGGTGGCCGTCGAGAATATCGAGACCCAGCGCCGCCACCATGGGCCCAAACTTGGCTAAGAGTGAGTTTTCACCATAGAGCATTTCTCGCTCTCGAATGTATGCAACAGCTTCTGTGAAATCATCCTCTGATGTACCACCACCAATAAGCTCCATATCGTGGTCCTGGTCATTGGCCTTGCTGTTCTTGCTATTCTTTTCCGCAGCCTTGCTTTTCTCAGACTCCTGCTTATTTTTTTTGAATTGCAGCTCGCACTTTTCAAGATATACAATTGTCTTGAGCGCAACATGCCCAACAATGAACAAAAGCTGGCTCAGTGCTGCATCACCGTTGTCCTCAATTTCGGGATCGCGGTTGAAAAAAACATGTGACATCTTGAAACGCAGCAGCGATGACATCACTTCATCGGGGGAATCGCAGATATCGTACACCGCGTTAATAGCCTGTTCAGCTACACCAAACCATTCAATAGTGTTTGAACTGCAGTTCATCATAATCAATCCTGACAGCTTTTGGATCACCTCGTGCGAACTGCTGAATTTCTTGGGATTGTTTACAAACCCGGACTTTTCCCGAAGCTTGGCGGCGTCGCTCCACTCATTCTCAGGCACACTACGTTGCAGTGTGATGCAGGTGTATTTTGCCAAGGTCAAGTCATGCCGGCCCAACTCTCCGAGACCAATCTTAACAATTGTGTCGATGCCTGCAACAGCAATTTCGTGGTCTGCACGGGCAAGCATTCCAAGAATTATGATAGCACCACGGCGCTGCGATCGAGAAATCTCCTTGCCTTGCGTGCCATAGATTCTCCAGAGCATGTGAATAACACCGCTGGAAATTAGTGGTCGCGAAAAGTCGGCAGTGGAGGACTGCTGTTGTTGCTGTAACATCGCAAGACATAACAATCGCTCGAGAGATGTGATTTCAGCAAGGGTTGCACCATATGTTAGTGAAATGAGTGATTTGGCAATCATAGTGTTCGCCTCTGCTTCTGTCAGGTTCGACGGGGCTTCAAAGAACAAACCTTTGTAGCACGCGATCAAATGCGACTGGATAGCCTGCGCCTCATCGTTGTTTCCTTTGGCCCAGACTAAATGGATCATTGATCTCACACCTTGTCTGGCAACTTCAATGCCATAAGCATCAGCTAAGACAAACAGGTTCATGGAATCAATAATCTCCGACTTGTTTTTAGAGTTTAGTAGTTGTTGAGCATAACCAATACCTTCATGTACTCGCTCAATAAACGTAATGGCCTCGTTGTAATATTTCAGAGTGAGCTTCAGTCGTTTGATATTAACCAGGTTCTCACCTTCAATCTCTGTGTTGGTAACAACATCTTGAGGTTCTTGTTCCTCGTCCTCATCCTCCTCAGCATCTAGCATGTCTACATCAACTTGGCCATTTAGCTCTGGAGGAATGATCTCATCAAGTTGACTTTGAACCAAGTCCCGGCGTTTGATCCATTCTTTGAGACCTAATTGGTCCCCATGCAGCAGATCAAACGGATGGGTTGAAATCAGCCGTGAGACCAAAAGAATGGCCCTTCGTCTAACCATCGAGGTCTTGTCTTTGAGACCCTGTACGGCCAACTTTGTCATGTTAGGACGACGTTTGGTGAACTTGAAATCAAGTTCTGTAATAGTAGCCAGTGACTGGTAGGCTCTGTAGCGACAGTACGGGTTAACATCCATTACTCTCTCCTCGATGAGATCAAAAAGACTCTGGATCTGAGTACTATGACGTTCAAGGTCCTCTTCAGTTCTCGAAATATCCATTAAAACGTTGGCAGTAGCTTCAATGATACCACATCTCAATGTGAACGACTCTCCATCAAGAAACTTGGACACCAGAGAGAACTGCTTCAGTAATAACCGAGGGGACACCTGAGACAACTTAATGATAAAATTAGATACCAGTTTTGGACCCTTGGCATCATTTGCGTTGAAGTCTCTGGCACTAATGTCCTTTAACATCTCTTCAGTAAGAAACGAGTTGTTGTATTTGTCATAGAGCAGCTTCAAAAGCTCGGCGAGGTTTTCCGGTAGATGATCAAAGTAGATCAGTAGCTGTAGAAGCGAGGTCAAAACGTTTGCTTGCTGCTGGTGATTCTTAACAGCCAGGGCAATACACTCAAACAACTCCATTTTCAGTGACGTTGAAGTTCTCATAATGATCTCCGATTCCATAAACACGTATACTGGCTTTAAGAACAAACTCAAAAACAGATCACGCTCCGAAGTTGTGTTGTATAGCCGGGATAAGTTTTTTATACTGAGTACGTTGCAAATCGTCTCGAGAGCAGTTCTTATTGTTTCGATGGTAGCTGTTGTCGCAGAGGTTTTCTTAAAGTACGTGCTGCCTGCCCGCACAGCCGTTTTAAACACATTGGAGGTGGCACGTTCTAGATTCATAAGCAGCCAGTGTAAAAGGAATCCGTTTCTCGACAGACCAGCTTTTAAATATGCATGATTTGATCCATCCTCGGAATTAATGGATTGCCCGACGAGCCTTGTTTGTGCCTTGACACTGCTTAAAACGAGATCAAGAATTCGTTCTTGATCCTTTGCTGGGGTGTCGTGGTATGAGCTGGGCTGGTGAGTACATTTTGCTCCTTCAAAACAATAAAGCAAACTTACTATAATAAATACATAGTCCTGTCAAAGACCTTTTCGTTGTTAATGGCTTCTGGCGAAACTGTGAGGCGATCAGTGAGCTCGTTCAACACGTCTCGGATCCGAGTCAGATTCACCTCGGATGCATAACGGTGCTCAATCAGCTGCGAGGGATCGGTCTGATAATCTGTAAGCACCTCAGCCAAGTTGAAATCAATGTCAATGCTATCCATGTTTTGTTAGAGCGCTGTGATTCTGTTAAGTTTGTGGGGAATAAATCGTGGTGGTTATTGAGAAAAGTCGTGAATTTTTTCTACCGTCGGTGTTTTTTTTGTTTTTTTTTTATTCTATTTGATCCTTGGGAACTCACAAAATAAACAAAACGACCGTTGCCATGACAACAGAACCGCACGGCTGAAACGGGCCACAGAAGCACGCCAAATCCGGGAGTCCCGATGCGTCACCGGCCAAACATCTACTGAAGAAATGGGTACCGATCGACAGCAAAAATTATACTTTATCACTCTACAATGAATTTAAAAGCAGAATAGATTGTTTCTGTTGAGCCATATCTGTTCCTAAGCTTATCAAAGCACGTGACTGTCTACACCTTTTAGTCCATAAAAACTTCGCCGTTCATCCACCCTTTTGCTCCCCTTCATCCTACCAGTTTGTTCATAACACACAGTCGTCATGACTTCAAATCACGATACAAACCCGCACTTGCGGGCAATTGTTGATATTGGATCTAATGGTATTCGTTTTAGCATCTCGTCTGTTGATCCCAAACATGCCCGTATTTTCCCGTGCTTGTTTCGAGACAGAGCCGCTATCTCAATGTACGATGCGCAGCACACTCGCTCTTCAACTGCTTCCTCTTCACGCCAAAACACGAATCTTGATCTCGAAAGTCTTGGTAAGCAGCATCTCATTTCGAAGCTGAAAGAAGAGGATAAATTGGATTTAATGTCGCCGATTTCGTCCGAAGAAACCAGTCCCCCGACCTCTCCTGTTCCAACCCACCAGATCACAGAAGCTGAAGCAATTGCAGCAGCAGAAGCAGCGGCGGGTGACAAGAATGACATCTCAGAGACAGTCATTTCAGATGTGTGTAATACCCTTATTAGATTCAAGCAGATCTGTAACGATTTCCATGTGGCCGACTCGAATGTGAGAATCGTTGCGACAGAGGCAACTAGGGAAGCACCAAACTCTCAGCAGTTTAGAGACGCAATATACCAGGCTACTGGCTGGCCAGTTTCTTTGCTTACCAAAAGTGAGGAGGCCAGATCAGGAGCTTACGGTGTCGCCAGTTCGTTTTTTGAGGTTCAGGGTCTTTTCATGGATCTGGGAGGTGGCAGTACTCAACTTTCCTGGATCACTTGCAAAGATGGGGAGTTCAAAATGTCCGACTCACCTGTGTCGCTTCCATACGGCGCAGCCACGTTAACAAGAAGACTCCAAAAGTCTGGATCACGTGCTGAACTTGCAGAGGAAATCAAGGTGCGTCTTGCTAGCGCCATTGAGACCATAAACATTCCTGAGGAACTTAGGGCAGACGCTGAAACTTCTGGAGGTTTCAAGCTTTACGTTTCTGGTGGTGGTTTCCGTGGTCTTGGTCACTTGTTATTAGCCCGCGATGTAAACGGCAAGGACAAATACCCGCTGCAAATTATCAATGGCTTTTCTTGCAACAGCACGGACATCAAAGACCTTTTTGAAGAGCAGGCCAAAGTTGCTGCCGAGCAGACCGAAACTGGTAAGAAGCAAAAGATTTTCAGGGTTTCTGAGCGGAGAGCAACTCAGTTGCCAGCTGTCACTTTGTTAGTCAGCTCTGCGCTGGAAGTATTTCCCAATATCAGAAAACTTTTGTTTTCACAGGGTGGTGTGCGTGAGGGTGTACTTTTTCACGATTTACCAAAGGAGATCCGGGTTCAAGATCCTCTCTACATTGCAACCAAGCCTTATTCACCATACTACGCTGATAAGTATATCTCGCTTCTGAGGCAAGCGGTCCCAGATATTGCACCTTCGGTAATTCTGAGACGGATCATTCCCGCCGTGGTCAATGTTGCGTTTGTTCATTCCTCATACCCCAGAGAACTTCAGCCGATCTCTGCGCTCAACATTGCGACGATTGGTCCCGTGTCTGGAGCAGACGGTCTGTCTCACGAAGTGAGAGCTCTTATTGGTCTGGCGCTCTGTCAGAGATGGGGCGGTGAGCTTCCTGAGGATGGAAAGAGCAGAAGCACTTTAATATCAGTTGTTTCACCTCGAAAGTTGGCATGGTGGGCACTTTATGTCGGCCATTTACTACATGTCATCGGCGGTGTCTTCCCAGGTGGTGCGGCCAAGGATGACCAGAAGCTGTTGAAGCTGGAAATTGTCAAGATTGGGAAGAACAATAACTCTTTCCGGCTTGGCATAAAAGCAAACTTATCCGACCCCCGCATCAGCTCACCCATGGTAAAGGCGCGCATCAACAACCTAGAAAAGAAGCTTAAAAAGCTTAGCAAGGAGTTTGGCTCTGAGAGCTACAAAGTTCACGTTGATATTGAATGGGTTTAGATAACGGGGCATGGCTTTGTTTTTTGTTTTATATATATCTGTTTTTCTTTGTTTGGTTTCTTATTTTTTATTTTTGGTTTTTGATTTTGTACATGGGGTATTTTGAAGGCACCGGTTACATGTATCTAATTTATTTTATTTCAATTTGACATTAGTTTTTTTCTTCTTTCATGGTCTTGATTCAACAAGTGTTTGTTAGTCTGTTTTCAGATAATCTAGGATGAGACTTTGAATATGTCCAATAGTTCTGGGTTCAGTAGACTGGCTTGTCATGATGTAGATAACGTTTCCTAAGCCTCGGATATGGAGAGAGAAACTGCCGGTGTCAGTAGCCTCCAAATAGCTCTTAAAGTCTTCAGTTGCATTTGAAGCGTAACCTGATAAAATATTAGTTAGCAGAAGTGATGAGAGGGTAAACACAATACTTACCTGTCGATATGTCATCTTTGAGGGTGATAGCCAGCACGCTGCCAAGCGAGAAAACACCATCGACCTTGCCGCTGTGGGACACTTGTGCCACGAATGCCTTTTCCCACATACTCCAGGTTTTTTCACCATCCCAAGCAGCTTTGTAGCTGTTCCAAGCGCCATTATCTGACATCTCCTGAAACGTGTCTAGGGATGCGGCGGCTACCGCGCAGCCAACTGGGTGTGCTGTATAGCTGTGCCCATGCAGCAGTCCGTCAACCTTCTCTGCGCTTAAGAAAGCCTCAAATATATTGTTGCTAGCCATTGTGGTGCATAGCGGGAGCAGGCCACCAGTCAAAAGTTTTGCATTCACAGTGATATCAGGATGCACCTGAATGAGGGATGCGGCAGTTGCGTGGCCCAAACGGAATAATCCTGTGAAAACTTCATCAAAAATAACAGGGAGTCCCTGCCAGTCGTTTTCATTACTGCCGTTTGTCTCTTGAGCTCCAAACAATGCCGCATTCTCACGAACCGCAGTGACAAGAGCATTTTGAAATAGCGGATCTCTAAAAGGAAAAAGAAGATTTGGCAAGATTAGTTAGTATCAAACACAAGAGAAAACTAGAAATGTCACTTACACAGCCATCATGCCGCCGGCACCCAGTAACACGGGTTCAATAAGAAGTGCTCCAAACTTTTTGCCTGCGTCCAGATGCTTTTTGATAGCTTCAAGCACTGTTGTTTTGTAGCTCTCAAATGTTTTGCGGTCTCTCTTTTCCAAAGAGAAAATATCCTGAAGTGTATTGAACTCCTCCACAATATCACCAGTCTCGAGGTTTTCAACTACCCAGCGTCCTTTAACTTGCTTAACAACGGGGTACTCGAGCCAAGCTCCTCGCTCGCGGTACCAGTTAACTTGCTTATTGTAGACCGAGGGTTCGCAACAGTCCATTGTACCAATAGTGTCACCATGGTAGCTGCGCTTGAGTCCAAGAACGCCAATATCTCTCAGTGCACTACCTGTGCTGTTGCTATCAGTTTCAGGCTCAGCCCAGTTGTAGCGTGCACATGCGGCCTTAAATGCCATTTTGATCCCAACTTCGACACCAGTACTGCCATTATCAGAATAAAACACACGGCTCAATCGCGGATTTGCAGTCAAATCAAGTAGCTTTTCAGCAAGCTTCAAAGCGGGCTCATGAATGGTATTAGCCAGTATAACGTGACCGTAGCGGCCAGCTGCATTTGCGGAAGTGAGCGCAAGATCTGGGTTGCCATGGCCAAGGCCTTGCGTCCACCATGAGGCGCTGGCATCAAAAAGTGGCTCCAATGAAAAGCTATTGTCTTCAAAAGATTGAAAAAAATCACCATAGGCAGAGTCTATTGCAGTAATTGTACTTTGGTTAATAAGAGAGTGCTGAGAAAACGGGTACCAGATAGTCTCGCTCGCACGCTTTTTGATTGACTGCAAATCAGAGAGTCGTCTTTTGTGAAAATCGGTCAAGTAATCATTAGCTTGCTTGATAACATCTGAATTTGACACCTCGCTATAATAGTCCTGCATTTGGAGTACATCCTCCTCGAGACTGGGGAGGGGAGGCGGAGGTGCCGGTATTGCAGCAACCTCTACGTTTTTTTTAGCAAAGAAATCTTGGAAAAATTCAAAATTTCTGTACCGGTCCTCCTTAAAGGTTAGCAAAAGAGGTACATCAAACCCTCTGAGAAAGAGCGACTCATAGGCGGAAATCGTGGCTGAAATCCCACCCAGCTTTGCGTCGCCTACAAGTAGGGCTGGCAACCTAAGGGGTCTATAAATGTCTGCCTGAAGTGAGCCAGACGGTCCTGGAGAAAGGACTCCACCAGCTGACTCCACAAGTGCAAAGGAATCTTGCGTGCCAGCTTGGCTAGATATGGCCGTAAGGCTGCGTCTTACCTCCGCTACAATATCTGAATCCGCCAACGGTGTCTGGGAGTCCCGCATCACCGCAAGATGCGGACTGACAGGATCCTTGTACTGAACAAGGCATTCGGATGCAGTTTTGGGCGAGTACTGCTTGATATGCCGGAGGTCTTCCTCGGCAGCGGGGCCCGTTGACACTGGCTTGATATAGTGCGTTGGGACTCTATCGCCATTGTTTCGCGCCAGGAGAACTGTTGAAAAAATAGTTTTACCAACCTCAGTGTTGGCGCCATGAACCTGAAAGGCTCTTGATGTTTTGGCAAAAAAGGCTGCTGCTGCTGAAACCTTTGCTGCTGTTTTGGCTGTTGCGATAGTTGCAGTCATGCTTTATGTTTGGTCTTCTATACGATGTGGTTGATACAAGGGAAGGATGACTCGGAGTCACTCTTTTATAGATGACTCAAAGTCATCAGGGTTGGGGCTAAATATAGTAACAATTGTTGAGTCAACCAATAAAGGTGATTCAAATTTGTTGTAAAAATAAAACTGGAGAGCTACTGGAAAGCATAAAAAGTTGAATGAGTACACAAGTTTTACATACAAGTACGATATTCTTTAAGAATAGTTGGATATGCGCAGTATTTTTTTGTTGAGATTTTGAGTAAATTTTCTGCTCTGAACTAAAACTCCTTTCGGCTGAAACACTTGAAATGGTGAAAGAAATCTCACTCTAGTAACTAATCAATGGAATATTTCGAAAAAGAAGTTAATAAATTTCTGTTGAAGTTTTTAAACATTTTTTCCAAATTTCCTCAAGTTTTAAGCGCCAATGCGTTGATACTTTTTGATCTTGTGGAGTAAATTTTGTGGGAATCTTAGGATATCTAAATTTCTTCCATATACGGCATTGGCATCCTATTTCTTCCAGCGTGTGAACTTGGTAAAAACACTCAACAGAACACCAAGAATTAAGTAAATGTAAGAAAGCATTGTTGAAGCAACAAGAAATCTATGAGTAAAATCCAATTGATTTGAATGAGAATTATGAATTGATTTATTAGAAACTAAAGATAATACGATTCTATTTGACTGAGACCAGTTGAACGTGATAAAATAGGTTGTCTTTGTTTTATGGAACTTGAATATTAGGAATATGTTCAAGAGATTTTGCAAACTAAGTCCTACCTTAATTAAATTATCTTTGATTTTTTCAGCATTGAATTTCTCCTCGTGGCTCACCTTTTATTTTATATAAACGCGTGTTTCTTGATATTGGTATATCTGAACAACAACTTACTCGACAATGGTCATAGCCTGTTTGTTATTGGTAACGTTTGTTTGAATGCTTTTTCTGCAATTGGGTCAATGTACATACTGTTTGATTTTTAGGCATTATCTAATGCTGAGATCCAGAATTGCTAAGATAATTTTGAAACGATCTGGCATTTCTTTTTTTAAAAAGTAACTGCTCTAAATTATGTGAACAAGTGTTTTGTCATTTTAAGTCCTTTCAGAACTGTATAACCATGAGACTATTAAAAATACAATAAGAAAACAATGACAACTGTACCACTATATGTACCTACCTTAATACCTGTAGGCTTTTGAGAATCACGGTATCTAAACAGCCATATTTATGATTTCAATGAATACTATTTATGCAAATAGAGCACTATCATAACGAAAATACTATTCAGTAAATTTCATACCTATATGTATAACAAATAGTTAATAAGGCCTCAAAGTCCGGCTCGTATCACAGTTCTAAATATTCCTAATTAGGAAACTGTGAAAACTCGAGCCTCAAATCAGACTGTTGAAATAGCTTGCAATCAAAGGGAAAAAGAGGGAGAAGTATAAGATTAACCACCTTTTCTTCCATGATGCTTAAGCTAGCGCATTGTAAAATCAAATCCCAAAGTATTTTCTTACTATACATAGCCAGTGTTATTGGTACTTGGTGGAACTACAAATTAAGACATCTTTTGCTGGCCATTTGATTTGTGATACACAAACAGACTGAAATACGAAACTGAACAATGTTAGCTCTGAAAACACGCAAAATGAATTTAAACAAAATATTATATAATATGTACTATTGACACTATTTCTCCCGATTTAGATTTTATTTTGGTCAAGTCCTATTTTTCTAGTATCATTACGGGGCAAGGAGTGAAAAAATCATGAGAGCCAAAGTTTCAGGAGAGATCAAGTCTAGATTAATGAAAAAAGAAAACTGCCATTAAACTTTGTTAACATGAACAGAGTATAGTTGCATAAAGCATATAAACCCAGAACTTGCTTGAGGCTTTATTACCTCTTAAGAAACAGATTTTCTCCTCTGTGCATGAGCAATTTATTAGAGAAGTGCTCCATCAATATCACAGGAAGAAAACGGTTATAGTATAAAATCCATGTGTCTAGAACAATGGGAGATTTCTTCAGGGATATTGCCAACAAAAAGAAAATCTACTATGTCAAATTATTTTCGGATCACCAAAAATAAGAGAGGCAAATTGAAATACTCGACAGATTCTACCCAGGAGCATAAATCATCAGATATATTGAAAGTGGATGTATTCAGAAGTCTAATGAATTATTGTCCTGTGTAATGACTACTTGTGAGTATCTGGCTCTGAATTTGTCTAATTTGAATTTATACTTTTCTAGTTAAGCTTCTGATTGTTCTAATTTGGGGTCTGACCCGTCTACTTCAGTTTTAGGCACATCTGCAAAACGACCATTTGAAGGTTCGTGGGTCATAGTGAAGCTAATTCGACTATAAATGTTACCCAGAGATCCTTTAAAGCCTTGTCCATCGCTATTATTTTTGCCTCCAAAAACAATGTAGTCTGAGCTGGTTTGAATGAAAAAAATAACAAGAACTCGAAGGAAACCAATAACATCAAGATCTGAAAAAAAATCAGAAACGAAAGGACCTGCTGAGAAAAGTATCATGATAAGTTTGTACCCAATAATCTAAAAGGATAAGCTTCAATAAGCATGTTAGGACAGCGAGGCGGACCTATAATCAAATGGAATCTTCATTATATTAAGGAATATCTTTATATCCCTAGATTACCAAGAGTCTCGACAAATACAATAAACTTTCACAAAACAAAGTCTTTAATTTTGATTCTGGAGTCAGAAGCTTTAGTACTAGATATAATTCAGATGATATCATTTTTAAACTAAAGAACCCAATATCTCGGAATTTAATATATGATTGATGCTGCAGAGTAACTGGTCCCAATTGGAGATCAAGAATAACCAGAGTCATAAATAAAAAGAGCGAGAGTTCAACACTGAATTCAAAATCTAATTGATAAACTTCACAAAAAGATACAAAAGTGGACCTGCGGACATTACAATACTATATTCCTACACAAAGTTTAGACCCAGAAGATGGTTTCTAAAAGCCAGAGGACAATCAACTCAAAGGCTGCTAAAAATATGGTTACATGGAATCACCATAGATCCAGTCAACAATTACTAAAAAAAGGCCAGAGAGTACTCAAACTGCAAATTTACTATTTGCGATGGAGAGTACACCAGCAAAACTTGCAGTGGATGTGGGTCTCTTCACCCCAATCTTGGAGGCGCAAAGTTGTTCAAATGTCCACATTGCAACAAAAATCCGACAGAAACTTTAATGCAGGTAGGAACGTTCTATTAAAAAGCATAACTATAGTCTATGAGTTAGACGTTGAGTCGTTACTCCTGGGTTCCTTAGGAATCTTGCAGGGCTTTGATTACGAATATTCCAGTTTAAATATAGTGCGTAATCATAGATACCCTTTTTTTTTCTTTCTTTTGAGCCCACACTTTTTTCGACCCCTGACCAAGATTGCTAACGTTTCTTAAAAATACACTGAGAGTTTTAAATAACAAAAAATTTTTTTCATAAAAACTAAACATTACAATTACGTACTTATCTATATGTACGTGAGACCAAAGAACAAATATCAAAAAACAAAAACAAAACTAAACAAAAGCCGTAACAAACAAAAATAAACATATTAGTAAAAAACAAAAAGTTCGCCTGTTGGAGCAACAGTGAGTTCCAGGTTAAGGTGTGAAAGTCCCAATTCATACTGAGTATTGAACAGGTTCTATAGTACACAATTAACAATGCCAGGCCTATTTCAGGCCCAAAGCAAGACCTACAGCGAGACCTGCGATGGCAGCCAGGAAAAATGCACTTGCAAACACAAAAGCGAGTATTTTAGTGCGCCATGATGCGCCAGCCACAACATCTAGACTTCCGTCGCTACGCACCACTGTGTGCGTCCCTTGACGTGCCACAATGAACCCGTCAAAACTTCCGAACCCAAGCAGAAGCCACAAGGGCGGAAATAAGATAAACATTAGCAACAGGAAATGCTCCGTGGAGCGTGACCCATTCCCAAGATCAGATTGGGATAAATTTGTGCTGTGATCTTTTTCTGGGGGATACACAGAAGTGACAAAAGCACTGCTTAGACGAATATCCTGCGGGTTGTCCATGCTAGTTGATCGTGCGTTTACCAATGGGGCAGGAATATTTTCATTTGGCGTTAGCGGCTGGAGTGGTAATGCGGGCGTGGCCCAAACACGACCTGTCGTTTTCTGATCCAAAAGTGCTTGCGCAACCTCGGCTGCAGTCATTAATTCGTTGTCTGTGGTGTTAAGAGCTTGCTGCGCGCGCTTCACGCGGTTTGCAAACGTCTTAATCTCATCAACGCTGCTGTGGTGCTCCTGTGTAGTGTGAGCCTGTGACGGTATCTGTGGCAGGCTGTGCTCTTTGGGCGCACAATGTTGAGGATTCGAAATCAACTCATGTAGATTGGGGTTTGTGAGAGGTAGAGAGTCAGTAACGCAGTCGGTAACCTGGCGATTGCTGCGGTCGGCCAGTGGACTAGTTACATAGGTGTTGGAGGGCAAAGCAGAAGTCTGAGCCCTCAGAATGGTAGGCGGTGGTGTCATTAATGTGGGTTTTCTTTGAGGAAACGTTGGAGAGTAACTTGACGAGGGAGTATTAGTAGTATCGCTGGGTACTATGCCGTTACTGCTTGATAATAGTGTAGTTGAAAGTCTGTCAATGGACTTTTTCATAAATGCTAAAGATTGGAAACGGGTATGAGCAGCGCCTGGCGAGCCAGCCGGAGAATTAATAGTGGCTAGTCGACTGCTATCGTCACTTTTTGATTTAACAGAAGAAGATGAGGAAGAAGGAGTGGAAGAGCGCTTTGAATGCGACATAGATTTATTTGAAATGCTAAATTTTGTTGTTTGAAAATCTTCTGCCCCACCCATGTTCTTGGAATTCTGACCCTTAGACGTGTGAAATGTTTCAGGAGAAGTTGTATTGGTAGCCTTGGTACCGGATGTTGCTGCAGGCGAGGGAGCCGCAGTATTGTATGCCGATATGTTGCTCAGAGTCTGATCACTATGTACAGTCGGAACCATAATCTCATGGTCTTGTGCGTTTCGCCATGGGAAAAAAGCCGTGTTTGACTTGCCGCCTGAGCAAACGGTGCCGCCGCTGATATAAACAGGAATGTATACGGATCGTGTATTAAAATTTTCATGCGTCTTGGGTTGACCTTTAGTATCCAAGTTTCGCAGTCTGAATACACGCGGCATGCCAGCACGGGCCGGGTGGACGATAATTGAGTCAATGTCCTTTTCCTGGTCAGCCTGAGATACACCAGAACTTTGATCATGTTTGCTGCTGGGAGAGGTCTTTGTACTAGTACACGAAGCAGATTCAGTTCCCGCATCCCCATTCTCAAAGATGCTGACCGGGAGAAGAGGGCTGGCACAATGACGCGGTGTGTCATCGATAGAGTCATCAATCACATCACTAGAGCTATAAAATATCTCGTTGCCATAGGCCACACTAGCTGCTAAGTTAGGGGGACTTCCACCATCGTCAAAGCTAAACTTTTCTTCTACAGGCTGCTTTTTGCTACTGACTGACCGTGGTGATGGTCCAGTGGCATTGGTTGGAATACTAACTAGGTCGTGACAGTCTGAAAAAGGGGAGTTGCCGTAGGCAGTGTATTCGTCAAACTCCAAGCTTCCCTGCCGCCCTGAACCACGCTTGTGCACGTTGAAAGTGGAGGCGTTCTCAAAAATCACTGGTGAGTCGAGAGAAATGAAACGAGCAGATTGCCTGTGACTATGAACATTGAAGGTGCTACTACCACTGTCCCTTTGCGAGTTGGTGGTGATATTCTGGCTGTTTCTAGCTTTACTGGTAGGATTGGCAGAGTACGTGTATAACGGCTGATTGAGAACTCGGTCGGAGTAAGTTGAGTAAGCGGAGAGCTGTGAGTCAATACTCTCTTGTCGCGCATGGCCGTGGAGGTCAAGGGCCCTGATGGTCGTGACGGAGCCTTTCTGAGCGCCGATGGCGGCAACTCTGCCCGAGCTTGTCAGAGAACCAGAGCGGGACGACAGCAGATCGTATAGCGACTGGGTATCAGAGTCCTTAGAATATGTTGAATGCGTATTCATAGCGCAGGGCCATGAACTGTAGGTGGGTAATGGACTTTGAAAGAAGAAGAGAAGAAGAGCTAGATTTAGTCGAGATTTTCATCATTTTGCTTGTCTATTTTAATGCTACTTTGTTTTCAAGCTTTTTTTTCTACTTTTTTTTATCACTCTTTTTCCTTTTTATCTTGCATTACTCTCTTGTATCCTGCATTTTTTTTATGTTCATGAACATTCTTTCCATGATCGTATATTTTCTTTTTCCGATCGCTGCTAAATACTGACAGTTCGCGCGGTGTAGGGTTGGTCTACACTCGTTCGGCAGCCAAAACAGTCTGTCTCAAAAAGGCTGTTTCTGGTTTCAAACAGGACTTGCCAGCTACAAAGATTCATCATTATCTTGCAAAATCCATCAGGATCTAATCACTTTACTGACTCCCAGGCCCTGAAAATGGAAAGTCTGATGGCTCGTTTCGACGCAGATGCCCCTTTTTGACAAGAATGCTGAAATTTCCATAGTAAATTGCACAAGTAGTGTACTTTTCTTTTGCCTGCCGCACATACCTCTGCAGATACTGTAAACAAAGGCGTCCGTTTCCCCGGCGACATGACCCGCGTAGTGCAGTCACATTGAAACGGAATGCACCAGCGGGCCTCCGAATGGGCCTGCTGTCATCATGCTCCAGTGCTTGCCAAGGACGGCAGTACTGTTGTTTGGCTAGAAGAGTAGCAATCATGATAAGCAGCCCCTAATTGATGGATGGCCTTGCCAACGCAGTATTGTCCACTGCTGTTCACTAACTCGGCAAATGCATTTCCTAACAAGCTAAAAAAAATACAGAGCATAATTGATAGACGTAGGCATGAGCCCATATTAGAGTCCATATACGACAGAGGAACTTAGTGGTGAATACTGCTTTAGCGCACTTTCACTTGTGCAGTTAATTTGAACTGTAGAGGCTACAGTGTTATATGTTCATTCAGCGAGTTACTGCTCACTGCTTGTCATAACATTAAGGCCAATCTATTACACCCTTGTGTTCACAACCGAATTGTCACACCATGCGGCGGTCGCCGTTGCGAGTCTTTTGACCAGGCAAATGCAATATGCTCGAGGATTTGCTGGGAGCGCTTCGTGGATCTAAGATCCTGTCGGGGTTGCTGCGGTTGAGTACATTCATTTCATGTAGGGGTAAAAAATATGCCCAATCAAAGCCTCGCGGATCTTAAAATAGAACCATGTCAGAGCCGTCAAATGTCAATCATGCTGTTCAAAAGTCGAGTGCTGTTGATATATTCTGTAAGTTATATGAATTCTAAAGATTTGGGCTTAAATCAACCCAACCTGAAGTTTGGACAACTTCACAGCATTGATTAATAGGGGTGGCAGAGCCAGCACCTAGTTTAGTCCAAGATCTGCTTCAATCTGAGACAATGTTTCTACTTGTGAAGTTAACAAACTTGCCACCACCCAATTGATTACTTCAAAATGAACAGGTTGTGCCAGGAGCGTAGTTGCTGCGATGCCAATTAATTGATTCGACGGTGATACCTGAAACGGCAAATTGATCAGACTGATGATGCTCCTTTTGTGATGCTTGGTACAGGTGATATTAGAGCACTGATCTTGTACCCGTGAGCGAGGCTCACAGTAAGTCGCAAACTGGAGCATCTTACTTGTGAAGATCTGGCACGGACGACCAACCAGCAGTGTGGCATGCATCAACTAAAATATAGTCACTTCATAGTAGACGAGCTATTAATTTTCGTAGTGCGCGTTGAGATCTACACGTTTATTTCCAACAAAGGATTATACTGATTTTGGCGAAACTTCTTAAGCGATATTTTTCAGAACTAGCATCTACAGTTTGCTTATGAAAATATTTTTTTAATCCAGGTATTTAGAAATTTGGGAAATCGCTTATTTAAGATTTTACATGATAGCCTTCCATAGAGTCAGAGGCTCTTATAAGATGGAAAGGCATATAATATTGATTTATAAAATATTTTTAAATGGCTTTTTGTAGAGTACAAGAATTGTATATAAAATCAGAGAGTGTTAAGGCTTGTAAACTGCAATAGCAAGACAATTATGAGAAAACTTGCAGTGAAGGCGGTTCAACGCACAGACCATGGGGAAAAGGCTTTAACAGTTGGGCTATAGTACCACAAATGTTTAATCTTTTGGATATTTGAGCTGATACGTTTTTCTTTTTCTTCCTTTTATTATTTATCACTCCAGATGTTGACATCGGATTAAGAAAGTCCTGGTGACAGTAGCAAATATTTGGTCAACTACAGACCATACGTCAGGGAATGCTAATGGAGATATGAGTAGTTTGTAGTTGTTTTAATATATACGACAGTTAAATTCGGAAAATATGTGTAATTAATGAGGACCTAGCATCAAAAACTTTTGATAAAGGAATCCAATATTAATTTACGATATGGCTAATGCTTTGAAGTTATAAACAACCATGAAGTTGTGCATCACAAAACCAACACGTACATTATCCAAGTAGTGAAAAAAATATTTGAAAACAGAGTAATGCATTACTTTTGTGGAAACTGTAAATGTCAAGCTGATAATTATTTTGAAAAACAACAGTCAACCTTGATTGATTTCACCTACATAAATTGTCATAATGTGTACGGGTATATGAGCTGTAAAACATTGGCCAACGTATAATGACTAGAATATAAATTGGTTTAATACTAATCGCTGTGCAAGGCAATAGTTGAATGCCATATTCAAATAATATGCTCAATTTGGCTCTGGATGGACATGATTTTAAGCAAACCCTCTCTGCAAAATCTCAGACTACCATCAGAGGCACTGCTCAATATAAATCTGTCAGGTTAAGCTTGCTGAATAGGAGCAGAACAAATATTATATACACACATTTTAAAACGACTTTTTTTCCCAAGCAAGATTAATGGTCCAACTTGCAACTAGCTTTTTCCTTGCAAAATTAGAGTCCAAATATGTGAAATTATGAATCCCAAAAATAGTCTCCGTTACATATGTGGTCATTCTGAACCAGCAATTCACATTTTATTTGTTCAGCTTTTAAGTGTAGATGGTTGAGAGAAGTCATTAAGAAACCTGATCTTTGCACCACTCTTGGTGTCAAAATATTCACTGTTCAACCGTTATTCAAGGTTATTTTGTTTTGGCTTTAACAATATATGCAAGTAACTGGCTTTTTATTCCAACATCTATAGTGAAAATAAAAGAAAAGCAAGTGTGTATTAGCAAAAACCAAGTAAAATAAAGTCCTTATGATTTTCTGAGTTGCTTTTTAGATAAAAAAATATTGAGGCTGTCAATTTGATTGACATTGAATAAAATGAAAAGGCATCATCATCACTAGCACGTAGGTTTGAAGTATCTGAAGGTAAACAGATATGAAACTTCAGTGCAGGCAGATTGATCATCATATGACATAAAGTCTTCCTTGGTCTTCAGTCCTACAGTTGTAGGTATTGTTTTATTTCTGCTTGATGCTAGAATTATCTCCAGAGCAATAAGCATCCAACTAGTAGTACTTGACTTAACCAATGATCAAATTATAGTGTCCATTTTTTAACGTGGTTCTTCATTTATTTAATTCTATTTGAATTCAGTTTTGTTTCTTTTTGTTTCTTCTCTACCGCTTGTGGAACGGAGTCAGTGTAATACTCGTGTTCCCGGCGCTTGCGGAAGCGCCGCAAAATAACCCGGCTGACAAAACGGTCATGCCAGTGACTAACAAGCTGATGAACAAGGAGATATGGATTTTGATCCCTTCGTTGTCAGGCTTGCTATTTTCATTTTCAATGGTGCCACTACTACTGCTGCTGCTGGTGTTGACTCTATGGGTGGTTGCAAGGTGATGCAGTCGCGATCGGTAAGGATGGCGCTCAGCCTCACGCGCGAGGAGATGGGCGCACATTATCTCAATTCCATTGCCAGCCGCCTGTTGTTCCTCATCCATTGAAAGCAGTTTGGTAACTCACTTTCTTTTTTTTGTTTCTTTTATGACACTGGAGTTGGCCAGACTGTAACCTGTGATAATCGCAACTGAAAAAACTCTGGAATATGTGTGTCTAATTTTTTTTTGTTCAACTATGCCTATAAATTGTAGAGATACAAAGTAAGGCTTAGAAGATTGTGCACAAGAAGGAGAAAAATCATCGTTTGGTCAACTCAAAGTACTCATTGACTCGTTGGGTTTGTGACACAACGCTGGTGCTGTGATATAATCTATTCCATCTTTCCATCTTTGAAATCCTGTTAGGGTTGTTACTACAACTGCAGATTCATTTTGCATGTATGATTATAGCTTTACATTAGTTCTATACTTGTAGGCTTACTTGTATGTTTGTCGTTTTGTTTACCATTATTCGTAAGCCCGAAACAGCCCATTTGCTACATAGTGACCTAAAACGACCAAAAAGGCTTCTCCCAACTCTTTTTTTTTTCCAACTCCGTTGGTTATCATTGGTTCCTGATCTATTTTTCACACCCTTTTCTTCATCACTATCAGTCAACCCCGATTTTTGTACAAATAAAAATAAAATCCATGTTCTCACGTCGTCTTATTGCATTAGCTACACGCGCTCCTTGCGTCTGTCGCGCTATCTCCGCTGCTGCTCCCTTTAGCACCACCGCAGCGGTCCAGTCGGGTCACAACAAATGGTCGACAATCAAGCACGACAAGGCCAAAAACGATGCGCAAAGAAATAAAGTCAACCTTAAATGCGCCTCACAAATCGCAGTAGCGGCAAGAGTGGGCGGGTCTATTGATCCCGCAATCAATTTTCGGTTAGCAACAGCGATTGAACAAGCCAATCGCCAAAACGTGCCTAAAAAGATTATCGAGTCGGCCATCAAGCGTGGTGGCGGCATCAGCGCGTCGGGCGGCGCAGCAACAGCGACAGAGATGCCTGTATACGAGGGCATTGGTCCCGGTGGAGTTGCTTTTGTGGTCGAAACCCTCACCGACAATAAAAATCGTACCGTGGGCCAGGTCAAGGCCGCGTTTTCCAAGGTCGGTGGCGTGTTCTCCCCTACCGCGTACCTTTTTGAGCGCCGCGGTTGGATTGAGGTACACGCCAAGCCTGAAGAAACTTCCGTGGACGATGCATTCGAAGCGCTGGTTGATCTTGGTGCTGAGGACCTCGAGCAAGTCGAGCGTAACCCGAACGACGAGGGGGCACCCACAGCCGAGGGCGAAGGCCTCGTTTACGCGGTCTATACGTCTGATAAAGACACTGGTAAGGTGGCCAAGGCGCTTGCCGACGCTGGCTACCGCGTCAAGGATATGGGCATTGAGTACGTCCCCAACGAGGACACTGCGGTGCCGGCGCTCTCTGACGCGGCGCAACGTGCAGCTTTTGAAAAGCTCTGCGGGGCTCTCGACGATATTGACGATGTTGTTGACTTTTATACCAACCTGACAGAGTAAGCAATTCTCTACACAATGTGTGTGTGTATATATGTAGATATGAAATTAAATATTAGACAAAACAACAGTACACAATTCACAAAGTAACAAAACAATAACAATAACAAAACACACGCGCAAAAAAAAAAAAATTCAAGTATTATTGGGGATATTAGCATACGTCCGCGGGCTACCACAAAGGCACAGCCCAGGCGGATCCTGTTCCCCTCTCCTGGGCGCTTGCAGGGGGGAAAAGGAGATAAAGGGGGTCATTGACGGACAGTGTTGTTAAAATGAAACTAAAAGAAGGTCGGAAGGATGATTAAATAATTTTAGAATGTTTACAGCCACGCGTAGCGGTCGGGCTCATCGTAGTTGTAGGCTGTAGCATAAGCATCGGGGTAGTCGTCTGGGTCCGGCTTGCTAACAGCCTTCTTTTGGTTTTGGTAGTATTCGCCCCCGCGCAGCAGGGGTCCCGGCCGGCGGAACCCTGCGGTTGCTGCGGTTGCTGCTGCTGCTGCTGCTGCTGGCGAAAACGCGTCGGGATAGTCAGGGTCAGCGAGTCCAAATGCAGTCACATCACTGCAGCCAGAATCAGACGGCGTGGGCATAAAGTATGCGGCACTGAGGCTATTACTGGTGCTTGATGAGTAGTCAAACTGCGCGGCCGCCAGCGACCGGCTTGGCTTCGCTTTGAGTGCCGGCTTCGAAACCTTTGCATTCAGCTTGCGTGGTTGTAGGACCGTGTTCGGCACCGTACGGTGGAGCTCTGGCTTGCCAAAATCGTCCCTGGGCGGCACGCGCTTGGATGACTTTTTCGGCAGGTCGGCACCTGGGGTGGTAGGGACCATGGTCGATACAATGTCACCAGTGGAATCCTGCTGATAGACTACGTGAAACTGCTGGTTATCATAGGTTACGGGATCAGCGGTTGAAGCAAACGCAGGCGCATACTGCGTATCATCATAGTAATAAGTAGCGTCTGGCTGCTGTGCCACGTAAATGATGTTGGAGTTGGGCTCAACATAGTCCAACGGGAAGTCAGACTGATGGGAGTCGCTTGCCTGGGGCGGCTGCTGCGGGTCAACCGTGTAGTCTGTAGGAAGAGCCACGGGCTCTGGCGGGTAGTAAAATGCATTTGGTTGTTGTTGTGGAGGAATCAAAATCTCGGGCACCAGGGGTGGTGGTGGGTGTTGCGGGTAGAGCATGTCGGTCTGGTACACCTCAGTAGGAACGACCTGGTATGGGATCGGCTGGGCGGCGGAAGCTGCGAATTGGGGCATTTGCATCATCTGGCCTGACATGATGGGAAGGTTTGACATAACCGATGACGCGTCAGCAAGATCGGCCAAGGGTCGCGGGAACTTTTCGATAATATCTGGAAGCTGGTCATGCAGAGTGCGAGAGCCGTCGTACTGAAACGAAAGCGCTGGGTCACGGATGGGGGTCGTGGAGGACTTTTTGCCAGAGAGCTCCTTTTTGAGGTCGCGTTCAAGTGCATCCTGAAAAAGACGGTCGTGGTTGACGGAAAACCAGTAAAAGATTTTCTGCTTTTTCTGCGTACGGACACAGTTGTTTCTGTAAAGATAGTCAAGGAACTCGGACTTGGGCTGCTCAAGCACGGCGTCCGAGTCACACTTAAGATGACGCAGATCGGAAAAGATGCCCTCTTCAAACTTTTTGCGGTTAGAGATCTCGCGGCCAAAGGCCTCGAAGCGGAAGGAGAGGCAGCGGACAATGTCGGTGCCTGTAATGAAGTAGACGTTCCGCCATACAATACAGCTGATCTGCTCCTTGTTAGGAAGTGTGTGACGGTGGATGCCGTTTTCTGTTCTGAGCTGTGCAGGGCCCGTGAGCAGAAAGTACTTGAGCTGGACGAGCTCGTTGAGAATGTTTGTGAGGGGGACGATGGACTGGGAGTCGGAGGGTTCCATTGAAGAGAAAGTGCGCCAAACGGGGGATGATAAAAGGAGAGACAACGTATGGCGGTGTCAAATAAAAGAAGGAAAACTGTCAAAGAGAAAAGGAGGAAGGAATGGAAAATGAAGGGGAAGAGAATGGAAATTGGGTGGTTTGCAGTTGTAAAAACTCAATTAGGCAATTATGGCATTGTTTATATTACTTGGAGTGGTAGTTTGCGAATATTCCCTAGAGTAGTAATTATATCACATGATTTAAAAGGGGTAAATGCGACAAAGCCATAAACAACAAACAATCGATCAAACAGGTTTTTAATAAATAAATAAATGAATGAATGATAATAATAATATTATTATTAACGAGTAAAAAAGAAGGACTCTTTAGTGAAATATGTGCCATCACCAGTGGCTATGAGGAGTTTTGCGTGGTTTCAGGGGACAAGCAGATCTACCAGCGAATCGTATATATAAAATCTAAACAATATATATACATATGTATAGGTGTATATATTATTATTATCATTGCCAAACCGTCCACCATCAACCCTTTGTGGCCATTATAAATTAAAGTACTATTCAACTGGAATTTATGCAAAGAAGTAATTTAAAAAGAAATATGGGCTGAATATTATTTTGTCTATTATCCTTCTGTAGAACTATGACTTGATGTATACTACAAAAGATTACGACTTAAATTCCAAAAAGCACCATGTAACACAATAGTCTAGACTTGATGGGAATCAATATAAACAAATAAAGCAAGTGGAAAGATGTGAATGGCAGTATTTGAAAATGTTTTTGAGAAAAAGCATGTTAGTTCTGGCTGTCTTCTTTATTTGGAGACAGAAAAATGGCCCATGGCTAGCTTAACGGCTTTAAATTCGCTTCATGCTAAAAAAGACTGTTTTGGTACTCAAACAAAAGAAAATAAGCGTCTGTTATAGAGCCGATCAGATGAGTTTAGCTACCATATATTCTAATTATACTTATTAGGTTCATTCCATGTTGGTACTTTAAAGTAAATAAAAACTGAGCCTTAAAGACTATTTCCCAGCTTAAGCATGTTGTTCATATCAGAAAATTTAGCACACGCTTCATGAACGCATGGAAACATTTAAGTATGGGATAATGATCTATTACGCAATTCTTGAGACAAGACCTAGAACCTTTCTTAATTAATTAGTCTAGAAATCTTCGGGAATTTAATTCTGACAAGGTCACACTGATCACTTTATTTCGGTTAAACTTAGATTTAAATTATTTCTGTGCAACAAGTCAATATTATATTTCTACTTAATGGTGCCCTTTTGAGAATAAGTTATCTAAATTACACTTGAAGTACCTGCCGAGGATTCCTTTTATCATTAACTACTAACTACATGATCATGAACCCACCTGAACCAACATCTATCACTAGCCTATGATATTTAATATTGAAATAGTTATCCCGGTAATGCTTCGTTCTATTAATATAAGTCAAGTAGAAATGTCGCCATTACATATAGATGATATTATAATCATTTATATAGATAGATAATCAGTTTAATGTCTTCACATCAAACAGTTGCAAACAAAATAATCAAATATAATGTCATGAAGTAATAATTTACATTTTCTTCAATCTTCTTTAATGGCCTTGAGATGGTAGGACTCTTTTCTATAATATGAAATGCGCACTTTGGACAGAAATTTAGGGTCTAAAAATATTTACTAATAAACAAGGTTACCACTCTATCTGGTGTGTTTGTGTGCCATAAAGTCCCTAAACAAAAGGCTGCGAAATTTTCAAAACAACTAAATTTAATATCCAAATAAGAGTAGCATTATCTCACGCAAGACAAGCAGACATTAATTTTAAGAGACTTATGTGACAACTGAATGACATATGAATAACAATATATCATATTTAAATTAATAGCTTTTATACCACCCCTTGACTTCTAAAACTGCATAAACACGGCGTTCCATAGATCATCTCAAAGGAGCTAAAATATCGCCTAAGCTTTCCTATGCTTTCCCAATCACATTGGAAAACGGTCTTTTTAGTTGCCTTTTAGTGTTATCAAAAGAGCCAAGGTCTGGATAAATCATATAAATATTACCAATAGAGTTCAAAATGGGTGTATTGGGTCAGCCAACAAGAGGAATATCATTCTCATTAAACCAATTCTTAATTATACTAGGTGTATAAATAGGCGTATCATCGTACGTAAACTCCATGCCTGACTGCCATATAGCAAGTAGATAGCCTTGAATAATTTTTAAATAGGAGATTGAAGAATACCCTTCTTGGGTTGATCCCTTATCCCTATTCATTCTGTAGGTTTTATGTTTCCCAAAGATCATACTCAGATATCTTCAGCACATGGACAACAGTATATATGGAAACAGGCATGTCAAGTGACTTGCAGATATCTCTTGCTTCATAAGGGGTTACTTTAATTAGGTAATGGATATATTGCTTGTCTGGATTAGAAACGTCCTCTAGCTGTCTACAGTGGGGAGAGCTGATTACTGTAGTAGAAGTCTTAAATCTTTTAATGGCGGCATTTACTGTTGAATAAAGCAAATCGATTGCGCGTTGAATATCAGTTTTCGGAAGCTCTGCAAGATATTGGCCAGCTATAATTCCACGTTGAAATTGTTCTAATTCATTTTGCCAGTTTTATTCAACTTTGCAGTCTGCAAATATGCGTGAGGCATGACCTAGATTGTTATAAAAAAGGGTTGACCATATATAACAAATTGTTGTTATATTATTATGGCTCTTATAGTATCGCTCATTCTATCTTGTGACATGATGGTTTATGAATAGCGACTTGGTACTTGATATATTTGTCTTGCGCCAACAAACCTGGACCTATCTTCCATTTTCTGGGCCAGGGTAATGTTATTACGTGTATTTCTCCCTTTGGAATCCATGCATGCCGTCTGCAGATGTTTTCCGCACTAACCTCATTGATCCCCCATTTCCCCAATTGGACTACCTCATAATTGACATAATCCTCTTTTCTTTTTATTTTAAAAAAAAAAAAAATTCCCTTCACTGCACCTCCTCCTTGTTTTATCATCTCTTCCTTATTCCACCACCACCACCATCATCTTCCCCAGTCCCTCGTAGCTAACTCCCCCCTCCACCACCACAACTACAGTAGCCACCAATGGGACAAATACTCTCGCAACCTGTCACTGAAAAGGTATATATATACATATATATCAATTATCTCTCTTTTGTTCTCTTATCTAACCACCAGCCTCCCCTCTAGGACACAGAGTCTGGCAGCGATGATAGACTGCTTTTTGGCGTTTCGTCCATGCAAGGCTGGAGAGTCTCCATGGAGGACGCCCATGCGGCCGTGCTGGATCTGGCACCTTCTGGTCCCGAGAAAGTCTCCTTTTTTGCCGTTTACGACGGCCACGGCGGCAGACGCGCTGCCATCTTTTCTGGCGAAAACCTTCACAATATCGTTGCGCTCCAAGACGCCTTTAAAGCTAAGAACTACCCAGTCGCTCTTAAGGATGGTTTCCTTTCCACTGACCGATCTCTTCTTGCTGATCGTGAGTTCGAACAGGACCCCTCTGGCTGTACCGCCACCACTGCCCTAGTCACCGACACCAAGATTTTTGTTGCCAACTCGGGCGACTCGCGAACTGTGTTGGGCGTCAAGGGCATTGCCAAGCCCCTTTCGTTTGATCACAAGCCGCAGAATGAAGGTGAGAAGGCACGCATCTGTGCTGCCGGCGGCTTTGTCGAAGATGGCCGTGTCAATGGCAATCTTGCTCTTTCGCGCGCCATTGGCGACTTTGAGTTCAAGCGGAGCCCGACCTTGCCACCGGAGGAGCAAGTTGTTACCGTTTGCCCCGACATTATGGAGCACGACATCACCCCCGACGACGAATTTTTGGTGCTTGCTTGTGATGGTATTTGGGACTGCCTTGACTCACAGGCTGTAGTTGAGTTTGTGCGCAGAGGCATTGTTGAGGGCCAGGAGCTCTCGTTTATTTGCGAAAATATTATGGACCACTGCCTTGCACCGGAGTCCGACATGTCCGGCATTGGCTGCGACAACATGACAATGATGATTGTTGCGCTGCTTAACGGCAAGACCAAGGAAGAGTGGTACCAAACCATCAAGGACCGTGTTGCCAATGGTGAGGGACCGGTTGGTGCTCCTGAGCTTGCGGCGCCCAAGGAAAGCCTGCAGTCGCCACGTGAGGAGTCACGTCATGAAGATACGCAGAAGCAGGACGGATCAGCTCTGGCAATCATGCGTTTGCTCGAGGAAAGCGGCGTCATGGATGAAAATGGCCGCGTTGTCATCAAGCCCGAACTCGCCTCAACGCTTTTCAAGCTCACTGGCGGCGCTGCCGCGGCTGAGTCTGGCGCAATAGAGGCCGTCGATGCTAACGATGATAATGACGACGACGATAAAAGTAATGAAAAGAAATAAACGGGCTGTATAGTATACTAATTTCATGATATTTACAAACGACCAAGCAGCAAGTGCCCAGGAAAATATATCTGTTATAAGATGGGACACAAAGTAAACAGCTAAACAAGATGAAAAAAAAAACGAGTTGAGGTATTGATAAGTCTACCACTGTAGTATGTCGGGGATGATGTCTTTGTCTTTTGGTATTGTTAAAGACCTAGTTGTCGCGTGTGCCTGTTGTTATTGCTTTGATTTAGTGGTTTGCTCTGAGCGTTTTTTTTTTTTTTTTTTTTTTTTTTTTTTTTGTGGGTGGGTTTTTTAAATGGAAAAAGAAGTTTTTTTTTTGTTGTTTTGTTTGTCACATTGTTATTTTTTTTTTTTTTTTTTTTTTTTT